>ENA-ORRN01000955-ORRN01000955.1-human-gut-metagenome-genome-assembly--contig:-NODE-955-length-21474-cov-6.490266_pt1 | contig 21474 bp, 19 predicted proteins | sample MGYA00242174_ERZ509132 | MGnify/ENA primary metagenome ERZ509132 (study PRJEB26280, sample SAMEA2338671) | human gut metagenome | biome: human gut; feature: human-associated habitat; material: faeces... | reverse complement strand
TGGGACAGTTCTTTCCTTGCTAAATTGATGCCATAGAGTAATGCGTCGGCCCTGGGACGAGATTCGAGTGTGCACGGGACGGCGTTCGCCAACAGGGATAGGGGAAGAACTGACAACGAGGAGAAACGGCGGTGTCCCACCCGCGATTTCGAAACGACTCTCCCAACAAACATTTTTTCCAAATGACACTACAAGAACAAATCAGAGAAATAAAAAAGAACCTGCGCGGCGTCATGAACGGCCCCGTGAGCCAGTCAATGCGCGAAAAAGGACTGACCTATAAGGTGAACTTCGGCGTGGAACTGCCCCGCCTGCGCGAAATGGCGGAAGAATGGCCACACACCTACGAACTGGCGGCGGCGCTCTGGAAGGAGAATATTCGCGAATGCCGACTGCTGGCTGGCATGCTGATGCCGACAGAGGATTTCCCGGCAGACCTTGCGGAACTATGGGTGGAACAGATGAATTTTCCCGAAGAAGCGGAATGCACCGTTGTTCACCTCTTCGCACGCCTGCCTTACGCTTCTGAAAAGGCGTTTGCCTGGATTGCACGCGAGGAACCGATGTTCCGTCTCTGCGGCTGGCATCTGCTCTCACGACTTTTCATGCAGGGGGCCAAACCGTTGCCGCGCGATGCGGAGGAAATGCTCGACCAGGCCGCCTCGGAGCTGATTGGCACCGACATGGTGCTCAAACGCGCCGCACACACAGCCATCCTGCGCTTCATGGACCTCGGCGAAGAGGAAGAACGGCAGAGCGAAAAGGTGCTCACGGCATGCGGACTTTAAAGGGAAGACGAAATTCGGCATTGTTTTTTCAGAACGCTCCCCACAACTTTTCAAGTTTTTTTTCTTCCGTCACAATGATTTTCGTACCTTTGTGAGGCAAGCGATGGCGGGAATCTTCAGAACGCGGGCAGAGGCTGTCGTTTGCCCACAAAATGGAACGCCTCTGGCTTGCCCGTTCATCATCATTGAGAAAGGAAAGATTACATAACACACTCTATTATATATAGGGCTAAATATCATATATATGGCTAAGAAAGAAGAAGAATTGCAAGACGGCAATGTGAGCGGCAAGCTCCGCGCATTGCAAGCCGCAATGGCAAAGATAGAGAAAGACTTCGGCAAAGGGTCGATCATGAAGCTCGGCGACGAGCAAATCGAGAATGTCGATGTCATCCCAACGGGAAGTTTGGCGCTCAACGCCGCGCTCGGCGTTGGCGGTTATCCGAAGGGACGCATCATTGAAATCTACGGTCCGGAAAGCTCCGGTAAGACCACGTTGGCCATCCACGCCATCGCCGAAGCACAAAAGGCTGGCGGCATCGCGGCATTCATCGATGCCGAACACGCCTTCGACCGCTTCTATGCGGCCAAACTCGGCTGCGATGTCGACAACCTGCTCATCTCGCAGCCCGACAACGGCGAACAGGCATTGGAAATTGCCGACCAGCTCATCCGCTCTTCGGCCATCGACATCATCGTGGTCGACTCTGTTGCGGCCCTAACGCCAAAGGCGGAAATCGAAGGCGACATGGGCGACAACAAAGTGGGCTTGCAGGCCCGCCTCATGAGCCAGGCACTCCGCAAACTGACCTCAACCATCAGCAAGACCAACACCACCTGCATCTTCATCAACCAGTTGCGCGAAAAGATCGGCGTGATGTTCGGCAACCCTGAAACAACCACTGGCGGCAACGCGCTGAAATTCTATTCCAGCGTGCGCCTCGACATCCGCCGCGTCACCACCATCAAAGACGGCGACCAGCCCATCGGCAACCAGGTGCGCGTGAAGGTGGTGAAAAACAAAGTGGCACCTCCATTCCGCAAAGCCGAATTTGAAATCACCTTCGGCGAAGGCATCTCCCACATCGGAGAAATCGTTGACCTCGGAACGGAGCTCGGCATCATCAAAAAGAGCGGCTCATGGTTCAGCTATGGCGAGACCAAGATCGGTCAGGGACGCGATGCTGTGAAACGCATCTTGAAGGACAACCCGGAACTCTGCGAAGAAATTGAAGCGCAAATCACGGAAGCGCTCAAAGACCAGCAGGAGGCCTAAGAAACATCGGTGGCGCAGACAACGCACCACCACATCATCCATCCCGTGTAAGCCCCGACGTTTACACGGGATTTTCTTTCCACAAGCAGTGCATTCTGTCACCCCCCGACGCACACGAACGCTCTGCCCCAAACAACCAAACATCATGAAGAAGTTTTTGCTCCTCGCCGTCCTGTCGCTCACGCTGGCAGGATGCAGCAAAAGTCCTGACGAAAAACTCATCAGAATCATCAACGACGCCACCGAAAAAATGAAGGGGGCCAAGACTATGGAAGAGGCCGACAAGGTGAACAAGGATTTCGTGGCCGACATTTCCGAATTTGAAAAGGAAAACAAGGACGCCTACGACGCCATCGAGAAAGACAAGGCGAAGAAGGAGGCGGTGGAAGCCGCCGGACAGGGATACACGAAAGTGATGATGGAAAAGTTTTTCGAACTGACCAGCACGAAGCAGTTGGCCCAATAGGAGTTTTACGACGAAACAGAAAAAGGAGTTGCGAGAGAAAACCTCTCGCAACTCCTTTCTTTTATGAGTATAAAAGGAAGAGGCGACGCAGACAAACAGAGGTGAAAAATATGGAGAGGGTATCTATTTTATGAGATTTTCAACCAAGTTCACAAAGTTGTGAACCACAGCCTTGTGAACTACTTCTTTTTTTCATTATCTTTGTAATCTAATAAGTAAGGAGTAAAGATTATGGAGAAAGCTTTTGTATATGGTATGTCGGTCGGTGGTAATAACTTTACAGACCGAATTGAAGAAACCAAGCGTATCAAACTTGACTTTGAAAATGGCGTTAATGTTATTCTTATATCTCCAAGACGCATGGGTAAGACCTCTCTTATCAAAAAGGTGATTTCCGAGATTGACAACCCTATGCTAAAAATCGTCTATATGGACATATATGACTGCAGAAGTGAATATGATTTCTATAACCGATTTGCTGAAACAATCATGAAGTCCACTGGCAACCATTTGGAGCAAGTAATGGAGAACATCAAGCGTTTCTTGGTTAGAATCTCGCCCAAAATTTCGTTTAGCCCAGAACCAAACTCTGAGTTTTCTGTATCATTGGGGATAACGCCAAAGGATTATTCTCCAGAGGAAATTTTGAATCTTCCAGAACGTATTGCCAAGGAACAGGGCGTTCGCCTTGTAGTATGTATTGACGAGTTTCAGCAGATAGGAGAGTTCACAGACTCGCTGACTATACAAAAACGTCTACGCGGTGTTTGGCAGCATCATCAAAATGTGTCTTATTGCTTCTTTGGCAGTAAGAAGCATCTGATGGAAAATATTTTCCAAAGTCGTCGTATGCCTTTTTATCAGTTTGGGGAGATGCTGCATCTAAAGTGTATTCCTACGGAATATTGGGTTCCCTTCATCTGTTCTCGATTCGAGAAGTATGGCAAGAAGATAGCAGAAGAGTATGCAAGCAGAATATGCCAAGTGGTAAAGAATTACTCATCTTATGTGCAACAACTTGCATGGAACGTTATGGCCGAAACTGGAAAAGAAGTAAACGAGGAGAGTTTCGAAGAAGGCTTGAAGGCTCTGTTGGAGCAAAGCAGCAGTCTCTTTATACAACAGACAGAGGGGCTTACGACCTATCAGCTCAACTTCATTCGTCTTTTGTGCAAAGATATACATTCAGGATTTACCACTCAAACGGTTTCTGAAATATACCCTTTGGGCAGTAAGTCAAATATAGACCGTATAAAGAAAAGCTTGGTTGACAAGGAGATTATCACCATTGAGAAAGAGGGGATATTCCTTGCTGATAGTGTATTTGAGCTTTGGTTTAAAAGAGAAATGATGTAGTCTATAGCCGACACTGTAGTTTACCATTCACCTGTTTAATATATATCATTAATCAGTTTAGTAATGTTCAAAAAATAATCTGCGCAGAATTTGTCTGATGAAAGTTTGCGCAAAAGAGCATCCGACAAAAGTTGTGCAAGTTATTTTTTACATATCACTTACTTTTAACAAAATAAATTAGTGTATTAGCATAGAAATAGATAGTCATGACAGAAAAAGATGTTATATTTAAGACTTATGGCAATGATGACAATCCAGATCCGAATTGTTTTTGTCATTTTGGTTGGGAGGGCATAGGAGAATTTGCATTTTGGAAGTATGCCTGTGCTTATTATGAATGTGCGGAAATATTATTTGAAAGATTTAAAGAGGCAAAAGGAAATTATGCCATTCTTGATGGAATAGGCTTACCTATTTGTTTCTCATATCGACATTTCATAGAACTCGCTCTTAAGCATCTATTCATAAAATTTGTTTGCACAAATAATCAAGAGCTCAAGAATTATTTAACCAAAGGTCATGACCTTGAAGAACTATGGTTTGCCATAAAGAATAAATTGAGTGAATTAAAAAAGAGAGTACATTCTACAGTTAGCCTTGGATGCATTGAGCATTATATAAAGGAGTTTGATAAGTTTGACAAAAATTCAATGACACTTCGATATCCAGTAGATAAAAAACTAAAACCAATGAAGCCTGAAACGAAATTGGATATATACAATCTACATGATAGAATGCAGGAACTATATAAGGCTTTGGATGATTTGTCTTACGAATTGGATAATCAACTATTTATAGATGTTGATACGGAGAAACTCAACAAGTTTACTGCTAAATATGAAGAACTGCATCCTAAAATAGAGACTATTATTGATGAAATAGATTCTATAAAAGACGAAGGGTCTAACTCTGCTAATTTTTTTGAGCGGTTTAAGAACTGTGAAACTTCTAAAATCGATTCTATTTTAAAAGATTGTTCGGATGATGAGTTAATCCTTTTAGATACCCTTTATTATACAGGAAGGGCTATAATCTCTGAAGAGTTAAGACTTCCACGAAATCCATATGAAGCTCGTATAGATGCTAGGAAAAAATGTATACTAAATATGGAGTATGATGGTTTGGAGTTTGGTAAGCCAAAGAATGATCAAATCAATATTTATGGTAAACAAAAAGCTGTAATTGTTGAGACAGTTCGTACGGCAATGAAGTCTCTTGATTTTGTTGGCAAAAAAGATGAGTCACAAACAAAGTAATATTAAAAAATAACTTACACAGAATTTGTGTGATGAGAGGTGGTACAAAAGACCACCTGATAAAAGTTGCACAAGTTGTTTTTTGCATATCACTTATTAGCCAAAAGACAGAAAATATGAACGAGTATAAAACAATAGACTCTCTTTTTAAGAAATTCGCTAATCCTATAAAAGAGGATTACGAAGCATTGGCGGTTAGCCTGATGAAAAACTTTTCCATTACCAAATGTGAAAAAGATAGTGAAGGAATCAGAAACGTGAAGTACCGAATAGCTGATTTGGAATTTTATCAATATTCAACAGACGATACTGAAGACGTAGCAACTTTGAGTAGAGATTGTATCGAAGGGCAATGGTTCTTTCATCGATTCGGAGTAGATATCGCATTTCGCACTTTACGTGGAGAAAACAATGAACTGATACGGTTTGGCGGTGTGCTGATTCGTGGATTAGAGAAGTACGAAAACGGAAAGCATGTCGGCAATATATCAGGTAGCCAAAGATGTTTGTTTGACATGTTTAATGCGTCAGATGATATGCCTAAACTTATTGAAGACAAGCCTTTGGATCATATCGAGATATTCAATACTTATAGAGTAGAGAGTCGACCTCTACCTTATCGTTATTTCAAAGGCGGTGTTGATTGGCAAATGAAAAGAAAATACGTTTTTCAGACCCAGAAGTCGACCAACGGTACGACCGAATATCACATATGGCACGACTATAAGGATTTGCCCAAAAATATGTATGAAAACATGCCTAAGAAATCTGACGTAATAAAGAAAATATATCCAAGTTATGATTACTGATGAGCAAACGAACAAAGTATATTTTTCTGAATATCTGAGGGGTTACAAATGTTGGGTAAGCATCAAAGAAGCGTTGCTTGAACATGAAATAAACTTCGAAATGCTGCCCAACACAAAAGATATATGGGTGAGAGACTTCATGCCGATTCAAAAGGATGTGAATTCTTTCATCGGGTATGAGTATAATCCAGATTATCTCAAAGGAGAACAACAGTACATCACACATGATGTGCAAAATTGCTTTGAACTCACGCACAATAATCTAATGATAATGGACGTCATCGTAGATGGCGGCAATGTGATAAAGTGTGATGACAAAGTAATCATGACAGACAAGGTCTTCGTCGAAAATAAGGAGAAAGACCGTGAGTTCTTACAGACGGTTCTCGAAGAAAGTTTTGGCTGTGAAGTTGTTTTCATTCCATGGGACAGGGCTGAGAAATGCGGGCATTCAGATGGAATGGTACGCTATGTTGAACCAGGGCATATTGTGATAAACAATTATGCAGATATAGATGAGCAACTACGTGAAGAATTATTGAAGGTTTTGCGTCTACACTTTCCGAAAATAAGCGAGTTACAATATGGCAAGTATGCGCGAATGAATAGTTGGGCGCATATTAATTTTCTTCGGGTTGGCAACTTCTTGCTTGTACCGCAAATAGGTATTGCCAGTGATACCGTTGCTATTGAACAATTGAAGGAGATATATCGAGACTGTGAAGTCGTGCCTTGTGAAGCAAAAGGCATTGTTGCTAAAGGTGGTGCTTTCAATTGTGTATCATGGAATATAAAAGAATAGCTAAGGTATATAAAAAGGGCTTTTTTCGTAAATACAAAGAGAACCAAAAGGGCTGATACCTCGTGAGAAGCGTCAGCCCTAATTTGTTTTGTTTGAGGTTCTTGCTTGTCGGTACAGGCAGAAGCGTCTGCACACAGCGCGTTGCCGTCTGCCGCGCCTAATTCCGCCGTAAAACCGATGACACGAACGCTGGCACAGGCTGTTGGTCTCGCTCGCTTCTGAGCGCCCCTTTATTTCGTCTGTGAATATCCCTCCTTCTTGAGGATTTCCACCAGACGCTGGCGATGGTCGCCCTGGATGATGATTTCGCCATACTTGGCCGAACCGCCGACGCCGCATTTCTGCTTCAAAAGTTTGCAGAGCGATTGGAGGTCGTCGGCCGAACCGATGAAACCGCGCACGAGCGTCACGGTCTTGCCGCCTCTTCCAGCTCGCTCCATGCTCAGCCGCAGTTTTTGCTGCTGCTTGGGCAAGGTCTCGTTTTCCTCGGCCTCGGCTTCTTGATAGGAGAAGTCGGGGTTGGTGGAATAGACCACACCCTGACGTTTGCGGCGTGCAGGCTCTGCCTTCGCGGCGTCCTGATTGGCTGGTCCTGGTTCGTTGTTTGTTTCTTCCGGCTCCGAAGCCTGGCTTACCAGTGCGCTCAGAGCTGTTTTCCAGTCTGTCATAAATCTTTTTGATATAAAAAACGGGCAGTCCCAAAAGCTTTATCGGTCTTTGGGGCTTGCCCGTTTATTGGTTGTCAGAACGTCAAGCAGGTGGCCAAATGTATTTTATAAGCAGATGGCCTCCGCCTGAAAATCCTGCACGATGAATCACTGCAACTTGGCCAAAGCCTCCTTGATGCGGCGCATGGCCTCAACGATGTTTTCGTCGCTTGTGGCGTAGCTCATGCGGAAGCATTCAGGCGAACCGAAGGCGGCACCGCCAACGGTGGCAACGTGTCCTTCTTCGAGAAGATACATGGCGAAGTCCATAGAGTCGTTGATGACGCGGTCGCCGAAGTGCTTGCCGATATAAGAGCTGCACTTAGGGAAGAGATAGAAGGCACCGTGGGGCTCGTTGACTTCGAGGCCGGGGATTTCCTTGGCGAGACGAACGATGAGATCGCGACGGCGCTCAAAGGCCTGACGCATTTCCTCCACGCAAGCCTGCGAACCCGTGTAGGCTGCTTCGGCTGCTTTCTGGGAAACGGAGCAAGGACCGCTCGTGTACTGACCCTGGAGCTTGTTGCAGCCTTTCACAATCCACTGCGGACCGGCAATGAAACCGATGCGCCAGCCTGTCATGGCATAGGCCTTGCTCACGCCGTTGACAATCACAACGCGGTCGCGCACTGACTCAAATTGGGCAATGCTTTCGTGGCAGCCCACATAGTTGATGTGCTCGTAAATCTCGTCGGCAACAACGTAGACCTGCTCGTGTTTTGCCAACACTTCTGCCAGGCCCTGGAGTTCTTCCTTGGAATAGACAGAACCCGTCGGGTTGCTCGGAGAGCAGAGAATCAAAGCTTTGGTCTTCGGCGTGATGGCAGCCTCAAGTTGAGCGGGCGTAATTTTGAAATCCTGCTCGATGCCAGCTTCAACAATGACCGGTTCGCCGCCAGCAAGCTTCACCATTTCGGGATAGCTCACCCAATAGGGGGCAGGCACGATGACCTCGTCGCCGTCGTTGACCAACGCCATGATGGTGTTGCAAACAGATTGTTTGGCACCGTTGGAGCAGCAGATCTGGTCGGCAGTATAGTCCAATCCGTTTTCATTTTTCAGTTTCTTCACGATAGCCTCACGCAGAGCTGGGTATCCAGCAACGGGAGAATAGCGTGACCAGTTTTCCTCAACAGCCTTGATGGCTGCGGCCTTGATGTGGTCGGGCGTATTGAAGTCGGGCTCACCCACACTCATGTTAATGATGTCAATGCCTTGTGCCTTGAGTTCACCGCTCTTCTGTGACATAGCCAGCGTGGCGGAAGGAGAAAGGCGGTTCAAACGATTGGAAAGTTCGTTCATTGTCTTATTGTTGTTTTATAGAAGCGGCCCGCGGTTGTTCCGCAGACCGCTTCATAGGGTTTTAAATTCGGGTTATTCTCTGTTGCCGCCGACAATGCGGAGGATGAAGAGGAAGAGATTGACGAAGTCGAGATAGAGCGTCAGGCTGCCCATCAAAGCCATCTTCATAGTGTCGTTGTTCACTTCGCCGCCATATTGCATGAGCATCATCTTGATTTTCTGCGTGTCGTAGGCCGTCAGTCCAGCAAAGAGGAGGACGCCGAGATAAGTGACACCCCAATAGAGCGCACTGCTGGCCACGAAGATGTTGACGATGGAGGCGATGATGATGCCGATGAGCGCCATCATGGCGAAACGTCCAACGAAACTGAGGTCGCGCTTAATGAGGAAACCGACCAGACTCATGGCACCGAAGGTTCCAGCGGTGATGAAGAAAGTCGTGGCGATGACCTGCGGCGAATAGGCCAGGAATATCACGGAGAGAGTGGCGCCGTTGAGGATGGAATAGGCAGCAAACATCAGTCCGGCTGTCATAAACGACATCTTCATGATGCGCGCGGAGAGAATCCACACCAAAGCCAGTTCGGCAATGATGAGCACCATGAAGGAGCTGCCAGTGAAGATGCTCTGCATGAGCGCCACGTTGTTGGCAACGTAAGCCGCCGTGAGCCCTGTCATGGCCAGTCCAAGAGTCATCCAAAGATAGGTCTTGCTCAGCAATGCTGAAAAGGCACTCACACTGCTCGCCTGAGAGTAGAGGCCAGTTGTTCTTTCTTGTTCCATTTTTTCTGACTTATTTTTTAAGATGCAATGTGTGCCCCATGCGCTCCTGCTTTGTACGCAGATAGCGTTCGTTATATCGGTTGGGCTTGATTTCGATGGGCACGTTTTCAACGATTTCCAAGCCATAGGCTTCAAGACCGACGCGCTTGACGGGGTTGTTTGAGATGAGACGCATCTTCTTCACGCCGAGCAGGCCGAGAATTTGTGCGCCCACGCCATAGTCGCGCTCGTCGGGGTCATATCCCAAATGCACGTTGGCGTCAACCGTGTCGTAGCCCTCTTCCTGGAGTTTGTAGGCGGCTATCTTGGCCATCAGGCCGATGCCGCGTCCTTCCTGGTTGAGATAGAGCACCACGCCCTTGCCTTCCTTCTCAATCATCTCCATCGACTTATGGAGCTGCTCGCCGCAGTCGCAACGCTCGCTGCCGAAGATGTCGCCGGTGGCGCATGAAGAGTGAACGCGCACCAAGACGGGTTCGTCGGCCTCCCATTCGCCTTTAATCAAGGCGATGTGCTCCAAGTGGTTGCTTTTCTGACGGAAGGGGATGAGGCGGAAATGACCATATTCTGTCGGCATGTCCACTTCCTCGCCCTTCTCGACGAGGCATTCGTTTTTCAAGCGATAGGCAATGAGGTCCTTGATGGTGATGATGTGTAGACCCTCCTTGGCTGCAAATTCCTGCAACTGGGGCATACGGGCCATCGTGCCGTCTTCATTGAGGATTTCGATGAGACAGGCGGCAGGATTGAAGCCAGCCATGCGGGCCAAGTCGACAGCGGCTTCGGTGTGTCCGGCACGCGCCAACACACCGCGGTCTTGTGCGTAGAGCGGATTGATGTGGCCCGGGCGTCCGAAGGTTTCCGGACGGCTGTCGGGGTCGGCCAAAGCGCGGATGGTGGCGGCGCGGTCGTGGCATGAAACGCCGGTGGTGCAACCTTCAAGTTTGTCAACGGTCACTGTGAACGGCGTTCCGAGCATACTGGTGTTTGACTGCACCTGATGCTCGAGTTCCAACTGGCGACAACGCTCGATGGTTACAGGCGCACAAAGCACGCCGCGTCCGTTGCGCAACATATAGTTCACCTTTTCGGGGGTAACGAGTTCCGCCGCCATAATGAGGTCGCCCTCGTTTTCGCGGTCTTCGTCGTCAACAACGATGACGAACTGTCCTTTTTTGAAGTCCTCAATGGCTTCTTCGATAGTGGCAAGTTTGAAATTGTCCATATTCTTATGGGAGATATTTGCTTATTATATATATGTGTAGGGATTCAATATTATTTATTTAATATATGCAGGGGAAACCTGTCTGACGACACCGCCTGGCGCCCGAGGGCTACTGGCTCATCAGCGACTCTCCTGAAGACGCTCTGAAGCACCGTTGTCGAACATGAGGTTCCTCGTTTTCGGCAATGCGGCATCAGAACCGCTGGTGGAGGTGTTGTCTGCTGGCGATGCGGCACGTTGTTCCGTATGTGCCTTGGCACGGAAATATTTGCGAAGGTAACGTTGGGCATACCATCCGGCCAGGAACACGATGACGAGGGCAACGAGAAGGGCACCCACCCTGCGCACGGACCATCTCCGTCTCCAACCTGCTTTTCCGGCGGAGGCTCCGCTGGCGGATTCGCCGCCTTCTTCGTCGGAGAGCGCCGTGCCTTCAATCATGCCATCGGCATTCACGTGGCGCAGCAACGGGGAAAGACGCTCGCAGGTTTCGGTGATTTGCTTCATGTCGCGAAGAAGACGGAAACGGAAGCGCCAAATGCGACACCAGAGCACGAAGCCCAGAGGGAAGAACACACCGGCTATCTTGTTGGCCCTGTTGCCTTCAAAGGGCGACGTGTGGGCGTGGACGTAGACGACGGGAAAACTGTTGAGCATCGAAACGATGCGCGGGTCCTTGGCGTTGGAGAGTTCTTCAACGATGGTTTCCAGGCGCCCACCGATTTCTTCAACGTGGTGGTCGGTGTTGTGACGGAAGAACACGTCGACATAGCTGGGCGCCGACTTCAATCGGGAAACGCGGGCATATTCGCGGCAATCGTCGCGCAAGGCGTCAAGTTGCTCGCTCATACGGGCGTAGTCGGGATCGTGGATGATCACTTCCTTGCGGTTTAAGTGTCGGCTCGTTCGCAGACCCAAAAGGGCACGGAAGAAGTTGAGATACATCTCAGCGTTGAACACAACGGAGTCTTTATTGGCCTTATAGGTCAGGAACACGCCGAAGGGCAACAGCACAACCGAACTGATCCACATGCCGTAGACCATGTTCCACGAACCGTCGCGTGCCATTTTCATGCCCGAGGTGTTGATGATGTAATAGAAAATGAAAATCAACACCGATATGACCGCGGGCAAGCCGAGACCGCCCTTGCGGATGATGGCACCGAGAGGAGCACCGATGAAGAAGAAAAGGAGGCAGGCCAAAGAGAGCGTCATCTTCTGATGCCATTCCACCCAGTGGCGGCGTATTTGGTTGTCGCCCGTCTGCGCGGCCAGGCTTTTCCACTCCAGTTCGGAATTAACCGACCTCACCGTGTTGAGCGCCATCTGGCGGGCTGTTCTGACATCAGAAGGCGAAGTGCGGGCCAAGATGCTGTCGAAAGGAAGGGGCTTTGCTGCGCGGAGGGCGGCAGCGGTTTTCTTCGACATGATTCTCTTATCAAACCAGCGCTGGCTCACATCGCGATAGTATATCTTTCCGATGCTGTCGAGCTCCGCGTTCATGGAGTCGACCGAAGCCTCGATTTCCCACATGCTCTTGGCTTGCGGCATATCGCGCAACATATTTTTGTCCATCATGGCGAAGTTGCTGTCGAAATCAATCAGGAAGCGCTTGTAGGCAAACGTTTCCCGGTCAAACGGCACGTGGGCCGATTGCATCATCGACATGCCCTGCGACTGCAGGTTTTCAAATTGCTCGCCGTTCCAGAGGTCGAGGCGCAGATGGAACTTGTCGGCCGTCATCTCGAGTCGACCGGAGTCGGCCAAAACGATTTGTGCGCGGTCGAAGCCCTGGTCGGTCTTATAGATGATGGTTTGGTAAAGCATGCCGGTCTCTGCATTCTTCCGCTGCACATAGAGGTTGAGGTTGGGGATTTCGTTGTAAAACACTCCCTCTGGAATCTCCACGGCCGGTTGCGCCTGCTTCATGCTGAACAAAAGGGTTCGCAAACTGATTTGGGCATCGGGCGCCGTCTTGTTTTGGAAATAGAACGACATGCCCGTAAACACGATGACCAGCATCAGGATGGGACGCATGATGCGCACAAGCGGAACGCCCGCGGCCTTCATGGAAAGCAGCTCCAACTGCTCCCCCATGTTGCCAAACGTGATGAGCGAAGCCAACAAAATGGCAAGCGGCAGCGACATGGGAATCAGCGTGATACCCATGTACCAGAAGAACTGCCCCAAAATATCCAGCGACAGTCCCTTGCCTATCAGTTCGTCGATGTAACGCCACGTGAACTGCATCATGAAAACGAACAGGCAAATGAAGAAGGCGCCGAAAAACAACGGCAGAAACTTCTTTAATATATAGAGGTCTAATTTCTTTATTCCTAACATCACTGCAAAAATACTACATTTTTTTCATCCGCACCACCCGAACCACCTATTCTACACGCCAATTTGATATTTCTCAAAGAAAATTCAATATTTTTCTTGGTTTCGCTTGGTGGTTTCAAAATTAATTTCTAATTTTGCACTCGCAAACGAGAAACAACATCTCCTTGCAAATGAGTTAGACAATGGCGAGATAGCTCAGCTGGTTAGAGCGTCGGATTCATAATCCGAAGGTCAAGGGTTCAAGTCCCTTTCTCGCTACGAAGCGACTACTTCTTATGAAGTGGTCGCTTTTTGTTTTTATCTATACTCTCTGTCTACGCTGCACGGGGCAACGGCCAACGACACACAACCAAACTGCCGACTATACGTAATGGCACCATTACTACAAACACAAAAAGGAAAGAGGATTCTACAGCAATGTAAAATCCTCTTTCCTTTTTGTGACCCCGCTGGGATTCAAACCCAGGACCTTCAGAACCGGAATCTGACGCTCTATTCAGCTAAGCTACGGAGCCGTTGATACCTGCGGAACGCGTTTCCGCAAAATCCACCTGCAAAGATAAGGATAAATTCCGAATCACAGGCACGCGGTCAGAATAAATTTCAGACATGGACACCTCGCCCCCGTTTTCTCTTCGTTTTGTCTCCAGCGAAAGTTAGGAGATACCCTTGGGGGAGAAAGGAAACCATTGCTGGCAAGAGGCGCCTCCCGTCCAGTGGAAAATCAGCGGTTGCTCACTGCCCAGCAATCTTGAGTATCGCCTCGCGGCAATCTTCCATCAACCATTTCGGCGTGGAAGTGGCGCCGCAAACGCCGACACTGCCCGCGCCGTCGAACCATTCCCGACGGAGCGCCGCCGGCGTGTCTACGAGATAAGCACGGGGATTGACGCGACGGCAGGCCTCAAAGAGAACGCGGCCGTTGCTGCTTTTGAGGCCACACACGAAGATGACGACATCGTGGCGCACGGCAAAATTGCAGATATTCGGCAGGCGATTGGCCACCTGTCGGCAGATGGTGTCGTAGGAACGAAATGTGGCAGGCGCCTGAATGTGTGCCGTGATATAGTCCACAATCTGGCGGAACCCCTCCAGCGGTTTGGTGGTCTGAGAGAAAAGACGGATGTCGCGTGTGAAGTCGAGCTTCTCCGCGCCCTCCAGTCCCTCAATCACAATGGCCGTCCCGTCGGTCTGTCCGACGAGGCCGAGCACCTCCGCATGGCCGGGCTTTCCGTAGATAACGATTTGCGGGCGCCCTGGCTCCGAAAACACCTGCTTGATTCGCCGTTGCAATTGCAACACCACAGGGCAGGTGGCATCGATGATGTTGATGCCGTTGGCCAACGCGGTGGCGTAAGTCTCGGGCGGTTCGCCGTGGGCACGCAGAAGCACCTTGGCATTGCGAAGCGAGCGAAACGCTTCGTGGTCAATGGTTTCCAGTCCCATTCCCCGCAGGCGCTCACACTCACTGCCGTTGTGAACGATGTCGCCGAGGCAATAAAGGCGCTGACTATGTGCCAACTCCTCCTCGGCCTTACCGATGGCCGTGGTCACGCCGAAGCAGAAACCAGAGTGTTCGTCGATTTCGATGTTCAGCATGCCGACGCGTTGTTCTTTCGTTCCACAGCATCTTCAAACTTGGCAAGCAGCCATTCTCGTTGCTGCGATACGGTCATTTCGCTGTTGTCGAGCACCACGGCATCTTCAGCCTGACGCAAAGGAGCCACGTCGCGATGTGAGTCGATATAATCGCGCTCCTTCACGTTGCGAAGGATGTCTTCAAAATCAGCGGGCATTCCCTTGGCCTGCAATTCGTCGAAACGGCGCTGAGCACGCACTTCCGCCGAAGCCGTCACGAAAATCTTGAGTTCGGCATCTGGGAACACCACCGTTCCGATGTCGCGGCCGTCCATCACGATGCCGCGCTTGCTCCCCATAGCCTGCTGCTGACAGGTGAGTGCTTCGCGAACAAAGGGAAGGGCCGCCACAGGGCTCACGTGGGACGACACTTCGAGCGAACGGATTTCTTTTTCCACACACTCGTCGTTGAGATAGGTCTGCGGAAGATTGGTTGAAGGGTCAAGACGGAAAGAAACGATGGCATTTTCCATCTGGTTCTCCAGCGCGGCCGCTTTCACGCTCCCGTCGGCCTCGAAGAGGTTGTTTCGGAGGGCGTAAAGCGTCACGGCGCGATACATGGCGCCGGTGTCGACATATATATATCCAACTGCGCGGGCCAGATCCTTGGCCATCGTGCTCTTTCCACAAGAGGAGTAGCCGTCAATGGCCACGATTATTTTTTTCATACTGATTAAAGATATTCTGGTAATTGATATAAGCGGGTTGAATTGCTTCCTTTGATGAGCACCATGCAACCGTTGAGCGGCGTCGCCTCGAGTTGTTTCTTCACGGCTTCCACATCGGGGAAGAAGCGGTGTGCGCCAGCACAGTCTTTGAAGTTGTCGCCAACAAACCAAAGTTCGTCACACCCCAGCGTCTCTGCTTCAGAGACCACACGGCGATGTTCTTCCTCCGATGCCGCACCGAGTTCGCGCATCTCGCCAACGATGGCCATCTTCTTGGGGTGGCTGATGAGGCGGAAACTGTCGAAGGCCGCCTTCATGCTCGTTGGGTTGGCATTGTAGGCATCGACAACGAGCGTGTTATGCCCCGTTTCCAGTAGTTCGGAACGGTTGTTTGTGGGCTGGTAATTGGAGATGGCGCGGGTGATAGCCTCAGCGCTAACCCCGAAATGCAGACCAACAGCTGCCGCAGCCAAAGCATTGGTCACGTTGTATGCCCCGATGAGGTGTGTATGGATTTCCTGCCATTCGCCGCCCTTTTGCCGCCAACGGAGGTTGACGAACGGTGTGCACGAAACGACTTCGCCTTCCACGTCATAGCCTTTTCCGGGCTCACCGTAAGTAACGGCTTTCAGTCCGCCGGCAATTTTCACGAGGTGTTCGTTGTCGGCATTCAAGAAGATGAACGTGTCGGGGCGCTGGCGCAAATCGTCATAGAGTTCGCCCTTTGTATGGATCACGCCCTCGAAAGAGCCGAAGCCCTCCAAGTGGGCCTTGCCCACATTCGTTATCAGTCCGCAATCGGCTTGCACGATGCGACACAGTTCGGCAATCTCGCCGGGATGGTTGGCGCCGGTTTCCACAACGGCAATGTCGTGTTCTGGCCGCAGGCGCAACAAGGTCTTCGGCACCCCGATGTGGTTGTTGAAGTTTCCCAAGGTGTAGAGCACGTTGAAACGTTCAGAGAGCACTGCCGAGGTCAGTTCCTTGGTTGTTGTCTTGCCGTTGGTGCCCGTCACCTGCAAAATCGGCGTATGGAGTTGCCGGCGGTGGTAGGCGGCCAATTCCTGCATCGCGGTCAAAACGTCGGGCACATGGATGAGGCGCTCGTCGCCAACCACCCGCTCGTCGTCGACCACCGCATAGGCGCAGCCGCTTTCCAAGGCTTTGATTGCAAAGTCATTACCGTTGAACGAAGCACCCCGCAGGGCGAAAAACATGGAGTTTTTCGGACAGTCGCGCGTATCGGTCGTGACAACAGGATGCTTGAGAAACACTTGATAGAGTTCTGAAATTTTCATTGTTCCTAATGGTTATTTGCCCACAAATTTAGTGAAATTTTGCGAGAGAGGCGCGAAGAGCAAAATATTCTATGTAAATTTGTGTCCCTGCGAAATCATCCAACCACGCAGATGCGCACACGGAGATTAAGGAATGGTAAATTCACCATTACTAAGCAGGCAACATTTTCAGCGGACAGCTACAACTTGTGTATCGCGTTCCGCCCCACTTATTAAACCCAAACTCTGATGATGACTCTCAAACCATATTCCATCAATTGCAACGGACGACTGTTTGCCCTCGACAAACCGCAAGTCATGGGCATCATCAATGTCACGCCCGATTCTTTTTACGCCGACAGCCGCAAGCAAAGCGACGAAGCCATCGCGGCACGCGCTCGCCAGATTGTGGCCGAGGGCGGCACGATGATTGACATCGGCGCCTATTCGTCGCGCTCTGGTGCCGACGAAGTGTCGGTGGAAGAGGAAATGGAGCGCCTGCGCCACGGCCTTGCCATCGTGGGCAAGGAAGCTCCAGAGGCGGTGGTTTCCGTTGACACGTTCCGCGCCGACGTGGCCAAGATGTGTGTGGAGGAATATGGTGTCGACATCATCAACGACATCTCTGGCGGCATGCTCGACAAACACATGTTCCGCACGGCCGCCCAACTGGGCGTGCCTTACATTCTCATGCACATGAAGGGCACACCGGCCACCATGCAATTGGCGCCCCACTACGACCACTTCATGCGCGAGGTGTTTCTCTATTTCGCGGAACGCGTTGACCGCCTGCACGACCTGGGCGTGAAAGACATCATCCTCGACCCAGGGTTTGGTTTCGGCAAGACGCTGGAGAACAACTATGAGCTGATGAACAAAATGGGCGACTTCCGCGAATTTGACCTCCCCATACTGGTTGGCATCTCGAGAAAGTCGATGATTTACAAACTCGTTGGAGGCACACCGGCTGACGCGCTCGGAGGCACCATCGCGCTCAACACCATCGCGCTTGAAAGGGGCGCACACATCCTCCGCGTTCACGATGTGAAGGCGGCCGTTGAAACGGTGAAAATCGTTGAAGCATTGCAGGCAACGTCGGCCAACGAAGAATAGTGCATTTCTGCTCATACATAATACCGACCTACACCACTCCTCCTACTCATTATATATATGATCAACTTCGGCATCATCGACCTCATCGACATCGTGTCGGTGGCGTGCATTCTTTACTATATCTACCAGCTGATGAAGAAGTCGAGTTCCGCCAACATCTTCTACGGCATCCTCGTCTTCATCGTTGTCTGGCTCCTCGTTACGCAGGTGTTTGAAATGCGCCTCCTGGGGGGCATCATGAACAACATGGTCAACGTGGGAGCACTGGCGCTCATCATTCTTTTCCAAGAGGAAATCCGCCATTTCTTCTCAAGCATCGGCACGCGCCGCCGCGCCAACGTGCTCATCCGTCTGTTTTCAAGGAAACGCAAGGACGACATGACACACCGCGACGAAATCATCCCAATCGTCATGGCCTGCATGAGCATGAGCAAACAGAAGGTGGGGGCGCTCATCGTGGTGGAACGTAGCATGGGGCTTAACGAGGTGATACGCTCGGGCGACCTCATCAACGCCAACATCAACCAACGGCTCATCGAAAATATCTTCTTCAAAAACTCGCCGCTGCACGACGGCGCTATGGTCATCAGCCATAAACGCATCTGCGCTGCGGGATGTATTCTTCCAGTGTCACACGACCTCGACATCCCAAAAGCTCTCGGATTGCGCCACCGCGCCGCGCTCGGCATTTCGCAAAAGAGCGACTGCCTGGCCATCGTTGTCTCGGAGGAAACGGGAGGCATATCGGTGGCCGAAAAGGGGCAGTTTCAGCTGCACCTGACGCCAGAAAACCTGGAGCGCATCTTGACATCGAAGTGGGAAGACTAACAACGAAGCCGCTCCCCCTCCCCCGCCCTACGCGTTGAACGAAGGCAAGGAGAAACAACGGCCAAGATTCCGCACAGAAATCCACTTATGACACACCATTAACCAAACATACATTTATGAATCCAACTACTTACAGCTACGAAGAAGCCTTCCAGGCGACATTGGCCTACTTTGACGGCGACGAACTCGCCGCCCGCGTATGGGTCAACAAGTATGCCATGAAAGATTCCTTCGGCAATATCTACGAGAAATCGCCGGCCGACATGCACCATCGCCTGGCAGCCGAGATGGCCCGCATTGAGCGCAAATACCCCAACCCGGTTCCGGAAGAGGAAATCTTTTCTTTGCTCGACCACTTCCGGTACATCATCCCCGCGGGCAGCCCGATGACGGGCATCGGCAACAATTATCAGGTGGCCTCGCTCTCCAACTGCTTCGTCATCGGCATTGACGGCGATGCCGACTCTTACGGCGCCATCATGAAGGAAGACGAAGAACAGGTGCAGCTCATGAAGCGCCGCGGCGGCGTGGGACACGACCTCTCACGCATCCGCCCGAAAGGTTCCCCGGTGAACAATTCCGCCCTGACTTCAACAGGCCTGGTGCCCTTCATGGAACGTTTCTCCAACTCCACACGCGAGGTGGCGCAAGACGGACGCCGCGGCGCCCTGATGCTTTCGGTGAGTATCAAGCACCCAGACGCTGAGGCTTTCATCGATGCCAAGATGACGGAGGGCAAGGTGACAGGGGCCAACGTGTCGGTCAGAATTGACGACGACTTTATGCGTTGCGCCACGGAGGGACGCCCCTACCGCCAGCAATACCCCGTCGACGCGCCGGAGGATGAATGTCTCACGAGCAAGGAAATCGACGCGCAGAAACTCTGGAAAAAGATTGTCCACAACGCTTGGAAGAGCGCCGAACCGGGCGTGCTTTTCTGGGATACCATCACGCGCGAAAGCATACCCGACTGCTATGCCGACCTGGGCTTCAAAACGGTGTCAACCAATCCTTGCGGCGAAATTCCGCTCTGTCCCTACGACAGTTGCCGTCTTTTGGCCGTCAATCTCTACGGTTACGTTGACGACCCGTTTACGCCTCAGGCTTCTTTCAATTTCGAGCGCTTCCGCCAACACGTGCGTCTGGCACAGCGTTTCATGGACGACATCATCGACCTCGAGGAGGAGAAGATTGACCTCATTCTGAAGAAGATCGACAGCGACCCGCAGAGCGAGGAGGTGAAGCACACGGAACGCCGCCTCTGGGAGAAAATCAAGCGCAAGACGGGACAAGGACGACGCACCGGACTCGGCATCACCGCTGAAGGCGACATGCTGGCGGCGCTCGGACTGCGCTATGGCACGCAGGAGGCCACGGATTTCGCCGTCAAGGTGCAGAAGACGCTGGCCCTGACGGCCTACGCCGCATCGGTGGAAATGGCGAAAGAGCGCGGAGCATTTGAAATCTACGACGCACAACGCGAAGCCGCCAACCCCTTCGTGCTGAGAATCAAGGAGGCCGACGAGGCGCTCTACGCCGACATGGTGAAATATGGCCGACGCAACATCGCGTGCCTCACCATCGCGCCAACTGGCACAACGAGTCTGATGACGCAGACCACCTCTGGCATCGAACCCGTGTTTATGCCGGTCTACAAACGTCGCCGAAAGGTGAACCCAAACGACCCAGAAGTACGCATTGATTTTGTGGACGAATCGGGAGACGCCTTTGAAGAATACATCGTTTACCACCACCACTTCCTCACATGGATGCGTGCCAACGGCATCGACACGGAACGCCGCTACACCCAGGAGGAGATTGACGAACTCGTTGCACGCTCGCCCTATTACCTCGCCACGGCCAACGATGTCGACTGGCTCATGAAGGTCAAAATGCAAGGGGAAATCCAGAAATGGGTGGACCATAGCATCAGCGTGACGGTCAACCTCCCGAACGCCGTTGACGAAGCACTGGTCGACCGCCTTTACGTGGAGGCCTGGAAGAGCGGATGCAAGGGATGTACCATCTACCGCGATGGTTCACGCGCTGGCGTCATGGTCAGCGTGAAGAAAAAGAAGGAAGACAAGGGCGCCAAACTGCAAACGCTCTCGCCCGTTGTGGAACGCCGCCCGGAAGTGCTTGAATGCGACGTGGTGCGCTTCCAAAACAACAAGGAGAAATGGGTGGCTTTCGTCGGACTGCTCGACGGACGGCCCTATGAGATCTTCACCGGATTGCAAGACGACGAAGAGGGCATCGTCCTACCGAAAACGGTCACCAAAGGCCGCATCGTCAAGCATGTCAACGCTGAAGACGGCACGAAGCGCTACGACTTCCAATTTGAAAACAAACGCGGATACAAGACCACCGTGGAAGGTCTTTCGGAGAAATTCAACAAGGAATATTGGAACTATGCCAAACTGATTTCGGGTGTGTTACGCTACCGCATGCCGCTGGAAAACGTCATCAAACTCGTTGACAGTCTGCAGCTCGAAAGTGAAAACATCAACACATGGAAGGTCGGTGTGGCCCGCGCCCTGAAAAAATACATCACCGACGGCACGGAAGCCAAAGGCCTGAAATGCCCCAACTGCGGCCACGAAGCCCTGGTCTACCAGGAGGGCTGCCTGATATGCAAGCACTGCGGCTCAAGCCGTTGCGGATAAACAACATCATTACAACTCCACCAATAAAGCCGGAGGCGCTCCCCAACAAGGAACGCCCCCGGCTTTACATTTCCGCTTTTCCACGGCCCGAAAAATGTCTTCCCAAAATGCCTTACATTGACTTAATACAGATTTACTTTACACGGTTTTAACATTTAAAAGAAAGTGCAA
>ENA-ORRN01000951-ORRN01000951.1-human-gut-metagenome-genome-assembly--contig:-NODE-951-length-21504-cov-4.186442_pt1 | contig 21504 bp, 20 predicted proteins | sample MGYA00242174_ERZ509132 | MGnify/ENA primary metagenome ERZ509132 (study PRJEB26280, sample SAMEA2338671) | human gut metagenome | biome: human gut; feature: human-associated habitat; material: faeces... | reverse complement strand
TTGCCGTAGCCGCCATAGTGGGCATACTGCTTAACGCCGTGCTCCCCGGTAAGGACTACGAGTTCGGCATCGACGAGCAGGGCGATACCTCCGTAAACTTCAAGGTCTGATAAAAGACATAAACGCAAAGGGCGCTCCTTAGGGAGCGCTCCTTTGTTTTATCATTATTCATTCCTCAGGCGGAAAGTTTATGGTATACTGTATCATAGAAAAGTACAGAAAAAGCGAGGTAAAAATATATGAAGCTGGCAGAAGCACTGTCCGAGAGAGCTGATATACAGAAGCGCATACAACAGATTCGGAGTCGCCTCAGGCGAAACGCCCTTGTGCAGGAGGGCGAAAAACCCGCCGAGGATCCTCATGCACTCCTGGAGGAATACGGGCGCCTCTGCGACAGGTATGAGGAGCTTATACGCCGCACGAACCTCACCAACGCCGCCACGACGGACGGCGGAGAAACGCTTACGGCGCTCCTCGCCAGGCGGGACGCGCTGACCGAGCGCATAAGCGGGCTGAACGACTTTCTCAACGAGGCCAGCAGCACCGCGGCGCGGGCGACCCGCAGCGAGATAATCATACGCAGCACAGTCGATGTATCCGCGCTGCAAAGGCGGACGGACGAGCTTTCCAGGCAGCTGCGCGAGCTGGATGTGAGGATACAGGGACTTAACTGGACGACAGAGCTTATCTGAGCTTTCTGCGTCGATGGGTAGCGCCTGCGGGCGGGCTTCCTCCCCCGGCGGGAGTAAAATGCCGAAAAGCTACTGGTTCGCGGGGAGCAGCGAGGCGGTTCGAAGGTTCGAATCCGCTTTACAAATATGCTCAGCACGCCTACACCCGCACATGAACACAGCACATTTACTACCGATGAAGCCGACGGAGGGCGCGAGGGCGGGTAAGGGGAAAATGCAAGGATATTTTTTATAAGGAGATAAACAAAATGTCAAAGGTGTTGCTCATAAACGGCAGCCCGAATGAACACGGCTGCACCTATACCGCGCTTTGTGAGGTTGCGGCGTCCCTTGAGAAAAACGGCATAGAGACAGAGATTCTTTATCTCGGAAAGGCTCCGGTGCCGGGCTGCATAGCCTGCGGGCGGTGCAGGAGGGACGGCCTCTGCTCCTTCGGCGGGCAGGTGAACGACATAATCAAGCGCATAGACGAGTTTGACGGGATTGTAGCAGGCTCCCCTGTGTATTACGCCTCCGCTTCCGGTCAGATAACCTCATTTATGGACAGGCTGTTTTACGCCGCAGGCAGGAAGATGCGTGGGAAAGTCGGCGCGGCCGTGGTATCCTGCCGCCGGGGCGGCGCTTCCGCCGCCTTTGACCAGTTGAACAAGTATTTCTCCATATCCCAGATGCCTATAGCCACCTCCGTATACTGGAACCAGGTGCACGGCAATACCCCGGAGCAGGTGCGCGAGGACAATGAGGGGCTCCAGACCATGCGCTATCTGGGGGAAAACATGGCGTGGCTCATAAAGTGCATACAGGCGGGCAAAGCCGCAGGCGTTGCAGAGCCGGAGCAGGAGAAACGGGTAACCACGAATTTTATACGATAGGACAGATACGGTATGAAGCTCTTGCTTTTGATAGGGCCGCTGGATAAATTATTGGCGGATAAGGGGCTAAGCTGGCTTACCTCGGCGGGAAACATAGCTCTCGCCTTCCTTATAGCGCATATGGCGGTGAAGGTGGCGGGCAAGGTGGCGAAGACCATAGCCAACGGCCGGTTCAAGAAGGTGCAGGATCAGCCCTACTTTACCCACAGGGTAGATACGGCGGTATCGGTTGCGGTGAGCATAAGCCGTTATGTGTTTTACTTCATCGCCATAGCGGTATCCATAGGCGAGCTGGGCCTTGCGGGGGCGATGAACTCCATGCTGGCGGCCGCCGGCATAGGTACCCTTGCCCTGGGCATCGGCGCGCAGAGCCTCATCGGCGACATAGTCACCGGCATGTTTCTGCTCTTTGAGGATCAGCTTTCCGTAGGCGACTATGTGTCCATAGGCGGCATCGAGGGCACTGTCGAGGAAATGACGCTCCGCACAGTCACGTTGCAGGGCTGGAGGGGAGAAAAGACCATGATCCCAAACGGTCAGGTCAAGACGGTGGTCAACTACTCCCGCCGGGATTACCTGGCGGTAGTGGAGATGAACATAGCCCAGGAGGCGAACGCGGAAAGGGCCATGGCAATAATGCACGAGGAGCTTGAAAAGGTGATAGCTTCCTTCGGCATAGAGGCTCCCATACAGGACTGGGGAGTAGTGGCTGAGAATGCGGATTCCGTGACCCTTCGTATAAGCGTGCCCACGGACGCGACGAACCAGTGGAAGATACAGCGGGGCACCATAGCCGCCGCAAAGAAGCGCTTCAGGGAGGAGGGCATAGATGGCCCTACCGATAGGCATATAATAAAGGAGAGCAGATAGCTTGGTAACGGAATTTGACCTTGGGGACAGGATACTCATGAAAAAGCCCCATGCATGCGGCAGCTCGGAATGGACGATTACCCGCACCGGGGCGGATATAAAGATAAAATGCTGCGGCTGCGGCCGGATAGTGATGCTGGACAGGCAGGAATTCGTCAAAAAGGCAAAGAAAAATCTCACGGGGAGCAGCAAAAATGAGAGCGCTCAGAACTGAAAAAAACAGGGCGGAGCACAAGACCTTTTCCGCCGTGAACTGGATATGGGGTATAGCTGCGGCGGCGCTCATGGTGGCGCTGATATTTACCGTGTGGTTCACGGGTATAAGGATAACCGATCCCGGCATGAGCCCCACGCTTTATCCCGGCGACGTGGTGCTTTTCGATAAGCTCTCCATGCACCTTTCCATGCCAAAGCGTGGCGAGGCCTATGCCTTCAGGGGCGATGCCGGCACCGAGATAGGCCGCATAGTGGCGCTGCCCGGCGACAGGGTGGCCATGAAGGAGGGCAAGGTGTACATATCCGGCTATCTCCTTGATGAGTCCGCCTATAAGCCCACAGGCAGCTGGGATATGGACGAGATAACCCTAAAGCAGGGCGAGTTTTTCATAATGCCTGACGACCGTGAAAACGGCCTGCCGGATGCCGCCGCAATGCGCGTAAAGCAGGAGCAGCTCATAGGCCGTGCGGCCATTCGCGTAGCGCCATTCATAACGGTATGCTTCTTCAGGGCAAAATAAAAAGTGGCTTTAAGCCACTTTTTTGCTTATAGCTCCCTGCTCCTGTAGTCCTCCATCGTCCTCGAGAAAAGCTCCTTGGTGGAGGGCGGCGTGTAGCTTATGGAGTTTGCCCCCGCCCCTATGGTGCGGGCTATGCTTTCGCCTGTGGGGCCGCCGGTAGCTATTATTGGCACCTTAGGAAACTTTTCCCGTATGGCGCTCACTACCTCCGGCGTGCGGGCTGCCGCAGACACGTTGAGTATGGATACCCCCGCGTCAAGGCGGGCCTGTATGTCGGCTTTTTCGCTCAGCACGGTGGCGATTATGGGTATATCTATCACCTTGGCCATCTTTTCGATTACGTCGTTGGTCATGGGTGCATTTACCACCACGCCTGAAGCGCCCTGGGCCTCCGCATCCTTGGAGAGGCGCACGGTGCGGTCGCCGCCGGTCATGCCGCCGCCTACGCCGCACAGCACGGGTATGTTTGAGGCCTGTATTATTGAATTTGAAATTACCTGCTGGGGCGTAAAGGGGTATACCGCAAGCACCGCGTCGGCGTTGCAGTTGCGTATTATGGCTATGTCGGTGGTGAACACCAGCGACTTTATGCGCCGGCCGAGTATAACTATGCCGCTGCATTTCCATATTTCTTCGGGCACCGTTACTATGTGGGATCTTAAGTCGCCCGTAACGTGGGGCAGATGCCGTCTTTCCATTTATGTGTCAAGTTCCTTTCTAAACAAAAAAAGCTGCGTGCCTACATCTATAATTCATTATACATGACACAGGCTGCCACATTCAACCTTAAAAAGCCGTTAATTAGGCATATTCACCGTATTGCCCTAATTTTCTTCCGAATTCGTTTCATTTCTCGCGAATTTATGCAGATATTCCTACGCATTACTTTGTGAAAATAATGTTTTTACGCTCTTTAACGCAAAATCTGTTTGTCATATTGCAAAATATGTTATATGATAATTAAGGGAGGTGACGGCAATGGAGATGATAAACAAGCGGGGCTACCTGAAAGAGGATTTCCGTCTGTTCCACATAAGGGATCAGGTGGAGCTTGAGCTGGGCTATCACTATCACGAGTTCGATAAGATAGTGGTATTCCTAACCGGCAACGTCACCTATGTAGTAGAGGGCAAGGCGTATTTCTTAAAGCCATGGGATATACTGCTGGTGCCACACAACCAGATACACCGGCCAATAATCGACCCTTCCGAGCCATATGAGCGGATAATACTCTGGGTAAATGCGGACTATCTCCGTGATCACTGTCTGGGTGGGGACGACCTGCGCCAGTGCTTCACCATGGCGGAGGAGAAGAGCTTCAGTCTCATACGACCTGAAAATGCCGACCGTGTGACGCTGATGAAGCAGCTCAATACGGTGGAATCCGCCATGGGCGCACAGGAGTTCGGTCATGAGCTTCTCTCCCGCACCACGTTTTTACAGTTTATGATAGAGCTGAACCGAATTGCCCTCAAGGATCACACCGCCATGGTGAAGGAGGCGTTTCGCAGCGACCCCAAGCTGGAGGAGATAATCGCCTATGTGAACGCCAATCTGGAGAAGGACCTGTCCCTTGAGTCCATCGCCAGGCAGTTTTACATGAGCAAGTCCTACCTCATGCATAAATTCAAAGAGATGACGGGATACAGCGCCCATAAGTACATACAGCAAAAGCGGCTCATACAGGCCGCAGAGCTTATTCGGGACGGGGTGCCGGTAGTAGAGGCGGGCCAGCGCTGCGGCTATGGCGATTACTCCGCTTTCCTCCGCGCCTTCAAGAAGCTGTACGGGGTGAATCCAAGCGATATAAGCTGAAAGGAACGGAAAGAACCGTTCCTTTTATTGGCGGGTATAAGCTGCAAACTCTCAGTTCGGCATAGTCGGTCAGCGTCGCATACGCTCCTCGACCTTCTTGCCTCACTGGTAAGGCTTTTCGCTTTATCGCCCACCGGGCGCGCTCAAACCCTTACCTAAGCGGGCTGTTCTTAGGTATTATGGGGGACTCCCAGTAAAGCAGCCGCCCTCCGTAGCGTTCGGCGGTGTATATGGCGAGGGTAGTGTATTTATCCAGATCCTCATTGAGCAGGCTGGAGATTATGTGAAGCTTTACGCCGTAGGGCAGGTCTATATCCGGATTGAACTCCGCGTCTCCTATGGCGAAGCCGGAAAGGCGGGCCTCCTCAGCAAACTGGGGCACAAGCGTTTCAAGGGAAAAGGCCATGTGCAGCGTCAGCCGCCGGACAGCGGTTATACAGTCGCCGTTTTTGCGGTAGAGCTGGGCGTTTTTGCGGTTGGTCTCGGTGTAGTGCTTGGCGGCGTCGGGGTACAGAAGGTTCAGATAGGTGTTCCATTCCGGGTCGTCGCTTGCGCCGACGGTGCAGTAAAGATACCGCTCCCTGTCCGCCATGTCGTCGAGCGCCTCGATACGGGAGGCCTTGTCGGTGTAGAAGAACATCACCCGGCGGTAGGCGTCCTCTATATAGCCTGCGTACAACGCCTTAAGGTCGCTTTTACACTTTTTTTCCAGACGGTCTATGTGCCGCCTGCCGCGGCCGTTCAGCTCCGCGCCGTCCTTCATTTCGCAGCGCATATGCAGCAGCACCGGTCTATTCTCATATGGCGCCTTGTCAAAGAAACGGGTATCTACGGCGAACTCCGCCGGGTCCCCATCCATCTGCCAATCGTAGTAATACCAGCTGGTCTCTGCCATATCCACCTCCGTTTACTCAAAAGGGGCGAAAAAACGCCCCTTTGAAGCTTCGATGTTGAATTAATACTCCAATACGGCCTTTATCCTGCGCACGCCGGAGCTGGAGGCCTCTTCCTTCTTGATCTTGAAGTGTCCCAGGTCGCCTGTGTTGCCGGCATGAGGGCCGCCGCAGATTTCCTTGGAGAAGGTGCCCATGGTGTATACCTTTACGCGCTCGCCGTACTTGTCGCCGAACAGACCCACCGCGCCCTGCTCCTTCGCCTCGTCTACCGTCATTTCCTCGCAGGTGATGGGTGCCTTGGCCTGTATCCACTCGTTGACCTGATCTTCTACCTGCTGAAGCTCTTCCTTGGTGAGCTTGCGGCCAAAGCTGAAATCGAAGCGAAGACGCTCGGCGGTTATGTTGGAGCCCCGCTGGCTGATGGTGCTGTCGTTGAGCACCTTGCGCAGCGCCGCCTGAAGCAGATGGGTTGCGCTGTGGAGGCGTGCGGTCTCTAAGCTGGTATCCGCAAGGCCTCCCTTAAACCGCTGCTCTGCGCCGGCCTGGCTCTTTTTCTGGTGCTCCTCAAAGGCTGCCTTGAAGCCCTCGACGTCCACTTTGAGGCCGTTTTCCTTGGCCAGCTCCTCGGTGAACTCTATGGGGAAGCCGAAGGTATCGTAGAGGTGGAAGGCGGTGGCGCCGTCTATCGTGCCGTTTTCGAAGCTGCCCTTTATGCGCTCGAATTCCCTGGTGCCGTTGCGCAGGGCCTTCTGGAAGCGGGTCTCCTCCTTGTCCAGCTCGGTCATGATCTTTTCGCGGTTGGCGGTAAGCTCGGGATATACCTCGCCGTACTGCGCTATCACGGCGTCGGCAACGGTGTCCAGCTTGTTGTCGGGTATGCCAAGCTGCATTGCGAAGCGGATAGCCCGGCGGATAAGGCGGCGGAGTATGTAGCCCTGATCCACGTTGGAGGGGGTTACGCCCCTGGGATCGCCAAGTATAAAGGTTGCGCAGCGAATATGATCCGCCACGATTCTGAAGGCGCGGGTGATCTCGGGGCTGTCCTTGTAGTGCTTGCCGGAAAGCTCCTCAATGGTCTTTATTATGCCGGTGAAGGCGTCGGTATCGTATACGCTCTCAACGCCCTGAAGGGTGGCGATGGTGCGGTCGAGCCCCATGCCGGTATCGACGTTATGCTGAGCCAGGGGGAGGTAGCTCCCGTCCGCCTGCTTGTTGTACTCCATGAAAACGTTGTTCCAGATCTCCAGGTACTTGCCGCAGTCACAGGAGGGGTTGCACTCGGGGCAGCACTTCGGCTTACCGGTGTCGTAGAATATCTCAGTATCGGGGCCGCAGGGGCCGGTAATACCGGCGGGGCCCCACCAGTTATGCTTTTTGTCGAGGTAGAATATGTGGGAAGGATCTACGCCCATCTCTACCCAGCGGTCGTGGGAATAGGTGTCCCGGGGAGCGTCTGCATCGCCCGCGAAGCAGGTGAAGTACAGCTTGTCCTTATCTATGCCAAGCCACTTGTCGCTGGTGAGAAACTCCCAGGAGTAGGCTATGGATTCCTTTTTGAAGTAATCCCCCAGGGACCAGTTGCCCAGCATCTCGAAGAAGGTGCAGTGGGAGGTATCGCCCACCTCGTCTATATCGCCGGTGCGGATACACTTCTGAACGTCCGCAAGGCGGGTGCCCTCAGGGTGCTTTGCGCCCATGAGGTAGGGAACGAGGGGGTGCATGCCCGCGGTGGTAAAGAGCACCGTGGGGTCATTTTCGGGTATAAGGGAGGCGGAAGGGATTATGGCGTGGCCCTTTTCCCGGAAAAAGTCAAGGTAAAGCTTGCGAAGCTCGGATGATTTAAGAAGACGCATTATTTTACACCTCGCGTGATAAAATTAACGGTTTTTGCGTACAACAGTACAGAGTAAGTATATCCTTTCCACCACGCAATTGTCAATGTAATGTATAATAGTAGTTAAGTTGTCAAGGGGTGATATTTGTTCACTTGTAAACTCTTCTATGCCGGGATATAATCAAAGCATGAAAAGCGATATCATAAGACGGTACCGGAGGAAGCTGCGCAGGGTACAGCTGAACTTCAGGCGAATGAATTTCACACTCATAGGCGATGAGGGCAAGCCATGGCGCAGGGCAATAGCTATTGCCGCAGGCGTGCTTTTGCTGCTTGTGGCATTGATATTCGGGCGGGCGGAAACGCAGCTCATGTCCTCCGCGGAGGTCAAGACGGTGCAGGAGCGGGGCGTGCTTCGCATAGGCGTAATACCGGATATGCCGGGGGCAGAGCTGGAAAAGGAGCTGGGCCGGAGAATCGCGGCGAAGCTGCTTCCGGACGCCGATCCCGAGAGCCGCATAGATTTCAGGGACGTGACTACAATGACTGCCGGCGCCAATATAGACGACGGCACCGTGGATATGGTAATAGCCCATATGGCCAGCCAGATGTCCGCCAAATACACCTATTCCGACAGCTACTATACCGAGGAATGCATACTGGTGGTAAAGACCGGTACCAGCGCCTTTGCGCTCAAGAGCTTTACCGTAGGGTATATACAGTCCAACAGGCTGAGAAAGACCGCAGAGGATATAACGCTCGGAGATTACCTTGCGGCAAACAGCTCGCTGGATATAGGCAAAAAGAGCTATGCTTCCTACCCGGATATGCTCTCCGCCCTTGACAGGGGCGAGATAGGCGGCGCGGTGCTGCCCCGGCAGGTGTTTAATGAGCTCCGCACACAGTATCCCATAACCGAGACCACGCTCGTTATAGGTACGATAGATTATAAGGTGATGTGCCCCGGCGACAGCACGGTGCTTTCGGAGCTGGCGTCGATAGTCATAAGGCAGATGCGGGATTCCGGGGAATTAAAGGAGCTTTACGCTCAATATGGGTGGTAGCAAAAAATATACATATATTGTATAATAGATACATCCAAAGCAATTCGTACTCATCATAAATGCACATATAATAAACTTTCAGGAGGAACTAACGTGAACAGCAAGGTAGACCTTTGGATAGAACAGCACAGCGAGGATATGATAAAGGATCTTCAGAAGCTGGTGAGCTTTAAGAGCGTCAGCCATGCGGAACTGGCACAGCCAGGAGCCCCCTTCGGAGCGGAGTGCAAGAAGGCCCTTGAACACATTCTGGGCATCTGCCACGGCTTCGGCTTTGCGGATACCGATATGGACGGCTATATAGGCTACGCGGATTACGGCACGGGGGACGAGACTCTGGGCGTGCTGATGCACCTGGACGTTGTACCCGAGGGAGAGGGCTGGAGCAGCGACCCCTTCGCCGCAAACATAATCGACGGAACCATGATAGGCCGCGGCGTGCTGGACGATAAGGGCCCCGCCATAACCGCAGTATACGCTCTTGCCGCCATAAAGGCCGCCGGACTGCCCTTCAAGCGCAAGGTACGCCTTCTGTTTGGCTGTGACGAGGAGGTGGGCATGGGCTGCCTTAAGCACTACATCGCCAACGAGAAGCTGCCCGACATGGCCTTCTCTCCCGACGCCGAGTATCCTCTGGTAAACGCCGAAAAGAACATATTCCAGGCCCGCTACGCCAAAAAATACAACTCCGGCATAACCCTCAAGGCGGGCACCGTCGTAAACGCCGTACCCGGCAAGGCCGTGGCCACGGTACCCTGCTGTCCCAAGTGCGTTGAGAAGGCCATAAAAGGGCAGGAGGGCTTCGCCGTTGAAGCAATAGAGGGCGGCTCAAGGATAACCGCAACAGGTATAGCGGCCCACGCCTCCATGCCCGAAAACGGCAAGAACGCCATACAGATGCTGCTGGGCCTCCTGACAAAGCTGGAGCTTTCCGAGGAGGACGGCCTTGCGGCAGAGAGCCTTTACAGAACCTTCAAGATGGAGGTACACGGGGAAACAGTGGGGCTCGATTCCGCCGACGAGTCCGGCAGGCTTACGCTGAACCTCGGCCTCATGGACTGGAACGAGAAGGGCTATGCCCTGAGCATAGATATCCGCGCCCCCATGTGTACCGGCCACGAGAAGCTGCTCCAGAAGCTGGATGCCGCCTTTGATAAGCTGGGTGCGCACCGGGAATACGAGTCCTTCAGCCTTGGATACTGCGTGCCTGAGGATAGCGAGCTTGTAAGCAAGCTCCTTTCGGCCTACCGTGAGCGCACAGGAGATTACAACCCTCCAAAGCGCATAGGCGGCGGCACTTACGCGCGCCATTTGAAAAACGCCGTAGCCTTTGGCCCCGAGCGGGATGACCGTGAGAACCGCATACACATGGTGGACGAGGCGGTGCCGGTAAAAGATCTTATCGAGAACGCCAAGCTGGTGGCAGACGGTATAATGGCGCTGTGCTGCAAATAACTTAGAGCATTATGGGCCGTTGCCCACAGCGGCCCGTATTTTTTTCGCATTTTAGGGGGAGAAAATATGAAAAATAAAGCCCTTACGGAGCTCAGGCGTTATGCTGTAATGACTCTGGGCTGCCTGATATACGCCGTATCCATAGCCATATTTCTTGATCCCAAGGGGCTTGCCCCCGGAGGCGTTACCGGTATTGCAATAATGGTCAGCTACGCCACGAAAATACCGACCGGCACACTTGTGCTGCTCATAAACATACCGCTCCTTGCCATAGGCGTATGGAAGTTCGGAAAGCAGTTTTTGTATTGTACGGTGTTTTCCACGGTGCTGTCCTCCCTTATGATAAACGGCCTTTCGGGCGTTGTGGTGCCCACTGACGACCAGCTTCTCTGCGGCGTGGTGGGCGGCGCGCTGATGGGTCTCGGTATGGGCATGGTGTTTACCCAGGGCGGCACCACCGGCGGCTCGGATATAATCGTAAAGCTATTGCGCATAAGGTTCCGATACCTTAAGACCGGCATAATATTCGCCATAACGGATACGGTAATAGTCGCCTGCTCCGCGCTGGTGTTCAAAAACATCGAAAACGGCCTGTATGCGGGCATATCCCTCGCCGTGCAGACGATAGTGTTCGACCTTGTGCTCTACGGCCCCGATGAGGCCAAATCCCTGCTGATAATAAGCGACGAGGCGAGGACCGTGGCCCGCCGCCTGATGGACGAGCTGGACGTGGGGGTGACCTACCTTAACGGAATTGGGGCATATTCCAACAGCGAAAAGCTGGTCATACTCTGCGCCATGCGAAAGCAGCTTTTCCCAAAGGCGCGCACCATAGTCAAAGAGGTGGACCCGGGCGCCTTCATGATAGTATCCAGCGCCAACGAGATATTCGGCGAGGGGTTCAAGGATCACTTCGGAGAGGAGATATAAGCAAAGCAAAAAGGAGCGGCATTTACCGCTCCTTTATTATTTTTTTTATTTACACCGCTTTTCTGTTGGCGTCCACGAACTTCAGCACGTTGGCTATGCCGGCGAACTTCTGTACCTCGCCGTCCTTCTCCACTATAAGGGTGGGGGCCTGGCGGAGGCTGTACTGCATGGCCAGCTCAGGGTGCTCCTCTGCGTCTATAACTTCATATACAAGCCCTATGGAATTGAGCTGCTCTTTTGCCATGGCGCAGTTGGGGCAGGTCCTGGTGGTGAAGAGCTTCAGAACGCCGCAGCATGGAGCCGCTTTCTCCTCTTCCTTTTCCTTGGCACCGGGCCAGGTAGAATGATGCTCCACGTCGTATTCGCGGCGCTCCCGGTATTCCTGGCTCTTGCCGTCGTTCCAGTTCTGGACGGGGCGGTAGTAGCCGGTTATGCGGCTGTATACCTCTGCGGCCTTGCCGCAGTGGGGGCAGGTGAAGTGCTCGCCCGCAAGGTAACCGTGGGTGGGGCATACGGAGTAGGTGGGGGAGAGGGTATAGTAGGGCAGCCTGTAGTTGTCCGCAATGGTCTTGACCAGCTTTGCGGCGGATTCCCAGCCGGGCAGCTTCTCGCCTAAGAAGGCGTGGAAAACCGTGCCGCTGGTGTACAGGGTCTGAAGCTCGTCCTGAATGTCCAGCGCCGCGAATATATCCTCTGAGAAGCTCACGGGCAGGTGGGAGCTGTTGGTATAGTAGGGCGCGTCGCCGTTTTTGCCGCCGGCGGTGATGATGTCGGGGTACCGCTTGCGGTCATGCTTGGCAAGGCGGAAGGCGGTGGACTCGGCGGGGGTAGCTTCCAGATTATACAGCTCGTTGTCGTACATCTCCTGATAGTCGCTGAGCCGCTCCCGCATGTGGTTGAGCACGTCCTTTGCGAACTGCTGGGTCTTTGGATCGGTCATGTCCGCCCTTAGCCACTTTGCGTTGAGCCCCGCCTCGTTCATGCCCACAAGCCCTATGGTGGAGAAATGGTTGTCGAAGCTGCCCAGATACCGCTTGGTATAGGGGTACAGGCCCTCATTCATAAGGCGGGTGATTATCTGCCGCTTTATGTGGAGACTGCGGGCAGAGATGTCCATCATCCTGTCCAGCCTTGCGTAGAAGTCTGCCTCGTCGCTTGCAAGATAGGCTATGCGGGGCAGATTGATGGTAACGACGCCCACCGAGCCTGTGGATTCGCCGCTGCCGAAGAAGCCGCCGCTTTTTTTACGAAGCTCACGCAGGTCAAGGCGGAGGCGGCAGCACATGCTGCGCACGTCTGAGGGCTCCATATCGCTGTTTATATAGTTGCTGAAGTAGGGAGTGCCGTATTTGGCGGTCATCTCAAACAGCAGCCTGTTGTTTTCAGTGGGGCTCCAGTCAAAGTCCTTCGTTATGGAATAGGTGGGTATGGGGTACTGGAAGCCGCGGCCGTTGGCGTCGCCCTCTATCATGGTCTCGATGAAGGCCTTGTTCACCATGTCCATTTCCTTCTTGCAGTCCTTATACTTGAAGGGCATTTCCTCGCCGCCGACTATGGCGTACTGCTCCGCAAGGTCTGCGGGTACAGTCCAGTCGAGGGTTATGTTGCTGAAGGGAGCCTGAGTGCCCCAGCGGCTTGGGGTGTTCACGCCGTAAATAAAGGATTCGATACACTTTTTCACTGCGTCGTAGGGCATATTGTCCGCCTTTACGAATGGGGCAAGGTAGGTATCGAAGGAGGAGAAGGCCTGTGCTCCCGCCCACTCGTTCTGCATTATGCCAAGGAAGTTCACCATCTGGTTGCAGAGGGAGGCCAGGTGCTTCGCGGGCTTGCTGGTGATCTTGCCGGTGACGCCTCCAAGGCCCTCTTTTATGAGCTGACGGAGGGACCAGCCCGCGCAGTAGCCGGTGAGCATGGAAAGATCGTGAATGTGTATATCGGCGTTGCGGTGGGCGTTGGCGATCTCCTCGTCGTATACCTCGGAAAGCCAGTAGTTGGCGGTGATGGCGCCGCTGTTGGAGAGTATGAGGCCGCCTACGGAGTAGGTTACGGTAGAGTTCTCCTTTACGCGCCAGTCGGTTACGTTGACGTAGTTGTTCACCGTCTCCTTGTAGTCAAGTATGGTGGACTTCATATTGCGGAGCTTCTCCCGCTGCTTGCGGTAGAGTATGTAGGCCTTGGCCACGTCTGCATAGCCCGCCTGGCTCAGCACCTCCTCCACGCTGTCCTGTATGTCCTCCACGGCTATAAGGCCGTCCTTTATCTTGGGCTCAAAGTCTGCGGTAACCTTAAGCGCCAGCAGGTCTATAACGCTGTTGTTATACTGCTTTTCCGTGGCCTCAAAGGCCTTTATTATGGCCTCGCTGATCTTTTTGATATCGAATTCCGCAACGGAATTATCCCTTTTGACTACGCGGTACATTATGATTCTCCTCCTGATAAATTTTGATGTATCTATCTGATGGGCGCAATAAAAGGCCCGGCTTGGATAAGTCACGGCAGAAATTGCCGCATGATCCCCTCTTGGGCCTTGAGTATACCATATATTGTGCTTGCTTGGCAATAGCAAAAGCTACATATTGTGTCCCAATTGGGGGACAGAGGCTATTCCACACCTCTCAGCTCCGCATTGGGGAGGTATTCCCTTGCGGCTGAAAGCAGCGCGTGCAGCTCGCCGTCCGTGGGGCGGGAGCAGCCGCCCTTCAGTATGTCGCCGGAATCCCGGTAGGCCTGAAGGAAGTAGCCCTTTGCGCCCTGAATTTCCTTCGCTATGGCGCGGATATCATCGGGGGTGTGGAATTCCCGCATTACCGTCGTGCGGAATTCGTAGTCTATGCCGCTGGACATTATGATCTGTATGCTTTCCCTTATCGGCGCCGTGTCATAGCCGGATATGCCGCAGGTTTCGGGGTATTTTTCATAGCTGTTTTTTATGTCCATGGCTATCATGTCCGCAAGGCCCGCGTCTATTATCCGCTTTACGGCCTTTGGCCGGGTGCCGTTGGTATCCAGCTTGACAAGATAGCCCATCTCCTTTATCCTTGCCATCAGCGTCTCGAGACCGAAGGCCAGGGTGGGCTCGCCGCCGGTTATGCATACCCCCTCAAGTACGCCCCGCCGCTTCTTAAGCAGGGCGAAAAGCTCCTCCTCAGGGATGTGCTCGCCCTCGTCGGGCCTTAATACAAGGCTCGCGTTGTGGCAGAAGGGACAGCGGAAATTGCAGCCCCCTGTGAATACGGTGCAGGCTACCTTGCCAGGGTAATCCAGGAGCGTCAGCTTTTGCAGGCCGTGTATGAGCATTACTTATTAAGCCCCCGCTCAGCTATGAGGTTATCCAGCAGCCGGGCCGCGTCCATTACAAGGCGGGTGCAGGGCCGCTCTGCGTAGTACGCGTCGGTACGCTCCATGGGCTGCTGCGCCTTCTTGCAGAAGGCCAGAAGATCGCGGCACATGAGGCTTTGGTTTTCCTCCCTGAACTGCTCAGCAAGCTTTCGGATAGTTGCGTAGTGGGCCGCCTTTTCGGTGGTGGCCTGTGAGTCGGTGTAGCCGTAGAGCATGTCCGCTACCATGAACATTCCGGTGACCGCACCGCAGGTGTCCCGCATGCCTCCCATGCCGGCGCCAAAGCCTGAGGTCAACTTTATCGCCGTCTCAAAGTCAATGCCGGTGACGTCGCAAAACGCGGCGAATACAGACTGGGCGCAGTTGTAGCCCTGCTTGAAAAGCTCGTGTGCCTTTTCCTCGTGGTTTATCATAACGGTTCTCCTTTGTGTATTTTTATATGAAGTGTGTTTTATCTAATATTAGCGCGGCGTGCCGTCATTTTCAAGGCGCGCGCCCGGCCCAAAGCGGCAAATACGCAGAAGCATATTATGTTTACCGCCACGACGCTGGGCCCGGTGGGGGTGGATAAGGCGAAGCTTATGACCATGCCGGCTACAAAGCAGAAGGAGGACAGCAGCCCCGAGCATATCACCACGCTCCTGAAGGTTTTGCATAGCCGCATAGAGGTAAGGGGCGGGAAAATTATAAGGCTGGATATGAGCAGCGCCCCCATCATACGCATGCCGAGTACGATGGTCACCGCCGTAAGGCAGGCCAAAAGAGTATTGTAAAGGCCGGCGTTGGCCCCTGTGGCCCGGGCGAAGCCCTCGTCGAAGGTCACGGCGAACATGCGGCAGTAGAACAGCACAAACAGCGTCAGCACGCAGGCGGAGAGTATTATGCTAAGCGTCACATCGCTCTGGCTCATTGCCAGTATACTTCCGAAGAGGAAATTCATAACGTCGGTATTCATGCCGGAGGTTACGGATATGACCAGTACGCCCAGCGCCAGAGAGCCGGTGGATATGAGGGCTATGGCCGCATCGCCCTTTATGGCTGCGGAGCTGCTCAGGCGCAGCAGTAATACGGCTGCCACGACGACTACGGGTATGGCCACGCCCAGCTCGGACGCGCCCAATACCGATGCTACTGCCAGCGCCCCGAAGCCCACGTGGGACAGGCCGTCCCCTATCATGGAATACCGCTTTAAAACCAGGCTCACTCCCAGAAGCGCCGCGCAGAGGGACACCAGCAGGCCCACTATGAGCGCCCGCACCATGAATGTATAAGAAAACATATTCGCTAAATACGCCATATGCTACCTCCCGAGGAACGCCCGACCCAACGGGCTGCTGCGGTATTCTGCGGCGGTGGCCCAGTATGGGCCGTTGGAGCTCAGATGCAGTATGTGCTGTCCGTCCCGCACCGCCGCGGGTATGTCGTGGGATACCATGATTACGGTTATGCCGTCATGGTGGTTTATATCCTTTATGAGCCGGTACATTTCCATAGTAACCAGTGGATCCAGACCGGTAGTGGGCTCGTCGAGAAGAATGAGCTTCCTCGTGGCGCAGAGCGCCCGGGCCAGCAGCGCCCGCCGCTGCTGCCCGCCGGAAAGCTCCCTGTAGCAGCTCTTTTTGAGGGCTGTTATGCTGAGCCGGTCCATCATGGCCTCGGCCCGCTCCCGGTGGTCCTTTGTATAGAAGGGACGCATGCCGAGGCTGTTAAGGCAGCCGGACAGCACCACCTCATATACGCTTGCGGGAAAGTCACGCTGTACGTCTGTCTGCTGAGGAAGGTAGCCTATCTCGTTTTCCCTGAGGCCGGAGCCCATGGCCACGCTGCCCTCGCAGGGCTTTATGAAGCCTAAGAGCCCCTTTACGAGGGTGCTCTTGCCCGCGCCGTTTTCGCCTACTATGCAGAGATAGTCCCCCGGCTCCACCGTAAAGTTAAGGTTGGATACCACCTTCCGCCCGTCGTAGGCGAAGGCGGCGTTATTGCAGCTTAAAAGTGCCATATCAGTTCAGCGCCTCCCGGAGATTCTGAAGGTTTCCCTCCATGAGGGATATGTAGGTTGCCCCGGACTGGAATTCGTCCTTTGTAAGGTTGTGGCAGGAGGTGAAGGTGAGCACCTTCGCTCCGGTGGATTCCGCCACGGCGCATGCTATCCTGCCGTTGGAAAGCTCTGTCTTGAACACCACGGGGATATTCTCCTCCCGAACCCGGTCTATCAAAAATGCCACGGTCTTGGGGCTGGCCTCGCTCTCTGCGGAGCAGCCGGGAAATGCGGCGTAGTATTTGAGGCCGTATTCCTCCGTAAAGTACCTTACCGGAAACCTGTCCGCGAACACCAGCGTTTTGCGCTTGCCGTTATCCACTACTTCCCGGAACTCGCCGTCCAGCCTTTCCAATTCCTTCTTATATCTGTCCGCGTTGGCTGCGAATTCGCTTGCGTCCGCCGGGCATATTTGGGATAATTTATCGCATATGGCATGAACTATCAGCGCTGCGTTCTTTGGGGAGGTCCATACGTGTTCGTCGTACTCTTCGTGATCCTCATGGTCATGATGTTCCTGTTCATGCTCTAAGTTCTGTCCAAGAATGCTCTCTTTGACCGGAGTCATCTGGTTACAGAGATCTGCACATGCCTGATCCAGTGCGACCGGATCAAAGCTTGCGAACATTCCGATATCCGGAAGAACCGGTGCATCATTTTCTCCATGACAGTCACAGTTCGGGCTGATATCCTGTACCAGTGCAATATGGAAATGTGGACGGCCATGACAGACAGCCTGTGCATACTCAGCCATTTTCCGGTCAAGCAGTTCGTTGGCACTGCTGTTTGGATTGTATACCGCATCAAAACTGCAGGCTCCGATGCAACGTCCACAGCCTTTGCATTTGTCATAGTCGATCACTGCTTTTTTATTTACATAGGTGATCGCGTCATCCCTGAGGATGCCGGAAAAGATACCGAAGAAAACGGCGAAGAAAAAGCCATCGACACCAGCGTATTCTCCAACCTGCACCCGACAGAACTGCCGGAGGAGGACGAAAAGGAGAACGAGGACGAAACTCACTAATCTCGAAACCACTAAAAAAGGTCCACCGGACCTTTTTGTCGTATGCTTGGCAACAAAAAACGTGTGACCGGTAATTATTTACGATTTACCGATCACACGTTTTTTTATTAGACTATACATTTTAACATTCCACTCATCATTCATCCCCCAATAAACGAGAGTGACACACTCTAGGATTCTGTAACGGTGCCTTCCCTGCTTCCTGCTCAACTGCAATAGCACTACAATTATACATACAAGCGGTTATCTGCCAAAGTCAGCGTCAGGCTCCTTATACAACCCTTATCTAACCCTTATCTAACTCTCTTTATCCACCGCCTCAAACGTAATCACAACCTTAAACAAATCCCCATCCAGGTAAATATCAAAGGTTCCCCCCTGCAATCCCACAAGGTTCTTGGCGATCGACAAGCCCAGTCCGCTTCCTTCCGTGCTTCTCGACACATCCCCACGGATAAAACGCTCCGTCAGTTCCTCCGCCTTGATATTCAACGGGTTTTCCGAGATATTCTTGATCCCCAGCACGACTCTGCAGCCGACCCTTCTCGCCTCCACATACACTCTCGTATTCGGCATGGCATACTTGGCAATATTATTATAAAGATTCTCCACAACACGCCACATCCGGCGGCCATCTGCCATGATCACCAGTGGCTCCTCATCCATCTTGCAGACCATCTGCAGTCCCCTGGCTGCAAACTTCTCCTCAAATTCCCCATTTGTCTGTCGGATCAGTTCTCCGAAGCGGATAGGTTTCATATCCAGCACCACATTACCGGAGCTGACTTTCGACGCCTCCACCAGATCCTCTGTCAGCTGTTTCAGCCGTTTTGATTTGTTATCCAGCACTTCGATATAGCCCCGGATCTTCGGATCCTGGATATCCTCTCTCTTCAGAAGATCTACATAATTGATAATAGAAGTAAGCGGTGTCTTGATATCATGAGATACATTGGTGATAAGATCCGCTTTCAGTCTTTCACTTTTTAACGTTTCCTTCACTGCATTTTGCAGGCCTTCGCCTACACGATTGACAGCCGCAGCCATCTGGCGGTTATCACCCGTCAGATCTTTCTCATCGATCTTATAATCCAGCTGACCGCTTGCCAGCCTTGCAAGGCCATCATAGATCACCTGACGTCCTGCATTTTCCCGGATCATATATAAAAGAACCACACCATCTGCCAAAAACAGCAGGATCAGACCGAATCCGCCGAAAAGAGCTGCCAGCAGATAGTTCATTAACACCAGTCCGACAAATGCCACGATCATCCGACCGGAAGTTGTACGTGCCATATATACTTTCTTACAGCTTTTCACGATGGTATAACAAAAACTGGATCTCCACAGCTTCTTTGCTTTCCAACGGCGGATCACACTGAGATACGCTCCAAGAAATACCGCCGCACCAAGAATTTCCCCGGTAGTTATAACGGTAAGCCAAAAGCCGTCCGTAGGATTGCCGCTTCCTGTCAGCCCTAATCCCGCTATACCGACCATACCGATCAGTGCCATACCACAGATCGCAAGCATCACCTCGGCGGGGATACGATCTGCGGGCATGGTATGCACTTCTCTGTCCCGACATACCAGACCGCTTTGCAGAGTAATGACAAGCAGGAACAGGATACCGGCAACAAAACTGATAATCATACCGACTACCAGCCCATTGCCCCAGCCTGCGTAATTTTCATAAGCTGCATACGCAGCGGAGACCTCATCGGAATAAGGAAATGATACATCTACAGAAACTATGATTTTCTCATTTTTTCCGGTTACGGGATCATTTTGAAAATAATTATAGATCCACTTTCCGGCATCTGTGCCATTGTCGGATACATCTTTCAGTTTTCCGTCTTCTCTTTCTGCTACAAATACCGGCACATCTTCCATCAGATCTTCCAGACTTTTCGGATCTACATTCCCATCTGCCCATTCTGACACATTGGTATATACTGCCTTGTTATCCAAATTCTGCACCATGAAGATCACGTTGGTCTTATCATCCATCTTGATTGCAGACTGGTAAGAGCTCAGCTGATCAATGGCATTCGATAATTGCTGATACAGCTCAAACAGAGATACCTTTTTCGGATTGGTTCTGGCATATTCCGCCAGAGTCTCTCCGGATTCCGGAAGTACGGTTTCAAAATCTCTTGCATAATTGTAAAGATAACGGAAACGAGGTGTGTAATCACTGATATCTACATCCTCAGTGGGGCTTGTATCGTTCTCGTTGTCATCTTCGTCATATTCACCGTCTTCATAGTATTCCTCATCGTCTTCGTCATATTCTTCGTAAATGCCATAGTCTGCACTCCAGATTGCATCCTGAAACTCATCCCAAAGACCATTATCCTTCAGTTCCAGAAGATCCTCTACGGTATAGGTAGTTGCCGGATTCTGCTGGCTGGTTTTTGCATCCAGTCTCGTGATATCCACCAGCTTGGTCTTATCCAGTTTTCCTTTTGTTAAAAACGGCTTTCCGTCACTCAGTGCATTACGGACTTTATTTACCTGTGAAGCCATCCGCTGTCCACAATCCTGAGTCTCCAGATAATTTTTCTCGTTGTAATAATTGCTTGTCAGCTCTTCCCAGCTGAAGCCCTGGCACATCAGACCGCCAAAGATCATGGCAAAGACGGAAAAACAGGCAACCGCTGTCAGAAACAACGCGATCACGATCCCCTTTGCCCAGGCAGAATAAAATTTGTTTCTTTGTTTTTTCTCTTCCATTTTGCAGCCTCCCACGGAGGGTTACATCTTTTCTATCTTATAGCCGATTCCCCAGACTACTTTCAGATAGCGGGGTTCTCTCGGATTGATCTCGATTTTTTCACGGATATGCCGGATATGTACGGCTACTGTGTTGTCCGCTCCAATCGCCTCTTCGTTCCAGATATTTTCATAAATCTGTTCAATAGAAAAAACTTTTCCCTGATTTTTAATTAACAGCACTAAAATATTATACTCGATCGGGGTTAATTTTACGGCCCAGCTTTACAGATGCAGGAGATCCGAAAAATGCAGAACGCTTATACAAATATCTGATCGCAAAAGCAAAGGAGCAGGTACCTGTTGTAGAAACCGGAATTTTTGGAGCGGATATGAAAGTATCATTAGTTAATGATGGACCGTTTACGATTGTTTTGGACGATACGGCATTTGCATAAAAAATAGAAAGGAACTACTATTCATGCATGATAATAAAAGTCAATGGTTTATACAGGTATTCTGCGGGGTGTTAACAGCGTTTGCATTGTTTATTCCGATGCCTGCGATGGTGTTTGCGGAAGACGAGCAACAGGAGTACGTGCAGGAATCCGGGCAGGATGTGCCGGAATCAGAGTTATCTGAGAAAGTGGGTGAAATTCATACAGAAGATTATACAGAAGGCTGGGTTTTGATAGATGACAAGAGTCATTGGCAGTATGCGGATGGCACTTTTGCATACAACACCTGGATAGAAGATAATGGGAAAAAGTATTATCTGGATGAAAATGGGGAGCTGGATCCTTCAATGGTTTGGCATGATCCGGGATGGAGATTGAACTTTGAAGGATGGTGGTGGCAAAATGAGGATGGATCTTATCCGACCTCCTGTTTTAAGGACATTAATAATGTTACATATTATTTTGACAGCGATGGTTATATGACTGTCGGATGGCTTTTTCTTGATGGTTCCTGGTACTATTTCAGTGATTCCGGAAATATGGTAACGAATGGCTGGATTTATGTAAAAGGAAACTGGTATTATTTGGACTCGTCAGGAGCAATGCGTACCGGTTGGCAAAAAATTGATGGGCAGTGGTATTATCTTCAGGAGAGCGGTGCTATGTGTACCGGTTGGCTGCAGAATGGTAACAGCTGGTATTATCTGGGAAGTTCCGGAGTCAGTTCCATATACAGTTTGCTGTCTGTATTTTAACTGG
>ENA-ORRN01000950-ORRN01000950.1-human-gut-metagenome-genome-assembly--contig:-NODE-950-length-21508-cov-3.413229_pt1 | contig 21508 bp, 15 predicted proteins | sample MGYA00242174_ERZ509132 | MGnify/ENA primary metagenome ERZ509132 (study PRJEB26280, sample SAMEA2338671) | human gut metagenome | biome: human gut; feature: human-associated habitat; material: faeces... | reverse complement strand
GGGCGGCAAGCTGGTGGTCATCGGCTCCAAGTTGGATGAGCACGCCATCGCCACGCTGTTTGGCTGCTGATGCCCTCTCAAGCCAAGACGAAAGGATAAAAGGAGAATCCCATGGCAAACGAAATTCCCGTTTACCTGTTTGTTGGCTTCCTCGAAAGCGGCAAGACCAAGTTCATTCAGGAAACATTTGAAGACCCCAATTTCGACTCCGGCGACAAGACCCTGCTGCTGGTCTGCGAGGAGGGCGAGGAAGAATACAACCAGAAGAAATTCGCGTTCCCCGGCGTGACCCTCTACAATCTGGAGGACAAGGCCGAGCTCAACCCCCAGAACCTGGCCAAGCTGGCCAAGGAGGCCGATGCAGGCCGCGTGGTGATCGAGTACAACGGCATGTGGCTGCTGCAGGATCTGGCCAACAATCTGCCGGAGAACTGGATCGTGTACCAGTGCATCGCCACGGCGGACGGCACCACGGCCCTGACCTACGCCCGCGACAACTCCATGCGCAGCCTGCTGCTGGACAAGATCGCCCGCAGTGAGCTGATCGTGTTCAACCGCGCCGAAGCCGTGAACAACGACGAGGCCCGGCAGGAGCTGCACAAGCTGGTGCGTCAGGCTTCCCGCAAGTGCGATATCGCCTACGAGTTTGCCGACGGCAGCGTGGCTTACGATGATATCCCCGACCCGCTGCCGTTCGACCTGAACGCCCCGGTGGTGGAGATCGGCGATGAAGACTTTGGCATCTGGTATATGGACTGCCAGGACGAGCCCGAGAAGTACACGGGCAAAACGGTCCGCTTCCTGGCGCAGGTCTGCCAGACCAACCGGGCCGGCAAAAACAGCTTTGTGCCCGGCCGCTTTGCCATAACCTGCTGCGTGCAGGACATCCAGTTTGTCGGCTTCCCCTGCGTTTACGACGGCTACAAAGCCCTGGAGCAGCGTGCCTGGGTGCGCGTGACCGCCAAGGTCAACTACAAGTTCCACAATATCTACCGCGGCAAGGGCCCGGTGCTGACCGCCCTCTCCGTGGAGCCCGCTGAGAAGCCCCTGAACGACGTTGTGACGTTCTCTTAAATTCGCCCGTCTGCTTTGCGGACGCCTCTCCCAAACAGAGAGGCAAGGGCCGGTCTATAGCCAGTTGGCTTTAGGAGGTTGCTATGAAAGCTTTGTTCCGTATCCTGGGCACGGCGGCTGCCGTTGCTGTCACCGGCGCTGCCATCGTTGTGCTGGACAAGATCCTCAACGACAAGGCCCCGCTCCATGTGGAGGAAATCGAGTTCCCCGAGGACGCCGAAAATGACGCCGAGGAGGCCGCCAAGACCGCACAGGCTTACGCCGAGGGCGAAACCAAAGTGGAGGGCGAAGCCAAAGCGGAGGCCCCCAACCCGAACCCCGTGGAGGTCGGCCCTGCTGTTGCTCCCAAAGATGAGAACGGCAAGTTCGACCCCACCAAGATCGCGGAAGCTTCCGACTTCGGCGATTGGGAAGAGCAGGGCTGCAAGGGCTGATCTGCATTTTTTGAATCCGTAACATAAAACCCCGGCGGAGTCAAACGATCCCGCCGGGGTTTTGCTGTAACTTGCTGTATTTTCTTTTACATGGCGATCCAGCCCAGTGCATTTGCCACCGAGCTGACCAGAATGATGGCCGCGAAAACGGGGCAGAGATACTGGATCATAAAGTTGAAGATGACCTTGCGGCGGAACGGTTTGCCGCTCAAAGTGACCTCTTCCTCGATCTTTTTTACACCGATGACGCGGGAGACCAGCAGGCAGGTGGTGATGGCCGCAATGGGCATCATGACGGAGTTGGTGAGGAAATCAAAGAAATCCAAAAACTGCATCCCGAACACGGTCACACCTGCCAGCGGGCCGTAGCCCAGGGCCGAGAGGCTGCCCAGCACCAGCATGATGACGCCGATGAGGACGGTGGCCTGATGACGGTCCCAACCCAGCTCGTCCTCAAAGGTGGAGACGGCGCTTTCGGTCAGGGCAATGGAGCTGGTGACCGCTGCAAACAGCACCAGCGTGAAAAACAGGATGCCCACCACGGTGCCAAGGCCCATGCTTTCAAACACCTTGGGGATGGTAATAAACATCAGGGCCGGGCCAGCCTGCAGGGTATCGGGGTCGCCGCCGGAGAACGAGAAGACCGCCGGAATGATCATCAGGCCCGCCATGATGGCAATGGCCGTGTCAAAAATTTCGACGTTCTCGGTGGACTCCTCAATCGAGACGTCCTTTTTCATGTAGGAGCCGAACGTGACCAGAATGCCCATGGCGATGGACAGGGAATAGAACATCTGCCCCATGGCCGTGACGACGGTCATCCAGGAGAAATGGGCGACATTGGGCACGAGGAAATACTTCACACCCGCCAGCGCCCCGGGCCGGGTGACGGAGTAACCCGCAATGATGACGGAAAGCACCACCAGAATGGGCATCATGACTTTGGAGACCCGTTCCACGCCGTTGCGGACGCCCGCAAAGATGATCGCCAGCGTGAAGATGGTGAAGATGACAAAGCAGATCTCCGCCGAAGCACCATTGGAGATGAACGACGAGAAATAGCCGTCCGTGGCCAGCTCCTTGCCGTGCCCGGCAATGTATTCCGCCAGATACCGGATGACCCAGCCGCCAATGACCGAGTAATAGGGCACGATGAGGATGGGGATGATGGCGTTGATCCAGCCGCCGAACGAGAGCCCGCCCTTTTTGCCAAAGGCCGCGAAAGCGCCCACCGGGCTCTTCTTGGTCATCCGGCCCAGAGCCGTCTCCGCCACGATCATGGTATAGCCGAACGTGAACGCCAGCAGAATGTAGATGAGCAGAAAGATGCCGCCGCCATACTTGGCCGCCAGATACGGGAAACGCCAGATGTTGCCAAGGCCAACGGACGCGCCTGCGGCCGACAGCACAAAGCCGATCTTGCCGGAGAACGCGCTCCGCTTTTTGTATTGAGGTTCCATGTTTTTCTCCTTTCCCAAATTCCAAAACGAACGAATCCAGTGTAGCACAGGCCATCGGCAAATTCAATGCACCGGAACAGTATGTTGCTATGCCCGGCCCCGCAGGCGTTCTTGTGTTCCCCCCGCCGCCGTGTTACAATAGTCTCAGGCGTTTTTCGTGTTTTTTGTCAAAGCCGGTCGATTTTTGCCGTGCTTTGCTTTACGAATTGCACTTGATTGAAAAATTTCAACTCAAAGGAGAGATTTCATGGCGCAGACCAGACAGGATATGGGGAGCGGCAATGTCAAAAAACTGCTGCTCCAGCTCATGATCCCCGCCGTTGTGGCTCAGGTGGTCAACCTGCTGTACAACATCGTGGACCGTATTTATATCGGCCATATTGCGGGCATCGGCGCGGCGGCGCTGACGGGTGTGGGCCTGTTTGCCCCCATCCTGATGCTGCTCAACGCGTTTGCCATGCTCATCGGCGCGGGCGGCGCGCCCCGCACGGCCATCGCGCTGGGGCAGGGCAACAAAGAAGAAGCCGAAAAGATCATCGGCAACAGCTTTACCATGCTGCTGTTTTTTGCCGTGGTGCTTACCATCGGGTTCTATGCCGGGGCTCCCATCCTGCTGCGGCTCTTTGGTGCCAGCGAGGCCACCCTGCCCTATGCGCTGGCCTACAGCCGCATCTATATCCTGGGCTCGGTCTGTGTCCTCCTCGTCATGGGCATGAACCCCTTTATCACCACCCAGGGCTTTGCCAAGATCAGTATGCTGACCACCGTCATCGGCGCGGTCATCAACATCATCCTGGACCCCATCCTCATCTTTGTGCTGGACATGGGCGTGCGGGGTGCCGCCATTGCCACGGTGCTCAGCCAGGCCGTGGGTGCTTTCTGGATCCTGCGCTTCCTCACCGGGAGCAAGACCATCCTCCGGCTCCGCAAAGAGCACCTGCGGCCCGAGGGCCGGGTCATCCTGCCCGTGATGGGGCTGGGCATCTCCACCTTTGTGATGCTTTCCACCGAGAGCCTGCTCTCCATCAGCTTCAGCTCCAGCCTGGCCCGGTACGGCGGCGATGTGGCCGTGGGTGCCATGACCGTCATCACCAGCGTGTCCCAGCTCTGTACCCTGCCCATTCAGGGCATCTGCCAGGGCGGCCAGCCGGTCATGAGCTTCAACTTTGGCGCGGGCAATCAGGACCGTGTGAAAGAGGCGTTCCGTTTCCAGTTCACCCTCTGCTTCGGGTACACCACCCTGTTCTGGCTGGGGATGATGCTGGTGCCCAGGCTGGTGGCCGGTATCTTCACCTCCGATGTCCCCCTCATCCAGTACACCACCTGGGCCATGCGCATCTACATGGCCGGTATCTTTGCCATGGGTGTTCAGATCGCCTGCCAGCAGAGCTTTATGGCGCTGGGGCAGGCCAAGGTCAGCCTCCTGCTGGCCTGCCTGCGCAAGCTCATCCTCCTCATCCCGCTCATCTTCCTCCTGCCGCACCTCCTGCCGGACCCGGTGTTCGCGGTCTTTCTCGCGGAGCCCGTCAGCGACATCACGGCGGCCAGCATCACGGTGTTCACGTTCCTGTCCCGGTTCGATAAAATTCTCGATCGGGGCGCGGCGAACGTCTGAGCGTATTTCTGGAAAGAAAAAATCCATCGCTGTTTTTGACAGCGATGGATTTTTTGTTTGCGGCTTTTATGCGTTGGTCTTCTCATCCTCCGCGACACGCTCCGGGGCCTCGGCCTGAACACGGGTCAGCATATCCATCTCGGGCATCAGCTCATGGCTGACCACCGAGAGCATTTCCTCCAGCTTTTTGCAGTCCTCCGGGGAGAACCGCTCCCTGGCACGCTCAATGACGGTGTGCAGGTAGGAATAGCTGATGTTGTAGTAGTTGATATACTTCTGTGTGGGGCGGAGATGGTACTCCCGGCGGTCCACCGTGGACTGGATCTTTTCCACATAGCCCTTGCGGACCAGGCTGCCGATCTTATAAGCGGCATTGGGGGTGGAAATGCCCATCATCCGGGAAAACTCGGCAATGGTGGGCTCTCCCATGGCCATGATGCCCTCCATGCAGAACGACTCCACCGTGGTCAGGGTCGCCTCCCGGGTAGCAAAGCGCTGGAACACGCTCTGGTAAAAATGCAGTTTGAACTTGGTGTAGACTTCCTGAAACACTTCTTCCAGCAAGATGAACGCCCTCCTTGTGGCAAATTAACTCAATTTCTTTTAGTATATCACGTTTTGGAGGGAAAAATCAACGCTTGTCGCAAAATTTTCAGCGAACAACTTTTTTGCCGTGGCCCGTCCGCACCCGGATGACGCTCAGCACGATAAGCTCCAGGAAAATGGCGACGCCCAACAGTACCAGAGAGCTGACCAGATTGGCCCGGGCACCCAGCACGGCCTCCGACAGGCCGGTGAGGACATAGCAGCCCGCCGAGACACCGGCCACCGTCAGCGCATAGGGCAGCTGGGTGGAAACGTGGTTCACATGGCTGCAATGGGCACCAGCCGAGGCCATGATGGTGGTGTCGGAGATCGGGGAGCAGTGGTCACCGCAGACGGCGCCGGACAGGCAGGCCGCAATGGAGATGACCAGCATCTCTCCCTCCGGGAATGCATGGCAGACGATGGGGATGAGGATGGAGAACGTGCCCCAGGAGGTGCCGGTGGCAAAGGCCAGGAACACCGCCACCAAGAAGATGATCACCGGCAGCAGATACTGCAGCGCCGCGGCCGAGCCGCCCAGCAGGTTGGCGACGTAATATTTTGCACCCAGCAGGCCGGTCATACCGGACAGCGTCCAGGCGAGGGTCAGGATCAGCATGGGGCTGACCATAGCCTTGAATCCCTCGGGGATGCAGGCGGCAAAGTCCTGGAACGTCATCACTTCCCGCACGCGGTAGAACACAAAGGTAAAGAGCAGGGCAATGCTGCTGCCCATGACAAGGCCCATGGAAGCGTTGCAGTCCGCAAAGGCGGTAATGAAATCGGTGCCCTCAAAGAAGCCGCCGGTGTACACCATGCCAAAGATGCAGGCCGCAATGAGGACGATGACCGGGGCCACCAGGTCGATGACATGGCCCTTGGTGTTGGTGCCGTCGTCCACATCGTCGCCGTAGGGGCGGTCCTCGGTGGTGAAGAGGTCGCCGTTCATGGCGTTGGTCTCATTCAGCTTCATGGGGCCGTAGTCCGTCCCAGTAAAGATGACGAACAGGCTCATGACCATGGTGAGGATGGCGTAATAGTTATACGGGATGGTGCGCAGGAACATGGTAAAGCCGTTGATGCCGGAGCCCTCGGGCACCGAGGAAGTAACAGCAGCAGCCCAGCTGGACACCGGCGCAATGATGCAAACGGGGGCAGCCGTTGAATCGACGATCCATGCAAGCTTAGCGCGAGCTACCCGACAGCGGTCTGTCAGAGGCTTCATCACCGTGCCGACAAATAAGCAGCTGAAGTAGTCGTCAATAAACACAAGACAGCCAAGCCCGCAAGCCGAAAGCAAAGACTTCCGCTTCGTCTTCATTCGCCGGCCGGCCCATTCTCCGTAGGCTTTAGATCCGCCCGACAGAGAGACCAAATAAACCACCGCCCCTAAGAGCGACGTGAATATGAGGATTTTGAATTCAAGCGTCGACACCATCATCGAAAAAACAGCATCCAGACTGCCGATGATGACGCCGCCCCCAGTAGAGCTTGTGTAGATAACCGCTCCTGTAAGAATGCCGACAAGCAGCGCAGAAATAACTTCCCTGCTGATCAACGCAGCCACAATCGCAGCCACGGGAGGCAGCAATGACAACCAACCCGCATTAAAAGGCTCCATTACGCGAAGCTCCTAAAAAAAGGCCAGCACATTTCACCACCAGACATTTACAACATCAGAGAGTGCTCGGGTTGATGTTTTTCATAGTGATAAAAAAGTGCTGGCCCATCCACACAAAAGGAGAGACACACACATCTTACAAACATCAATACCAAGAAAATATCAAGGTTAACGATCAATAAAAATATATTTATATAGCCTACAAGATCAATGAAAATATAATCCCACTTGAAAACAAGGATTTTTCCCATTCGGTTGCTGACTTATCCTTGCCACACCGCAGCAAGGTCGCTCCTAAAGATGTTGATATTGATATATTATTCTATATATATCAATATGTTGATCTGATAATGATTTCACATTAATGCTTTAAAGACCCTTCTCATAAATCTTCTGAAAGAACAATATCGCATTAATCACAACCTCCTAAACAGCATTTCAGAATTAAACAGTCACATATCAACACATTGATTTTTAAGGATTAATACATAAATAAGAAATTCCTCAGAAATTACACTAATGATTCTTTACTGATGGAAGCCTAGGATTCACCTCAAGCATTAAGCGATTGAACGAAACCTTCAAATCCCGTTCTCCAAACACCTGAATTCATTCAATCGCAAAATACTTAAAAGCTTTAATACGTTTTTCTAAAAACATTAGAAAGACAGCTCTTAAAGAGGACTTTCCTATGCGCAAACTCTATGTTGCCGCCACTGAAGCCAGTCGTTCAGCTTTTGAATGCGAACGTGCAGTCATCGACTTCGACAACGCCAACTTCACCCAGGTTTCCATCGCCGTCATGACGGCCGATGAGGCCCTCGCCGGCAAACTTGAGCAGATTGAGTCGAACGCCTTCGGCATTCCTGTTGTTATCCTGAATGAAGGCGGCAAAGTAGATCCTTGCCTGATCGGCCGCGCAGCGAGCATCATTGACCGCAAGAGTGACGATGCCAAGCTCTATGGCCGTCAGATTGACACCCTTGCGCAGAAGTATGAGGACACCGTCCTCCCGCCGTTCTTCGGCAGCCTCGAAGAATATGTCGGCAACGGCCATGCCCAGTTTGACTGCCCGGGACATCAGGGCGGCGCCTTCTTCCGCCGCCATCCTGCCGGCCGCGAATTTGCTGAGTTCTTCGGCGAAAACGTCTTCCGCTCCGACTTGTGCAACGCCGACGTTTCGATGGGCGATCTGCTGATTCATGAAGGCGCACCGTGCCTTGCTCAGCAAAAAGCTGCCCGTATCTACAACGCCGACAAGACTTATTTCGTGCTCAACGGCACGTCAGCCTCCAACAAGGTTGTGCTCAACGCTCTGCTTGCACCGGGCGATCTGGTGCTCTTTGACCGCAACAATCACAAATCCAATCACCATGGTGCCCTGCTGCAGGCCGGCGCCACTCCCATTTATCTCGAAACGGCCCGCAATGCCTACGGTTTCATCGGCGGTATTGATGAGCACTGCTTCGAAGAGCACTACCTGCGCGACATGATCCGCGAAGTGCGTCCTGAAAAAGCCGAAGCCAAGCGCCCGTTCCGCCTTGCGATCATCCAGCTCGGCACATACGACGGCACGATCTATAACGCTCGCCAGGTCGTCGACCGCATTGGTCACCTCTGCGACTACATCCTCTTTGACTCTGCCTGGGTGGGCTACGAACAGTTCATCCCGATGATGAAGGACTGCTCGCCGCTGCTTCTCGATCTCGGACCTGAAGATCCGGGTATCTTCGTCACGCAGTCCGTGCATAAGCAGCAGGCCGGTTTCTCGCAGACCTCGCAGATCCATAAGAAGGACAGCCACATCAAGGGACAAAGCCGCTACTGCCCGCATAAGCGCCTCAACAACGCCTTCATGATGCACGCGTCCACTTCGCCCTTCTACCCGCTCTTTGCGGCGCTCGACGTCAACGCGAAGATGCACGAAGGCATGAGCGGTCAGCGCCTTTGGGCGGACTGCGTCCGCGTAGGCATTGAAGCCCGCAAGCTGCTGATGAAGACCTGCAAGTACATCAAACCCTTCGTCCCGGCACTGATCGACGGAAAGCCGTGGGGTGAATATCCCACGGAGGAAATCGCGCACAACCTGCGCTTCTTCGAATTCGAACCGGAAGCTAAGTGGCACAACTTCGAAGGTTATGGAGAACGCCAGTACTTCGTCGACCCGTGCAAGCTGCTGCTCACCACCCCGGGCATTGATGCTGAAACGGGACACTATGCCGACTTCGGCGTTCCCGCCACGATTCTTGCCAACTTCCTGCGCGAAAACGCTGTCGTTCCGGAAAAGTGCGACTTGAATTCGATTCTCTTCCTGATGACGCCGGCCGAAGACATGGCCAAGATGGAACACCTCATCACCCAGATCGCACGCTTTGAGGAATACCTCGACGCCGATGCGCCGTTGGTTGATGTGCTGCCCTCCATCTACTACGCCAATGAAGAGCGCTACCACGGCTACACCATCCGCCGCCTCTGCCAGGAAATGCATGACTTCTATAAGTCCCGCAATGTCAAGCAGCTGCAAAAGGAAATGTTCCGCCGTTCGCACTTCCCGCGCCGTGCGCTCGATCCGCAGCAGGCTCACTTCGAGTTCATCCGCGGCAACGCCGAGCTCGTGCCGCTTGAACAGGCCGAAGGCCGCATTGCTGTAGAAGGCGCTCTGCCCTATCCGCCGGGAGTGCTTTGCTGCGTCCCGGGTGAAGTTTGGGGCAACTCCGTCCTCCAGTACTTCCTTGCGCTTGAAGAAGGCATCAATCGCTGCCCGGGCTTTGCGCCTGAGCTCCAGGGCGTCTACATCCAGAAGGATCCGGATGGACGCAAGCGTGCCTACGGCTACGTGCTGACCAAAGAACGCACTGCCGAACTCGGCATTGAAGGCTAATCACTAACCAGCCGCATTTGGGCGGCCGCTGTTGTGGCCGCCCAGATCTGATCCCAACAACAATGAGGTGACAATTTATGTCCGGTTCCTCGAGCAAAATGAGCGTAACGCAGCTTACGCTCCTAACAGCCCTTAACATGATGGGCTCCGGCATCATCATGCTCCCGACGAAACTTGCTGAAGTCGGTACTTTCTCAATTATTTCCTGGTTGGTCACGGCCGGCGGCTCCACGGCTCTCGCCTACGCTTTCGCAAAATGCGGCATGCTTTCGCGCAATCGCGGCGGCATGGGCGGATATGCTGAATATGCTTTCGGCAAATCGGGCTCGTTCCTGGCCAACTACGCCTATTGCGTTTCGCTCCTGATTGCGAACATCGCCATTGCCATTTCGGCCGTCGGTTATGCCGTTGCACTCTTCGGCCTCAATACGACGCCGTTTGAAACCTGCCTCTTGACAATCGCGGTTCTTTGGATCTGCACGGTTCTCAACTTCAAGGGCGCCAAGATCACCGGCCTCATCTCCAATTTCACGGCTTGGGGCGTCATCATTCCGGTTGCCGGCATCTCTGTATTCGGTTGGTTCTGGTTCAATCCTGACACGTATACTGCCGCTTGGAATCCGCATAATCTGCCCGCTTTCGATGCCGTCAGCGCCTCGATTTCCATGACGTTGTGGTCCTTCCTCGGTCTGGAATCCGCCTGCGCGAACTCCGAAGCCGTCGACAATCCTGAAAAGAACGTTCCGAAGGCTGTGCTTGGCGCTACGCTCGGCGTCGCCGTGATCTACATCCTTTCGACCAACGTCGCTGCCGGCATCGTTGACAACGCTGAGCTCGTGAAGTCGACCGCTCCCTTCGGCCTGGTGTTCGCAACCATGTTCAACGGCACCGTGGGTCAGATCGTTATGGGTCTGATGATCTTGTCCTGCTCCGGCTCGCTCCTGTCCTGGCAGTTCACGATCGCCCGCGTCTTCAAGTCCTCTGCCGACGAAGGCTACTTCCCGAAGTGGTTCTCCAAGGTCACAAAGGATGACGCGCCGGTTCTTGGCATGACGATCATCGTCTCGGTTCAGACGCTCATGTCCTTCATGACGATCAGCCCCTCCCTCTATCGCCAGTTCAATACACTCGTTGACCTCGCTGTGGTCACCAACGTCATGCCGTACCTTCTCTCGATGGCTGCCGTGTTCGTGATGCTCAAGGCCGAAGGCGTGACGGGCAATCAGGCGAAGTGGGTCAAGATCATGGCCTTCATCGGCACGGTGTACAGCCTCTACGCGCTCTACGCTGCCGGCTTCGAAGCCATGATGTACGGTGCACTCGCCACATTCGCCGGCTGGTTCTTCTATGGTCTGGCTGCTGAAAAGCTCTTCAAGCACAACCATAAGTCCAATGTTGCTATGAGTGCCGCCGCTGACGATTAATTTCTAAATACCCATTGAAGCATCTGACTTCGATGCCTCTCAAACGAAGGCTGCCACCCTCGATATTTCGCGGGTGGCAGCCGTCCATTGACTGTCTGACAGTGATTTCATTTGTCATCAAAGACGCTATGATCAAGTTCCTGCAATAATCGTAAGCTCATTTACCGCATGCGTATACAAATAAAAACATTCATCGTTTCGTGACGCTAAGAACTTCGGCATATTTTGAGTTCTGCCGATTTTCCAAACATTTTGAGAGTGCATATGCCAAGAAGAAAAATGAGCGTGATGCAGCTTACGCTTCTAACCTCCCTAAGCATGATGGGAGCCGGCATCATCATGCTCCCGGCAAAATTTGCCGAAATCGGCGCCATTTCAATGCTTTCATGGATTGTCACTGCCCTCGCCTCGGGAGCAGTGGCTTACGTTTTCGCCCAATGCGGCATGCTGTCGAAAAAATTGGGAGGACTGGGCGGCTTTGCCGAATATGCCTTTGGCGAACCCGGCGCTTTTATCGTCAACTATGCTTATGCCATTTCACTCGTCTTCGGCAACATTGCCATCTCTCTGGCAGCCGTAAGCTATGGGCTGAGCTGGTTCCATCTCCCATTTTCATCCGTTTTTGCCTGCATCGGCTGCGTGCTCCTTTTATGGATCGCATCGCTTCTCACCTTCCGCTCCCCGTACATCACCGGCCGCATCACCGGCATCTTCGTCTGGGCGCTCTTGCTGCCCTTGATTACGCTTGTCGTTGTAGGCGGCTTTTGGTTTGATCCGGCGCTCTATTCGGCCAATTGGAATCCCCATCAAATTCCAACGCTTGATGCAGTATCGTCGGGCATTTCAATGACCTTTTGGGCGTTCCTTGGCTTGGAATCGGCCTGTGCCAATGCTGAATCCGTGGAAAATCCGGAAAAGAATGTGCCTAAAGCCGTTATCTGCGCCACATTTCTAACGGCCTTCATCTATATCGCAACCACCAATCTAACGGCTGGTCTGGTTCCCAATGCGGTCATCCTTCAGTCTGATGCACCGTTTGCCGTGGTTTATGCCGCGCTTTTCGGCGGAACATCGGGTGCTGTCGTTTCTTGTCTGCTCTGGCTGGGATGCGCCGGATCTCTCGTTTCCTGGCAATTCACCATGGCACGAGTTTTTGCGTCATCCGCTCATGCCGGCTTTTTCCCGTCGATCTTCGGCCAAATGAATAAGCATGATGCCGCCGTAAAAGGACTCATTCTGCTTACCGGCGTGCAAAGTCTTCTCTGCCTGCCGATCCTGAGCCCCTCGACCTTCACGATCTATGAGCAATTTACCGACCTTGCCGTCTTCATCACGCTCTTTGCGTTCGTGATCTGCATGAGCGGGAGCTTCGCACTGGCCAAAGCCGAGTGCACATCGCGCAAACGGCGGGAAACGATTCATACGATTGCCACCGCGGCAATTGTGATGCTGCTCGGTTCACTCTACTGTCTGAACTTTGACACCATGAAAATCGGCACCGTACTCGTGTGCCTCAGCTGGGTCTATTACGGCATGCTCAAAGGTCGGCTGTCAGCGAGTCAATAAGGATATTTTTTGAAGCCAAGTTCAACTTCATCCAGGAGGAAGGAGCGAGCAAAATCCATGAATTTAGAACGCTTCCCCTGAGACTTGGTTTGTCCTGCAGCCGCTTGTGCAGGCGGGCCTAATTCAGCTTCAGAAGCACCTTCAGCAGAAACGGCATCCGGCTGCGGCTCCTCGGTCTGCGCAGTGCGCAGAAGCTCTGCATCAACGACGAGCTGATAACCGCGCTTCGGCACTGTCGCAATGTATTCCGGCGCCTCTTGCCGGCCTCGTCCATCACGCAGCGCCTTGCGAAGTTCGAAAATGTTCTGCGTGACGGTTTGATCCGTCACTACAGAACGATTCCAAAGGTGCGCAACCAATTCCGTTCGAGAAATCACATGGTCGGGATGCCGAGCGAAGAAAATTAAAGCGTCCATCAGACGCGGCGGAACTTTCACCTCCGACCCGTCGCGACGAAGGGTATTCTCGGCCGGAAATACCGACCAATCTCCAATTTTCCAAATTTCGCCCAACATGGCTGCTCCCTCTGCAGGTCCCATCAGCTAAGTGAAACTATCTAGTTTACTCATAATCACCGACGAAAATCGGCGCGTTTCCCAGCTGAAAATCCCTGTATTTGCAGATGCCTGTCTCTCTTTATTGCTTCAAAAACAAGCTGTTATACATAATGACGCCATTCTATCTCAGCTCTTTCGCCCGGCATAGTCAGGGTCAGGGAAATAACGTAATCACCGTTTTCGATGTATCTTGAGTGACTTAAAGTGTCCGTAGTTTCCCTAAATGCAGCACCCACAGTTTGCCTAACCTTCCTCACTCCAGTCCCAATGGACCTGTGATATGTGTCCTAGCGAGAAGATACGAGCCAACCAAGTAATGGTTGAAAATAGCTCGGAGACATTCAGCTTTGAATCGATAATACTTGACGCATCCGAGATGGTAATCATCAAATATCTTCAAGCGTAGTTCCTAGACAGGAGCTCATCAAGGCTTTAGAGCGGACATTAACCGCTAAATTGACAGAGATAACGGTACAGCAAGGTAATTGTCTTTTGATGCTAACAAGGCTTCAAGAGCAAATTTTCCGTTGATGCAGTGTCCTGTAATGGAGATGCTGAGCAACCCAATAAAGTTTATCCTTTAAGCAGCACTATCGCTGTTACAGTAGAGTACTTAGAGAAATTCTCCTTCTAGCTGAGACGAATTCAAATCCAAAATACTTTTCAAACTGATGAATGTGGAATTCACTTCGGAGCCATGAGGCACCAATGAACCTACCGCAGCACTGACTGTCGCTCATCTATGATTGGATTCACCCTCATCCTGTCTCGCCTTCTAACAGCAATATCCACACTTTTGGGAGTGCTACTCTCTATCTCTGTGCCCACCTATGCGGCAATCAGTACATGCGAAGAGTCAATTCAAAAAACTGTTCGCATCGGTATTGAAGAAACATTGGATCCGGAGTTTTTTGTTGAAACGATGGGGCCGACGATGGCTCACCTGCGAGCTGTCTTTCCCAATGTTGCATTCAAAACAGAAACCCTGTCGATGGAAGCTCTCTCTGAAGTCATCCGAGAAAAGCGCATTGACTTCTTCATGTCCGACAGCGGCCTCTACGCCTATGAAGCGCGTACGCACGGTGCCAAAGACATAGCCGTGCGTACACGCCCATTAGCAAAAGATCCTTCAAAAGCATCCAGCTCCGTTGTGATTGTTCGAGCGGATCGGCACGATTTGAAGGTCTTTGAGGATTTGAAAGGTACAACTGTTGTTGCAGAATCACCGAAGAGCTTTGAGGGTTGGCTCATCATTCAGGCAGTTCTTGCCGACAAAGGTTTCAACCCAACAAATTTCTGGGGAAAGCGTCTCTTCACCGAATACCGGTCACCAAACGCTGCAGAGCTCGTCCTAGCCGGCGAAGCAGATGTCGGCATCCTTAAAGCCTGTGACTTTGAGCAGCTTCTGACCTCTCGAAATTTCCGTTCTTCAGCTTTACGCGTCATAGAAGCGCAAAAAACTGATGGATTAGCTTGCCTCCGATCTGCCCCGCTCTATCCGAACGTCGTATTTGCTTCGACTTCGGGAGGAGATCCTTCGTTTCTGAAAAAACTTACGATGGCGCTCCTTAACCAACCTCCATCTCATAAAGGATTCTCATGGGGTGCCGCCGGAGATTTTGTTGGCGTTGACCAACTCTACCGAAGCTTGAAGCTTGGACCTTATGCCTATTTGAGAGAGCTCAATTGGCAGGCTGTCCGTGAAGAATATCTCCCTCATCTTCTTGGTTTTGCTGGCCTCATCGCCGCCCTTCTCATTCATTCTGTGTATACAAAAATTTTAGTCAACGTAAGAACACGGCAGTTACGTGAGACGCTTGCCCGTCAGTTGGATTTAGAGAAGGAAGCGCGGATCAGTCGAACAAGACTCTCTCAGATGGAGCGTGCGGGCATTGTCTCCCAACTGTCTGGCATGCTTGCCCATGAAATGCTCCAGCCTGTAACGTCAATACTCAACTTCGCTGGTGGTTTAAGAATGTGCGTCAATCAACGGTTTCAAGAGGACCCTGCCATATGTCGAGCATCTGAAGCCATCTCCGAAGAAGCTCATCGGATCGCAGCCATCGTGGAACGCGTCCGCTCCTATGCAAAAGACGAAGACTCTCCGCGCATCTGTCTCAAAGCATCCACAGCGCTTGAAGCCGCTCTCAAAACCTTTCAACACTCATCAACGTCTGAAGAAGTACGCACGAGAGTTGTCATCAAGCACAACCCGCTTATTGAAGTGAACAAACTTGAAATCGAACTTGTGCTCTTTAACTTAATGAAGAACAGTGCGGCAGCAATGGCAGATGCGCCCTCCAAACAGCTTGATCTTTCTATCGATCAGCAAAACAATAAGGTCATATTCTCCATTCGTGATTTCGGTCCGCAACTCTCTGAAGCTGTCTTTGCGCATTTAACCGAACCACTCACCAGCATGAAAAAAGACGGCCTTGGTCTTGGATTATCTCTGGCAAAGGCGATCGTCGAACGACACGGAGGTCGCATCTCCTTTACGCGGCTCGCCGACGGTCTATGTGCTGAAGTCATATTGCCTACAGCAGCCACAGGATTAGAAGATCAAACGGTTCTGTCAACTCGTCAGGAGTAACTCAGAAATGACTGCCGCATCACAACTTTCGCCTGTTATCCGCATTGTAGACGATGATGACCGGGTTCGAGAGTCCGTTGCTTTTGTGCTTCAAATCGATGGACACCAAACCGAAGAATATGAAAGTGCGGAGGATTTTCTGAAATTTTCCGACTTTGAGCGCCCCGGCTGCATCGTACTTGACATTCGTATGCCGGGTATGAGCGGACTCGAATTACAACTGGAACTCAAAAACCGGGGATCAACGATTCCAATTCTTTTTCTCACAGGACACGGCGACATGGCTGCAGCAGTAATGGCACTTAAACGTGGTGCAGCGGATTTTGTCGCCAAACCGATTGAACCCGAAGTTCTGCAATCAAGCGTGAGAAATCTCGTTCATTGGCACTGTTCGCTTTGTAGAGAACTGGATATGCGTCGCAAAGCTCGCGAACGCTTCAACACACTCACACCGAAAGAGCAGGAAATCTGCCGAAGAATTGCCGCTGGAGCACTCAATAAACAGACAGCAATAGATCTCAATATTTCCGAACAAACCGTAAAAACGCATCGCGCAAACCTATCGAAAAAACTCGGTCTACGCTCAGCAATCGAAATCGCAGAATTTCTGAAAATGCTCGATAACATCCCCAATGTGATCTTCCCGATCACTGCGCACAGAGACTGAACATGCCAAACCGCCGAAAATTATTGCTGGCAGCGGGTCTCAGTTCCTGTGCACTTCCCTGTGTTCAAGCGGCTCGTCAACCCAAACAACCGCATGTTGTCGTCATTGGGGCGGGAGGCGCAGGTCTCGCCGCAGCGGCTGAAGCAGCAAGGTGCGGCGCTTTAGTCACAGTTTTAGAAAAGCAAAACGCAGTCGGTGGCGATACGCTGATCTCGGGTGGGTTCTATGCAGCAGTAGATCCTAAGCGGCAGATTCCACAAGGCATTTCGGATTCAATTGAGCGCTTCACAGCCGATATTCTCGAAAGCGGCGGCGATAAATCCGATCCTCGACTGGCACAAATCCTGGCTCGTGGCGCGGGCGCAATGCTCGAACAGCTTGAATCTCTAGGAATGCGCTTTCAACCCGATGTCATTGAAATCTACGGTGCACACTGGCCGCGTTGTCACAAGCCCATGATGCCGAACGGTGTTGGGTACATTCAAGCACTTCATTCCGAAGCCTTAAGACGCGGTGCTCAAATCCGTACAAACTGTCAGGTGACGGGCTTAATCCTCAACCCCGCCGGAAACGTTTCTGCTGTCCGATACACATCTCACAAGAAGATTTATAAGATGCGCGCCAACGCCGTCATCATCGCCTCGGGCGGGTTTGGAGCCAATACAAAGATGGTTGCTCGGTACCAACCCAAACTCGCCATGCTGACTACCGACAACACTCCAGGATCTACCGGCGAAATGCTAGAAATCGCCGTACGAGACTGCCGTGCAAAGCTCATTGACATGGCAGAAATTCAATGCCTGCCCGGCTGCCCGGCAGACCGCAAACATCGCGTAAGACTTCACAACGATGTGAGCCGCTTCATTTTCGTTGACCCGTCCGGTCGGCGATTCTGCCGAGAAGATGAACGCCGCGATGTCCTGCGCGACACTGTACTTTCCCTCCCTGGAGGCATTGCTTACTCCATTACAGATGCTGCAGGTCTAAGAAGTTATGACATTCTCATCCAAAAAGAAGCTGTTCTTGGTGTTGAAACGGGAGACGCCTGGTCCAGCAGCACTTTGGAAGGACTTGCCAAAATGATGAAGCTTCCGCCAAAAGCAGTTGTCTCTGCGGTTGCAGACTATAACGATGGAGTTCGTAGAAAGTGTGACCGTTTTGGAAAATCTCCTCGGGAACTCAGGCATCTCATTGTCGAACCGCCCTTTTGGGGTTGCTATGCCGCGATGACGATCCACTATACGATGGGCGGCCTGAAAATCTCTCCTCAGGCCCAGGTGCTCGATGATGCAGACCAGATCATTCCTGGACTTTATGCGGCCGGAGAGGCTGCGAGCGGAATTCACGGCATTAATCGAATGGGAGCAAATGGCATCAATGATGCACTTGTATTCGGCACGATTGCGGGAAGAGAAGCCGCTCTTTGCGGCTAATTGCTTCTCGCTTTTTTTGAGTTTGTCAATGCAACCATGTAGTGAGGACTTTACAGGCAAGACTGCTGAGAATGACTCTTGTGTTCATTCAGGTTCTTTCCAGTTTTGAAAGAAAACCTCTGAAAAGGAGATGACCATGACTCAAGTTTCCCGCCGCCATTTGCTCGCCGGAGCAGCTGGCGCCGCTGTGTATGGTGCCGCCACTGCACATGCAGCAACCACTTCAGATCTCAACATCTGTGCCGCGCCAAAATTCGATGAAAGCTTTGATCTCGTTGTGATTGGATCGGGTGGTGCAGGTCTCTCGTCGGCCGTTATGGCGAAGCAACAAGGTGTCAAGCGCATCCTCGTTTTGGAAAAGATGGCATTCCTCGGCGGAAACACTGCCATCTCCGGCGGCGGCTTCAACAGTTACGATCCGCCCCGACAGCAAGCTCAGGGCATCAAGGACTCTCCTGAACTACATTTCGAAAACACCTATGATGGTGGGGACCGACGTGCCAATCCGGAACTCGTTCACGCTATGACGGAAAACTCTTACGCAGCCATTCAATGGCTTGAGTCCATCGGCATGAAGTTCAAACCGAATGTTTACCAAATATATGGCGGTCTCTATCCGCGTTGCCATGCCCCCTACGGTTCGCTCGGTTCGGACTACATCAAGGTACTGAAAGCACAGTGTGACAAGCTAGGTATTGAAATCCGCACTAACTCCCGAGTCGTTCGAGTTCTGCGCGAATCGCCGTTGGAAGGTAAGGTAACGGGGGTTGAATATGTAGATAAATCCGGTAAAAAGCACGTCATTGAAGCAACCCTTTCCGTCGTAGCTGCAGCTGGTGGCTTTGGTGCCAATCCGCAAATGCGCGCTCTGCACGACCCGCGTATGCTGAACCTGACGACGACGAATCAACCCGGGGCGACGGGTGATCTCATCCCGCTTCTGCAGGACATCGGGGCCGAATTAACAGGCATGGACTTCATCCAATGCAATCCTGGCTGCCCTCCGGGCCGTTCGCACCGCATCATCATGCACCTCATCGTGCGCAACTTCATCATGGTCGATCTTTCCGGCAAGCGCTTCGTCGCTGAAGATTCCCGCCGCGACGTCATCCGTGATGCAGTCCTCTCACTGCCAAAGCAGACCGCCTTTTCTATCATTGACCAAAACGGTTTTGATGAGACGAATCCCGGTCATCAAGCGGGCATCCTTAAAGGATTTGAAACCGGAGACGCCTGGAAAGCCGACACGATCGAAGAGCTCGCTGCGAAAATGAAGGTAGATCCCGCAGTTCTTAAGAAGACGATCGATGACTTTAACGCCGGCGTCGACGCTCAAAAGGATGCACTCGGCAAGGCTCCGAAGATGCTGCGAAAAATTGAACGTGCACCTTTTTACGCGGGCTATGCAGGCATGAGCGTACATCACACCATGGGCGGCATTGTGATCAACTCCAAGACCCAGGTCATTGATCGCCGAGGCCATATCATTCCGCATCTCCATGCGGTCGGCGAATTAACGGGCGGTATCCACGGTACCAACCGTCTCGGCGGCAATGCCATCTGCGATATTTTCACTTTTGGGCGCTTGACGGGTATTGCCGTCGCAAAGGGTGAATAACTTTACCAATCTAAATTAATCTGCAGCTGCGGCCTCGGTCCTTACATGGGATCGAGGCTGCTTTCATATGACACATCCGAGAAACATGAATCAACAACTATTGCTGCAATATGGAAGGATTATTGATCTAATCTTTATGGTTAGTGACTAAGACTGTTTAATAGATACCTGAGGAACCTGCCATTTCAAAAAGATAGTTGGCATACCGACAGCTTACAGTCGACATACGGTCTTCCACTTATCTCTTTGTCGTCTACTGAGCACATCCGCCGCCCAGATCGGTATTGCTTAAAACCCTTCAGACAGCCAAACGCTCCATCGCGAGTTCTACCCAAATGGCTGCGCCGGTCGGCAGAACACGGTCGTCGAAGTCAAAGGAGGGATTGTGCAGATTGGTTGCGCCGTGCGGAGCCTGACCGCCCAAGAAGCAGTAGGCGCCCGGCACCTTTTCGAGCATAAAGGAGAAATCCTCACTCCCCATCTGCGGATTCGCAGCCCACTGAGTTTTGGCTTCACCAACAACTGCAGCAGCAGCCTTCTTCATGGCTTCAGCGAGCTGAGGGACATTATCCAAAACCGCATAAATGGACTCAAACTCCACCTCCGCTTTAACGCCGCAGGCGGAGGCAGTCGATACGGCCACTTCTTCGATTCGGCGGCGAAGCAACGCGCCGGTTGCGCTTGAAAAGAATCGAGTGCAGCCGCCGAGTTCAGCTTCCTGCGGAATGATGTTGAAGGCTGATCCCGTATGGATCTTGGTGACCGACACCACCGCTGAATCAAGCGGCGCAACATTACGCGCAACGATCTGCTGCAAGGCCACGGTGACGAGAGATGCCGCCAAAGCCGCATCCGCCGAAAGCTGCGGAGCGGAACCATGCGCCCCTTTGCCGTGAAGCTTGATCGTGAATAAATCCGACCCTGCCATAGCAGCGCCGCTCTTCACGGAGAAAGTACCGGGCTCAACATCCGTCCAGTTGTGCATCCCATAGATCTCATCCATGGGGAAGCGTTCAAAAAGGCCGTCTTTAATCATGGCCAAGGCGCCGCCCGTACCTTCTTCGGCCGGCTGGAACACCAGAACAACGCGGCCGCGAAAGTTCCGATGCTGCGAAAGGTAACGCGCGGCAGCCAAAAGCATCGTCGTGTGGCCGTCATGACCGCAGGCATGCATTTTGCCCTTGACGGTCGACTTCCAAGACTGCGACGAACACTCTGTAATGGGAAGCGCATCCATATCGCAGCGCAGACCGATCGAACGTCCCGGCCCCAGATCGCCGTTAATCACGCCGACGACCCCCGTTACGCCGACGTGTTCAGTCACTTCAATACCCCAGGAGCGAAGCTTTTGCGCCACGATCCCGGCCGTTCGCGTTTCTTCAAGACCGAGCTCGGGATGCATATGGAAATCATGCCGCCAATCGGCAAGCTCTTCACGCTCAGCTTCGAGCGTCTCCAAAATCTTGTTCATGGTTAAACGCCTCAGGAAAAAGAAAAATCAGAAAAGATGCGCAGTACGGCCGAACGGGTAGTTCGTACCCGGTGCTGCAGCGATAAGAGACTTGGTGTATTCGTGCTGCGGGTGGAAAAAGACATCCTGCACATGACCCGATTCCACGCATTCGCCGCGGCGAATGACAATCACATCGTCACAAATCTGACTCGCTACACGCAGATCGTGTGTGACGAAGAGGATGCCGATGCCAAGCTTCACCTGAATTTCTTCCAAGAGCTTCAGGATGTCGGCCTGCACAGAAACGTCGAGCGCGGAAACGGCTTCGTCGCAAATCAGAATTTCAGGCTCACAGGCGAGTGCGCGGGCGATCGAAATGCGCTGACGCTGACCGCCGGAGAATTGATTCGGATAACGATTGAGTGCGTCGGGCGACAGGCGAACAATCTTCATAAATTCCTGCGCGCGCTTCCAAGCTTCTTCCTTGGGAACCCCAAAGTTGACGGGACCTTCCACAATGGATTCAC
>ENA-ORRN01000941-ORRN01000941.1-human-gut-metagenome-genome-assembly--contig:-NODE-941-length-21652-cov-108.009353_pt1 | contig 21652 bp, 15 predicted proteins | sample MGYA00242174_ERZ509132 | MGnify/ENA primary metagenome ERZ509132 (study PRJEB26280, sample SAMEA2338671) | human gut metagenome | biome: human gut; feature: human-associated habitat; material: faeces... | reverse complement strand
CTAGCGTTCATCCTGAGCCAGGATCAAACTCTCCGTTGTTGTTTATCTTTTCTTTCTCTTTTTTCAAAAATCAAGACAGACAAACTCATGTCCAACTTCGCGTCCGAACCGTTTCGATGGCTCCGGCTGATTCGCCGTATTATTGTGCTTGAAAATCGGAATTTCGTATGACGAGTGCAAAATTTTGCCGCGCCAACCTTCGGACTTGAATCCCCGGCGGCGCGCCGTTCTCTTGTACTACTTTGTCTGTTATTGCAATTCTTTCAATGTCCTCTTTTGCCTCGGACGACCGCCTTGACAGCACGCCGTTTCTTCCCGAAAGCGGATGCAAAGTTACACCCTTTTCCGATAACAACAAAATCTTCCCCGTTTTTTTCTTTAATTTTAACAGGATTTAACATTGCAAAAGCGGACACACATGGCATTATGCGCCAAAATTCAGCACCTGCAAAACAATATCATTCAGTATCTTGAGGTTGTCCCATACGTCTAAACATCACCCCGCCTTCTATTGTCCTAATTTAAGTTCTTCAAGCGCCAACGGTCACAAAAAGCCCGTCCCATGACGCATGATCAACAACAGCATTTAATGGCATTTATAGCACGGCATCCGCTTCCCTATGTATGCAAACTACATGATGTGGGTTGACAATTTCGATAACTTTTTTGATGGTGCTTCTTGACGCATGTCCCGATGTATGAATATCAACGACATTGGAAAACGCTTCACGAAAGTCTTTGAACGCCGGATTACGCCTCACCTGAGATAGGTCCTTGTAATATCCATCCCAAGCAGAATATATCAAAAGCACCTCCGATGAAGGTAATCCGCCACACAACGTCTTCACAAAACTCAATTGCGATGTTCCAGATATCAGAACAAAGCCGACGCTTCGCATTTGCGCAATCTTTTCGTCCTGCTCCCGCACATATTGCGGATGAAAATCGAACAGGCCGCCGGACGCACGTGCTTCACGATGCGAGAAAATACTCGTTGTTCGACTAAGCATAGCACCCGTGATATACAGCTCCTTATGAGCCTTTTTAGCGGCCTCCTTTATTGTGGCTAATCTTTCGATATCCGTAGCAGAGGCCAATACCACTACATACTTATAAGAACTTATCGCGCAAGCCATACGCTCGGACACTTCACTTTCCTGAATACATTCGTCATCACGCTTGAGAGTAGTACCCTCGGTGATAAGCACATCGATGTCGGTGGCATAATTTTCAAGCGTGGAATACAAATTCTTGCCCAAATACCCGTGTTCGCGATAATCGCCTGTATGCCAAATACGTTTGCCCGCCGCTTGAATGAGAAACATGTAAGAATCATAGATGCTATGGCAACTGCGAAACGGAGTGATACTGATATCTCCTATCATAAACGCTTTGGGCTGAATGTTAGGTTTGGGTCGTTTCCAGGTACGAAAATGCTTTATAATTCTCAATCTTCTTCTGTCTTCCGACAAGGTATCTTCATTACTTTCAGTGTCTTTCAATCGTCGTTTATGCACATCAAGCACAAGGCCATACTTTGTAATCAGTAGCTCCTTGCCGCCCTTGCCGATATACTGAGGCACATCAGATGGTATCAAGTCAAACAACCCGACATGATCATCATGGGCATGTGTATATATTACAGCTTGGTGCGGCTTAATATTTTGGCCGAATATTTCGTTGACCAAAGCCCGGTCCTGCTCCGGCGTGGTCGGCTCCATATAGTCCGGTAAATTTTGTCCAAAGTCCACAAAAACTCTGGATGATTTGGTCGAAATTTCTGTTATACAACCGCCTATCTGATCTATGCCTCGGTGTACGACTATCGAAACACCGTCGCCTAATTGTACAGCGTATACATTCCTTGTCCTTGAAAATTCCTCGTACATTGAAACTTGCCCATCAGTCATAGCATCATTTTGCAAACGATTATTATATAATGAGATAAATTTACAAAGCACACATTCGACATTCCCCGTTGCATAATAGTCGCCGGCCAAACAATTTTACGCCCGCACGGGCCCCGTCTATAGGCAAAATTAATGAAAATACATGTAATACATGTAATTCATGCCCAGGCAAAATATTCGAAGGCTACTTACACCGGAGGCAAATTCATTGCCAATGGCTCTAAATACTGTCGATTAAAGCTCTGACACACAAAACTGACATCAGAATATATCTGCGAAGATACGTGGGGTGGCGCCGGTATGAGACTCGATGTAGTCGGCAGCGGCTGCTGATGCTGTGCGGAGTACCGAGGAGTCGGAATATAACGGGTCTATAGCGGCGGCAAATCCGGCCGCATCGTTATAGGTGAAAGCACCGCCGAGCCGCAAAAGGTCCGTAGCTTCGCGGAACTTGTTATGGTGTGGTCCGAAGATAACCGGCATACCATATACTGCTGCTTCGGGAATATTGTGTATTCCTGCGCCGAAGCCGCCGCCCACTATGGCAATTTGCCCGTATTTATACAATGATGATAGGATGCCAAAGCAGTCCACTACAATGTATCGTACCTGCGCGGGGACAGAGGCAAGGCCCTTGATTTGCGACCAAAGCGCGGCAACTTCGGGCCCTCCAAGTTCGGAAACAAGTGCGCAGAGGCGCTTATCATCAAATTCGTGCGGCGCTATGATTGCCCTTACTTCGGGATGCTCCTTGAGCCACGGAATGTAATATGCCTCATCCTGCGGCCACGAGCTGCCTGCTACAATAGTCATACCCGAGCCGGACGTCCACATATCCAGTGACGGGAAAACCTTGGCATGCGCCCGAGTATCTATCACCTGGTCCAAGCGCGTGTCGCCCACGACGTCCACGGCATCGTACCCAATCGTACCGAGAAGTTGTTTAGAAGCCTCGTCCTGTACATATATATGGGTAAACGAGCGCAGAGCGCGACGCATCATACCACCCCACGGCTTGAAAAATATTTGTGAGGGTCGGAATATAGCCGAAATAAGATACGTTGGAATGTCGTGCCGCGAGAGCTGACCAAGCATATTCCGCCAAAACTCGTACTTGACAAAAATTGCAACCTTTGGGTTGACCGCCTCGACAAAGCGGCGAGCGTTGCGCGGCGTATCAAAAGGCAGATATACCACCAAGTCCACATCCGGATAGGCGTGTCGCACAGTATACCCCGAAGGCGAGAAAAATGACAGCAAAATACTTTTATGTGGCTGCTGCCGGCGTATCATCGAAATCAGCGGACGGGCTTGCTCGAATTCGCCCAGCGAAGCAGCATGTATCCACACGTCAAAGCCTTCGGGTGCGACATTGCGTCGAACCTCAGCTATGCGCGCGAGTGTCTCGCGATGTCCCTGCACCATCAATGCCGCCTTACGATGCTTAATTGCCGCCAAGCGTACCCCGGCGGCATAGACATGTATGGCAACATTATACAGCAAGCTCATGTCACTCGGCAGCAGGCACTTGAATATTGTCTATGGCGCGGCGCAAACGACGTAGCGTGGTTTCGCGGCCGAGGACATCCGTAATTTCAAACATGTGCGGCCCTGTGCATTGTCCAACCACAGCGAGGCGGAAGGCATTCATGACATTGCCCATATGCAATTCATTGTCTTTAATCCATTGCATCACAACAGGTTCGAGCGCTACGCCGTCAAATATCGGTTGAGCTTCGAGCAAAGACACGAGGGCACGCATAGTGTCCGGCATTCCGGTCGTCCAGCGCTTCTTGACCGCCTTGGGGTCGTAATCCTCAGGATCTGCGAAGAAGAACTTGGCTTGATCCCACAACTCGGCAACGAAATTTATGCGCGACTTGACCAATTTCACAACGCGAGTAATGTACTCAAGTCCGAAGGCGTCCGCATCCACGCCGTTGCGGCGAAGCACCGGCACAAAAAGTTCGGCCAACTTCTCATCCGGCATCATCTGTATATACTGGTGGTTGAACCACTTGGCTTTCTCGAAAGCGAATTTAGCACCCGAGCGCGAGCAATGTTCAAACGAAAACCTGGCGATGAGCGTATCCATATCCATGATTTCGGTGTCATCGCCCGGGTTCCAGCCCAGCAGTGCCAAGAAATTGACTACAGCTTCGGGCAGATAGCCGCTTTCGCGGTATCCCGAGGATACATCGCCCGACACCGGATCGATCCATTGCAGCGGAAAAACGGGGAAACCGAGACGATCGCCGTCGCGTTTGGAGAGCTTGCCCTTGCCATCCGGTTTGAGCAGCAACGGCAAGTGGACAAAACACGGCATAGTATCCTCCCAGCCGAAGGCGCGGTACAATAGCACATGCAGCGGAGCCGACGGCAGCCATTCCTCACCGCGAATGACATGCGTAACCTTCATCAGGTGGTCGTCCACGATATTGGCCAAATGGTATGTAGGCAGGTCGTCGGCGCTCTTGTAAAGCACTTTGTCGTCAAGGATATCGCTCTTGATGACCACATCGCCGCGCAACAGGTCGTCCACATGCACTTCCTGCCCCGGCTCGATAAGGAAGCGCACCACATACTTTTCGCCTGCATCGAGAAGGCGCTTAACCTCATCGGCCGACAGTGTCAACGAATTACGCATCTGCATACGCGTGTGCGCATCATATTGGAAATTCTTGATTTCGGCACGTTTGGCCTCCAATTCCTGCGGAGTATCAAAGGCGATATAAGCCTTGCCGGCATCCACCAGTTGCTTCATATAGCGACGGTAAATGTCGCGGCGTTCGCTTTGCTTGTACGGTCCGTAGGGGCCTCCTTCGCGTACGCCCTCGTCAATATCTATACCCAACCAAGCCAAAGCTTCGTTGATATAGTCCTCGGCTCCGGGGACAAAACGCTGCGAATCGGTATCCTCGATGCGTAATATCATCTTGCCCCCCAATTTGCGAGCAAAAAGATAGTTATAAAGAGCCGTGCGAACGCCGCCAATATGCAGCGGTCCGGTGGGTGATGGCGCGAAACGTACGCGAACTTCTTGTTCCATGTTTGTCTCTTTGATTGGATTTTCCTATATGATGTCCCGGGGAACTTGCGCGGTATACAGCCGCCATGCCCCATTTGACGCCGCAAAGGTACGAAAAATATATGACCTACATATTGCTCCCCGTAAAGAAAACATAAAACGCGCTCCGGCAAAGCGATGGCGCCTCCACAATATCGCGAGAGACGCCATCAAGTAATGTATGTGCTGTTCTATTGTATTCTCTTACTTATTCAAAATGCCTGAGGATGCACCGTCTGCCTTATACGCCTCATTACCGGCCTTAACTTTCTTGCCATAGCCGAATGTGTACGTGGCCGAGATTTGGAAGAATCTGATATAGCTGCCGGTATATATGCGCCCGATTGAGTCGTAATAGCGGCTTTGCGTGGTGCTCTTGGTGGCGTAAGTATTACCATAGAATGGATTGCGCGTATAGAACCGAAAATTCCATCGGTCGTTGCTCCACCCGACTTGCAAGGTGTAGTTAGACCTTGTGTCCATCCACATACCAATCATACAGCCGTCAGGATAAACCATAGGGCTTCGATAAGTCGCGCCAAAGTAAAAATCCTTCAAGTAATAAAATGCCGATGCGGACACGACCATCCTGCCTTTGTTCCAATTGTACGGGGCGCCATTATGTCCTTGGAGCATATAGCCGGATAATGATACCTGCAAATTGTCTTTGAAGAACTTCCCCGTGCCTTGCACACCGTATTGCCATTGGGCAAAGCCGCCCAACGGCTGCTTGATTGTTCGGAGTACGCCCGCATCATTTGCCTGGTAGTCATATACATAGCGATTGTCAACGACCCAAACATTACCATAAGCCGCCATCTTGAACGCCTTATTTATGATAAACGTGTAGTTGCCGTCTGCATCGAACGATTTATATGGGACCAGCGATGGATTGCCGGTATAGCTCATAAGCGGGTTGGACTGTATGACGGCAGCGCTCCTATAGCCGGAAGACGGTATCGATTTCCAATAACCAACCTTTACCGAAAACGAGTTCTTCTTGTTAATGGAGCATTGTACCGCCAAGTCCGCCCATGGCGCCGTGGTGTTTTCAACCGTTGTACCATACTCCGAGCGGTCCCAATTAAGTCCGATGCTCAATGTACTATGTAGCTTCTCGCCGGTATAGCTGTAATTTACGCCCGGACCGAATCTTAGCGTCTGCGCCTTGTCCGAGACGGACGACGACCCAAAGTATCGGGTTTTGTTCAGCAAAAAACGTCCCTGGCACATAACTTTGAGCGTGCCGACCTTACCAAACGAATGCACAAAAGCAATGTCGCCGACAGCTTGGTGGGAGTTGTCTTTCGCGCCATTTACGATTGCCTCCGCGCCGTTCTCTTCATAGCGCGAGTTTTGTTGAGTATTGGTATAAGCGTACCTTGGATTAAACGTGATTGTATTGTTCCCAGGCAAGGCAAAATACCAATAGCCGTTGTAAGCGAATGAATTAATTCTATTGGAGCTAAGTGAGCTATACTCCGACCCTTCATATTCTTCCGAGCTATATGACACATGCCCGTCGGTTGTATACTTGGGAGTCCGATTAAATTCCACCGAGAACATATTGCTCATTGTTACCTTGTCTGTCTTATACAGAGCCTTGAACGATGCCCAATAGTCATGACATGTCTTTTTAGTATTGTCTACAATCGAATTACGTTGTATCTCCTTGATTGTTCCGTCAGGCTGTGGCAAGCGATATGTCTCGTAAGTATCCTCGTAATACTTTTTGTCGCGCATAAAGAATAATCCTCCCGCCACGTCAAAGGTCATCCGTTTGTATTGCAACTTTGAGTACCCGTTAAGCTGCCTGGACATCACGAAGTTGTCGTAGTATATACCTTTCGCATAGCCGCCGTACTCATATCTCTGCATCACAAAATTGACCACGTGCGACTTGCCTTGGAAACGCGGATCGCTCGGATAGTCGTAGTACTCAACACGCTTTACGTCGCTGACAAGTATGCCGGTAAGCTCATTACCTGTGGCCGGAACGTAGTCTATATATATATCCACCTGCTGTCCGGTATTGGTCTTGATGTCCTCGTCAACAGCCAGTTGCGGAATCGCCATTCGTTGAATGAGGTCCTGTGTCGTCTGTGCGGACTTCTTCTGCGTTTTGGTAGGCAAATAGACAGACTTGTCGGAATACAAATTGGCTGTAGAGCCCTCCACCGTTACCGTGGCAAGGTTGATCGGTAGCTCGTCTATGGTGATTACCCCGACATTATGCTTGGCAAACAGCCGGTATTTTGTCTTGTATCCCATGCAGCTGATCTTGCCTATAATCCCATTGTGGTCGCAGGGTATACGGAAGTGACCCTCGCCATCCGTAATGCCGTAAGTGATCACGATCGAATCGGTGGGAGCGAGCAGCATCACCGTAGCCGCCGCCACCGGCTCGCCATCACTTCCGATGACAGAGCCCGTATAGAAATAACGACCGTGCTGGAGCGCTTCCACGTATATGCAGCCGTCCTTGCGTACCACCGATATCGGATTGAGGCCAACTATCATCCTTACGGCCTCGTAAATATTATCGGTGCTAATACGCGCCGAAGTCGTGTAATTGTCCAGGTCTTTATATATAAAGGATAAATTTACATCGGGGTTTTCTGCGACTTTTACGAGGGCTTGCGATATCGGCGTATTGCGAAAATTATGCTCGTACTTGTGTGCTTGCATCACGACTACGGACAATGCCGAAAGCACGAATGCCATTACCGAACCGCGCATCATCGCACCACCAACTCGCTCCCCTCGAGTGTAATGTCGATTTGTTCGAAGCTGTTAAGCTGGTCGACAATGTTTTGCAAGGTATTATTCGGGTCGAATTTGTAAAATAAGTGCAATTGTTTCTTTGCCTCTGCCTCAAACCGAGCCTTGACGCCGTAGGTCTTTGCAATCGTCTCGACAATCTCGCCAAACGAAGCATTTTCGAACAACACCGGAGAGGTCGACTTAGCGGGCACACCCTCGGATGACGGTGCAACGGTATCTCGTACGACAGCCTGGCTTTGGGCTGCATCTCCCCGGGCAGCAACGACGATAGCCTCGTCTGTTTTGCCACGATCGAGACTCACCTTAATGGTGATCCCCACAGCAAAAGCAACCACGGACGACACTATCAGCAATGCTATAGACGCAGCACGGCCGGACAGCCATAGAAACCGGAAGCGAGGTGCAGGATGTGCCTGCTCGAAACGCTTCCATTCCTCGTCCACTTCGGCACTCGAGATTGTATCCCGAGATTTCGCTGCAGACTGCGTTTTGACCAAAACATTATATATCTCGCGCATCTCCGGATCCGAAAGTATTTCGGACAATTGTGCTGACGTGTAATTTTCGGGGTGCTCTATGATATCGAGCGCTACATCATACTTATCCATTTTCACTCAATTTGTTTCGTATAATACTGAGTGCATGACGCAAGTGCTTGAACACGGCTGTCTGGCTGATGCCCATCTCGCGAGCCACCGCCTCGAATTTCAGTCCATCGACAAAGCGCAGTTCGACTACGCGTTGGCACTGCTCGGGCATGTTGTCGCGAATAATCGAACATATCTCCGACACAGTGTCCTCGTCCGGCCAATCTTCACCATCGTAATCGTCCATCTCGGCGAAATACAAGCCCAGTACGCGTTCATGAATATCCAAATCGCGTATATGGTTGAGACTACGATTGCGAATGGCTCGGAGCAAATAGCTCGGAGTCAAGACCGATACAGCTATATTCCCGTCAAGTAAGGTGCAAAAAACATCATGGACAATGTCGCGCGCAAGATCATCGTCATGCAGAAGCATCGCGGCCTGCCGATGCATCTGCGCATAATACTTTTTGAACAGCTTTTCTATGTCGGGCCTATGTGTCATACACAAATATAACACACATTTTCGAGATTACTAAACCCCGTAAAACAAAAAAATGCTTTTTGGATTACGCTATTGCCACTCTATGTCTCTTGCCAAATGAGTATTTATCAGCATGAAAACCACACATATAGCAAATGAGACGGACGCGCCTACACAGACACGCCCGTCTCATTCATTATGGATGCAAAACAGACTGATAATGTCACTTTGAGTTCATAATTCTTTCGTATTGCAGGTAAAATGCCGAGGGTGCTTCGTCTTTCAAGAACGTGACTTTGCTTTTCTTCCCTCGGCAGTCGTATACATTTCGTTTTTTCTGCTCGTCTTTTGCATCGATATTGAGGATGCTCTTTACGTAGAACGAATGAGTTATCGTATGTTCTGCGCCACCATCCTTGGCATACGTGATTATATTGCCAAATTTCACAGGGCTGTCTTCGCTTGTAAATTCGAGCTCTCCAAATTCCATAGCCCTTAATTCGCATGCGTCATAAGCCTTGCGCGTGATGGTGTATTCGCTAATAAAGCGAGAGGTCTTGGGCGGTATCGAAACAACCTTTTTGCTGCGTATTGTTTGCGAAACACCTGTCGATGCAGATTTCAGCAACCCCCAATATGCTGCCGCCACACCGCCGGTAACCAAGCTAGTGTTTTCACGATCTACATAGTAGTCATATGATGTGCCGTTGAGCACAAAGAAAGATTTCGTCAAGTCGACGTTGACAATCTTGTCCGAATTGTTGGTGAGCGTGAAGCCAGGCTCACCGCCGTGACTCCAGAAGTTGTACGATACCGTGATGTCATCGTATGCGTACTTGATACCTGTCTCGGAACTCGCAGCCTCGGGGACTGCGACATTGTACACCTGATAACATGTTGTCTTACATGATGCCAAAGCAAGCATACCAGCACAAGCCGCAATCATCATTAATTTGTTCATGATAATGTGTTTTAGTTATTAATTACCGTTTGTTTTAGTCTCGTCTGCTGACGATGTCGCAAAGTTATGTGGCATAATGAGCAAAATTTGGATGCGCAAATGTTAATTAAAGCTAAATATTGCATTTGATTCCATTGGAACTTTTTCATCTGCCGAGGCGAGCATCAAGAGCTTCGATGACGCGGAGCATCTCGGCAGGCAGGAACGACATCGCGGCTACGTATATATCCGGCGGAATGGAAAATCGGGCTTCGGCCAGCGAACCGACGATGGCGCCTACCGTGCCCGAGTCGCCGCCGTAAGACACCGCTTGTCGAATGGCGTCTTCAAAGCTCGTGGCTGTGGCAGCGATATACAAAGACAAGGGTACGCATCCTTGGCACGTCGCGTCAAAGTAGCCACGCTCCGGCAACGTGTCAAAGGCTTCGGAACAAGTGTACTCATCGTAATAGAATTCATCAGCAACGTCCTCAAAGATATACGGATCTTTGACCGGCGCCTGCCGTATACGCAGGATCGCCACGGCAATCGCAACAGCGCCTTTAATGCCCTCGGGGTGGTTGTGCGTCACGGCAGCCGAAGCCTCGGCCTGCAGACGTACTTCGTCCTCATTGTCATAGAACCATGCTATAGGGCTGACACGCATGGCCGAGTCGTTGCCGAAACTATTGTATGGGTACGGGTCGGGACGATTCACCCAATCAAAAAAATAACTGTCGTATTCGCCCCTCGGGTGGGGGTAGCGGCGACACCACGCGCGCAAGGCTTCGGCGTAGCCCAAGTCGCGCAAAACGGCATCAGCCACAGCCACGGTGCAAATGGTATTGTCAGTGTAATCGCACCCCGGGCCAAAGAGCTCAAAATCATAGTCCGAGGTATTGTCAAACTCGTAACGCGACCCGATAATGTCGCCGATGATTGCGCCTTTCATATCTATATAAATATTTGATTTTATGCATTCAACAATATTTTACCTCTTCAAAATTAGACATTGGATGTACCAAAAACCGGTACAGTTTCCACGGCTTCAAAAAAATTCGAGCGGAATATTCTGTAATTCACGCGCTTTGCGCCGAAGTTAAAAATCGAAGATGTAATTACGGATTTTTATTACTAACTTTGGCCTTTGAAACGATATTTTTACCACCTATCCGAAACCGAATACAGCAATGTACCGCAAAGGCAAACTATACTTTCGCTACGGCACTATGGGCTCGGCCAAAACCGCGCTGCTCCTGACCACAGCGTACAACTTCGAGGAACGCCATATGAGCTATCTGTGTATGAAACCAGCCATAGACACTCGCGAGGGCGATCGAGTAATACACTCACGCATAGGCATCGAGCGCGCTTGCGAATGGATATACCCGGATACAGACTTATACCGATTTGCCAAGAATTACTTCAAGAAAGAGGGCAAACTGGTGGACTGGTTTTTGGTCGACGAGGCCCAATTTCTGAGCGAACAACAAGTGGATCAGCTGTCGCGCATTGTGGACGACTTCGGATGCAACGTAATCTGCTACGGACTACGCACGGATTTCCAGAGCCACCTATTCGAGGGCTCGCGCCGCCTTTTCGAAATTGCCGATACCATCGACGAAGTTAAGTCGACATGCAATTGCGGACGCAAAACCATCATCAACGCACGCATAGACGCTCAAGGCAATTTTGTCAGCGAGGGTGCCCAAGTCGAAATCGGCGGAAACGACCGATACGTGGCCGTATGCCGCAAGTGCTGGCGCAACAAACGTATCGAGCAGAGCAGCCGCGATGTCCTGCCCCTGGTGTGGAATGACGACAATGAGGATTGATTCGTACCGGGACACAACACCCACAGACAACATGCAAAAATGATACTCTGCTCTCTTAACCAACTGATTACCACACAGCACACATGGATGCGTCCTGAAGTAGCGGTCTGGCTTGGCGCTATCACAAACGGCATCGTACAAGGACGTCATGACATAGACGCGCACGATTACGCCAATGTCGAGTCTCCCGTCCTACACACACGCGAAGACGCACCGCTGGAAGCGCATCGCCGCTATATCGATATACACATCCCACTGGACAACACCGAAACCATAGGTTGGGCGCCTACGGATGCGCTTACTCGCATTGTCACCCCCGGATACAATGCCGAGCGAGATATCGCCTTCTACGAAGACAAGGCACAGACCTTTCTTGACGTGCAACCCGGCCAATGTGCAGTATTCTTCCCCGAAGATGCGCATGCCCCCAACATCGGCATTCCCGGCAAAACGCACCGCAAGATTTGCGTAAAAATTGCCGTGGCAACTGCACACTAAACCTTGGGACGCTCAAAAAGTCTAAGTACAAAATAGGGACGGAACAACACTCTCCCACCCTATTTCCAAAAGGAATAAACAAAAAAAACTGAACAGATGAAACGAATCACCGCCGCCATCGCAGGCCTGGCGCTGGCCATAGCACCGGCCATAGGGGCTAATGTTGAATTCAAAAACGAGAGCATCAATTACAAAGTGATGTTCAAATGGGGAATGGTCAATAAACAAGCCGGCCACGCAACCCTGAGTATACGCAACAACGGATCACAATACATTACCAAGCTCACGGCCGCATCCGAAAGCTGGGCAGATCATTTTTACAAAGTGCGCGACACCCTCAACGGCATCATCGATTATGCCAAGTTTCGCCCGATACACTACGAACGAATAGCGCACGAAGGCTCCGACCACAAGCACGACACTGTCAACTTTAGCTATGTAGGCGCACAGGTCAAAGGCAAATGTACACGACAAAAGCGCGACAAAAAAGGCAATATGGTAGTGGATGAAAAACGCGAATTAGGAGCCATGGGCACAACCGTGGACATGCTCACATCCTTTTATTATATGCGCCAACTTCCCTATGACGCATGGAAGAAAGGGCTCGTCCTTACCATCAACATTTTCAGCGGCAAGCGCAAAGAATTGCTCACAATCAAGTATGCCGGCGTTGAGACCATCAAGTACGACAAAAAGAAGTACCAATGTCATCACATCACCTTCATATTCACCAGCGATGGCCGAACAAGAACCAGCGAAAATATGGACGCCTGGATTACGACCGATGCCAGACGCATACCTATTAAACTCGAAGGCAAACTGCCCGTCGGTAAAGTCCAATGCTTCTATACCGGAGGATAAGCCCGACATAGGCTGCAGACATCTAAGACTTACAAAGCGGCATCGGCCTATCACAAAGGTCGATGTCGCTTTGTTTTAGTATATTAAAAGCCGCCTGCCCACTTATCCATAACCCCCATTATTCCCATTACAAAAAACCTATAAAAACAAAAAATCATCAACCATCTCGGTCGACGACTTTTGCATCTCTGACGGCTGTGTTTGCCGTCTTCAATAATCCTTACTTAACCTTAAATATAATATTAACCCTAAAAACCTAAAAACTAATCTTTTTCCTTAAATCGAAATTGCCACCTTTGCTATGCATTGGAAAGCAACGTATGATAAGTAGATAAATCTCTATGAGACTTTAGTGCCTATTAAGGCTGGCCTTTTAGCCATTGTTGTGTTGCGAACTCTTTCGCAAGAATTACGATGCAAAATTACGCCCTCTGTCAAGCCTCCACAAGAAAATATAAGTAATTCGAAGTACAATTTTAGACTAATCAAAAATATCAGTATTGATAATCAAACAAATAGCGTCATCAAAATTTAGAGCGAATATAAGTGATATATAGGGCCGAAATGATAGTTTTTTCGTATATTTGCAGCGTCAAAAGCATCGATAGCCGCAGTCTGACGGCTCGGGCGCACATAAACACTTTCAAAAATACCCCGCAGGGGCACCGCAAATATGAAAATGAAAACGTCAAGGCATCCGATAATAAAGCGTACAGGTATCCTATTAGTCGCAATGATTCACTGTGTCATTGCATTATGCGCAAAGCCGGACATCCCGAACATTCTGAGCAGGCTGGACAAATATGTGGAGGACTGGGAGCAGTACGCCACACGCAACGACCAAGCACTCAGGCAAATGGAAAAGTCCTTGGCAACGGCATCGCCCAAACGGCAAGTGGAGACATACGAAAAATTGGTATGCGAATACCGCCATGTCAACGTCGATTCGGCATTGCGATGCATCGATGGCGGTCGAAAATTGGCACGTGAGATGGGAGACTCGGCATACGTCCAACGATTCAACATCCTGGAATACACGGTAATGCCTATTTACGGCCTTGTCAAGGACGCCATAGACCTATACGAGAGGCTATCAGTCCAAAACGTATATCCGGCCAACAAGGAGCTGTATTTCAACGCCGGCGACCTTATATATAAATATGCCGCCGATTTTTACAGGAGACCGGAAAACAAGCAACTGTACGCAGATAAGTCGGAACAGAGCGTCGATTCGCTTCTAAAATATATGGACAAAAGCGACCCCGAGTATCAATTCCAGTTACTAAACCGCGAATTTTCGCGCAGCTCCTCGACAAAGGCGCTCAAGGATATGGAGATACTATTGCATACCATACCCTTTGAGTCTCACCTTTACGCACGCACAGCAGCCATCATAGGACAAACATATCTTAAGGATTCGTACCATATCGACCAGGGCATATACTATCTGGCGTTATCCGCCATGAGCGACATCGCCACCGGCAACAGGGAAACGACATCTCTACACCGCCTGGGCAAATTGCTATACGACCGCAAAGACATCGAGCGCAGCTACGAATACCTGACACTGTCATTGGCCATAGCTGTCCAATCGGGCAGTCGCCTGCGTTCCATCGAAATTGCGGAAGCGTTACCGCTGGTGTTTGCCACCAACCAAGACATGGAACGCACGAGTGCACGCAACATGACAATAGTCGTGATAGCCCTCAGCATCTTATTGATTGTCAGCGGTGTGCTGATGTTGTTTTTCGAACGCAATCGTCGACGTCTGGCACGCATGAAAGTACGGTTGCAAAACTCGGTGACGCTCAAAGACCAATATATACGCAAAATACTGTCTCTCTGCGGAGTATATCTCTCGGCACTGGAAGACTTCAACCGCATAGCGGGACGGAAAATCAAAGCCGGCCAGGTAGTGGACTTACTCAACATGATTGAAAGCGGAAAAATCATGCGCGACCAGTTGCAAAATTTCTATGAGGTGTTCGATTCGGCATTCCTGATGGTTTATCCTGATTTCGTCAACGATGTCAATAAACTTTTTGAAGAAAACAAGCAGGTTGCCGTACCCGAGGGCGAGAGATTGACTCCCGAATTGCGCATCCTCGCCTTCATGCGTCTGGGCCTGGACGACAGCAGCCAAATCAGCAAATTCCTCGGCCTTTCGCTCAACACCATATACACCTATCGCAACAAAATGAAGACCCGGGCACGCGATCGCGATTTATTCGAACAACACATTCGCAACATCGGCTCAATTGAGTAGAAGGCATAGGCATGTGCGCAAAATAAATACTTATATTTATGCACTCTCACCGCCTACGCATTACTCTGGCAAACAGAATATTAGCGCTTTTTTCTAAAAATATATTCTTGTATTTTTTCGCGCTGCAAAAAACATACTTGACAAACATTATCCAATTAGCTATCTTTGCATATAAATTATTCAGGTTAAATACATACAAGGTTAGATTTTTAGGATTTTTGTAGTATCAAGCCGGCTTGTCTGTGAAGACTTGCCGGCTTAGTTTTTCATCCCCCCCACTGCCCATAGCCCTCGTAAAGCTATGAGAGCAATGAGAGCTATGGAAGCTATGAGAGCTATGAGAGCTATGGAAATGATGCGAGCTATGCATCACCCCTAATCTAAGAGTCCTCAAGTTCTCGGACTCTTCCATCATTCTCATCATTCCTATTGCCCAAGACAAAAAAGGGGCCCGCCGTTCCCGGCAGGCCCAGACCCGCAATTGATAAATATTAATTGAGTTCTATTATTCAGAAATTAACCTAAAAGGTCCGGGTCATAAAGTCTAAGGCTTATACGCCTATGTTTCGCTTAGATGAATCAGCCAAATTATTCAGCACTTACCACCCAAGCATCCTTACCATTGATAGAAGTCTTTACGGCCTTGTATCCGGCGGGGAGCAGGCTGGGAGAACCTGGTTCGGGAGCCTTGGTGGGATCAAATTCAAAGAATGTACCGCCCTTGATTGTAATCTTGGCTGTGCCTCCGTTAAATGCGGAGTCATATGCGTTGATGTTGTATCGTGCACCATATGACAGGCCGTTGTCGTATACTTCGAAAGTACCGCCGTTGATTTCTACCGAGCCGCTATAAATATAGACTGCGGTGTCATTGCCTTTGAAGTTGCCTCCATTGATTACAAGTTGAGCGCCATTATTTACGTCAATCGCGAAGTCTTCGATGTAGTTGGGAGCCTCGGCTATAGCTCCGGTAGCAGCGAAAACGTTGCCATCGCCGTTGATGGTGAGTTTACCGCCGCGTACACTGATTACCGACCAGTTGTCCTTAGCAGTATCATAGAATTTCTTGGAGCCTATGATATTGTGGCCGTTGAGGTCGATAGTAACATCCTTGCCTGCGAGGTTGAGTATGACAGATTCGTCAAGGACGAGGTCGGCGTTGAGAACCACGCTGTTGCCGGCGTTGAGTTCGGCCATAAGGGTCTGTGCGTCAAATACATTTACCAAGTAGTCAGGCTCATTGAATCCGGGTATAATTTCTACATTAACATTCAGGGCGTTAGTCAGCAGGCTACCATAGATATTGGTGCGGAAGTTGCGCTGTACGGGCACGTTATTGAATGTGATGGCACGTTCTTCATTCTTGGTGCTCTTGACACCAAAGCCGACTTCCACAGTCTTCTTCTCGTTTACCAGCAGGTAGTTCATGGCCAGGTAGTCATAATCCTTGCCCTTAATAGTCATCTTACCTGCTGCAAGGGTGTTGTAGTCGTAGGTGAGTTCGGCTTCGCCTTCGATGGCACCGGTTACGAGGTTGAGTTTATTGGCTACGTCTTTAACCACAACCTTGGTGTCTTGGGGAGCGAAACCGGCAGCTGAAGATGCGGTAACGTCGTCTGTCAGGATGTTGAGCTGTGCAAACGGACGATACAGCTTGGCGCTGATAGTAGCGTTACCCACTACTTTATACGTTGTAGTGTTGAAGAAAGCATCAAGCGACTCTTCATTAGCCTTCAGACCGGTGTAGTTGGCTGTAACAGTCTGATTAGCCTTGTCAAAGCTGTAGATGCTGTTGGGAGCAGCGGCGAAGAATACGAAGTCATATTCCTTACCGGTGGTCAGTTGAAGGGTGATTGTGGTCTTCAGACCGGACATAGTTGCCTTGCCGATAGTTGCATCAGCACCGCCGGTGCATACTGCAAGGGCTTCTTTCTTACCATGTTCGTACACGGCGTAGGTCAAGTCTGTGGCTGTTGTACCTTCGCCATAACGAGACTGAAGTCCGTCAGGAAGTTGAAGTTCGACTGCCACGGTGCTCTTAGCGCCGGCAGTTTCTACTGCAGGCTCTTCGGATGAGCATGCGCCAAGCATCAGCATAGATGCAATGGCTGCAAATGAAAATAGTGCTTTTTTCATTGATTTAATACTTATGGGATTAAATTATGTCTCTCTGTATTGTGGGGCAGACGCTCGGATGCGCCAAACCTCTGCCCCTTATCTCGTACTAATGTTAGAGAATGCGTCCTATCAATTCGTTACGCACATTGCTGCCGTCGCCGGTGTCGTTAGCCGTAACATTGACGTTGGTCGCGGTACAATTGACTATACGACCGGCATAAGTCGCGCCGACAATCTGACCGGCATCGCGCGCTGCATCAATATTGGTGTTGGACACGCTGCAATTGGTGACATATGCAGGGTCGGTAAACATTCCGATGATACCGCCCACCTTGGCACCCTTGGCCGAGCCGTTGGGCTTGCTGCTGATTGTGGCTTTATTCACGTGACAGTTGGATATTTGTGCCTCCGGGGTTACATGGTTTTCGATGTAACCGGCAACAACGCCGGCATATCCGGATGCTGTGATTTTCACTCCATCGAATCTGACGTTCTTGACATTTGCTCCACTATTGAGCCAGCCAAAGAAACCGGCTACAACGTATTCCTCAGTTGACACCTTATTGATGGTCAAATTCTTAATTGTGTAGTTCTTCCCATCAAAAACGCCTTGGAACTGTTGATGTTGAACGCCGGTTTGGCCTATAGGCTCCCAGTTGATGCCGGCCAAATCTATATCCGAGCCCAATTCAAAGGTGAGTGTCTTATCGGAATAAGACATCTTAACTTCGTTAACTTGCTTGGCAAAGTTCACAAGACCTTGTGCTTTGGTGAATACCACGCGGCAATTGGATACCTTGGGCTTCAGCGAAGTGTAACTCTGGTATGCGTACATGCCTTGCCCGCCGGCCTGTACATCGCGGAAAGTGCAATCCTTGATGTCGCATGAAACTACTTTTCGGTCTGTAAGCACTGCTGCCTTACCGGCCAAGTCAAAGAATTCGCAGCCGTCAATGACAATGTTTATGTCCTCAGTTCCATAGCCATTGTGGGCTTTGACGCCACGGTAACCGTTAGAAATCTTGCAGCCTTTGAGCGTAACATCGCCTTTGCCTATCCACAGACAGTATTCGTCGCTCTGATTCGAAGTAAGCGTGGCAATGCCTTTGAATATGCAGTTAGTAGCCGTGGCCTTTGTGCCTTTAAACATTACACTATTATTGAATGTAACGTTGTTAAAGGTATATTCGCCGCCTTCAAATTCGAGGTACGTGAATTCCCATGCGGTTTCGCCGTTCTCGTACTTATAAGCGGTTTTGTCTACGATTGTACCATTGGAGATGTTCATCTTGGCAGCGTTTACAAAGCCGCCAGAGCCGGTCATAGTCAGACTTTTGCCATTAAGGTCAAGGTTGACCGTTGAAGCCGGGTTGGTAAAGCATTTGTTGGCATTGTCTCCGGCATCGCCGGTTTCCCATGATGTAGTACCTTGGAGTACGACATTATATGTACCAGCACCACCGTCATTTACTGCTTCCACTGCGGCTGCAAAGCTGGGATATTCCACGCCATTAACCTTTGCTGTAGCCTCGAACTTCTCGCCTTCATAGTCGGGCACGTTGAAATCGGGAACGATTTCGACGTTGATGTTGACGCTGTTGGTCAGCAGGCTGCCGTAGATGTTGGTGCGATAGTTGCGCTGTACGGGCACGGCACTTACGGGAAGTGTGCGTGTGCTGCCGTCGGCTGCCTTGACGGTGAACTCCAGGTCCACGAGCTGCTTGTCGGCACTCATCAGCAGGTAGTTCATCGACAGGTAATCATATCCGGCCTTGGGGAAGGTCTCGCCGGTGGGCAGAGCTCCTTCGCCGAAGGATACGGCCACGGGGTCGCCGGCCTCAACAGCGCCGGTGACCAGGTTCAGCCTCTTGTAGGTGGGCACGGTAACTTTCACCGTCTTGGCATCGAAGCCGGCGGCCTTGGCGGCAGCCAGGTCATTCGTTCCGATATTCAGCTGTGCAAACGGACGGTACAGCTTGACGGTTTCGGTGGTGTTACCGGTCACGGTGATGTCCTGAGCGGCGTAGAATGCATCGAGCTTCTCGTCGCCGGTCAATGCACCCTCGTAGTTGGCCGTGACTGTGCGCGTGGCCGGATCGAATGTATAGGGTGACTTCTTTGCCGAAGCCCAGCATACAACCTTATATGTCTTACCGGCGGCAAGACGCAGGGTCACCTGCTTGGTCAGATTGATGTCGGTGGACAATACGGTAGGATCGGCGCTTGTGAACACGGGCAGGGCCGTCTCGCCGTCCAAGACGAGCATCGTGAGACTATCGGCGGTGGTGCCGTCACCGAACGCACGCGATTGGATACCATCGGGAAGGGTTACCGACAGCGTGACCGTGCTTTCGCCCGTCACGGGTGCCACTTCCTCAGAGGAGCAGGACGTACCTGCAAACATCATTGCCATAAGCGCAATTGATGATAATAGTTTAAGTTTCATACTATTAGCGTATTAAGTTGTTAAGTATTTGTTGTCAATGTTTATTAATTGGGGATAATCCTAATTCTTTTTTGTATCGGTTAATCTGTCTGCATAAAAACGGATATTATTTCTGTGTAGTTTATAATCCTGTTTGTAATTATAAATTAAAGAGTTAAGGCGGACACGCTTGACGGCGTTTTCCGAAAGGCGTGCCCGCCTTCCTCTTATATCAATTCAAAAATGATTACTTCTTTACAACTTGATAAGCTTCCTTGCCGTTGTAGGTCGTCTTAACCGACTTGTAGCCATCGGCGAGGAAACTTGTGCCTTCACCCTCGGCTTTATTGTTACCGGGATCAAAGCCAACAAAGATGCCGCCGTAGATTTTAACAGTACATCTTGCACGAGTACCGTCGTTGATGTTGATCAGGAACGAGGCATCGCCTTCACACTCGAAGACACCGCCATAGATATTGCAAAATGCAGATGACCTATAAGCTGCATTCAGATAGATTACTTCGCCGGAATCACCATCTTTGTCAAGTCCTGCATGGAAGTAACCTCCATAAATATTGGCAGTACCTTTGGTTATTCTTACAGCATAGTTTGCAGTCGAACCCGAACCGCCTTCATATGTACCATTGCCATAGATATTCAGCGTTCCCCCCTGTACAAGGAATGCTGAAGCACCATTACCATACGTTGTATAGGCGGGTGCAGTTACCTTACCGCCATTACCATAGACATTCAAGGTTTTACTTACAAAGATTGTCTCGCTAAGAGCCTGCTTGTGTGAATTATCAAGAGCAATTTCGCCACCCTCATTTAAGAATAGGTTTAAGTTGCCGTTATATCCCATCATAGGGTCGGTCATTGTTATAGTGTTATTTACTGCAATGTTTGACCCGGCTTTCGCATTCTTAATATCTTCAAGAGAGGTCACTTCGGTCAGTTTCACGACTTTCCAAGCTTCCTTGCCTTGGTAGGTTGTGCGGATTGCGCCATAGCCGTCAGCTACGAAATTTGTACCTGCTCCCTCAGCTTTATTATCTGCGGGATTGAAGCCTACGAATGTACCGCCGGTGACGATAAATTTGGCTTTGCCATTCTTGTAATTGGCATCGATGCAGTTAAGCATATAGGTGTAGTCACCTTTCCAAAGTTGCTTGAGATCGAATGTGCCGCCCTTGATTTCGCAGACGCCTTCATCGACCTGAATGGCGCTGACATTGCCTACGTACGTGCCGTTCTCGATAATAAGGTGTGCTCCGCCTCTCACGTTAATACAATAGCAGTCATTTTCCTTGGCATCAATCTTGCCTTTGCCGGTAAGTACTAATGTTCCCGCACCATCAACATTGAGCATCTGGTATTCTTTCTTAGCTTCACTCCAAATGTCTTCGGTGTTGCTAATGGTTTTGCCATTAAGGTTGAGTGTGACGGTTTTGCCTTCGGGAATAACAATATGCATTTCGGAAGAAACAACGAGGTTTTGTTCGAGAACAACAGAGCTGCCGCCGTTAAGGGCGGCAACGAGATCTTCTGCAGTTGCTACATATGCAACCTCGTAAGCGGGTTCCTCGAATGCGGGAACGATTTCGACATTGATGTTGACGCTGTTGGTCAGCAGGCTGCCGTAGATGTTGGTGCGATAGTTGCGCTGTACGGGCACGGCACTTACGGGAAGTGTGCGTGTGCTGCCGTCGGCTGCCTTGACGGTGAACTCCAGGTCCACGAGCTGCTTGTCGGCGCTCATCAGCAGGTAATTCATCGACAGGTATTCATATCCGGTCTTGGGGAAGTTCTCGCCGGTGGGCAGAGCTCCTTCGCCGAAGGGTACGGCCACGGGGTCGCCGGCCTCAACAGCGCCGGTG
>ENA-ORRN01000939-ORRN01000939.1-human-gut-metagenome-genome-assembly--contig:-NODE-939-length-21722-cov-3.705589_pt1 | contig 21722 bp, 15 predicted proteins | sample MGYA00242174_ERZ509132 | MGnify/ENA primary metagenome ERZ509132 (study PRJEB26280, sample SAMEA2338671) | human gut metagenome | biome: human gut; feature: human-associated habitat; material: faeces... | reverse complement strand
TTAAATCAACTCATCCACCTGTCCGTTTCGGCAATTCGTTGTCAGCTGTTCGCTCTGTTGAATCGTTTTCCCGACTGCTCATACTTAATTTATACCCCACAGACAAAAAGAGTTCTTTCGCTCACACCATTAAAGAAATTTCTGTTGCAATTTTGAAATAAACCGAAGACGCGGAAGTTTGCCGCTAACCCGCTTGGCAAATCTTCCGCGTTTCGTTCTTCGGCTTTTATTTCAATTTTCTGTTTTCATAACCCTTTTTGCCGTCACTATTTTTCGATTTCTTTTTGTTTTTCGTAAAGAAATTCAAGCAACTTTCTGTTAAGTTTGTATATGTATGTTTGCGAATACCCCATATCGTAAGAAACACCCTCTTGTGTGTTTTCTTTAAGATATAAATTAACGTATAAGTCGATTAAATTAGGGTTTGCTGTAGTCATCAAGTTGTTGTATCGTTTTATTTTTTCTTCAATTTCGCACCTTATATTAAGTCCCGATAATTTTTCGAACGACTCCTTTCTCGAAAAATAGTATCGTATATCCCTTAAATCGGCTCGTATTTCTTGTATTGTTTTCAATTTTGCTTTGTCTCCTTATATATTTTTATTGTAAAACCTCTTTTTACCCGACTTTTTCACTTCTGAATTTTTCCATAAAGTAGGCTATAAGTTGATTATTCATATCTTTTACGTAATTTGCGGTATAACCCCAATCGACGGCCAACGTCTCCTGAGAGTTGTTGCAAATATACAAATTTACATACAAAACGTACATTTTGCCGGGAGCGGACAGTATCGCCGCGTTATACTTCTTAACCTTCTCAGTAAGCATAGATTGCCCTGCGTATCGCTCGCCCATTTCAAACGTTTTTTTCATAGAATAATAAATTCGTATTTCTTTTAAATCGTTTCTTATATCTTCTGCTGTCATAATTTACTTCTCCTTTTCGTTAATTTTATTTTATTCGGTATAACGTACCGTTGTTTATAATGCTATATGCTATTTTACCATTTATTTTTTGTTTTTGTTAGAAACTCAGCCCGTATAAAACCCCAAATCAACCCAAACAAATCTGATAATTTGGTAATAGTCTAACACTTAAATACGCAACTTTCCTGCACATTTAAAAATTTTTCTATCGGAATTTTGCAAATTGATTTTAACACCCGAACAAAAATAAAACCACTGACTTATTATACTCAAATTCCATACTTTTCTGTATAATACCTAAACTTTTTAGTACTCTTTTGCACTTTTTAAGACAAAGGCTTCCTTTTTTCTCTTAAATATACTTTTTCATTTTAGCATAGCGAAAGCGACGTATCAACTGTTAAAAATATCGCTTAAAACATCAACTTTGTTATTCAAACGCAATATTTTTCACGGGCGTTGACACGTCGGGACTTAGCAAGCAACAAACATTCTCCTAATTTTTTCGCTATGCTGTTTTTCGGGTATATTTTTTAAGTTTAAAAGGAGAAAAAGTATGCCTTGTTTACCGAATACTTCCTGAATCTCCCATTGAAACTATCGTTTATCCACCATTTTACTCTATAAGTCCATTTTCTTTCTTTTTTGTCTTTTGTTATTATCTTTCCGTAATAAATCAAAGGAGGGTAATATATGGTAAATATCGAAGCGTTGAAAACTATACTGAATAATCCCGTAGTTTCGGACGCTTTAAAAAACTTGCTATACTCTCCCGAGACCAAAGAGACCGAAAACGAGACTTCTATTTGCAAATTTACAGCGAGGGAGTTATTGAAAATGCCTCAGAATTACAGAAAATTATTTAAAGTCGGAAAAGTTGTCGCTCACACGAGAAAAAAGCCGAACGGAGTTTACGAAATTCGCGTTTGCATAGACGGAAATTTGTTCTCATCATCCTCTAAGGACTTGGAACTTGCGAAAGAAAAATTCGTAAAAGCCCTTTCGTCCGAACCTAAAAAACACAGGAAAACAAGCGGACTGCTGTTTACAACGTATTTTGAAACGTGGCTCGAAACGGTTAAAAAGCCGTATATTAAACCGACTACGTTTTCGAGTTACCTGACCGCTTACAACGGATATTTAAAGACGAAATTTAAAAACGCTGCTCTCGACAATATAAACTCTATGGCGATTCAGTCGTACATAAACGAATTCGTCGAACAGGAAAAATTCAGAACAGCAAAGAAAATTAAAGTCTTACTCTCGGACTTTTTCAAGTATGCGACAGCCGACGGAAAAATTCAGAGAAACCCTATGACGACGGTTAAAATCGCGACCTATGAAATTCAACACGGTTCGGCGTTGACGCGAGACGAAGAACGAAAACTTGTAAACGACTTAATCGAAAACGGCGGCATTTACTCGCAAATTCACGTTTTCTTAATGTATACGGGACTTCGGGTAGGCGAACTTAAAACCGCTACCGTAAAAGACGGTTGGATATACGTTTTGACGGAAAAACAACGGCAGGGCAAAGGCGAAAAACCAAGAAAAATACCGGTTTCGCCTAACCTCGCAAGACTTATGCCGTATATCAATCTGTCTGATTTCAGAAAAACGTCCGCCGATACGATAGGTCGGCATATAAAAGATTTATTGCCCGGGCATCATACTCACGATTTAAGACATACGTTCGTTACCCGTTGCCGCGAATGCGGTATTCAAAGGGAAATCGTCTCTCTTTGGGTAGGACATTCCGCAGATACAAGCATAACTTCTACGATTTATACCCACCTCGAACAAAATGCGGAAATTCAACTCGAAGAAATTAAAAAGTTCAACTATGAACCGTAACTTTTTATTTCACCTTGGTTCGTTGTGGGCAGCGTAGCATAAGAAACCCCGAAAGTAAACGGTAAAAAATTTTACTTTCGGGGTTTACTTTATCTTTTTTCAAACGTAAAATTTTTTACTGTTCGTTGACTTTCGGTTTCGCCCGATACAAACGTAAAATACCTTAATTTTTCTTATGCTACTCTTCCACCGCCGAACAAGGCGAAAATAAAAAAAGAGGTATAAGAGAAATGGAAAAATTTAAGTCATTCAAGGTAGATATGAGCGACAATTCGGTTATTACGGCCGAAAACGTTATTCATATAGGCGAAATAATAGCGTTATGCGCATTGAAAACCCGAATCAAGAAAACGGGGATTAACTTCGACGGCCTTTATCAAGGTTTGGTTCACGATATTTATCGTAAAAGCGACAGCCTCGAACCTTTTTCGGACGGTTATGATATCGCAAACACCGCGATAGTATTCTTATGTCAACATATAGGGAAGTGTTTGGGCGACACAATTTCCGACCGTTACGAAAAACCTGCGACAGTTCGTCAATGTTGTTACAGATACGTTGACACATATCTCTACTATCAATACGTGACGCCGATCGAATCGTGGGTAAGCCTTGACGACGAGTCCGTCAAAGAGCCTTCCGTGGACTTTGAAATTTATACTGCTTCGGAAGACGAGTATACCGTCGTTGACGATAAAATATCAGCAATGAAACTCAAAAAGAACGAAAATAACGTGCTGTGTTGTTACATGGCAGGTCTCGGACATATCGAGACGGCAAAAACGTTAAATTTAGACCGCACGACCGTATGGCGTTGCAGACAAAAAGTTAAGGCAAAATATATTTCAAAGTTCTGCTAAGTAATATTTATAAATAAAAAAATATGGGGCTGTAAAAAGACACAAAAAGAAAAAGGTCACGTTTATTATCTGAAAAAAAATAAAATGTGACCTTTTTAATTAAAATTCTCGCCTTCTCCTTCGGGGAAGGTGGCGAATCGAGCGGCTTTCCGCGAAGATTTGACGGAAGGGGATAATAAACTACTGATTTTCAGGAATTCTTGTTTTTATCCCCTATCGTCTTGACTTCCATTTCATTCCGTCAAGCCACTTTCCCCGAAGGAGAAAGCAAGGAATATAATGGCGTTTCGCCATTTTAAATGATGGCGTCTGAAACAAAAATTAAATTTTCTCTTTTTTTACAGCCCCTTTTTCTATTTTACACATTTCGTTACGGGCAGGGCAAAATCTCTACTTTTAAAGCCATTGATTTTGCGAGTTTTAGTCCCAAATTTAGCCCCAAAAGTAGGGGGGCTTTTTATGTTTTTTGCGTATAATATTCATTTTAGTGAATATTCCAAATTTTACCTTTTCTCTTAAAACGGACAATTTTTAGTCCCAAAATTTTGTTTATTCTTTTTGACCTCAATAAACAAAAACCCCGCCGTCTCCTTTGATTTTATCTCTAAGATCTTAGGTTTTATGCGGGATTTTACGTTGGTGCTACTGATCGGACTCGAACCGATACGGTATTTCTACCGAGGGATTTTAAGTCCCTTGCGTCTGCCGATTTCGCCACAGTAGCATAGTTTTTTATAAAATTTTATTATGTATAAATTTTGTATATTTTCTGCCCGAGGGATTTTAAGTCCCTTGCGTCTGCCTGTTTCGCCACAGCAGCAAAATTTTCGCGTTTTTTGCGATTTAATATCGATTTACTCGGTTATTATATCATTAAAAATCGTTGTTGTCAAGTATTGATATATTGAAATTTTAGATTTTTTGAAAGCTCTCGGCTTAAAAAATTTTCATCTGTTTTTTATTGAATTTAATTCCGTTCCGGAATTATAAAACTTCATTTTAAAGCCTTATCGTAACTTCGCCGTGACTCAGGATTTTGCCGCCTGACAAAACGAGATTTCCGTTCGGCGAAATGTCCGATGCCGTCGCGGTGTAAGTTTTTTCGCCGTCTATAACCGTTATCCGACGACCTAAAACCATGTTATAGGAACGATATTCATCGATAGAGTAGTGTTTATAAAGATTTTCGATAAGTTTTTTACTGAATTCGTCTGTATCGACTTTTCCGATCAGGCTTTTAAGATTTATCGCGATCGACTGAAGTTCGGGCGGAATTTCGTTGTTGACGTTAACGCCGATGCCCGTAATCGATTTTTTGACGTAATCGCCCTCGAAAACGTTTTTAATGAGAATTCCGCAGATTTTTTTTCCGTTCACAAACACGTCGTTTGCCCATTTTATTTGAGCTTTAACGCCGTAACTTTCCAACGTTTTGACTACCGCCATGCACGACGCGACCATGACGGAAAAACTATCCGCCGCTTTGCAGGGCATTAACCTTACGAGAGAAAGATAAACGCCGCCTTTCAAAGACGAAAAACTTCTTCCTTTCGTGCCTTTTCCCCCCGTCTGTTCGCGGGCGATGATCGCCGTATCCTCTATAAAATCGTGAGTTTCCGCATATTCGTTTGTGGACGGTAAAACGTCAAAAATCTTCGTCTTCATAGCTTATAATTTTATCCGTGGCGGACTTTGCCGTGTCATAAGAAAAACCTTTGGAAAGCAGGTATTTATAACACTTCAAAGCGTTCTCTTTCGTCTTTTCTTTGTTCCTCAGATATTTTTCCGCGACTCTTGCCGCCGCGGCGGATTCGTCCTCGATATCCGCTAAGGCTTCCTGCATGTCGGAGGGCGAAACGCCCTTTTTGGAAAGCTCCAGAGCGATGAGCCTTTTACCCTTGTCTTTCGAAGCTCCTTTTGCGTAATCTTTTGCGTAATTTTGGTCGTTAACGAACTTATAGGCGGACATTTTGTCTAAAACAACGTCGATAACCGAGCTTAAATATCCCTTCTTTTCGAGGTATTCTTTCACCTGTTTTTTTGTTTTTTGCGAGCGGGAAATAAAGTTCAAAGCCTTATCCAAAGCGCGAATGCTTTCCGATTCCGCCTGAATTTCCGCAAGCTTTTCGGGGTCTATTTCAGTGCCGATTTTAAGCCTGTGGCGCATGACAGTCTCAAGCTCCATTCCGCAATAAAAGGCGTTATCGAGATAAATATTGCACCTCGTCGGCGTTTTTACCTGAGGTTTTATATCCGTGATCTTTTTCATTTTTACCCGCCGTAAAACCGATATCGAAAGATATAGGTATCAAAAAAAATATTACTTCTAATATACAATAAAATCTTCGCCGATTTTCTTCGGTTCGACTTTGCCGTTTGTTTTATCAAGGATTTCTAATGGAAAATTATCGTCTGAAATCGGTATCGCAACCTTTATTTTTACTACATCTTCAAAGTCGGTTGAAATTACGGAGCATTTTGTTTTGTCGGAGATTTTAAGAAAAACGCTGTAAAGGTCGTAATTCATTTCGATAAAATACACCGACGAAAGCACGTTTTCTACCGTACCCGCCTTATCTATAACTTCCTTCGCTCCTTGAGAATAAGCTCTCACAAGCCCGCCCGCTCCGAGCTTGATTCCGCCGAAGTATCTCGTGACAACAACTGCCGTATCGAACAATTTTTTGTTTTTTATTACTTCTAAAATGGGTTGACCCGCCGTACCCTGAGGTTCGCCGTCGTCAGAAAATCTCGCGACGCTCCCCCTTTCGACGATATATGCGTAACAGTTATGCGTGGCGAACGGATGAGCTTTTCTTTTCTCTTCTATAAAAGCCCTCGCTTCTTCTTCCGTTCTGCACGGCTTAACGTATGAAATAAACCTCGAACGCTCGATAATCATCTCGTTTTCGGTTTCTTTTTTTACGCAAAAATAGCTGTTAATCGACATATAGCCACACTTTTACTGTTTAATGGTGTATTTTTCGTTATCAATAAAAAACCGTATTTTATAAAGCCGATAAACCTTATAAATCGGCTTGTCTTAATATCAAAACAGCCGCGAAAACGGGTTAAAGTTTTCGCGGCTGCAGATAAATTAAATTATTCCTTGTCTCCGTCTTTAAGGCTGTTTCCGAGGAAAGTTCCGAAACCGCTTGTTTTCGGTCTCGGCTGACGGGGAGCGGAATCTCTTCTTCCGTATCCTCCGCGATCTTTTCCGCCGAACTTCCCGCCGCGGTCCTTACCGCCTTTTCTGTAACCTCCGCCGAAGTTTCCTCTGTCTCCTCTGTCGTTACGGTCGCCGCGGTCTCTTCTGAAATCGTTGCGTTCGCCGTTAAACCTTCTCTCGCTGAGCCCTTTATCGTCGGGATCGGTTAAATTGTTGGGGATGATGGAAACGTATCTGTTAGGCTCTTTGCCTTCGGACATCGTTTTAACGTCGGGGCTGTCTGCCAAAGCAGAGTGGAGAATTCTTCTCTCATACGGATTCATCGGCTCGAGGTTAATCTTTCTGCCCGTTCTTACGGCTTTTGCCTCGAGTTTATGAGCGAGAGTAACGAGCGTTTCTTCTCTCTTCGCTCTGTAATTTTCACAGTCTACAACAACTCTTCTGTATTCCTCTCTGCCGATATTGGCAACGGCTCCCGCAAGGTTCTGAAGAGCGTCTAAAACTTCGCCTCTGTAACCTATTATAGACGAGGAATTATCGGTTATGACGTCTATTATGATTTTCTCTTCCTCTTCGGTGAGATTGCTTTTTGCGTTGACGTTCATAAGATCCAAAAGCCCGTTAAGGAACTCTACGGCTCTTTCACCGTCCGTCTTTTTAGCTTCGATTTCGACTTTTGCTTTTTTTGCGGCTATTCCCAAAAATCCTTTCGTCGGTTCTTCGATAACCTTGATTTCCGCCTTATCCTTCGTAAGACCCATTTCTTTTAAACCGTTTTCAATAGCTTCTTCAACGGTTTTAGCTGTAAATTCCATATTGACTCCTTATTTTTCAAGACGAGTTTGTATCATCTCATCTTTCCGTACTTATGATTTTCTATTTTTTCCTTTTCTGCCGCTTCGATTTTTTTCTTGAACGATTTTTCTACTATGATGTTGATAAGAATCGTCGACCCCGTAGATAAAAGAGAGTTCGTTACCATATAGATTGAAAACGCCGCCGAATAAATGAACGAGAATACGCCGAACATTACGGGCATCATCCAGGTCATCATTTTCTGAGTGGAAGCCGCCGTACCGTCGCTTCCGTCTACCGAGGAAAGCTGCATCTGCGTTTTCTGGGTTTTGTTCATTATTATCGTCGAACCCGCCATCGAAAGAATGGAAAGAACGACTAAGATAAACCATCCGTTACCGTTTTTAAAACCTGTCTTTTTATATTCCGCAAGGTCGTAAGTAAGTTCGTTATAATCGGCTTCGCTCATGAAGTTTTTGCCGTCTTTGCCCGCGTTAAGCTTCTGATTGAGTTTATCGTAAGTTTCGGGGATTGCCGTCGTCCACGAACAGTCCGCAGCCCAGATGTTTTTAACCCACGGGAAGATCACCGAGCGCGCTTTGTTGTTTTTACTCTCATACCATTCTTTTGCGGCTTTTCTCGCTTCGTTTTTAACTTCTCCCGCATATTTTTCTTCGACTAAAGTTAAAATTCTTTCGTTTATTATATCGTCCGATCCCGCAATGAGAGCGTTTTTATCTTCGGCAAAATCGGGAAGGTCGATCATTTTTCCGTAATTTATTTCGCCCGTTTCGGGATCGAAATAATAAGCTTCTTTTTCTTCGCCGTTCGCGTCCTTATAAGTATACTTAAGCGAGGAATATTTGTTTTTCAGAGGCTGAAGCTCTTCAACGTTCCAGAAAGCGTCGAGGAAACTTATCGAACAGTCTGTTTCTTCCTTTTTTAAAGCTCCCTTTCCTATAAGATCGCTTTCGTTTAAACCGTATTCCGTTTCGGCTATTTTTATAAGAGCTTTTTTAACCGCGTGGCCTTTTTGCGAGTTGAAAACGGAATTATCGAGGTTGACGTTGCCGTTTTCGTCGATATAATCCTTTACGGAAGGATACTTTTCGATAAGTTTTTTAAGATTTTCGCTGTTTTTGACAAGCGTATAATCTCCGTTCGAACCGGCAAAACAATCGGTTACGCCTTCTTTTTTCAAAAGCGCGTCGAAATTTACAACGTATACGCCGTTTTCCTCGGTTATTATCGGATTTTCCTTATTCGCTTCTTCAACCAGAACGTTATCGTAAGAATTTTTCATTCCGACGAAAATATCTCTTTCGCTCCTCTGCGAATACGAGTTGAACGCGCCTATGACGATAAAGAAGAAAACTAGGGTTATAATCGTCGGCAGACACGCCGAAAAAGCAGAGTAGCCGTTCTTTTTATAAAGAGCCATCATTTTCTGCTGATAGAGATCCTTATTTTTAGCGTACTGCTTCTGCAATTTTTCCAGGTCTTCCTTCATCGCTTCCATCTTGAGCGCGTTTTTCTTCATCGAAACACGCGACCAGACGTCGGGCGCTAAAGTTATAATTTTAAGAATAACGGTGAAGAGAATTATTCCGAGCCCTACGTCGCCCGCAAAATCGATAATTCCCGTGATGACGTTACATATCCAGCCGTATCTGACCGTTATGTCTCCGATGTTTCCGACCGAAGTTATCGTCGCCGTTATCGCAGTCAATAAATTAGATAAAAACATTCGACTCCTTATTGAATCCTGCCGCAAGCAATTATTTCCGTATTTTAAACTTAAGCTTTCGGCTTCATTTCGAGGCTTTTTATGATTTTATTTTTATGATTTTAAATCAATAAAGCCATTTTAGTTTGTTTCTGTTGTCCGGAACAGGGTCGAATCCTCCCTTATTAAAGGAATTACACCTTAAAATCCGCCAGACGGTGAGAATTATTCCTATAAAAAAATTATGTTTTTCAAACGCTTCGATAGCGTAAACGCTGCAAGTGGGAGTGAAAATACACCCCGAATGCAACGACGAAGATATATATTTTTTATAGAATTTCAGGATAGCTATAACTATCCCGTTCAATATCCTCATTTAAAGGTTTTCCTTTTTTTTCAGATAATTCAAATCCGCAACGAACGTATCGAAAGAATAGCTCTCCCTTACTTTCGGCAATATAACTATGCGGTAATTTTTCTTTAAATCCGAAAAAGCATCCCGCGCGCTCGCGCGAAGAAGCCTTTTTATTTTGTTTCTTTTAACCGCGTTACCGTGTTTTTTGCTTACGGAATAACCTATTTTAAATTCGTTCGACGGAAAATACAGCATCGTAAGCGATTTTGAAAACCCTTTTTTTCCTTTTAAAAAAAGCTTGTCGAAATCGCTTTTACGTTTCAATCTGTATATCAATTGCTTTTATCAGTAAGAAAGTTTCTTACGTCCTTTGTTTCTTCTTCTTTTAAGCACGTTTCTGCCGGACTTCGTTGCCATTCTCTTTCTGAATCCGTGAACCTTGTTTCTGGTTCTTTTCTTGGGTTGGTAAGTTCTTTTCATGATGTTTACTCCTTGCTTCGGGCATCTTTGTGTCTTTATGCCTCAAATTATTTTTCTTTTACTTGTTAAAAATATACCTGTAGTCGATTCGGGAAATTATAAAAAATCACACCTCTTCCGAGTATACCCGAACATTATAACGGTTTTCTTTTCGTTTGTCAATTATTTATGTATTTATTTTCAAGAATTTATTCTTATCGGTAAAATAAGATAGAGATATTCCTCTCCCGAATACGGGCGGATTATGCACGGCGAGATGGAACTGTTCATGTTGATGTTCACGAACTCGTCTCCCGCGGCTTTCAAAGCGTCGCAAAGATATTTAGAGTTGAAAGCTATGTTCACGTCCTTTCCGTCGAGGTTTATAATTACGTTTTCGTTTACGTTTCCGCTTTCGGAATTACTTAAAACGTTGATGTTGTTATCCTTTATGTCGAGCTTTATGAGGTTTTTGTTTTCTTTTGCAACGACGGACGCTCTTTCCAACGAATTTAAAAACGCAATTCTGTTAACCCTCACCGTGGTTAAAAATTCCTTCGGGATAATCTGCTCGTAGTTAATGAATTCGCCCTCTAAAAGCCTCGTGATGAAAACCGTTCCGTCAACTTCTATCATAAGGCTCTTTTCTTCCGAAACAAAGGTTATTTCCTCTTCGTCTTTATCCAAAAGCCTCGAAATTTCCGCAACGGCTCTCGCGGGAACGACAAGTTTGAAATCGGACGTCGAATTTCTGAGCTTCTTTTTTGCAACCGCAAGGCGGAATCCGTCTAAGGCGACGCAAGTAAGCTCGTTATCCTTAACGGAGAAAAGCTCGCCTTTTAAAATAGGTCTGCTTTCATCGGTCGAACAGGAGAATACCGTTTTATTTATAATATCCTTAAAATCTTTCTGAAGTATGGAAAAAGCCTTTTCTCTCAGATCCTTCTTTATTGAGGGGAACTGATCGGCAGGAAGAGTGGAAAGATAAACTTCGGACGAACCGTATATTATTTTAAGCTTGGTGTCGTCGCCTATCATAAGCTCGACCTGATCTTCTCCCTCGAGCTTTTTTGTAAACTCCGCAAAAAGTTTGCCGGGGACAACGAACGTTCCTTCCTCTATGGTATCCGATCTGATCGTTTTTTCTATAGCAATTTCCATATCGGTTGCGGCGAGGGTCATTTCGTCGCCTTTAACCGTCATTTTGATACCTTCCAATATCGGATTTGTCGTTTTTACGCTGATTGCCTTGGACACTTTCATCACGGCGTTGGACAGGTCGTTTCCGTTAACTAAAACTTTCATACTCTTTTCCTTTTGTTTTATTTGCCTTAGCTTGTCCGTTCTTTTTTCCGTCGCGGCTTCGCGAAAGGCATTTCCTATGATTGATAATATTTTTTTTATTTAATTTAACAATAGTAATAATAGTGTTGTGTGCAAATGTGGAAAACCCTGATAAAACGCTTAAAATTGCAGATTTTACCGAAGATTTTATAGTGTTCACAACTTTGATTTTCTTGGGGATAAGCAGAAAAACAAGGTGGAGAAAAGGTTGACTTCTTAATTTTTCTGTGGATAACGAACGGCTATGGTAAATTAAGCCGCGGAGTTACACTATTATTTACAGTATATATATTATATATAATAATCAAAAAAAAATCAACAGATTAGTGAAGCATTTGAAGAGAAATTTTTAAAATTTTCGGCAAAATGCGTCGCGAAAAAAGTTATGCACAATTTCAGGGTTGAAAAGTGGATAATTTAAAAAGATTATCCACATTAAGGTTGACAAGTTTTGTTTTTGATTGTAAAATGTAAGGCATGAACGGTATTTTTGAACAACAGAAAATTTATTTAACCGAAGAAAAAGAAAAGAAACTCGCAAAGTTCTGCGCGCTTTTGAAGGAATATAACGAAAAATTCAATCTTACATCCATAAAGGACGACGATGAAATTTACGAAAAACATTTTGCCGACAGTTTAAAGGGCGAAGAATTTTTTTTTGAAAACGCTAAGGTTTTAGAGGTGGGTTCGGGCGGAGGTTTCCCGTCGGTACCGCTGAAAATCGCGAGGGATGATCTCGATTTTACCCTTATAGAAGCCACCGGGAAAAAATGTTCTTACCTTAAAACGATAGGAAAAGAACTCGGCTTTGAAAACTTCGAGGTTTTAAACGGCCGTGCGGAAGAATTAGGGAAAAAGGAAGAATACAGGGAAAAATTCGATATAGTTACGGCAAGAGCCGTAGCCGGGCTTAACGTTTTATGCGAATATTGTCTGCCGTTTGTTAAAATAGGAGGAATTTTCGTAGCTTATAAAGGCGAAGCCGAAGAAGAGATAAAAGAAGCCGAAAACGCGATAAAAGTTTTAGGAGGGAAAATAGAAACGGTTAAAGATTTCATTCTTTCAAAAAAGTCGGGAAGAAGAAACATAATCGTAATAAAAAAAGTATCGAAAACCCCTTCTTTATACCCGCGCGGAAACGGTAAAGAAAGGAAGAATCCCCTATAAAAGTCCGCCTATAAGTCGATTAAACGGCAAAAAAAGATATCAATAAATAGTTTTTAACAATATTGAAACAAGAAAAAAACAACCCTTCTCGGGTTGTTTTTTCATAAAAGGTTATGTAGAAATAAAAAGCGTGTAGTCATAAATTTTTTAAAAGTTTGTTTCAGATAAACGAGACCGACGAAAGTTCGTAAACAAGGAAGCCCGTGTTGAAAATCGTTGGCTGGCTTATCATTACGGGAAGATGACGGGTAAAGTTTTTGGTATCCGTTTTATCCTTCATGCTTTCCGCATAGTAAGCTCTCATGAAGTTCTGCCCCGTCGTTCCGCTCGTCGAAAAATCCATACGGACGACGTTGAATGTGTAGTACGCGCGGCCCGGGAGAGAATCGAATTTAACGTCCTTTATCGGGCAGACGGTGTACTGATTAGTCGAGGAGGAATCTTTTGCCGAGGTAACTTCTCTGTAAATAGAACCGGTTACGCTCTGAAGTTCTCCCGATAAAGGTTCGATCGTGGAAAAAGAATAATTTAACGCGCCGTCATACTTGAAGTTTCTGAAAAGAAGAAGCATGAGACCGTTATCCATGTACGCGTTTTTGTTGTATTTTTTAACTTCGATTTCTTTCTTTGCTCTCTGAACGAACTGTTCGGGGCTTTCGTCGTCCTCGTTCAGCACGATGGAGCTTTTTGCCGTCGTTCCTTCGTAATTAACGGTGGAAGTGTAAGACGAAGTTAAAAACGAATAAGATCCCGCAGAAGGATAAGGCACGGTGTTATAAATTTTCTTAACCGATTTTATCGGAGTGAAATCGTCCTCCATGCCTTTGAAAGTAATTTCCGTTTCCGTCGTGTCCGAAACGACTTTTTCGGATTTGTCGGCAAGGGTGTAAATTCCCGAAATTTTAAGAGTCGTTTTATAAGTATACGTTCCGTCGGCGTTCACGGTGAGTTCGGTTATATATTTCGAATCGTTGCCCGTCGTTTTAAAGCTCAGCGAAGCATTCATCGTCTCTTTGTTCCAGAGTTTTCCGTCTTTACCCGACGACCAGCTTACGTTATATTCCGTTCTTTCCGTTCCGCCCGCTTTTTTTTCGTCCGAAGTACTCTGATACCAGTACGAACCGTTATAACTCGCTCCGCCCGAAGAACTTCCGCAGGAAGCGAGAGCAAAAAGGGCGAGAATGCCCGAAACGGCAGCCAATATTTTCTTTTTCATTATAAAAAGCTCCTTAAAAAACGATACGAGAAAAAAAATCGTATCATATGCCCTATTTTAGCATAAAAGCATAAAAAAGAAAACAAAAAAATAAAGAATTTTAAATTTTCACAATAAACTTATGGAAAAAGTACGTCATATATGATATAATTTCTTATATATAGAAAAAGGACGGGATCGGTTATGAAATTATACGGGCAAAAAACCTATTACTCCTGCATCGAAGCCGCGGCGGAAGAAATTTCGAGGCTCAAGGGAGGGCTTAAAGGTAATATAGTCGTTTTTTGCGAGGACAAGCTCACCCTTTCCGTCGAAGAAGCGATAGTAAAAAAACTCGGCGGAACGTTCAACGTCGAAGTTTTAACTTTCGGAAGATATATTTCCGAAAAAAAAGCCGACGCGAAGGCTCTTTCCAAGGAAAGCGCGGCGATCGCCGTAAAAAAAATACTCGGAAACTTAAAATCCGAGCTTAAAGTATTATCGCGGCTGTCGGCTTCGCCGTCGTTCGCGTTCGAGACGAGCGAACTCATCGCCCAGTTAAAATCGGCAAAGGTCAAGCCCGACGAACTTCTGAAAGCTTCTTTCGGTTGCAGAGAAAACGTGCGGGCGAAAATAGCGGACGTCGCGCTGATATTCGGGGCTTACGAAAAATTTCTGAAAGAAAAAGGGCTTACCGATCAGAGCGGCGTTTTAGACGTTATGCCGTCGCTTATCGAAAAGGACGAAAAATTAAAAAAATCGGACGTGTTTATAGTAGGCTTTTCTTCGGTAACGAAGCAGACGTGCGAGATAATAAAAACTCTCGGAAAGTGCGTTTTATCGCTCAGCGTTTTCGCGTGCCGCGGGGATAACGAAAACCTGTATGTAAACGAGTTTTATAATTTCGTCTCTTCTCTTCCTTCATGCGAAAAAAATGACGTAAAAACGGAGAATCTTTTACCCGAAGCGGAAGCTCTTTTAAGCGGACCTTTCGATCACTCGATTTTTCAAAAAGCTGGGCTATATAGCGATAAAGTGCATATTTTCGAGGGCAATAACGTGCGGGACGAGATAGAATTTGCCGCAAAACAAATCACCTATCTCGTCATAAACAAAGGTTACAGATATTCCGATTTCTGCCTGGCTGTCGGTAATCTTCCCGCCTCGAAACTTCAGATAAAAAAGATATTCGACGATTATTCCTTACCTTATTTTTCGGACGAAAAACACTCTCTTTCCTCCCATCCTCTCGCAAGGCTTACGATAAGCGTTTTAAAAGCCGCCGCGCGGGGCGGGGATTTGGACGAAATAAAGAACGTAATTTTAAATCCCCTTTTCATTTCCGACAGAAAAACCGCCGACGATTTTATAAAAATCTTAACCAAAAATTCGGTTACGGCAAAGCTGTTTTTATCCGACGAATTCTCTTTTTCGGACGATATTTACATCACGGGAAAGCGCGACGCGTTGAAATATGCGATAAAAAGCTTCTCTAAAACCGATAAAACGAGCGAGTTCGTAAGAAAGGTTTTAAGTTTTTACGAAGCGGCGGGAACGGAGGAAAACACGGAACAAACCGCGCTGAAACTTTCCGCCGTGTCCGCCGAAGAAGAGAGTTCGTTTTTAACCTCGGCAACCGAGAAGGTTTCGGAAGTCGTTAAAATGACGGGCGACGTTTTAGAGAACGACGAAATAACGATAAACGAATTCATAAAGCTTCTCGAAGCGGGGTTTAAGGCTTGCGAAGTGGGGTTGATCCCTCAGACGCGCGATTGCGTTTACGTCGGCGAGCTTAAAGATTGCAGATACAAAAAATATAAAAAGCTTTTCGCTATGTCTCTTACGGGCGAAGTTCCGTTCGTCAAAAGCGACGCCGCCCTTCTGATGGACAGCGATATCGCGGGCTTAGAGGAACTTTCGGTTTCGATAGAACCCAAAATAAGCGTCGTAAACAAGCGCGAAAAAGAAGCGGCGGGGATATCTCTTGCGTCCTTTTCCGAAACGTTGTTTTTGTCTTACAGCCTCTCTTCGCCCTCGGGCGCGCAGCTTGTAAGAAGCGAGATAATAGACTACGCGCAAGCTATTTTTACAAATAAAAACGGCGCGCCTATACGGGCTTTCGATAAACGCTCGATCGAAAAGGAAGCCGAAGAGGGGGAAAACGAAGAGAGAAAAACCCTCTATTCGTCCCTCCCTTATATGCGTTTCCGCCCCGCGGTTTTCTCGTTTATAAAAGACGCGGATAACTATAAAAACGGGGCTATAAGTTCGTTAACGCGCATTTCTTCCTTTCATCAGGCAGTTAAAACATATAACGGCGGGCGCGAATTTCCGTATATAGAAAGCTTACTTAACAAAATAAACGAAGAGATGGTTTTCAGAAAAAACATACCGACGGAAAACTATTTCAGAAAAGGAACGGTTTCGGCGAGCAAGCTCGAATGTTTTTTCTCCTGCCCGTATAAGTGTTTCGTTAAGTACGGGCTGGGCGCGGCGGACAAGCTTACGGGCGAAGTCCGCTCGCTCGATTTCGGAAACGTTCTGCACGACGTTGCGGAAGAGTTTGTGAAACGTATGGACGAAATGACCGACGAAACGTGGGAAGAAAAAGCCGTAGAGATTATCCGTAAAGTTCTTTCAGACCCGAAAATAAGCAAATTTTCCCGCCGCGGCGATTTTGCTTACGCTCTTAAACTCACCGAAAAAGAAGGTAAAAAACTCTGCCGCGATATATGGTCCGAGTTTAAAAATTCGGGCTTTAAACCGGTCGGCGAAGAGGTGTGGTTTTCGGAATGGTCGGAATATAAGCCCATTCGGCTTTACACGAAAAAAGGCAGTTTCCGCGTGGACGGCAAAGCCGACAGGGTCGATAAATATAAAAATTACGTAAGAATCGTGGACTACAAAACGGGCAACGCGTCCGAAAAGGTAAAGGAAGAAAAGTTTTACACGGGGCAGAACATTCAGCTCTATTTATATATGAACGCATTCGTCCGCACGGGCGAAAGACCCGCGGGCGCGTATTATTACGCCGTGAACGATTCTTTTTCAAAACCCGACGATGAAAAAGCTCCGATGGCGGGAAAAACGCTTATGAACGACGAAATTTTAAACGCCACCGACCCCGAAATTTTAAAAACTGGCAAATCGAAAGTGGTAAACGTAAAAACGGATAAGCGGAACGGCAGAATAACGAGCGGCGCATGCGACGAAATTACCCTCGAAGGGTATATGAAATACGCAAAAAAACTTGCCGAAAACGCCGTTTTCAACATTGCGGACGGGGTTATAGTTCCCTCCCCCTATCAGGGCGCGTGCAATTATTGCGAATACGGCGGAATCTGCGGTTTCGACGAGGACGCGGGCTATAAAGAAAGAAAAATTTCGGGCGTTAAGCCCAAAACAATAGTGGAAGCGGCTTTTTCCGACGAAAAGAGCGAAAATAACGAAACGGACGAAAAGACGGAAAAAATCGAAAACGCGAAAAAAACCGAGGAGGAAAAGTAAGATGGCAGATAAATTCACCCCCGACCAGCTTAAAGCGGTCAATTCCTCCGAAGGGAACGTACTCGTTTCCGCCTCTGCGGGGAGCGGAAAGACGTTCGTTATGATAAAAAGGCTGATAAGGCTCGTCGTTGAAGGAAAAGCGCGCGTTTCGGAAATTCTCGCCGTAACTTTCACCGAAGCCGCCGCTGCGGAAATGAAGCAGAAACTTATCGCCGCTTTAAGAAAAGAGTTCGTCGCGGGTAAAGACAATTCAAAAATCCGCGCCGCGCTCGAGGAAGTGCCGACGGCGAGTATTTCGACGATACACAAGTTTTGCGCCGATCTTTTAAGGCGGTATTTTTACGAAATAGGGCTTGACCCCGCTTTCAGGGTTGCCGACGAAACGGTTGCGGACGACATCCGCGGAAAAGCCGTCGATAAAACCTTCCGCAAGCTTTACGACGAGGGCAACGAGGATTTTCTCTATCTCGTCAGAATTTTCAGAAGCATGCGGAGCGACTCGGCTTTGAAAGAAACCGTTAAGAATATCGCCGAATTCGCCTCGTCCGAAAAAGACCCCGAGGAATTCGTTTTAAACTGCGGCAAAGCCCCCACGGAAGAAGAATTTTTTAACGCGGAGAACGCCGTTGCCGAATATTACAAAAAGAAAGCGAGGGATCTCCGCATCAAGTTCAAAGAGGCGGGCGAGAGGTTTATAAGCCTCGAAATCAAGGGTTCGGAAAAGTATTTTAATGAAATTCTCGTTAAGCTGGACGCTATGCTTGCGGCAAAAACGCTCCCTTTAATGGCGGTTGCGGCGAGCGTTCCCGTTTCCAAAGCTCCGTCCGTCTCCGACGATTTCGACGACGAAAAGGAAAATTTCAAAGACCTTAAAGCCAAGCTCAAAAAACTTTGCGACGATATTCCCGCGGCTTTAGGCGGCGACGAAGAGTTTTCGAAGAGGGTGTTTTTGTCAACCGACCGCACGGTTAAGGCTCTTTCCGATTTAACTATTTTGTATATGCGCGAATACGCCGCGCTTAAAGACGAGGAAGCTCTGGTCGATTTCTCCGACCTCGAACATCTCGCTTATAAACTTCTGAAAACCTCGCCCGACGCTCTTCACTCAATCCGTTCGACGTATAAATACGCGTTCTGCGACGAATATCAGGACGTAAACGCCGTTCAGGAAGCAATTTTATCCTTAGTTTCGCCGAACAATCTGTTTATGGTGGGCGACGTCAAGCAATGTATTTACGCTTTCCGCGGTTGCGACCCGGATATTTTTTCCGATAAATTCGCTTCGTGCGGACGCGAAACCTGCGGCGAAGCCATTACCCTTTCCGAAAATTTCCGTTCGACGGAAGGGGTTTTAAGCGCGGTCAACAACGTCTTTTCGGCTACGATGACAATGGATTTTTCGAGGATAGATTACGCGAATCACCCCATGGTTTTCGGTAAGCTTTACCCCGAGCGCACGGGAAAAACGGTTATGCACATAATTACGGGCAAAAAGGAAAAAGCCGAAGCCCCCGAGGGAATGTACGACATCGTTGCCGACGCTTTATCTCCCGACGAAACGGACAGCTTTTATGAAGGGCTGCTCGTCGGCGAGATTATAGATCAGGAACTTCACAAAAAGATTTACGATATAAAAACGGGCGAAGAACGCGACGTTAAACCGAAGGATATAGCCGTTTTGCTGAGAACTACAAAGGGTTTCGCAACGCAGATAATCAAAACTCTGTCGCGGCTTTCGATCCCCGTGACGTCCGCGGCGAAGGACCCCATCGCGGGTTATCCCGAAATACGGCTTTTAACCGACATTCTGCACCTTATCGATTTTTATGCCGACGACGCGCCCCTTATCGCCGTTTTGAAAAGCGCGGTCGGAGGTTTTTCCGAAGAGGAGCTTGCCGCAATAAGAAGCGGAACTCCGCAAAGTTCGGGCGTTAAAGACGACGGATCGAAAGGCGCGACCCCGACTTTTGCCGAATGCGTCGATTATTACCTCGAAAACGGCAGCGACGGGGAAATCGTCCGAAAACTTAAAAAGTTCGACGAGTATTTCAAAAAAATAAGACTGCTCTCCGAATTCGAGGGGGCGGGCGAACTTCTCGTGAGAATAATTAAAGACACTTCGCTCGATCTCGATATTCTTTCAACCGACCTCGGCGAGATAAGGCTTGAAAGGATAAACAGGTTTATTGCCGAAAGCGAAAGCGGCGGCGAAAAACTCAGCGTGCGCGAATTTCTGAAAAAACTCGAAAACGCGGGCGACGACCTCGCTTTAACCGAAGCGGGCGGAAGCGATTCGGTAACGGTTATGAGCATGCACGCTTCCAAAGGTCTCGAATTCCCCGTCGTCATCATCGCGGGGCTAGGGCGGCGTTTCAACGCCATGGACGAGCGCGACGAGCTTCTTCTGTCCAAAACTTACGGCTTCGCGCCCTATGCTTACGACGAAGAGACGATGACAAAGACGTCCACGATAAAGCGCGAACTCGTCAAAACCGAAAAGCGGCAGAATGTCGCGAGGGAAGAGCTTCGCCTTTTATACGTCGCGATGACGAGGGCGCAAAGCAGACTGCACCTCATTTCGTCAGCCGAAATCCCTTCTACGAGGACGGAAACGTCCGCGGCTTTAGCGGGAAGATTCATCGATTATTTTTCGCCGTCCGACATGGAAATCGTCTTTCACGATAAAAGCGAAATAGAGTTTGCGGGCGGAGCGGGCGAAGAGGGGCGGATAATCGTCGGCGAACCCGACCCTTCCCTCACCGAAAGAATGCTTAAAAATCTCGGTTTCGGATATCCTTACGAAAAGGACGTCACCCTTCCCGTGAAAAGGTCGGTTACGGCTCTTACGAAAGAGATCGACGAGGGGATTGTTTACGGAATCGAAGACGAAGACGAATTTGACGAAGAGGAAGATTTTATCGGACAGACCGATTTGAAGCCGCATGCTTCCGATAAGCGTTCGTCGGACGAAAAAAGAGCGAGAGGCATTGCGTATCACAAGTTCCTCGAAAATTGGGATTTCAACGAAAAAAACGTCGATAACGAACTTATACGGCAACTTTCGCAAGGTGTTCTCGGCGAAGAACAAGCTAAGCTTCTTAACAGAAACACGCTTAAAAGAATAACGAAGCTGAAAATTTTCGAAGAGCTTAAAGGTTACGAACTGTACCGCGAAAAACAGTTCATCGCGGGTTTTAAAGCGAGGGAATTAGGCTATGCGGACACCGACGGCGAAATGCTCGTTCAGGGCGTCATTGACCTTCTCGCCGTTAAGGGAAACGAGGCGATAATCGTCGATTATAAGGATTCGGGCAGAAGCGGCGAAGAACTGCTTTTAGCCTATCGTCCGCAACTCGTTCTTTACAAAAAAGCCGTCGAAAAGATTCTGAATCTCAAAGTAACCCGCGCCGTTTTGCTCAGTTTAAGGGCGGGCGAAGCTGTTGACGTTGAATGATAAAAACCGCCGATAATCGACTTATAGACGGGTTTTAATAAAAAATAACAATAAGAAGGAAAAAATAATGATTTATGTTGTTGGAAGTCTGAATATGGATTTATGTATCGAAACGCCTTATATTCCCAAAAAAGGCGAGACCATTACGGGCAAAAATTTTATGACGAACGGCGGGGGAAAAGGTGCCAACCAATCCGTCGCGGCGGGAAAACTCGGCGGAAAAATAGCCATGTGCGGAAACGTCGGGAACGACGCTTTCGGCGAAGAGCTTATCGGAAATCTTAAAAAAGCGGGCGTGGAATGCTCGCACGTTAAAGCTCTTAAGGGGTATTCCACCGGTATCGCCGTGATAGTTTTGTCCGAAGGCGATAACAGAATTATTCTCGACAAGGGCGCGAACGCCGCATTGAAAAAAGATGATATCGACGATTTTTTGAAAAACGGGAAAAAGGGAGACGTTTACCTTACGCAGTTGGAAAATCCTATCGAAATTATCGGTTACGGGCTTAAAACGGCAAAAGAAAAGGGGCTTACGACCATTTTAAATCCCGCGCCCGCAAATAAGGATATTCTTCCGTATCTTTGCTATGCCGACATTGTAACGCCAAACGAAACCGAGCTTGAAATTTTCGGCGGGCGGGAGAAAATGTTTGAAATCGGCGTAAAAAAACTCGTTGTAACTCTCGGCGGCGAGGGTTACGAAATCTGCGACGAAAAAGGGAGCAAAAGATACCCTTGCATTAAGGTTAAACCCGTCGATACGACGGCTGCGGGCGATACTTTCTGCGGCGGGCTTGCCGTAGGGCTTTCGGAAGGGAAAACCATTGAAGAATCTTGCGCATTCGGCTCGAAAGCGGCTTCGATCGCCTGCACGAGAAAGGGCGCGCAACCCTCTATTCCCACGGTAAAA
>ENA-ORRN01000933-ORRN01000933.1-human-gut-metagenome-genome-assembly--contig:-NODE-933-length-21785-cov-3.333134_pt1 | contig 21785 bp, 13 predicted proteins | sample MGYA00242174_ERZ509132 | MGnify/ENA primary metagenome ERZ509132 (study PRJEB26280, sample SAMEA2338671) | human gut metagenome | biome: human gut; feature: human-associated habitat; material: faeces... | reverse complement strand
CTAAATCGATTTACACCTACCTCTAAATGAAATTAGACCTACCTCTAAAGGGAAAATCATTCCTTTTTCTTACTTTTGTCCTCTGTTAATCACTAAATAATAAACAGATGAGACACGGGAGTAGGTTCATGGCGATACTTTTTATGTTATTGCCGTTATGTAATATTTATTCACAGGAGAAAGGGGCAAGGGAGGATAACTCCTTGCGTATCATGAGTTATAATATCCGTAACGGGAGAGGATTGGATAATGTCTCCAATATTCAACGTACGGCTGATGTAATCAATAAGGTGCGTCCGAATGTTGTCGCTGTTCAGGAAGTGGACAGTGTAACGGGCAGAAGCGGCCAGACCGACATCTTGCGTGTATTGGCTGATAAGACACTTATGTTTCCCGTTTATGCTCCCGCAATAAATTATGACGGCGGTAAATACGGCATTGGGATGCTGAGTAAAGAGAAACCGCTTAGTTACCGTTATCTGGCTCTTCCGGGAAGAGAGGAAGAACGTGCTTTGCTGATCGTTGAATTTGAGAAATATATTTATTGCTGCACCCACCTGTCGCTGACAGGGGAAGATCGTCTGGCCTCCTTGGATATCATCCGTAAGGAAGCGGCAAAAGCCAATAAGCCTTTATTCATAGCCGGCGATTTCAATGCCCATCCTGATTCGGAAGTCATACAGGAGGTTCAAAAGGATTTCGTTATCCTGACAAACACCAAGCAACCGACTTTCCCGGCCGACGAACCTACGGAAACAATCGATTATATCGCTGCTTATGCCAAGGACACAACGGCATTTACCCGCCTTTCTGCTTATGTCGTGAATGAGCCGGCTGCCTCCGATCATCGTCCGATTGTGGCGGAGATTGCTTTTATGCAGCCTGCCGCACAGATATTCCGTACGGAACCTTATTTGCAGAACCCGGTAGGAAACGGTATCACGGTTATGTGGCAGACAACGGTGCCTGCTTATAGCTGGGTGGAATACGGAACCGATAAGAACCAGTTGAAAAAAGCACGTACGATCGTGGATGGACAGGTTATTTGCAATGACTTGCAAAATAAAGTAAGACTGAACGATCTGGAACCGGGCAAGACGTATTATTATCGTGTTTGCTCACAGGAAATAATGCTTTATCAGGCCTATAAGAAAGTATTCGGCGAAACGGCTGTTTCCGATTTTCATTCATTCACCTTACCGGCTTCTTCCGATGCTGATTTTACAACTATTATCTTCAACGACCTGCACAAACATTCAGAGACATTACAAGCCCTATACAAACAAGTGAAGGATGTAGACTATGATTTCGTGATCTTTAATGGTGACTGCATCGATGACCCGAAAGATCATGACGAAGCGACTCATTTCCTTTCGGAACTGAACGAGACTGTCGGTGCTGCTGATGTTCCTGTTTTTTATCTGCGTGGCAACCATGAGATTAGAAATGCTTATTCAATCGGGCTGCGCAGTTTGTTCGATTATGTAGGTGATAAAACGTATGGAGCATTCAACTGGGGCGATACCCGTATCGTTATGCTCGACTGTGGCGAAGACAAACCGGATGACCACTGGGTATATTATGGCTTGAATGATTTTTCGGCTTTGCGCGAAGCACAGGTCGGTTTTCTGAAAGAAGAACTGGCCTCGAAACCATTCAAACAGGCTGCAAAACGTGTCTTAATCCATCATATACCTATTTATGGTAAGGAGGTGGATCGTTATAATCCGTGTTTGGAGTTATGGGGAGGTCTGCTGGCAAAAGCACCGTTTAATATTTGTATCAATGCACATACGCACCGCCATGCCTATTATCCGAAAGGTACTGCCAACGGTAACAACTTTCCTATTATGGTGGGAGGAGGATACCGGATGGACGGTGCCACAGTGATGGTTCTTCAGAAGAAAGGAAAGGAAATGACATTGCGTGTATTGAATGCCAAAGGCGAAACCTTGCAGGATTTGAAACTGTAATAGAATATATCAATATATAAAGTAAAGATGAAGATTAACACAGAGGAGTTAGAAGAGACTATTATCCCGGTAAAAGAAACAGATTTGATTTATGGCATCGATGACCGTCCGCCTTTAAAGGAGACGTTATTTGCCGCTTTGCAGCATTTATTAGCCATTTTTGTCGCAATCATTACTCCGCCTTTGATTATTGCGGGGGCATTGAAGCTGGATCTCGAAACAACCGGATTTTTGGTGTCGATGGCTCTTTTTGCTTCCGGTGTGTCGACCTTCATACAATGTAAGCGGATTGGTCCGGTAGGGGCAGGGTTGCTCTGTATACAGGGTACGAGTTTTTCTTTTATCGGACCGATCATCTCTGCCGGCCTGGCTGGCGGGTTGCCGCTTATCTTTGGTGTTTGTATGGCTGCCGCTCCGGTCGAGATGATTATCAGCCGTACATTTAAGTATATGCGTTCTATCATTACACCGTTGGTTTCCGGTATCGTTGTCTTGTTGATTGGTTTGAGCTTGATTAAAGTGGGGGTTGTTTCCTGCGGAGGTGGCTTTGCAGCGATGGATAACGGAACGTTCGGTAGTTTGGAGAATCTGGGAGTGGCGGCGACGGTGTTGTTGAGCGTCCTGTTCTTCAACCGTTGTAAGAATAAATACCTGCGGATGAGCTCGATTGTTCTTGGGCTGTGTATCGGTTACGGACTCTCCTTTGCTTTGGGCATGGTGGATATGAGCGCTGCCGCTTCACAAAATCTGAGCGGATTCAATATTCCGGTACCCTTTAAGTATGGGTTGGATTTTAATATATCTTCCTTTATTGCGATTGGGCTGGTCTACCTGATTACTGCGATCGAGGCGACCGGCGATGTTACTGCCAACTCCATGATTTCCGGTAAATCGATTGGAGGAGAGGGGTATCTGAAACGTGTATCCGGCGGTGTGTTGGCGGATGGCGTGAATTCTTTCGTCGCAGGTGTCTTTAATTCGTTTCCAAACTCTATCTTTGCACAAAATAACGGGATTATCCAGTTGACAGGTGTTGCCAGCCGATATGTCGGTTATTATATTGCCGGAATGTTGATCCTGTTGGGGTTATTTCCGGTTGTCGGGGTTATTTTCTCTTTGATGCCCGATCCGGTCCTTGGGGGAGCGACTTTATTGATGTTCGGTACGGTGGCAGCGGCCGGTATCCGTATTATTGCCGCACAGGAAATCAACCGGAAAGCTACGCTGGTGCTGGCAGTCAGTTTGTCGTTGGGACTCGGTGTCGAGTTGATGCCCGATATTCTGAAAACGGCTCCCGAAGCGATTAAAGGTATCTTTTCTTCAGGTATAACAACTGGCGGATTAACAGCTATCATAGCCAATGTTTTGATAAGAGTAAAGGAAGATCAAGTAGATAAAACAGAATAAAACACATGGAATTACTTAAACAGCGTATTCTGCAAGACGGCAGATGTTATCCGGGAGGTATCCTGAAAGTCGATAGTTTTATTAACCATCAGATGGACCCGATGCTTCTGTACAAGGTTGCCGAAGAGTTCATCAATCGTTTTAAAGGCGAACATATTAATAAGATTGTAACGATCGAAGCCAGCGGTATTGCTCCGGCTATTATGGTGGGATATATTTTGCAGTTGCCGGTCGTATTTGTAAAGAAGAAGCAACCGAAGACGATGGAGAACATGCTGAGTACGGTAGTCCATTCTTTTACGAAAGACCGTGATTATACGGTTTGTATCAGTAATAACTTCCTGACGGCAGACGATCATATTCTTTTTATAGACGATTTTCTGGCTTTCGGTAATGCTGCCCTGGGAATGATTGATCTGGCAGAGCAGGCGGGTGCAACCATTTCCGGTATGGGCTTTATTATAGAAAAAGCCTTTCAGGATGGAGGAAAAGCCTTGCGTGAGTCGGGTATCCATGTGGAAAGCCTGGCTATTATCGACAATCTGGATGATTGTAAGATTACTATCCGCTAGAAAGAAACCAACTAATTGAGTAAAAATAATGAATGCAGAAGTAAAAGAAAGATTACTCGACAGGGTGAAGACAAACCCTTATGTGAATCATTTGGGGGTACAGTTCACTACTGTTGAAGACGGGATCGTTGAGGCGCGTATGCCTTTGCATGATGAACAACGCCAATATAGCGGCGTTATTCATGGTGGTGTATTGGCGGCTTTGGCAGATACGATAGCCGGTTTTGCAGCCTATACGATGACGCCGCTCGATAAAGACGTATTGACAGCCGAATTGAAAGTATCCTTTTTAAGGGCTGCCTGGGGAAAGGAACTGATCGCTAGAGGAACGGTTATCAAACCGGGACGGCACGTCCATTTCAGTGAATGTGAGATTTATTGCGACGATAAACTGGTCAGCAAAGCATCCGGTACATTCAGTGTCGTGCAGCCCCAGGTGTAAAGTAAATATCATTTAGAGCGAAAAACGCAGGCAAGCTGTGTTTTTCATGATTGGCAGCTTCAGGATTTCCTCTTGCTGCCTTTTTTCTATACGGACGATAATGGCACGGTTGAAACCTCCGTGCCCAATAGCCAGGATACGTTTTCCCGGAAAGTTCGTTTGCAGGAATTGCAGAAACTCTCCGGCTCTTTTATATAAAGCCTCCACGCTTTCCACGCTTTCCGGCAGATTCTTGAAATCCATTTCATTGGCCACTTTTCCGGTATAGATACCCCAATCCATTTCTCTGAGCAGCGGTGTCCGGACAGGCTCCAATCCTTTGCGGCGGGCAACAGCCATAGCGGTGTCGTAACTCCGGGCCAGGTCGCTGCTGACAATAACGTCGATTTCTTCCTCTTCCAGCAGGTCGGCCAACTGTTCCGCCTGCTGTTTGCCCAACTCAGACAGATGCCCGGGCATCTGTCCCTGCATAATACGCAATTTATTCTCTTCCGTCTCTCCATGACGGCTTAATATAAGTGAGATTGTTGAGTCCATCTTATTTATATTTAATCCATTTCACCATTTCCTTGATGCTCGGTTTTTTACCGTACATCAGGATACCTACCCGGTATATTTTGGCGGATAGCCAGACTATGCCGAAGGCAGAGGCATATAATAAAGAGACTGATAGTAATTTTTCCCATAAAGGAATTTCAAAAGGAATACGTACCATCATGACGATCGGTGAAGTGAACGGAACCATCGAACACCAGAATGCCAGTGGTCCGTCCGGATTCTCCATACTGTAAATACCGGCATACAGCGCAAAGATCATAAAGATCGTGACCGGAGCCATAAACTGCTGGGTATCTTCCTGGCTGTCTACCGCCGAGCCGATAGCCGCGAATATGGATGCATACAACATATAACCTCCAATGAAATAGATAATAAAAGAGATACCGATTTCTGCAATATTGATTGAATTGATGATTCCCATGATTTCATTCCCGGAAGAAGAGGCTAAAGCATTTGCATCCATCATCCCCATTTGAGGCCCAGCTTGCAGGGATGCCACATCGACTCCACCGGAGAACATAAAACCTCCTACACTGACCAGTATGGTCGTGATAATACCCCATAGGAATACTTGTGTAAGACCAACAAAACCGATACCGATAATTTTCCCCATCATCAGGTCGAACGGACGAACGGACGAGATCATCACCTCAATGATACGGTTGGTCTTTTCTTCCATAACCCCCTGCATCACCATTGCACCATACATCATAATAAACATATAGATAATGAACGTGAACACCATCCCGATGATCGAAGCGACGGTTGCCGATGAAGCACTTTCTTTTCCGTCTTCACTCCATTTTATGGTCTGTACGTTGAAATTGATTTTGCTTTCCCGGATGATCTCTTTCAGGTTAGGGATATTGAAAGAGGCGAGTTTTTCGCTTTCCAACTGCTTGCTGAGTGTCTGGTTGACCAAACGGCTCAGTTCGGCCGGAACCTGTTTTTCTGAGTAAAGGGTTGCTGCTTTAGGATTGTTCAGCAAATCGTCTGTGATACTCAGGAAGGCGAATACCTCCTTATCTTCACCCTGGCGATATTCGTCTAACGTTTTATCGCTGTGGATGAAATGAAAACTCTCGTTATTCTCGAACAGCGAGGCATATTTCCCGGTCGTATCGATGATGGCAACGTTACGTACTTCATCCCCTTTGATTGTCGATAGCCATAACGGTACGAATACCAGTGCGGCAAACAAAAACGGAGTCAGAAGTGTAAGCAGGATAAACGACTTTTTGCTTACCCGGCGCAGATATTCTCTTTTGATAATAAGTCCTATTTTATTCATGCCTGTGGGATGTTTGTGCCCGATACGGTGTTAATAAATATATCATTCATGGAAGGAAGTTCCTCTGCAAACGACAGGATTTCGACCTGTTCGGACAGAGTAGACAGTAAAGTGGAATTACTGATCCCGTCGGCTTTATGGATTTGCAGTTCGCGTATTCCGCTTTGTTCTTTTTCGCAAAGCAGCGTGAAGGTATCCGACGGAACGTTTGAAAGGACACTATCGGATGAGATACGTAATGTAAATGTATTGTTCCGGAAACGGTTTCTGACTTCTGCCACATTTCCTGATAATACCACTTGCGATTTGTTGATCAGGGCTATGTTATCGCATATCTCTTCCACCGAAGCCATATTGTGGGTAGAGAAAATAATCGTATGTCCTTTCTCTTTCAGTTCCAGGATTTCCTGTTTCAACCTTTCCGCATTCACCGGATCGAAACCGCTGAACGGTTCGTCGAAGATAAGCAGTGACGGTTCGTGGATAACGGTAATGATAAACTGCACTTTCTGTTGCATCCCTTTCGATAACTCTTCCAGCTTTTTATTCCACCAGGGCATGATGTCGAACTTTTCAAACCAACGGGTCAGGCGGGTCCGGGCTTCGGAATAAGACAGTCCTTTAAGTTGGGCGAGATAGATGGCCTGTTCGCCTACTTTCATCTTTTTATACAATCCCCGTTCTTCCGGGAGATAACCGATCTGGTAAATATCCTCCGGTCTCGATTCGCGTCCGTTGAAACGGACGGTGCCGCTGTCGGGGGCGGTGATGCGGTTGATGATACGAATCAGCGTGGTTTTTCCGGCACCGTTTGGTCCGAGTAACCCGAATATTTTCCCTTCGGGCACCTGTATGCTGACTTTGTTCAGGGCTAGATGATTGGCATATTGTTTAACCACATCTTCCGTTTCCAAAAAGTTCATAGGCTATAAGTTGTTACATTTTTAATACGATACGTTCTCCCAATTCCTTACTCAATACGTTTTTTATTTCATTCAGGCGTGTGAGTTGTTTCATCAGCTCGAACACCTTATCTTCATTTCCTTGTGCGTGCGCCTCCTTGATGCCCAGTTGTGTCTCCTTTATCTGCCGGAGGATATAGGCATCTTTCATCGCATATATTTCGCGGGTGACTAACTGGTCCAGTTTATCCTGTTCCTGTTCCAACTCGCGGTATTTGCTGTGATACTTGCTCAGTTGATACTTTTCGCTGATCAGGTTGGCGGCCAGTCGGCTTACGTTCGGGTCCGGATGGGCCAGGAAATAACGGCTGGCAATAAATCCCTCGGTCTTGCATTTGTCTGCCGCTTCGTCGAGCATGCTTTTAATGATCGGGGTATAGAAAGTCAGGTCGTCACGCTCCAGGTCGTAACGGATATATTCGGCCACACGCATCACAATATGTTCGTTTGTCTCCTCATCCACATAATCGAAAAGGATTTGTTCGCCATACCGCACGATATATTTCAGCAACGTCAGTTCGTACACTTCGTAAGGCGAACGTTTCGGCTGGCCTGTTTGTACCGGTTGTACTGGTTGAACCGTCTGTGGCGGTTGTGCCGGCGGATAATCGGGAGGCGGAACATCCATAGGCCCGGTTTCTTCCATCGGATATTCTTCCGGTGGGGGTGGTGGAGGCATATAATCGTCCGGCAATGGCACGGTATCATCCGGTGGCAGAAAACTGTCCCCGGCAACCGGCTGGTAACCGGGCAGGTCCGGATATTCCGGTATCATACTCATCGTATTGGATACCGGGGGAGTTACCTGTCCCTGCATGTTCTGCCTTTCTTCCTTGCTTAACCGGATCTTATTGACTTCGTTCAGCAAGACCTGTTCGTCTATCTCCATCATGGCGCTGCATTCGCGGATATAGATGGAACGGGCAATATTATCGGGGATGATGGCAACCGTACGGATAATATCCGTAATCAGCGCCGAGCGCTTGATCGGGTCGGTTCCCGCATCATCCAGTAATAAACGGGTTTTGAAACGGATAAAGTCCGTTTCGCTTTGTTTGATAAATTCGGAAAACTGGCTGGCATTATGTTTGCGGGCAAACGAGTCGGGGTCTTCGCCGTCCGGCAAGAGAACCACTTTCACATTCATCCCGTCTTCCAGCAGCAGGTCGATACCGCGCAGGGCTGCTTTGATACCGGCGGCATCACCGTCATATAATACGGTTATATTACTGGTGAAACGATGTATAAGCCGTATCTGTCCCTGTGTAAGAGCCGTACCGGAGGAGGCAACCACGTTCTCTATTCCTGCCTGATGCATGGAGATTACATCGGTATAACCTTCCACCAGGAAACAACGGTCTTCCTTGACAATCGCCTGTTTGGCGAAATAGATACCGTAAAGCTCATTACTCTTATGGTAAATCTCACTTTCCGGAGAGTTGACATATTTGGCTGTTTTCTCGTCTTTCTTGAGCACACGGCCGCCAAAGGCTACGACTTTTCCGCTTAACGTATGTACCGGAAATATCACACGGCCGCGAAAACGGTCATTGACTCCTCCATTGTCGTAGGCAATAACCAAACCGGTCTTTTCCAGAAACTCTTTCTTATAACCGTTTTTGGTTGCTTCCTTGTATAATGCATCGCGCTTGTCGAGACTGTAGCCCAACTGGAATTTACGGATGGTGTCTTCACGGAACCCACGTTCGGCAAAGTAACGGAGTCCGACCGTTTTCCCTTCTACATGTTCGTATAGTTGGGTGGTAAAGTATTGCTGTGCCCAGCTATTGACGATCAGCATACTTTCGCGGTCGCTTTTCCTTTGCTTCTCCTTGTCGGTCAGTTCCCGTTCCTGTATCTCGATGTTATATTTCTTGGCCAGATAACGCAAGGCATCGAAATAGTTCAGCTGTTCATGCTTCATAATGAAGTGAACGGCCGTACCACCTTCGCCACAGGCAAAGCACTTACATATATTTTTAGCCGGAGAGACGTAGAACGAGGGCGTTTTATCAGTATGAAAAGGACATAATCCTACATAGTTTATCCCTCGTTTGCGCAGGGTAACGAATTCGGAAACAACATCCACAATGTTTGCAGCGTCAAGTATCCGGTCTATGGTAGGTTGATCGATCATTTATTTCCTTCCTTTATAATGGGTCACAAATGTAATGAATTTATTTGAAAAGCAGGGTAACCGCCCCCAAAACAGTTTTCGACCGAAAGAAAACAGATTGGGGGCTGTTCTTTTTCTGACAAAGGTAGTTTAAAGCCATGAGAAAGTCCGCGACGGAAACAATCTCCCCCCTCCATGATTTTCACACCTCATCCTTCACATATGTAACAGATTGTATTATAGTTTCTTGTGGTGAACCCAGCCTTTACACTATTGTTTTTGGAACCGTAACAGGAAACCTTCCGGTGAGTAGGCATCGGTGTGGGAACGGATAGTTATCCGCAGGGTAACCGATGCTTGTCCGTTTGGGAGTCGCCCGCCTTCACATAGTAATGTGAGTGGTATTGATACTGCGATGCCGGCCGGATGAGATAGTAGGATCGGCATGATGGCATACCCGCCCTATAACGTACATACCGATAGGGTATAGGGGATCGGACGCTACTTTATAGGGTGTGATCTGCCGGGATATAGGGGGGAAACGCACACTTTTGTTCGAAACAACATTTTATCACCTATCTCTCTTTCTTCACTGCAAATCATTGTATTACAGTATGGTATAGCCGGTGAAGGGTGAAAGCAAAAGTATAAAACCCCTGTTTACAATCTGTATGAAAGATTAAAGGGAGGCAACTTCTTCTTCAAACTTCTCTTTGTCGAGCGCTTTGCTTCTCACTTTGCTGCGATACGAATAAACGGTAGCCAGCGAATAACCCAGAAAATGGGCGATATTGCTGCTGTCGTTGATTCCCAGGCGGATCAGGGCGAAGATACGGAGTTCCGTAGATAATATCTCTCCTGATTTTGGGCTTAGTTTTCCTTCCTCCGTCATCAGGTCGTTAAACGATTTGATGAAATGGGGGAATAGCTTCAGGAACGATTTATCGAACTCATTGTAGAAATTCTTCCGTTCATCGCGTATGAATTGTTCGGACTTGATTGTTTTGAATAAGTCATCCAGTTTGGAGGCCATAGCCAGTTTAGCTAAAGAACGGCGGTACGTATCCAGTTTATCCAGATAGATGACACATTGGTTCAGGTAAAGGGCAATGTACTCTTCCTTTATTTTGCTGGCCTGGCTCAACTCTTTATTGATCTCCTGTAATTGCTCATTGGAGGCACTGACTGCTTTTCGCATGAGGGAAAGTTTCTTCATCTGCCGGTACAGGTAGATGATTGTTACCAATAATAAGAAGGATAAAAAGCTCACACTGATCAGTAACGTGCGCGATATCTGTTTCTCTTTCTCTATTTTCAGTTTATACACTTTATCCACGATCGGGAAAAACTCGGTTACTTCTACCGAACGGAGACGGGCATTACAGGCAACGGCATCTTCCATCGAGCAACTCAGGTATTTGTAGGCTCGTTCGATATCTCCCTTTTCAAACATCAGCAATGCCAGTTTTTGCAGGGAGATATATTCACGTTTAGCTGTTTTCAGGTCGGCTATGGCGGTTTGTGCCAGGTAATAGATTTGTTTTTCGGTGTCGCCTTTCTGGGCATAGGCCTGCGACAGGTTGTATAACAGATAGACAAGTGACTCCTGATTGTCCAACCCTGCCAATTCTTTATCGATCAGTTCGATTGCTTTATCCGCTTGTCCCTCTACGATCATTTTGTCGGCCAGTACCACACTGTGGTCAAGCTGGTTGGTTGTGAGGGATAAGATGGAGTCGCGGTAGGCATTCGTTTTTTCGATATACTTATGTCGCTCGTCGGTACGGGTGTAGTCTGCTATCCAACCGTAGTAAGTACGGCAGGTATAATAGTAGTAAAGCAGGGTCTGGTTGTCCAGTTGATCCCGGCGTACCTGTTCCAGTTGGGCGGCCACCTCATTGTAAAGTCCCATGATTCCCAGTACTTCGGCTCTTGCGATCCATAAATCGTTCTCGTACTGTGGATTTTGGAGAGACGGAAGGAGTGCTTTCCTTTTTTCCAGATAATGCAGTGCCGAGTCGGCCTGGTAATGTAGGTAGATTCCGTACAGGGAGCTGTACAGGTGGTATTTTTCCTCCGGCGAAGGAGTGGCATGTGCCAGTTTCCGGATACTGTCTATCTCGTGTTCCCGCTGTTTGTGAAAGTCGGCTTTCATTGCGATAGTACGATCCAGCTCTTTGAGCAGGGATTTGATCGTCGGCTTATCGCCGGATGCATATGCCGGCAATATCGACAAAAGGAGTAGAAAAAGAGAATATATCGTGTTTTTCATGTTGTTGATTTGATTCATCTAGCGCAAAGGTAGTGAAATACATTTGAAATACCTTCTAATGCGTTTTGATTTTTTGCCTGATTGAAATGTGTTATTGTGTTGTATTACAGGTAAAAAGGAGTTTTTAAGGTTTTGATTTTTTTTCTAATACGTTTTCCCGGTAATCCATCCCGCTACATTTGCATCGTTCACCAACAAATCATTCCATGAAAAAGATAATTGTAACCTTTGTATTATGTCTGGGCTTTTGCCTGCCTGTTTTGTCAGGCGTAAAAATACAGAAAGTGGAACCTGCTTTCTGGTGGTCGGGTATGAAGAATCCCGAACTGCAAATCCTATTATACGGTACGGATATCGCGACCGATAGCGTATCGATAACTGCTTCCGATATTCGCGTGAAAGAGATCGTGAAGCTACAAAATCCGAATTACTTACTGCTTTATCTGGATCTGTCGGAAACAGCTCCCCAAGAATTTAACATTCAACTGACAAAGAACGGGGAACAAACGATCATTCCTTATCAGATAAAAGAACGCGAGAAGGATTCGTCTGTCCGGAAAGGTTTCCATGCTTCAGACGTTTTATACCTGATCATGCCCGACCGTTTCGCCAACGGTGATCCGAAGAATGATGTCGTTCCCGGAATGCGCGAGTCGAAAGTGGATCGTACGGATATGTATGCCCGCCATGGAGGTGACCTGAAAGGGATAGCCGATCATCTGGATTATTTCTCCGACCTGGGCGTTACCGCCATCTGGCTGAATCCTATCCTGAAGAACGATATGACCGAAGGTTCCTATCACGGGTATGCCATTACTGATTATTATGAAGTCGATCCTCGCTTCGGTGATAATGAAGAGTTTCGCCAACTGGTTAGTGCTGCCCACGATAAAGGATTGAAGATCGTAATGGATATGATCTTTAACCATTGCGGAAGCGAACATTTCTTCTTTACCGATAAGCCGTCCGACAACTGGTTCAACTTCCAGGATAATTTCGTACAGACCGGTTACCAGACGATGCCGCAGGCCGACACTTACCGTTCTGATTATGACAAAGTGAAAAATATAGACGGCTGGTTCACCCAGTCGATGCCCGACCTGAACCAACGTAACCGGCACGTGGCTTCTTACCTGATCCAGAACAGTATCTGGTGGATTGAATATGCCGGGATCAACGGTATCCGACAAGATACGCATCCGTATGCCGATTTCGATATGATGGCACGCTGGTGTAGGGCTGTTAATGCTGAATACCCCGATTTCAATATCGTAGGAGAGACGTGGATCGGAAATAATGTAGGTGTCTCTTTCTGGCAGAAGGACAGCAAAGTGGCTTATCCCCGGAACTCTTACCTGCCTACGGTCATGGATTTCCCTTTGATGAATATCATGTCGTCGGCATTCGATGAAGAGACGAACAGCTGGGATAGGGGACTGGCACGTATTTATGATTACCTGACACAGGATATCGTGTATGCCGACCCGATGAATCTGTTGGTATTCCTCGATAACCACGATACCTCCCGTTTTTATAAAGTACCGCCTACAGGCGACCTGAACCGCTACAAACAGGCTTTGGCTTTCCTGCTGACCGTTCGTGGTATCCCGCAGATTTATTATGGCACCGAAATACTGATGGCTGCCGATAAAGCCGAAGGCGATGGTGTTCTGCGTCGTGACTTCCCTGGCGGATGGGCTGGTGACAAGCAAAACGCATTTACTCCGGCCGGTCGTACCCCTCAGCAGAACGAAGCCTATACATATATAAGTAAGTTGCTCAACTGGCGAAAAGGCAATGATGCGATAGCCAAAGGCTCGTTTAAACATTTTATTACGCAGAACGAAGTATACGTTTACGAACGTAAGTATGGAAATCATTCCGTTGTCGTTTTCCTGAACGGTTCTGATGCCGACCGCACGGTCGATCTGGCTCCTTATCAGGAAGTGCTTCCCGCCCGTCGGGCTTACGACCTGTTGAATGATCGGCAGATCGATTTGCAGACCTCTTTACCGCTGAAAGGTAAAGGCGTATTGATCCTTGAATTCGGAAAAGTTAATTAAATCATATAATAACACCATGAGAAGTAAAGTATTAATATGGATCGCCCTGCTCGGATGCAGCACGATCAGTTATGCACAGCAATTGTTGTCGCCTGACGGAAACCTGGAAATGAACTTCCGGTTGGATGAAAAGGGTGCACCGGTTTATGACCTGAGTTATAAACAGAAAGAAGTGATCAAACCCAGCCATCTGGGATTGGAATTGAAGAAAGAAGATGCGGATGCCGCCGTCGACTTTGAGTTCAAGCAACGCAAGGACGTGGATGCACTGGATAAGAAAACGAATCTGTATGACGGTTTTCGGATTAAAGACACTCGTACTTCCAGTTTCAATGAAACCTGGCAACCGGTTTGGGGCGAGGAAAAAGAAATCCGTAATAATTACAACGAACTGGCTGTAACGCTGGAACAACCTTCCAACGACCGATCTATCGTGGTTCGCTTCCGCCTGTTCAACGACGGATTGGGTTTCCGTTATGAATTCCCTCAGCAAAAAGAGTTGAATTACTTCGTGATCAAGGAAGAAAAGTCGCAGTTCGCTATGGCAGGCGACCATAAGACATTCTGGTTGCCGGGCGATTACGATACACAGGAATATAGTACCATGACCTCTCGCCTGAGCGAGATCCGCGGTTTGATGAAAGAAGCTGTTACTCCCAACTCATCACAAACACCTTTCTCGCAGACCGGTGTACAGACTCCGTTAATGATGAAATCGGATAACGGATTATATATCAACCTGCATGAGGCCGCTTTAGTTGATTATTCCTGTATGCATCTGAATCTGGATGACAAAACGATGACGTTCGAATCATGGTTGACACCGGATGCAAAAGGCGATAAAGGATATATGCAGACACCTTGCCAGTCACCGTGGAGAACGGTTATCGTAAGCGATGATGCCCGTAATATCCTGGCATCCCGCATCACATTGAACCTGAACGAACCGTGTAAGCTGGACGATGTATCCTGGATCAAGCCGACTAAATATATCGGTGTATGGTGGGATATGATTACCAACAAAGGAACATGGGCTTATACCGACGAATTGAGCAGTGTCAAATTAGGCGAAACCGATTATACAAAAACAAAACCCAATGGCCGTCACTCCGCCAATACAACGAACGTAAAACGTTATATAGACTTTGCGGCAGCCAATGGTTTCGATGCCGTCCTGGTGGAAGGTTGGAACGAAGGTTGGGAAGACTGGTTCGGCAAGAGCAAAGATTATGTATTCGACTTTGTTACTCCCTATCCGGACTTCGATGTACAAGAAATCCATCGTTATGCAGCCAGCAAAGGAATAAAGATGATGATGCACCACGAAACATCCGCTTCTGTCCGCAATTATGAACGTCATATGGATCAAGCCTATCAGTTTATGGTAGACAACGGCTATACCAGTGTGAAGAGTGGTTACGTAGGCGATATCATTCCCCGCGGAGAACATCATTACGGACAGTGGATGTGTAACCATTATCTGTATGCCGTGAAGAAAGCAGCCGACTACAAGATCATGGTAAATGCTCACGAAGCAACACGCCCGACCGGCCTGTGCCGCACCTATCCGAACCTGATCGGTAATGAATCGGCCCGCGGAACAGAATATGAATCATTTGGAGGTAATAACGTGGATCATACAACGATTCTTCCTTTTACCCGTCTGATCGGTGGCCCGATGGATTATACGCCGGGTATCTTCGAAACACATTGCAGCGCGATGAATCCGTCGAACACCTCTCAGGTTCGTTCGACACTGGCACGCCAGCTGGCACTTTACGTAACGATGTACAGTCCGCTCCAGATGGCAGCCGATGTCCCCGAACATTACGAACAGTATGCCGATGCCTTCCAGTTTATTAAAGATGTCGCTCTCGATTGGGACAAATCGCTTTACCTGGAAGCAGAGCCGGGCGATTATATCACGATTGCCCGCAAAGCAAAAGGAACAGGTAACTGGTTCGTTGGCTGTACGGCCGATGAGAACGGACATGAATCCCGCCTGTCTTTTGACTTCCTCGATCCGGGAAAGAAATATGTGGCCGTAGTTTATGCCGATGCTAAAGATGCCGACTGGAAAAATAATCCGCAGGCATATACTATAAAGAAAGGTGTGTTGACAAGCAAAAGCAAATTGAATTTGAACGCAGCCAGTGGCGGCGGCTTTGCCATCAGCATTCAGGAAGTGAGCGACCCGAAAGAATTAAAAGGGTTAAAAAATCTATAAGGTAAAAGGATTGTTAAGGTTATTAAGTAAACTTGTAAAGAACTTAAATTTAAGCACATGAAACGTTTAAGGTTTAAAGCACTGTTGATGCTGATCGCAGGCTTGTGTATGTCCGTTTCTGTTTTTGCCCAGCAAATGACAGTGACCGGAGTTGTGAAAGATCCTACAGGAGAACCGGTTATCGGGGCAAATGTTATTATAAAGGGAACGACGAACGGGACCGTTACCGATATAGACGGTAAGTTTCTGTTGTCTGCCTCTAAAGGCGATATTATCTCTGTTTCATTTATCGGATATAAGATGCAGGAGTTGCCTGCTGCTTCTGATATGAATATTATTCTGGCAGAAGATTCCCAGATGTTGGAGAATGTTGTCGTGATCGGATACGGTACGGTTAAGAAGAATGATGCTACCGGTTCCGTTATTGCCATTAAACCGGATGAAAAGAACCGTGGCTTGCAGGTCAGTCCCCAGGATATGTTGATGGGTAAAGTGGCCGGTGTATCCGTTGCCTCTTCTACCGGACAGCCGGGTTCCTCTTCTTCGATCCGTATCCGTGGCGGTTCTTCCCTGTCTGCTAAAAACGATCCGTTGGTGGTTATCGACGGTGTGATTATGGGTAACAGTGCCCCGGACGGGTTGAGCAATCCGCTGAGTACGATAAACCCTTCTGATATCGAGTCTTTTACAGTCCTGAAAGATGCATCGGCTACTGCAATCTACGGTTCCCGTGCCTCGAATGGTGTTATCATCATTACAACGAAAAAAGGAAAGAGCGGTAGTGTCAAGATCAATTACAGCGGTAATGTGTCTGTCAGCACGAAACGTAATAAAGTAGATGTAATGAGCGGGGATGAATACCGTGATTATATCACAAATGCTCCGAACACGACGGAGGGTATGCTGAATGCGTTGAATCTCTTCCCGAATGTCAGCACAGACTGGCAGGATGAAGTGTTGCGTACGGCAATTTCGACCGACCATAATATCAGTGCCTACGGTTCCGTCAAAGAATTTATGCCTTACCGTGTCTCTTTCGGTTATACTGATCAGAATGGTATTCTGAAAACATCTAATTTCCAGCGATATACCGGAAGTGTTTCATTGACTCCTTCTTTCTTTCAGGATCACCTGAATGTAAACCTGAATGGTAAAGGCGTTTATATCAAAAACCGTTTTGCCGATACGGGTGCTTTGGGAAGCGCGGTTAGCTTCGACCCGACCAAGCCGGTAACAAACGGCAGTAAATACGGAGGTTATTTTACCTGGACCGGCGATTACACACCGGACGGCACCAGAGCGACCTCGGCCGGAGTCAACCCTGTTTCTATGCTGGAAATGGTCGATGACCGTTCGACAGCCAAGTCGTTTATCGGAAATGCGCAGTTCGATTACAAACTGCACTTCTTGCCGGATTTACGCTTTAATATGAATATGGGTATCGATTATACATCTGTGGAAGGAAAGAAATATATAGACCCGAATGCTCCCGGTTCTTATCAGCCGGACGATGACGCCACCGGAAGTAACCGTATCTATAATAGTACACATAAAAACAAACTGTTTGATTTCTATGCACAGTATTCCAAAGAACTGCCGTCGGTAGCCAGCCGCTTCGACGTCATGGCAGGTTATTCTTATCAGAGTTACCAGACGCAGACGGATAATGTGACTTATTATTTGTCGCGTAAGCCGGAAACGTTCGGACAGAATACGACTGTAAGCAACGAATATAAGGAAACAGATACCAAATATGTACTGGCCTCTTTCTACGGACGTATGAATTACTCGTTGATGGATAAATATCTGTTGACTTTCACCTTGCGTGATGATGCCTCTTCCCGTTTTGCCAAAGATAAACGCTGGGGACTCTTCCCTTCGCTGGCTTTGGGATGGAAGATGAATGAAGAAGGTTTTATGAAAGATTTTAGCAGCCTGGATGAATTGAAGTTGCGTTTAGGCTGGGGTGTTACCGGGCAGCAGGATATTAACCAGGGCGATTATCCGTATCTTTCATTTTATCGGGAAGGAAAAGGGGGAGCCATGTATCCTGTTTATGATGCTGCCGGAAATGTGACCTGGATAAATGTATTGGCACCGACTGCCGCCAACCCGAATCTGAAATGGGAGACAACGACGACCTATAATGTCGGTATCGATTACGGATTCCTGAACGGCCGTATTACCGGTTCTTTGGATGGTTATATCCGTAAGACAAAAGACCTTATCAATGCGGAAGTGAATGTGCCGGCCGGAACTGACTTTGCCGAATATGTTGTTTCGAATATCGGTTCGCTCGAAAACAAAGGGGTTGAATTTTCTATCAATACCCGTCCGATAGTAAGTCGTGACTTTAGTTGGGACCTGGGATTCAATATCGCTTACAACAAGACAAAAATTACGGAACTGACTTATAACGATAATTCCGACTCACCGGGTAAACGCTTTGAATCGACAGGTGGTGACGGTGGTTTGCGTCTGAAGATCCATAGCGTTGGTTATGCTCCGGGTACATTCTATGTTTTCCAGCAAGTGTATGATGCCGACGGAAACCCGATCGAAGGTGAGTATGTGGATCGTAACGGTGACGGTGTAATTACCGATAACGACCTCTATCGTTATAAGAAACCGACCGCAGACGTGTTGATGGGCTTCAATTCCAAATTCACGTATAAGCAGTGGGATTTAGGCTTCAACGGACGTGCCAGCCTGGGCAATTACAATTTCAACTCGACGGCCGCCAATGCTGCATTGGGCGTCAACGAATTGTTTGGGAACAATGCGTTGAGCAATAAACCTATATCAGCTTTGAAAACCGGATTCCAGTCACGCCAGCGTTTGTCGGATTACTATATCCAGAATGCTTCGTTCCTGAAGATCGACAATATTACATTGGGATATAATGTCGACAAGTTTATCAAAAGTAGCTGGAATGCCCGCTTTTATGCAACCGTGCAGAACCCGATCATCATAACCAAGTATGACGGTCTCGATCCTGAAGTGAACGACGGTATGGATAACAATGTATATCCGCGTCCGATAACAGTATTATTCGGAGTTAACATCAATTTCTAAAATGCATCTATCATGAAACTGAAAAAATATATATCATTGGGCCTTGCCTCTTTATGTTGTGTATGGGCTACTTCCTGTCTGGGCGACCTTGATCAGGAACCGATACTGGATAAATCCAGCAGTTCTATCCATAATGAAGCCGACTGCCAGTCCTTCCTGGCTAAAATCTATTCCGGTTTCGGCTTGTCGGGAAACTCTTCCGATACGAATGTCGAACCGGACTTGCAGGGGGGCGACCAGGGTTCGCTGGTTTTTCTCCGCGGATTGCTCTCCTTGCAATTGTTCCCTTCCGATGAAGCGATCTGGAACTGGGCAGACGAAGGTATTGTGGAGTTATGTCAGCTGAATTGGGATTATACATTGCCTTATGCTTATTCATTCTACCAGCGTGCCATGCTGAATGTTCGTTACTGCAAGGAATTCCTGGACGTTTATGCGGCAGATAGCGACATTCCGGATATTCAGAAATATCGTGACCAGGTGCGCGGACTCCGGGCAATGAATTATTATTACCTGATCGACCTTTATCGCAATCCGGGTGTTGTTTGGGATGACAGCCCGACAGACGATAAGTCGTGGAAACCGTCACAGATGGGGGCGGAGGCATTGTTTGACAAGATCGTAGCCGAATTGATCGATCTTTCCGAAAACGGTAATTTGGACGAAACGCCTTCTATGGCAACGTACGGTCGTGTAACCAGACCGGTTATTAACACGCTTCTTGCCAAAATGTATCTGAATGCAGAAGTTTATACCGGCAAACCGATGTATGACAAGGCTGCTGTATATGCCCAGAAAGTAATTGACGCCGGGTTCGGTCTGGAAGATAATTATGCCAACCTTTTCTGTGGTGAAAACCATCTGACGGGTATGCATAAGAATGAAATTATCTACGCGATTCCTTTCGATAATGTCAATGCAAAAAGCTATGGTAGTACAATTATGCTGACAGCCGCTGCCTATGGCGGCGATATGGACCAGACCTGGTTCGGAATGTCTTCTTCGTGGACTTGCCTGAAGCCGACACAACAGATGATCGGATTCTTCAACGAAAGTCCGGACACGGGAACCGACAGTCATGGCAGCCTGGTGAAGAAAGATAAACGTTATGCTTTCTATGATGGTGCCGGAACGCGTACTCCTGAATCGAAAATGCAGGACTGGAACACCGGCTACCTGTGCCATAAATTTACGAATCTGGGCTGGGACGGCGCAGCAGTAACTCCGACACCCGATCCGAACACCGACTTCCCGTTGTTCCGTCTGGCAGACATTTACCTGATTTATGCGGAATGTGCCGTACGCAATGCTGCCGGAACCAATAAGGAACAGGCCGTTGAGTATGTAAACCAACTGCGTGAACGTGCTAACGGTGATAAGAGTGCCAATATTACAGCCTCTGACCTGTCTCTGGATTTTATTCTCGATGAACGTGCCCGCGAATTATATTGGGAAGGACAGCGTCGTTCCGACCTCGTACGTTTCGGAAAATTCACTAAGGATTATGCCTGGGCATATAAAGGGGGTACACTGGAAGGCGTTGCAAATATCGACAGTCGCTTCAATATCTATCCGATCAGCGACCGTGACTTAACAGCCAATCCAAACCTGGTACAAAACCCGGGATATGAATCATTAAAATAATAACTTCCAAATCTGTAAACAAATGAAGAAACTGAATATATATGTGCTCCTTTTAGCCGGTTCATTATGCTGGACCGGTTGCGGAGAAGACAGAGACGATAATCCGGTTTTTCAGGAACCAACTGAGTTCAACCTGAATACACCGGCACAGGCAAATGAAGTATATGATCTGAAGAATCTTTCTTCCATTGAACTGACCTGTACGCAACCTAATTACGGATACGTGGCTTCTACCACCTATAAAGTACAGCTCTCCCTGGAAGAAACTTTTAAGGAGGCCGATGAGGCAGCCGGTACAAAAGCAAATTATGCCACTTTATCCCCGGCTTACCCAATGCCAGAGCTGAATATAGATGCCGTTGACTTTGCCATGGCTTTGTTGGATTTGTGGAAGGCTTCGAACGATAATGCCGAATTGCCGGAGACACCCATGCCGGTTTATATTCGTTTGAACGCTTCCCTTACGAATAATGGAGCGGGACAAATCACGTCCAATGTTATCGAACTACCGAAAGTGTTGGGTTATAATGTGGAACCTCCTGTCACTTTGCCGGAACAGATGTATCTGGTCGGCGATTTTGCCTCCGGAAGCAGTTGGGGTAAATGGGTTGAAATGATCCCGGTAACGGATACTCCGGGTAAATTCTGGTCCATGCAGTATTTTGGTGGTAATAACGTAATGAAGTTCAATGCGCAACCTTTGTGGGACGGCAATCAGGTCGCTTATTCCGAAGGTCTTGTTCCGGCGGCATCGGCCTCTTTAGCCGGAGTGTCCGGTGTAGATGACGGCAGTGGCGGACAGAATATCGGTGTTAAAAATGCCGGCTGGTATATTTTGGTCGTGACAACTGTTGTAGATGGAAAGAATCTGGTTTATACACTTGAATTTCTTACTCCTGATGTCTATGTAACCGGTGATCCTTCCGGTGGTTGGGATACATTTGATGAAGCCCGTAAATTTACAGTACCTTCCGGGGAAGGTGAATTTGTTTCACCTGCTTTTGTTGCCGGTGGCACATTACGTATGTGTGTTAAGTTGCCGTCTACCGACTGGTGGCGCAGTGAGTTTATTGTCCTGAACAATAAAATAGAATACCGGAAGAACGGAAGTGATCCTGAAGCCATAAGCGTATCGGCAGGCCAGAAGGCTTACCTGAACTTTCTGGATGGCACGGGACGTATT
>ENA-ORRN01000930-ORRN01000930.1-human-gut-metagenome-genome-assembly--contig:-NODE-930-length-21820-cov-10.706409_pt1 | contig 21820 bp, 19 predicted proteins | sample MGYA00242174_ERZ509132 | MGnify/ENA primary metagenome ERZ509132 (study PRJEB26280, sample SAMEA2338671) | human gut metagenome | biome: human gut; feature: human-associated habitat; material: faeces... | reverse complement strand
GTGGATTTTGTTTGGCTTTTAATGAGTAATAGCGAGCTATTGCGAATTAAAAACGAGCAAAAGACACCTTATAAAAAGCAAAAGACTGCAAGCAGTCATTAACTAATTTTATAACGGCCTAATGGCCGTTTTGGGTTCAACACGCATGTATATCTTGCCCTTCTTCTTGGCTCGCCATGTGTATACCTCCTTTTCTCCTACCCAAATCTTCCATCAGTTTGATTTTCTTGAGGTAAAAATGTGTGATAAAGGTTATTTATGACTATATTTGCGTCTTGAAAAGAAAACACGATAAAAATAGTAAATATGAAAATAGATATCTCAGAATGCAAGGAGGAGTTCCTCCAGCTGCTTCGCTCCACGGAGCGAGAGGGAGTGGAAGACCTGATAGACAACCTGGAAGAGCAAGGCTTCTTCACCGCACCGGCATCCGCCGGCCATCATCTCAATGTGGAGGGAGGTCTTGTCAGACATTCTCTCAACACCTGCAAGGCGGCGCTCGCCATCTGGGAGGGGATGAAGACTCTGGAGCCATCGCTCGCCACCGAGGTGAAACGCGAAAGCATAATCATCGCTTCGCTCCTGCACGATGTTTGCAAGAGCGACATCTACAAACGCTCAGTGAAGAAGCGCAAGAACGCACTCGGACAGTGGGAAGACACCGAGGGCTACAAGGTGACATACAAGAATTTCCCTATGGGCCACGGCGAGAAATCGCTCGTGATGATACTGCTCGGCGGCATCGACCTCTACGACGACGAGATGCTTGCCATACGCTGGCACATGGGAGCCTGGGGACTCAACCAGAACAGTTTTGAAGACGTGAGAAGCTTCGATACCGCACAGAAGCTCTATCCCCTCGTGCCAATCATCCACGCTGCCGACGGTATGGCGGCAAACGTGATGGAGCGCACCGGAGAAGAAATCGACGACATGTAACCCCCTTGCTTCTCCTGCAATAATCCAATACTAACTTGTTGATAAAAAACACTGATAATATGAAACATACACTATATACCACGGCTATCCTCGCCTGTATGGCGGCAGCGAATATGCCGGCAATGGTCTCAGCTTCCGACAATATGGCGGTTGAGACGGCAATGGCTCAAGAGAACACACAGCAGCATTTCCTCACCGATGCAGCCTATCGGCAAAAGGTGGAAGAGGATTTCCAGAAACGCGAAGCCATTATTGGCGGCAATTTCTGCAATGTGGCGAAACTCTCGGCCACTCAGGCAGAACTCGAGGCATTGCAGTTTCTCTATGCCTATATGCCGCTCGCCGACATTACCGACCATACCGTCGAATATTATCTCGCCAATGTGAGGGCGAGCAACAAGGCACGGCAGCAGATGGCATGGGGCAAGAATGTGCCCGAACTGCTGTTCCGCCACTTCGTGTTGCCGGTGAGAGTGAACAACGAGGAACTCGACGACGCACGCAGCGTGTTTTACGACGAACTGAAAGACCGCATCGCCGGACTGTCGATGCGGGACGCTATATTGGAGATAAACCACTGGTGTCATGAGAAGGTGACCTACCAACCCTCCGACCCACGCACCTCCTCACCACTCGCCACCGTGAGATCGGCCTACGGCAGATGCGGCGAGGAGAGCACCCTGCTCGTGGCAGCGCTCAGGGCAATGGGCATACCGGCACGACAGGTATACACGCCACGCTGGGCACATACCGACGACAACCACGCATGGGTGGAAGCATGGGCAGACGGAAAATGGTATTTCCTCGGAGCCTGCGAACCGGAACCGGTGCTCGATCTCGGATGGTTCAACGCTCCTGCATCCAGGGCCTTGCTGATGCACACCAGAGTGTTCGGATATTACGACGGACCGGAGGAGGTGCTTCTGCGCACTCCCTGCAACACGGAGATAAACCTCATCGGAAACTATGGCGAGACGGCAAACGTGGATTTCACCATCGTTGATGAGAACGGTGTGCCGGTTAGCGGAGCCCGTGTGGACTTCTGCATTTACAACTATGCCGAATACTGTCCGGTAGTGGCGAAATTCACCGACGCCGCCGGTCATACGAGTCTCACGGCTGGCAAGGGCGACATGATGGTGTGGGCGTCAAAAGACGGCAAGTATGGCTTCGCCAAAGTGGCGTTTGCCACAGACAAGGCGCTGCGCATCAGTCTCAGCCATAACGTGGCGGTGAGAGAACAGAGCGAGGCGACGGATTCGTTCGACATCGTGCCACCGCCAGAGAAAGCCAACGTGCCGTTCGTCTCGCCAGAGCAGAGGGCAGAGAACAACCGCCGCTTTGAATACGAAGACTCGCTGCGCCATGCCTATCTCGCCACATTCTATACACACGAGAGGGCTGTCTACGCCTTGAAGGGAAAGGTGGCAGGAGCCAACGCCGAAGGACTGCAGCGACTGGCTACATTCCTCGAGAAATCGAGCGGCAACCATCAGGTGATTCTCGATTTCATCACCAAGAATGCCGTGTCGGCAGAGAAGACGCAGAGGGTGATAGACCTTCTCGCCACGCTCAGCGACAAAGACCTGCGCGACATCAGAATGGCTATCCTCGACGACAGCTATGCCGCCGGCACACAGCTCTCGCCAAGAGTGGAGAACGAGATGATAACCCGTACGTTCAAGGCGGAATTCCGCTCGATGTTCTCCGACAAGGAAAAGCGGAAATTCCAGAAGAATCCTCTGGAACTCGTGAAATGGATAAAGAAGAACATCAGGATGAACCCCGACAAGAAGTCGCCGATGATAGCGCAGACTCCGATGGGGGCATACGATTATAAGATTACCGACAGGCGCTCGCGCAACATCCTCTTCGTGGACATGGCGCGCAGCTTCGACATCGAGGCACGTGTAGACCCCGTTACCGGCAAGACGCAATACAAGGCTGAAGGCAAGTGGGCGGACGTGAACTTCGAGAAGGTGGTGAAGCAGGTGGCGCCACAGGGCACTCTGATGCTCCGTTATGAGAAGAATGCCATCGTTGACGACCCTAAGTATTTCAGTCATTTCACCATCAGCCGCATCAATGCCAACGGCACCACATCGCTGCTCGAATATCCGGAAGAAGGCACCACCTGGGGCTCCACGTTCAAGGATGGCGTGAGTCTCGATGCCGGTCTGTATCTGCTTGTCACAGGTATGCGCCTCGCCAGCGGAGCCGTGAAGTCGGAGGCCAGGCTCTTCTCCGTGGAGGAGGGCAAGACCACTGATCTGGACCTGAAGATACGCACATCGCCGACCGATGTCTCCGTGATAGGGTCGTTCAATTCCGAAGCCAAGTTCCAGACGCTCGACGGCAGGGAAGTGACATTCCTCTCGCAGACGGGCAGAGGGTATTTCATCACCGGACTGATCGGCGTGGGACAGGAGCCTACCAACCATGCGCTGAAAGACATCGCCAAGGTGGCGGCGGAATTCGACAAGTGGGGCAGACCTCTCGTGCTGCTCTTCGAGGATGAGGCTGCCGCAAAGAAGTTCAATGCCAAGGAATTCCCCGGTCTGCCCAAGAACATTATCTTCGGTATAGATGCCGGCGGTGCCGTGCGTCAGGAAATATCCGAGAACATGAAACTCTCAAACAAGTCGCTCTCGCCAATCTTCTTCATCTCCGACACGTTCAACCGCGTGGTGTTCCTCAAGCAGGGATACACCATCTCGCTCGGCGAACAGATGGAGCAGGTGATAAGAACTCTGTGATAAAAAGTTTGATAAATAATCAATAATAGGAATAACATGATATCAAAAGAAGAAGTACGTGAGCTGTTGACAAGCACTGAGACATATAGAATTGAGCGTACTGTTTCAACGGGAGATATGGATAAGTTCCAAGAAGCAATATGTGCCTTCTCGAATGATTTACCTAATTCTAAAAAGAATGGGTATCTGATTATTGGTGCATATGATAATGGAACTTTATCTGGATTGAAGGTTGATGATGATTTGCTAAAGAAGATTTCGGCCATACGTTCAAATGGTAATATATTGCCCCTTCCTATTATGTCGGTTGAAAGATTTGAATATGAGGATGGAGAATTACTTGTGGCTGAAGTTTCACCATCATTGGTCCCTCCTGTACGATATCGTGGTAGGACATTTGTTCGTATTGGTCCTCGCAGAGATATTGCAAGTGAAGCGGAAGAACGAATATTGTTTGAGCGCAGAACATCCTATATGGCCACTTTTGATGCTACACCTTGCTTTGGCGCAACTATCAATGATATTGATACGGACTTTATTAAAAAAGAGTATTTACCTCAGCTTATTGATGACGAAGTGTTGGCTAATGACACTCGTGATATTAAAGAACAATTGGCTGCAATTCATTTGTACGACCTTACACATGAATGTCCTACGAATGCAGCAATGATCCTTTTTGGTAAAGCTCCGCAGTACTACATGCATGGGTGCTATGTGCAATATGTTCATTTTGCAGGGAAAGATCGTGGTAGTGAAATCGTTAATGAACGACAAATTAAAGGAAGCCTTTGTAAGATACTGCCACAATTGGAAAATTTTGTGCGGGATGCTGTGGTGACTTCTCGGCCTATGCCTATTAGTATGCTGCGAGAGAAGAATGTGTTGAACTACCCAGACCTGGCTTTGAGAGAATTGCTAATGAATGCATGTATGCATAGAGATTACCAATCCAATATGCCAATACGACTTTATCAATATGAAGATCGAATTGAAATTCTTAATGCTGGAGGCCTGTATGGCGAGGCTCGTCCTGAGAACTTCCCAACGGTAAATGATTATCGTAATCCTATTGTTGCAGAAGCTATGCGTGGATTGAAGTATGTTAACATGTTCAATCGTGGAATTCAACGTGTAAAGAATCTCTTGCAAGAGAATGGTAATCCAGAACCAGAGTTCAATGTGGACAAGATTACAGCTTTTGAGGTAGTCGTGAGGCCTTCCTTATCACTTAACTTGGTCACTGATGAAAAAAACGTGACTAAGTCAGAGACTAAGTTGAATGACACGCTTAATGATGTAATTGATTTTTGTTATACTCCTCGAAGTATGACTGAAATAATGGAGCATCTTGGCCTTAAACACAGATACAATGTTAAGCATCGCTATATTGATCCACTTATAGAGGGTGGTTTTTTGGTTATGACTATTCCTGAAAAACCTAATAGCCGAAGCCAAAAGTACAAACGGGTATTGACTTAGTAACTTAACTTGGTCACTGACGAGTGACCAAGTTGATATTATAGAGTATGAATAATTTGTCGCGCGATAATTAAACCAACAACATACAAAGATATGATTGAGATTTTGAAATATTTCCTTTTGGAATCCCTTCCAAAGGAAAACAAGAGAAGTTTGCTGCCGTATATAAACAGGCCGATAAATCAAGAAGAAACTTCGTTCGATTCTGTGGATCAAGTATAGCATCAAGGATAATGATGTTTTTGAAAAGGCATACCAATATATTGAAATGTATTTCCGCAATGCCCTTGTTCGTACCAACTACAGCAATCCTTCAAAAGGTATAGAACCCAACAAGTCATTCCTTGCAAAGTTCTTCCGGAATTTGATGTTGGGCGAACATCATGAACTGAAGAACCGCTATATGCTGATTGGTTATAGTGATGTGGATGACACCCATACAAGTACCCATACAAGTACCCATACAAGCTTTGATGAAACAGTATCTGCGTTATCTGAAAAATATAAAGCGGTTAATCATTGCGATTGGCACAGTGAAGGACTGGAGGTATATAATCGATTAAACTCCAAACCGTTTGATGACCGTTTTAGGTGAAATATACAAGACTGAAAATTCTCCCCCTGGCGTGGGGAATGAAACCCCACATTAGGGGGGACTGTTCCCCACGCCGTGGGGGATTTTAGACATATATTCTTGTCGGCGTAATTATTTGGCTGATTCATCTGACAAAGCCGTCTTTTCACCGTCACCAGGTATAACAATGACAAGCCCATTGGCGGAATTAATTGTGCATTATATTAATTCCGCCAATGGGTTAAACCCAAAACGGTCATTAGGCCGTTTATTGTATTTTATATTTACTGCTTGCAGTCTTTTGTTTTTTATAAGGCGTCTTTTGCTTGTTTTTAATTCGTAATAGCTCGCTATTACTCATTAAAAGCCAAACAAAATCCACTCTTCTAAAAGAACAAAATCCAGGCAAGCCCTAATGACCGATTTGGGTTAAGCGAAGGCTTTCTCAAAAAAAAAGGTATGCCGAATCGGCATACCCTCTCTGAGTATTTTGTTGAATTGTCATGCGCTTATCAGCGTCAGCGTGTAAAGATATACCACTGCGGCAGGCATCGCCATGAGCGAAGAGTCGAAGCGGTCGAGCATTCCACCATGGCCAGGCAATATGTTGCCGCTGTCTTTGATGCCGAGGGTGCGCTTAAAGAGCGATTCCACGAGGTCGCCCCATGTGCCGAACACCACGATGACGAGCCCCAGACCCATCCACTGGATGAGCGACAGTCCCAGTTCGCTCTCTATATGCGGGAAGAAATGGTATACCACGGCAGCTGCCACCAATACGAGCAGTGCTCCGCCGATGGAACCCTCCCATGTCTTTCCGGGAGAGATGCGCGGGAAGAGTTTGTGTTTGCCGAACAGCGAACCGCTGCAGTATGCCCCCGTGTCGTTGGTCCAGAGGAAGATGAATACGCAGAGCGGCACGATGTAGTTGTATACCGTCTGTCCGTTTGCCGCTCCATTGAATGCCAGCACATTGATGGTGGAGAAAGGCAGTGCGATATACATCTGTCCGAGCATGGTGTGGGCCCAGTCCTCTATGGCGTTGTCGTTGCCGGTGTATAGTTCACTGATGAAGAGATACACGATGGTGAGGAGATAGGGGATGAACACGGCCCCCGTGTCGACGATTCCGCTGCAGAAACCTCCTACGGCGAAGAAGAAATATACTCCCGCCACGGTGCTTATGAAACGGTTTACCTGCACGTTCTCCTTTTCGTTCACCAGTCCTGTGTATTCCCATAGCGACAGTCCGGTGACGAGTGCAAACAGGAATTCCATTGCAAACGCATCAAGGAAACACACCACTACTGCGGTGACGAAAAACACACCCGTGATGCTGCGTACTATCAGATTGCTCAATTTGCTGTTCTTCTTTTCTTCTGTCATGATGCTTATTGGTTTTGGTCGTCGGTGGATGTGGTAGTGGAGTTCTCGTTGTTCTCCGTTCCTGCGGTGCTCTCAGTGTCGTTGTGGCCTTCAGCATCCTTTGCAGGTTCAGAGCCTGTGGAGCTTTCCGCCTTGCTGTTGGTCTCCTCGAGAATCTCCTGTGAACGGCTCACCCATTGACGTTTGCCGAATATCTTCTCCACATCCTCGGCGAAGATCACCTCGCGCTCTATGAGAAGCTGGGCGAGCTGGTTGTGGCCCTCCTTGTGTTCCGTGAGGATAGCCTTGGCCCTGTCATACTGTTCGGCGATCATTCTTATAGCCTCGTCGTCGATAGCCTTAGCCGTGGTCTCGGAGTATGGCTTCTGGAAGTTATATTCGTTGTTGTTGTAATAGCTGATGTTAGGCAGGTTGGTGCCCATTCCGGCATAGGCAATCATGCCGTAGATGCTCTTGGTGACACGCTCCAGGTCGTTGATGGCACCGGTGGAGATGTGTCCGGTGAAGAGCTCCTCTGCCGCACGTCCGCCGAGCAGCGAACAGATTTCGTCGAGCATTGCCTCCTTTGTGGTGATCTGTCGTTCCTCCGGCATATACCATGCAGCGCCGAGAGCTCTGCCTCGTGGCACGATGGATACCTTGACCAGCGGGTTGGCATGTTCGGTGAACCATGATATCGTGGCGTGACCTGCCTCGTGGATGGCTATCGAGCGTTTCTCAGAGGCGGTCATCACCTTGGTCTTCTTCTCCAGTCCGCCGATGATGCGGTCTACGGCGTCGAGGAAGTCCTGCTTCTCCACGCTCTTCTTGCCGTGGCGCGCTGCTATGAGAGCCGCCTCGTTGCAGACATTGGCAATGTCGGCACCCGAGAATCCCGGAGTCTGGCGTGCCAGCATCTCCACATCCACACTGGCATCCCTCTTGATAGGACGGAGATGCACCTCGAATATCGCCTTGCGCTCGTTGAGGTCAGGCAGGTCAACGCTGATCTGCCTGTCGAAACGACCGGCTCTGAGCAATGCCTTGTCGAGCATGTCGGCACGGTTTGTGGCAGCCAGCACTATGATTCCGCTGTTGGTGCCGAAACCGTCCATCTCGGTGAGCAATGCGTTGAGGGTGCTCTCCCGCTCGTCGTTGCTGCCCATCGACGGGTTCTGGCTGCGCGCACGTCCCACGGCATCGATTTCGTCGATGAATATGATGCAGGGAGCCTTCTCCTTGGCCTGGCGGAAGAGGTCGCGGACGCGGCTTGCGCCCACACCTACGAACATCTCCACGAAGTCGGAACCGCTCATGGAGAAGAACGGTACGCCGGCCTCGCCGGCCACTGCCTTGGCAAGCAACGTCTTGCCGGTTCCCGGAGGACCGATGAGTAGGGCGCCTGTGGGTATCTTGCCGCCCAGCTCGGTGTATTTCTTCGGATTCTTCAGGAAGTCTACGATTTCCTGCACCTCCTGCTTGGCGCCTTCCTGTCCGGCTACGTCCTTGAAGGTTATAGGGTTCTCGTTTTTCTCCTTGTCGTAAACTTTCGCCTTGCTCTTGCCTACACCGAGGATGCCGGGGCCTCCGCCGCCACCCATCCTGCGCATCAGGAATATCCAGATGGCAAAGAAGAGGATGATAGGTCCTACGGCCTGCAGAATATACATCAGTATGCTGCCCTGGTCGCTCTCATAGCTCAGTCCGCCCTTGAATACGCCCTGCGCACGGGCTGCGTCGATAAAGCCTTCCAGTTTGTCCACACTGCCATACTGTACCTCCACGAACGGGTTGGGGCCCATCTGTTTGGTGCCGGCATTGAACACCGTGCGGATGTAGTTCGGCTTTACGAACATCTTGAGCTTGCCGTTGTCTTTGTTCACGACAATGCTCTCGGCATAGCCCTTAGCCACATAAGTCTGGAAGTCGGAGTAGGCCAGCTGTTTGCCGGCGCTGCCACCGGTGGAGTTGCCTCCCATGATGAAGGCAATTATCAGTCCGATGATGCAGAGACCGTAAATCCAACCCATGTTGAACTTGGGCATCTTGTTGTTGTTTTTATTGTTGTTGCTGAAATTATTGTTCGGATTCATGTCAGTAGTATTGAATTTCCACCTTATATAATATATAGAGCAGCGAGGCATTTCCTGATGCGGACACCCGTCGTCGCTCTTCAGTCCTGCTTGTTGTCAGTCTGCGTCGATGTCGGGAACTACCGTTATCTTGGCATCCTCCCAGAGGTCTTCCAGATTGTAGTATTCGCGCACTTCAGGCAGGAAGATATGCACCATCACGTCGGAATAGTCCATTGCCACCCACTGCGCGTTTGTCAGTCCGGCAATCTTTACCGGCTTCTCTCCAGCCTCTATGCGTGCCGTCTCCTCCACTGAGTCGGTGATAGCGTCGATCTGTGTCGGTGAGTTGCCCTGGCAGATCACGAAATAGTCGCATATCGTTCCAGCTATACCTCTGAGGTCGGCAACTACGATATTTGAACCTTTCTTCTCTTGAATACCTTTTACGATTGTCTCTACAAGCTTGTTCTTCTTTTCCATCAAATTTTAATAGGATTATTTTTGTTTTCTAATTCATTTTTTGTCGACACCATGCGGCGACACCGCTTTCTGATGCGAAATACCGCTCGTCTCATATATATATAATGTGCCAACAGCATACAAAGGTAAGCCGATTTATCCGAATTAAGCAAGAATATGGTGTTATTTTGGATTTTTTTATAAAAAAGTTGCCGAAATTGTTTGTAGTTCAAAAAAAAGTAGTACCTTTGCAATCGCAATCGGGAAGTTAATAACAAACGATTGATAATTTAAAGCATTGGGATATGGTGTAATGGTAACACTACAGATTCTGGTCCTGTCATTCTTGGTTCGAGTCCGAGTATCCCAACAACAGAGAGACATCCTCACCAAGGGGATGTCTTTTTTGTTATTGTATATGATCGTTCTAATTATTTAATGATATATTGATTATGAATATGAAAGAAACACCTGTGCTTCTGCTTACCGGATATCTGGGAAGCGGAAAGACTACATTGCTCAACAGAATACTCGCCAATGAGGAGGGCTTGAAATTTGCAGTGATAGTGAACGATATCGGTGAGGTGAACATCGACGCCGACCTCATACAGCAGGGAGGCATCGTGGGCGAGGGAGACGACAGCTTGGTGGCTCTGCAGAACGGCTGCATATGCTGCACGCTGAAGATGGACCTCGTGCAGCAGGTCAGCGACATCGTGGCGCAGCACCGCTTCGACTATATAGTAATCGAGGCGAGCGGCATCTGCGAACCGGCGCCAATAGCCCAGACTATCAGCGTATATCCGAGGATGTATCCGGAGATGGCGAAGGAGGGCATGGCGAAGCTCGACGCCATCGTGACGGTGTGTGATGCCCTGCGACTGCGCGATGAATTCAATGAGGGCACCGACCTGACGAGGATGAACATCGATGATGATGACCTGGAGAGTCTGGTGATCCAGCAGGTGGAGTTCTGTAATATCATACTGCTCAACAAGGCATCGGAGGTGACTGCCGAAGAACTGGAACATGTGAAGGCGATACTGCGCCAGATTCAGCCGAAGGCGGAGATCATATCATGCGACTATGGCGATGTGGACCTGAAGAAGATTATAAACACCGGACTGTTCGACTTCGAAAAGGTGGCTACGTCGGCACGCTGGATAGAGGCTGTGGAGGGAGACGAGGATGATCTGGAGAACGAAGAGGAGGGCGAAGCACTGGAATACGGCATCGGCACTTTCGTTTATCGCCGTCGTCGTCCGTTCTCCTTGACAGAGTTCGATCAGTTCATTGCGCGCAAGTTCCCGAAGAGCGTGATTCGCTGCAAGGGAATATGCTATTTCGAGAGCGAGAAAGACCAGTGTTATCTCTTTGAGCAGGCAGGTAGCCAGGTGTCGCTGACCAATGCCGGACAGTGGTATGCGTCGATGCCGGAGGATGAGTTCGCCGAGTTCAGCAAGAACAATCCCGGCGTGTTGAAAGACTGGGATGAAGAATATGGCGACCGCATGCAGAAACTCGTGTTCATCGGACAGAATATGGACCGCGAGGAGATAGAAAAAGAATTGGACAAGTGTCTGGTGTAGAAAGGGGATTACTAATACTCTTATGAAAGGACAAAATCCAAACAGTCTCTAATGACCGATTTGGTATAAAACAAACCCATCCTGGACTTCATTATTGAAAGGCCAGGATGGGTTTGTTGCTGATTGGTATTTGAAAGATTGCCGAACTCCTTTCAAGTACTATATAAAGATTAGTGCGTCTGCGGCTTAACCGAGGTCTACTACCGTTATTCCGGCACCTCCAAACTGCACATGCTCGTCTTTGTATGATGTAACGGCAGGTACGGTGGCGAGATATTGTCGGATAAGCTGGCGCAGGATTCCCGTTCCGGTGCCGTGGAGGATGCGTACTCTCGACATGCCGACGAGGGTGGCATCGTCGATGAAATACATCACGGCATTGAGGGCTTCGTCGCCTCGCATGCCGCGCACGTCGAGGTCTTGCTTGAAGTTGAGCTTCTTTTCGTCGATAGTCTCGCGGGTTTGTCTGCCTACGGTCATGAACGGGCGAGGTTCTTCGCGCTTGGGAGCCGTGGCGTGTTCCAGCTTCTTCAGAGAGGTGGTGGATCGCAGGTCGCCGAATATCACGGTGGCGTTCTTGCCCTGTATGCTCTCTATCTTGCCCACGGATGTGGTGCCCTTTATCCTCACCGTGTCGCCTTCCTTCAGCGGAGCGCTGACGGTGGACAGGGTGGTGGCGGCAGACGTGTTGTCTTTGTCCTGTCCTGAAGATGACGAGTCGTCCTTCTTGCGGTTCTTCTTGTTTTCCTTCCTTCTGAGAATCTGCGCCATCTTGCGTGCTATCTTGTCGTCTTCTGCCTGCTTGTCCATATCGGAGATGCCCTCCTTGAAGTCTCTCAGACTGTCGCGAAGCTTCTTTGTCTCTTCCTTCTCAGCCTGCTTCTCACGGATTTCGCGGATGACGTTCTCGATTTTCTTGTTGCTCTCCTTGAACAGTTCCTCGGCTCTTTCCTTGGCTTTGGCGAGCACCTCCTTGCGGCTCTTTGCCAGATCGCTGATTTCAGACTCGTATTTAGCTATCGTCTGCTCCATCTGCTTCTCGCGCTGATGGATGGTCTGGCGTTTGCTCTCCCAGTAGCGCTTGTCGCGCACGATGTCTTGCAGATATTTGTCGCTCTGTATGTAGTCGGAGCCTACTATCTCGCTGGCGTCGTGGATCACCTGTTCGGGCAGTCCTATCTTGCGGGCTATCTCAATGGCGAACGAACTTCCCGGCTGACCTATCTGCAGTTGGAACAGAGCCTGCATCTGATGGCGGTCGTAGAGCATCGCACCATTGACCACACCCTCGTGGCTGTCGGCGAAATGCTTCAGGTTCTGATAGTGGGTGGTGATGACGCCATAGGCTCTCTTTATGCAAAACTGCTTGAGCACCGCTTCTGCTATGGCACCGCCGATCTGCGGTTCAGTACCGGTTCCGAACTCGTCGATGAGAATCAGGGTGCGGTCGTTGGCGCTCTTCATCATGTTCTTCATGTTCGTAAGATGGCTCGAATACGTACTCAGGTCGTCCTCGATGCTCTGTTCGTCACCGATGTCTATGAGGATGTTCTGGAATATTCCCGTTTGTGAACGCTCGCTCATCGGTACCGACAGTCCGCATTGCAGCATATACTGCACCAGTCCTACGGTCTTCAGACATACTGACTTTCCGCCGGCGTTAGGTCCGGAGATTATCAGCATTCTCTTGTTGCGTGTCAGCGTGATTTCCAGCGGCACCACCTTCTTGCCCTGCTTCTGCAGCGAGAGACGAAGCAGCGGGTGTGTGGCTCCCATCCCGTCGATATGCGGATATTTGCCCACCTCCGGTTCTATGCCGCCAATCAGTTTGGCGAGCTCCGTCTTGGCCCGCAGCATGTCGACCTGAGCCAGCAGCTTGTAGGAGTCGAGAATCTGAGGCACATGCGGACGTATCACCTTTGCCATCTCCGTCAGGATGCGTATCACCTCGCGGCGCTCTTCGGCTTCGAGTTCGCGGACGCGGTTGTTTGCCTCTACCACTTCGGTAGGCTCTATGAAGAGAGTCTTTCCCGAAGCCGACTCATCGTGCACGATACCCTTTATCTTGCGCTTCATCGTGGGTACTACAGGTATTACCAGACGGCCGTCGCGCATCGCTGGCGTGACATCCTTCTCTATCAGACCTTCGCTCTGTGCCGATCTCAGTATGCTATATAATGTACGCGAGATGCTGCCCTCCACCTTTGCCAGTTCCCTGCGGATGTTGAGCAGTTCCGGCGATGCCGTATCGCGTATCTTTCCGAATTTATCCAATATCTGGTCTATGCGCTGCAGAATCTGCGGAAACGTCACCACGCCTTCGGCAAGCTCGTGAAGGGCAGGGTAGGGGTATACGGGGGCTTTGCGCCATCCGTCATCCGTTGCTGCAACGGCAGTGTCTTCGTCCGTGCGGTTCAGATACGTCACGATGTCGTTCACCGTTCCCAGCGACCGGCGCAGGTCGAACAGTTCGTCCTCCTCCATGTGAGTGCCTTCCAGTCGGAGGCGTGCCACCGACTGTCTCACGTCGAAGAAGTAGTTGAGAGGGAAATTCTCCTCTTCCTCCTGTAGCCGGCGAAACTCCCTGACTCTCGACAGCTGGGTGTTTATTGCCTTCACGTTGTCCATGAAGGTAATCTTGTCCACTTCTTCTTTGCCGAGAGAGCTCAGACAGCGTTCTCGCAGCAGAGTCCTTATCTCGTTGAATCCGATTTTGTCTTCGAATGTTTTTGGGTAAATCATGGTGCAAAATTAGCAAAAACATCTTTTTTATGAAAAAAGTTGCGATAAAATTTGCAGATATAAATATAATTCCATACCTTTGCACTCGCTTTAAGACACTAAGCAAGTTCTTCAAGTAAGGAGAGATGGCAGAGTGGTCGAATGCACCGGTCTTGAAAACCGGCGTACTGAGAGGTACCGGGGGTTCGAATCCCTCTCTCTCCGCCAAAGTCAGCGTAACGAGTTGTAAAACAACAAGTTACGCTGATTTTTCGTTTAAGGGTGCGCCAAATCTGCGCCAGAATTTTTCAGGTAATTGAACAAACGTCTTTAATCCACCGATATGATGGCTCTAAAAGATGTTAAAAAAATGTGCTCAAAATTTTGTAACGGCAATAGTTCTAACATTGTGGGCTACACACCTCCCACTTTACATAAAGGTGTACGTTGGTTTGTAGATTTTACATCATTAGACCCAGCACGAGGTTTAATGCGTCGTAAGAGATACTATATCAAAGATAGTCTTAGCGTCTCTGAAAAGAAACGCAGAGCAAGCGAAATCATGGATGTTCTTACAAAGCAGCTTGCTCAGGGATGGAATCCTTGGGTAACAGATGACGAGAGTCGTGGTTTTGTGTATTTTGACAACTGCCTTGAACGTTATCTTGACTATGTAGACCGCATGGACAGAAAGAAAACGCGTCAAAGCTATCGTTCCAGAGTGAATATACTTCGTGAGTTTATTACATCGCAAGTTAATCCCATCAAGTATGCCTATCAATTTGATATTGGCTTCTGTAATGACTTCATAGATTGGATTTATCTTGATCGTGAGAGTTCTCCACGAACAAGAAACAATTACAGAGGATGGCTTTACGGCTTGGCGGAGTTCTTGATTGCTCGTAAGCACATCAACACTAATCCTGTGGAACATATCAAGGTGATGCCTGAACATGAGAAATACCGCAAGGACTTGACACCAGAGATGCTGAATCAGATGTCAAACTATCTGTGCAGAAATGATAAATCGTTCTTTCTTGCCTGTCTGATGCAGTATTATACGCTCATACGCCCAGGCGAATTGAGTCACTTGAAGATTGGCGACATTTCTCTGAAGAAACAAACGGTGTTTGTATCGCATGAATTCAGCAAGAACCACAAGGATGCAGAAGTTGGCTTGAATAAAATCGTCATCAAACTTATGCTTGACTTGGAGGTGTTCAAGCAGCCGGATAGCTATTACCTGTTCGGCTCTGACTTCAAACCAAGCAAAGAGCGTATTGGTTCAGACCAATTCAACAAGCGTTGGAAAGTTATGCGTAAAGCTCTAAAATGGAATGACTGTTACCAGTTCTACAGTTTGAAGGACTCTGGCATCCGTGACTTGGCAAATGCGCAAGGAGTGGTAGTTGCACGTGACCAAGCTCGACATAGCGACATCACTACTACCAACAAGTATATCCAAAAGCATGGAGTACAACAGGTAACACTTGGCTTTGAAGGAAATCTTACTTACGATGACGAGGTGGAGTAAACTCACCTTGTTTATAATACAAATGGTAATCATCTATCACCTTACAGGTCGTAGGCGATTACCATTTGCGTATTAAATAGCCTTTTTCTTTTGTAGCGTTGTATCTCTCGGAGTCTTATTCTCACAAATGCAATGAGTGTCAATACTTTATACAAAGATACAACTTGTATACACAACGTATCTACGCTACATTTTATCCTTTATAAGCTTCCCACTCCACTGCGAAGTGTTACTGAGATGGTTGGCAAACAGACATCACAGCCCGATGGCAACAAGTTGCTATTAGGCTGCCATGACTGTTTGCCAAGGACCAAATACAAAGAAAGCAGCAATTCTAAACACAATCTATCAAGGCTTACGCTTAGAAGACTTGTGTTTAGAATTGCCACTCACTTTGTTTGGACATTTGGTCTTGCCACTCGCAACACTTCACAGTTCCCCACCCTTTATATAAAACTTCTTCAAGTTCCACGAAATAAAAGAGGTTCTTAAAGACTTACCCACCCTGTAAAACAGACGGCAGCTATTCTGCTTGATGAACAAATCACCATTCTTGTCTGTAAACAGTCAAGAGAGGAGCATTGTTCCGCAGAACGTGTGACGAATTGAATTGTCAATCGGCAGAGCATCAAGCGAAGAGCGATATGAACCGACCTTCATATTGCTGCTTTTTGATTGACAACACAATTCTAATGTCACACTGTAGCTGCTGACTGTTTTACGCCCACCCTTGGCATTGGAGATTGTTGGATAACCAACATTCCTATGTATGGGATATAAAGTAAGGGAAATGACTATTTTAGATTGATTTCTCCTTAACCTTGTTAGCGGTTCTCGACATGGATGGATATTCCATCTTTATATCATATTGGTGCAATATCCTATATATGTTACTTTTTCCACGGTAGCCAGTTCTCTCCATGATTTCCTTTACACTATAGCCGGCTTTATACATGTTGATAACCAGCTTGTATCGTTTCAATTTTCTATCTTCGAAGCTGTAGGAATACAATTCAGCCTCCAAGTCATCATGCGAAGCCCTATCTCTTTTGCTGAAAACCTTGCATATCAAGTTTAATGTGTCCGCCGTTCTTCTCTCAGGAAACAACTTGTCATGCGTGTCCAGTTCATCTGAGAGGGAAATAATACGAATGTCCATCTTAGAACAATACTTGATGAAGAACATCATATCGTGGAAATTGTGAAACACATTGTCGAATGACGCAAACACCGCACTGTCTCCATTTGAAAGACTGTCAATGAACTTACACCACTCAATGCGTTTCTTGTCTTTGGTCTCTTCAATGTGAATATTGACACATCCATGACCTTTCATCAAATTGATGATTTCTTTTGTATGCTCAAAGTATTGAGCTTTATTTATATAACCGATATAGTTCATATTATCCGTATTGCTAAGTAATATTGTCTGCAAAGATAATCATAAACCACTGGATTTAGGTATGAATACCATACATATATGCTATATTACTGTGTTTTAAGACGTATTCTCTGTTTATTGGTTCTATTTTTACCAAGAATAGAACCAATGCTTAAAATATTGAGCAGAAAATTATTCTTTTCAGACTTTACTCCCTACCTTTGTCATTAAAAACAAATAAAACATCAACACCACATGAAGAAAGACCATATTCAGTCTCCAATCCGCAGAGAAAACAGCCATATCATACGTCATCTACAGCCGTTTGGTAATATCGTATTACCCTTATTATCGGTATTACTCATATTACTTGTATTTTCCAGTTGTTCATCATGTTCAGGTGGAGGAAAATACGACTTTCGAACACGCCAAGATGCCATAAACGAGTTTCATCAATACCTATTGAAAGTCCGCTCTATTAGCCATTCCAACACCAAAGACTTTGGTGAGACCTTATGTGAATGGCATGAGATAAGTGACACTGTCTATAAGTTCCTTGCCAAAGACTCAGTTTTCATCAAGCACCATAACGTGGCAAACGACTTTTTTCTTATTAGCGACTCCATAAGAACAGAAATGCTTCGCCTTACCGAAACATGGAAATACGGCTATGGGGATGTTCTCACAATAAAAGATATGACTTGTTCCTACAAAGAGGACAAAGAACTTCTCGACGCTGTTCACGAAGCAGAACCTTTCTTTAATGCTTTGGACAGTACAAGCATTAGCGTTTGTGATAAAAATTCAATCTTGAAACGTTACCGTTACTTCTTGGGCGAGACCAAGAGGTCTGGAATAAACAACAAGAATGAGCTGCTAAAATTCATGAGCCAAGAAGATTTCTTGTTCCGTTCTTTTCTTGCACACCTATATGAAATGGACAACGAACCTCTGTCCGACATCACAAAAGACACGGAAACCATCTGCCGAAATATATTCCTGGCAGCAAAGGACGGGAAAATATCATCAAAAGATGTAGTCGTTTACATGTCTATGCGCACTGTGAGGCGATTGTTACAGAACTCTGCAGAATGTGTGGAGAATATTAACCGCCTTGAAATGAAAAACAAGGCACAAGGCAACGCCTATCTTTGGATGATAATACAGCCTTTCATCAGCATTGACCAATTTTCTCTTGCCACAATGACCGAGCAGGAACGAAAGAAGTTCAACTATGTCATCTCTCAACTTCCCAAATCAAGAAAGTTTGCTGAGACATTTGACATCAACTTAAAGGCATTGAACTATCTGTTGCCACAGCAGCTACTAAAAATATACGTCTCATCATTTTAACTCCTACTAAGTATGATAACAAAAGAAGTGAACAAGTTTATGGCTTTGGCACCGCTCATGTTGCCAAGGCTCATTGACAGTAAGAAATGTGCGGAACCAGACATAACCGAAGACTCCGCCATTCTCTATTTTTCTCTTGAAGAAACATTTCCAATCGGATGTGTCATGGACATGCTTGACGATGACATGGACTTACTATTATTGTATCATGGAACAAGCAAGACTGCCCCAAATACACATCACTGTTGTTTCTTTGCCAGTCCTAAATTGGGTCAAAGTATGTACAAGGTCAATATGGTGTCACAGCCTAACGGCTTTATTGATGGAATCACCGTAACCATATACGACTCTATCGATGTTTGGGAGGACGAGCTTGAAAGTGATCTTCTTTCACACGAGGCATCTTTTGACTTTATTGAAGCCATGACAGCAGCTAAACTCCTTTCTGTATTTTGCAAAATGAACTATGATGGCTGAACTACTATATAAGATAGCCGACATCATCAATGCCAACAGCAAGGTGTATCGTGCTGTCGTTCCTGAAGCAAGGCATGACTATATGATGCACGAAAACGGAAGACTTGTGAAATCATCATGTCTTGTTCTTCGCATCATGTTATCTGGCAAAGTAAAGTACCATATATCCAGAACGGTCTGGAACATATATGAGTATGACATAGCCAAAATCATCAAGAAAATATGCAGAAGAGACAGTGCCTTTGCAGAACGCATTGCAAAATGTGACCCCACACTACACGATGTTGAGCTGATTATCCGCAGAGCATCGTTTAAGTCTCTGAAGCTTAAAATTTCAAATTCTCCATTCTATCTGTATGTTGGAGATGACGTTTAGATATTTCCAAGTAATACGGTATTACTCATATTATTCAAATAAAAATGACGTACTTAAAGATTGCAATATTCTTAGCATTTTCTCTGTTTTTGTTCTTGTTTCCTGCAAGGCTATACACTAACAGAAAATTCAGAAGAGCATGGCTCGGTATGGCTTACTCAGAAAACTTCAGGTTGTTCACGGCACGATTGCAGTGTCTTGCACTTATCTTGTTTCACCTGGTGTATTACGCTTTGTTTCCTTTGGAGAAAGGTATCATGCTTTCATCAATCTATGTATTCTTCTCGCTTGCTTCTAAAAAGAACATGATACTGCTTCAGACAATAAGACAGTCACACATGATTGTTATGGTTCTTGCATTCACCACCATTGTAGTTTCGTTTATTCCACATCTGCTTTCGGTGGCAGTAACCTTAGCGTTTATTCTTGAAGCTGCTTGTTGTTTTCCTTCCAAAGTAAAACATCGTAAAGGTAAAACTCAAAAAGCCCATGCGGAACCTACCGATACAGAACAAATGAAAATGTTGCCTCATTCTTAAAAACTGCATTTATGGAAAAGAATACCCATTCGCTTAATTGGCTTGCTCTTGGTGCTGAATTGATAGACTGCCTGAGATCAAAAGGCAATCATCGTCTTACACGATACGATGCCTTCGTCTGGATGATGGAACATATACAAAAAGGTGTTGCCGTTAGAGATGCAGATGGTGTTGTCGTAAACTCGGCACCTTATTCCGCTTCTTACAAACGCCTTGCGGAAGATTGGAATTGGGAGCGTCATACCGTTCAATCATTCATCGAAGAACTTACGGCTTTGTCGGTCATCACTTCTAAACGACAGGGAAATGCTTATGTCTTTTTCATCGGCAAGAAGTCTTACAAACAGCTTGTCTTATGACTTCACATTCCCTATCATTTCACCTCACAACGATAGCAATGCAACAATCAAATGCGTTCTACAAAATCTCTGCGAGCTTGCTTGCTGCAATTCAAAAACGACTTGCGCCAACGACTCGTTAAGCAACGATTTTTCAAATCGGTAAGCCTAATTACCGGTTTTGGAAAAACCGTATTAGGCTGCCACTCCAAAGGGAGTTCCTTCGGGGAGCAAGCTCTGGCAGAATAAAGGTACTTGTAACTAAAAAATAAAGAATATGGCAGGAAGAAAACAGGTCATGGATATGCGCTCTACAACCAGTGGCGTGAGTGTGCAGGAAAGTGACGAGCAACAGCGAAACTGGACAAAACTGCAATGGGAAAAGAAAGCTAATGATAGCCTTTCCAATTATGATCCAACGCGTGCAAAACTCAATTTTGAAGTCATAAAGGGAGGCGTTGTTCAACCGATAGACACTTCAAAGACTATAGCGGTAAAGATGGCGGAGAACTTAGCTGCAAGGGGTATCAAAGACCCAAACGCACGTCCCAACGCTGTGATGAAAAGACGGACTGTTGCCCAGTTTATCTTTGGAGGCAATCGTGAGCGTATGCACGAACTTGCTTTTGGCAACCAAACAGTGGACTTGACAAAGGGTGCTGATAACTCCTCAATAGTCCGCTGCAAAGACATAGAAGATTGGGCAAAGGATGTATACTCATTCATGACAAAGCGATTTGGCGAGGACAACATCATCAGCTTCTATGTCCACCTTGATGAGAAAAATCCACATTGTCATTGTACGTTGGTACCAGTAGATCCCGTAAAGAATCGCATTTCATGGAAAAGTGTATTTGGTGATGGCAGAGAAGCAGAGTCTACTAATATGACCAAGCTTCATAGTGAATTGCAGGAGGCTGTAAGTGAGAAATGGGGGTTGGAACGTGGTAGCAATATGGAGGAAACAAGGGCAAGGCATCGTTCCACCGAGGAATACAAACGTGAACTTGTGTCAGAAGTATGTAATCTCCAGTCTACGAGGGAAGACTTGTTGAAGCAAATTCACCGTGCAGAAATCAAACTGAAAGGTATCTCTACCATGATAGCCAACCTGCAAGCCCGGAAAGATGATATACAAACGCAGATTGACCAAATAGCCCAGCAGCTTGGTCAATCCGGTGCTGACAATGACGAATTGGCAAACAAGATCGCTCTGTTACGCAAGGAGATGGAAGGTATAGACGAGAAGTTGGCAGCAAGATACAAGATGCTTGACGATGCCAATGATACTATCAACGAAGCGAAAGCCAGACTTGCGGAAATGAGGGAAGAACATCGTGAAATGCTTAAAAGTCTTGGTGAGGACAATGATTTGAAAGCTACGGCAATTCAGAAAAACATCCTTTGGACTTACAACAAGATGCTGACAAATTCCATAGAGCCACTTATCCCTACTTTATCAGACCGTCAACAAGACATCCTTGACGAGTCGGGATATAATGACCTTACAACAAACACCGACAACGTAATAAACTGTGCCATGCTCTTGGTTCTCGGCTATATCCGTGAGGCAACTACTTATGCGCAATCTTGTGGCGGAGGCAGCTCACCTGGTACTGGTTGGGGACGTGACAAGGATGAAGATGATGAACATTGGTGGCGGCGCTGCATTGCTCAATCGGCTGCAATGATGCGTCCTGCAATACATAAGCGAAAGCGTGGACGGTAAATATTAGTAATACGAGTAATATGAGTAATAAATGGTAATTACTACCAGTTAAATTTAATCATTAAATTCTTCATTTATGAACCCTTAATTCCGCAACACTTTGATTTAACTTTATTTATAAGTTCCTGAGCAACAA
>ENA-ORRN01000924-ORRN01000924.1-human-gut-metagenome-genome-assembly--contig:-NODE-924-length-21856-cov-13.179625_pt1 | contig 21856 bp, 18 predicted proteins | sample MGYA00242174_ERZ509132 | MGnify/ENA primary metagenome ERZ509132 (study PRJEB26280, sample SAMEA2338671) | human gut metagenome | biome: human gut; feature: human-associated habitat; material: faeces... | reverse complement strand
CCCGTTCATGCGCTCTATGAACGGCTCGATTTTGCCGTTCTCCAGCCATATTGTCAACAGCGCGCCCGTGACGGGTCTATCCTCCTCGGCCGGGGCATTCTCGAGAGACTTTTCGGGAATGTAGATTGTGTTCCAGGGGACGGATATTGCAGCCTCGGATATTGTCGAACTGCCGGTCATTGGCCGCACGTCGTATATGCCGACAATCTCATATTCGCCGCTGTCGAAGAAGTTGTCGGGGGAGGTGTAGGTGTAGAAGGGAATAAGCCTGTCCGTATCTGCTGTTGAGTTTGTAAAACAATTATATTCATAAAAGCTGAATTCTATTTTTTCTCCGACTTTCCATTTCTGTGCTTTTGCTAATTCTCTGCTTATCATACAAACTTTTTTCCCTGATTCATACTCATTTGCTGTGATGGGACGGCCGTCTCGAATGAACATGTTGCCTAAGTTGAAAGCCGGAATCCCACTGATGTCGTTTGTTGTCATGACAGCGAATGAACGGGATCCAATATAATACGCCCGACTGATTTGTTCAAATTTTTCTAAATCTTCTTGGCTGATATTTTCAACTTTTTGTATCCAAAACGGCTCTTTAAGGGTGACGTACATTGAGGCGGATTCTGGCCCAATAGCTTTATTTTTATAATAATAGTAACGATGTTCACAAAATAGCATATCTCGCCAAAATGTTATACCTACCACACGATAAAGGTTATCCTTTATCGTCGGCAAAACATCAGGAATATAGTCTATCAATACACTTGCTATGTACTCTGTGTCAGGTTCTATAAATAGGTCATAATCGGTAGCTTCGCCATAGTTGATATTATTTAATTCTGCTGAGTAATAGGATAATTGACGCTCATTTTCTATTTGCGGCATATCTAAATCAATGCGGCTTGATTCATTGGCACCATAATTATAGTGAAGTATTCCTAAAGCGGAATATGTTACATCCAGTGCGAAGGATTTACGCACATAAATCCTATATAGTTCATGCCTTGTCGGAACATAAAAAAGATTATTTTTTAAGTAATATTCATCGCTATAGTCATATGTTCCATCAGCTTTTCTCGGGATATTTCCTTTGCTCTTTATGGTAAAACGTATAATATCATATGAGAAAAGCGGCAATTTCCCGCTTTTTACTAAGGCAATATTATCATCGCTGAATGCTCCGTACCTTGCACGAAGCTCATACTTTTTAACGCTCGGAGCCTTGATTATAGGATCTAAATCATACCCGTAGACCGTGACAGGCTGGTTTCCTGCATAATCTTTGTCCGTTATGTCGGTTATGATTTTCCCGTGTCTGTTTACATCCGCACATAACTCTATTACTGCAATAGTTGTGTAAGCATTATCTGCAAGCTGAAGATTATACTGGCTATCCTTATATAGATTCAAACTTGTGCAGAAGAAGGCTGTAAGCAGAATAAGCACCGCTAAATATAGCGCTGTGCGGGTAGGCTTGCGGAAAAGCTGACGCAGGTGCATGGATAGCATAGATATACCTCCCCCGAAAAAAACGGTGCGGCATTGCCGCACCGCACGCATAGAGATTAGTCTATATGATACTGGTCTACGGCACGACAGATTACGTTAACGCCAACAACTTCTGTCCAAGTATCAGTATCACCGCAGTTGGTGCATGTGGTCTGATAGTCACGATAGCTTGTCAGGACTTCATCAGACCCAACCTTCCCATGCTCGCAAAGCTGGGTTGAAGGAATGGTATAAATTGAGCCATACGAGTATCGTATAGACCCATTCCCACAAGAGGGGCACAGTTCGGCTCTCGCGGCAGCAACGGCGGCGAAAGCCATGATTACCAGAAGGGTTACGAGCAGCATTGACAAATGCTTTTTCATGTTTGTGTCCTCACTTTCGTTTGTTATTTTTATTCGCAGCTTAGCTGCAAAATCACTGTCATCTGGTCGGTACTGCGGTCCATATCGTTCCGATTAGGGAACGGGCAACGGGTTTACGATTGATCTTAAAGTTAAATTGGTTACGGTGGTTCTTTGTTGGGTTTATGTTATCATACAACGCAAAATTATGTCAAGCATATTTTGCCCAAAACAGGCAGCTTTTAGCTATTGAGATTTTTGAACGTCGAACTTTGTCGAAGCGCTTATGTGGAGATGATTTTACATGATATTATAAAAAACGTGGGCGCGATTTATGAACACTTTATGTTTGATAAAATCATTTTTTACAAAATAAGCATATAACAAAGCCTCCCTTTCGGGAGGCCATGCTCTGCTTTATCACTCCACCGTTACGCTCTTGGCAAGGTTGCGGGGCTTATCTATGTCGCAGCCCTTCATAAGGGCGGTGTAGTAGGCGAAAAGCTGCATCGGCACTACGCTGGCGCAGGGGCAGGCGATGTCCGCGCAGTCCGGCAGAATTATTTCGTGATCCGCGCCGGTGGTGCCGCGGCGGTGCTCGCCCTTTGCTATGGCTATAACGCTTGCGCCGCGTGCCTTGACCTCGCGAATGTTGCTGACCATCTTTTCCCAAAGGGGATCGTATGTGCATATGGCGATAACGCTCGTGCCGGGGACTATAAGCGAAATCGTGCCGTGCTTCAGCTCCCCGCCGGCATAGGCCTCCGAATGGATATAGGATATCTCCTTCAGCTTGAGCGAGCCTTCAAGCGCCAGCGCGTAGTCTATGTTGCGGCCAAGGAAGAATATGTCCCGCTGCATATAGCAATCCGCAGAAAGGTGATGTATCTCCGTTTCATCCGCAAGAATTTTGTTTATAACGTCCGGCAGGGCCTCCATGCCGGCTATCAGCTCCGCTTCCTCCCGCGCGGTAACGTGGCCGCGCACGCGGCCGAAGTAAACGGCAATAAGCTGCATAAGCGCAAGCTGGGTATTGTATGCCTTTGTCGTGGCCACGGCTATCTCCGGCCCGGCCCAGGTATAGAGCACATCCTCACTTTCGCAGGCTATGCTGGAGCCGACAACGTTGACTATGCTCAGCGTGTGCGCGCCGCGTATTTTGGCTTCGCGCAGAGCGAAAAGCGTATCAAGCGTTTCGCCGCTTTGGCTGATTATTATTACCAAGGTGTTGGCGTTTACCATGGGGTCGTTGTAGCGGAATTCGCTTGCAAGGTCGCACGATACGGGAATTTTTGCGTAACGCTCTATGGCGTAGCGCGCAACCATGCCAACGTGATAGGCCGAGCCGCAGGCAACGATATATACCCGCTCAAGGCTGCGTATAACGTCCGCGTCTATTTTGCTCAGGCCAAGCTCTATCTGCCCGTTCTTTATGCGCGGCGCAACGGTGCGGCGTATGGCGTCCGGCTGCTCCATTATTTCTTTGAGCATAAAATGGTCGTAGCCGTTCTTTTCCGCGCTTTCCACGTCCCATGTTATGTTTATGGGTTCATGCTCAACCCGTTCGCCAAAGCTATTGTATATGGCAACGCCCTCGCGGCGCACAACAGCCAGCTCCCTTTCGCCCAGGCGTATTATGCGGCGCGTATGCTTCAAAAGCGCCGGCGCATCGGACGCAATGAAGTTTTCCCCTTCGCCAAGGCCAAGTATCAGCGGGCTGTCCTTGCGCAGGGCAATAAACTCATCCTCCCTGTCCGCAAATACTATTGCCATTGCATAGGAACCCACGAACTGTGCTTCCGCAAGGCGCACGGCCTCCATAGGGTCGCCATCGTAATAATAATCGATAAGCTGAACGGCGACCTCGCTGTCCGTCTCGGAAGTGAAGGTATAGCCTTTACCAATCAAAAACGCCTTTAACTCGGCGTAATTTTCTATTATGCCGTTGTGCACCAGCGCCACGCGCCCGCTCATTGAAACATGCGGATGCGCGTTTATTTGGTTCGGTTCGCCGTGCGTGGCCCAGCGCGTGTGGCCTATGCCCACGCGGCCCTGTATCGCTTTGCCGCCGTTTGTTATTTCGTAAAGCGCGCTCAGCCGCCCGCGCTCCTTTGCAACGGTTATGCTTTCATCGTCCCCAACTATTGCCAAGCCCGCGCTGTCGTATCCGCGGTATTCAAGCTTTTTCAGCCCGTCCAGCAGCAGCGGCGCGGCCTGTTTATCGCCGATATAGCCCACTATTCCGCACATTTTGTATATTCCCCTCCAAATTGCCGTTTTTACGCTAAACCGCCCGCAAAGTACATTTTTTACATGATGCCTTCGGACAAAACCCACGCAAAAGGCGCATAATTATATATATTTTAGCATATGCGCAACAGCGTATCAATACCATTGCCGATAACGGTTGCCATTTATCACCCCGAAAGGTTATAATTATATGAAGCAATATGCCGCGAACGGAGGGAAACGCCTATGCCGCACACTAAAGCCGCCTTGGCAAACAAATTTGACGAATGGGAAAGCTATCTCGGCGCGCTCAAGCTGCCCGCTTGGGACGAACTGCCAACGCTTGAGCTGTATATGGATCAGGTTGTGATAGTGCTAAACGACTATCTTGGCATGTATGCCGCGGGGGAGGACAAAACCGTTACGCAGGCAATGATAAACAATTACGTTAAGCAAAAGCTTATACCCCCGCCGGTGAAGAAGAAATATTCCCGCGTACACTTGGCGCTGCTCATGATAATATGCACGCTGAAGCAAACGCTTAACATTTCGGTTGTTAAGGAAATGCTGCCGGCTTGGGACGGAGATGCCGTAAGGCGGTTTTACGACCGGTTTATAACCGTGCAGAAGGGCTTCGGGGCGTATTTCGTGAATCAGGTGCGCGCAGCAGCGGAGCCTATATTCGCGGGCGGAGACGAAGCGGACGCGGAAGTGACGGATTTTATAATAAGCGCGGCGGTGGCGTCCTGCTACGCAAAGCTGCTTACCGAAAAAATGATAATATATAAAAATGAGTAAACAAAAAACAACGGATGAGTAAACAAAAAACAACGGATGAGTAAACAAAAAACAACGGAAATAATATTAAAACCGAATCAAACGGTTCGGCTTTGATCGTGCGCGGTAATCGGGCGTAAAATATGGATTTTTTAATATGATTGTGTTTTGTCAATGCATATGTTATACTATCCTTACCTGACACAAAGGGGCGCGCCCCCGACTGAAAGGGTGAGGCTTTTGTATAGAACCATACTGCGGCTGCACCCCGTCGGGTGCGGCTTATTTTTATAAAAAACGGAGGTAACGCCATGCAGACGCGGGTAGCCGTGATGGCAATAATAGTTGAAAAAGGGGGCGCGGTGGAGCGGCTGAACGCCGTGCTGCACGAATACGGCGAGCATATAATAGGCCGCATGGGCATACCGTACCGCAAAAAGGGCATAAACATAGTGTCCATAGCGCTTGATGCGCCGCAGGATACCATCTCCGCGCTTGCAGGCAAGCTTGGCAATATTGAAGGATTGAGCGTAAAAACTGCATATTCAAACGTGGTGGCCGATGAGTGAGCTTATTTCGCTGATAGACAAACTGAATATATATCACTCTCTTTCGCTTGAAGAATACGAACGGCTTATAGCCGGGCGCAATGATGAGGCCGCGGCATACGCCCGCACGCTTGCGGACAGGGCGCGCAGGGAGTTTTACGGCAACAGCGTATTCGTGCGCGGGCTTATAGAAATAGGCAACGTTTGCAGGAACGATTGCCTGTATTGCGGCATACGCCGCTCCAACGCCGCATGCTCGCGCTATGTGCTGACGCGGGAGCAGATAATGGATTGCTGCGCGGAAGGCTACGCGCTCGGCTTCCGCACGTTTGTTTTGCAGGGCGGTGAAAACGTTAAAAGCGCGGACGAGATATGCCAAACCGTGAAGGCCATACGCAAAGAATATCCAGACTGCGCAATAACCCTGTCCCTTGGCGAATACAGCCGCGCGGATTATGCGCGCATGCGCGAAGCGGGCGCGGACAGATACCTTTTGCGGCACGAAACGGCGGATAAGGCGCATTACGAAAGGCTGCATCCATCCGGAATGTCGTTCGATAACCGCATGCGCTGCCTGCGCGATCTGAAGGAGCTTGGTTTTCAGGTGGGCTGCGGCTTTATGGTAGGTTCGCCCTTCCAAACGGCGCATACCCTGGCGGAGGATCTTAAATTCATAGAAACCTTTTCGCCGGACATGTGCGGCATAGGCCCGTTCATACCGCACCATGAAACCCCGCTCGGCAATTACCCCGCCGGCAGCGCGGAGGAGACGATATACCTTTTGTCCATTATCCGTCTTATAAAGCCGAACATACTGCTGCCGGCAACAACGGCGCTCGGCACCGTAAGCCCCACCGGGCGGGAGGACGGCATACTGGCGGGCGCGAACGTGGTGATGCCCAATCTTTCGCCCGTAAGCGTGCGCAAAAAGTACGAGCTTTATGAAAACAAGATCTGCACGGGCGATGAATCGGCGCAATGCAAGGCCTGCCTTGCTGCGCGGATGCAATCAATAGGCTTCAACGTGGTCACGGACCGCGGGGATATAAAAAAGATCTGAATACAAAGAATATTCTGAGTACAAGAAAGGAAAGACTTATGGCAATCTGCGATCCCAAATCCATGAAGGCGGAGGAATTTATAAACGACGCCGAAATACGCGAAACAATAGCGTATGCAAACGCCAACAAGAACAACATAGAACTTATTGACGCGCTGCTTGAAAAGGCGAGGCCCAAGAAGAACGGCTCCGGCGTTACCTGCGCGGGGCTTACCCACAGGGAGGCAAGCGTGCTGCTTGCGTGCGATATCCCCGAAAAAATAGAGGAAATGTATAAGCTGGCAAACGAAATAAAGCTTGCATTCTACGGCAACAGAATAGTCATGTTCGCGCCGCTGTATCTTTCCAATTACTGCGTGAACGGCTGCGTGTACTGTCCGTATCACATGAAGAACAAGCACATTGCCCGCAAAAAGCTCACTCAGGAGGAAATAAGGAACGAGGTCATTGCTCTTCAGGACATGGGCCATAAGCGCCTTGCCATAGAAGCGGGCGAGGACCCCGTGAACAACCCAATAGAGTATATACTGGACTGCATAAAGACCATATACTCCGTGCATCACAAAAACGGGGACATTCGCCGCGTTAACGTGAATATCGCCGCGACCACGGTTGAAAACTATCGCAAGCTGAAGGATGCGGGCATAGGCACATATATACTTTTCCAGGAAACGTACAACAAGCCCAGCTATCTTGAGCTGCACCCCACCGGCCCCAAGCATGATTACGATTACCATACCGAGGCCATGGATAGGGCCATGGAAGGCGGCATAGACGACATTGGCCTTGGCGTACTGTTCGGCCTTGAAGGCTATCAGTATGAATTTGCGGGGCTGCTTATGCATGCGGAGCACCTTGAGGCCGTTCACGGCGTTGGCCCGCACACCATAAGCGTGCCGCGCGTTAAGCATGCGGACGACATCGATCCGGACGTGTTCGACAACAGCCTGAGCGACGATATGTTTGCCAAAATAATCGCCTGCATACGCATAGCCGTGCCCTACACCGGCATGATAATTTCCACCCGCGAAAGCGAAGCCGTGCGCGGCAAGGTGCTTGATTACGGCATATCACAAATTTCCGGCGCAAGCCGCACGTCCGTCGGCGGCTATACCGAGGAGGAGCGCCCGCACGATTCCGAGCAGTTTGACGTATCCGACCAAAGGACGCTGGACGAGGTTGTGCGCTGGCTGATGGAGCTTGACCATATACCCTCCTTCTGCACCGCGTGCTACCGCGAGGGGCGCACGGGAGACAGATTTATGTCCCTTTGCAAAAACGGGCAGATACTTAACTGCTGCCACCCCAACGCCCTTATGACGCTGACCGAATACCTTGTTGACTACGCAAGCGAGGAAACAAAGAAGGTAGGCTACGCGCTGATAGAGCGTGAACTCAAGAAGATACCCAACGATAACGTTAAGCGCATCGCCACCGAGCATATCGAGGAAATAAAGTCCTCCAACAGGCGCGATTTCCGCTTCTAAACCGGAGTTGAACAAAAGGAGCATTTGCCATGGGACTGAACGACAAGGTATCCGCCGAAAGGGCGCACATAGGCTTTTTCGGCCTTAGAAATGCGGGCAAATCCAGCGTTGTGAACGCCGTAACGGGGCAGAAGCTTTCGCTGGTGTCCGATATAAAGGGAACCACCACCGACCCCGTGCAGAAGGCGATGGAGATACTGCCGCTTGGCCCCGTGGTGATAATAGACACGCCGGGGCTGGACGATGAAGGCGAACTCGGCGCGATGCGCGTGCAGCGGGCGCGGCAGGCGCTCAACCGCGCGGACATAGCGGTGCTGGTGGTTGATGCAACGCTTGGGCTTCATGCAGCGGACAGGGAGCTTACAGCCCTGTTCCGTGCAAAGGAGATACCCTATATAATTGCGTACAACAAGAGCGACCTGCTTGAAACGATCCCTGAAGCGGGCGAAAACGAGCTTTATATAAGCGCCGTTACCGGCAGCGGCATACACGAGCTGAAGGAGCGGCTCGGCCGCATGATGAGCGGCGCGGAAAACGCGCGGCAGCTTATAGGCGACCTTATAAAGCCCAATGATATTATAATACTTGTAACGCCTATTGATGAATCCGCGCCCAAGGGTAGGCTTATATTGCCGCAGCAGCAAACCATACGCGACATTTTGGATAACCGCGCGATAACCGTTGTGGTGCAGCCAAGCGAGCTTAAAGCCGCGCTTGACGCGCTGCCCAAGCCGCGCCTTGTGGTTACCGATTCGCAGGCGTTCAAGGCCGTTGACGCGATTGTACCCCAGGATATTCAGCTTACGTCGTTTTCAATACTTTTTGCCCGCTATAAGGGCGAACTTGAGGCCGTTGCCGCGGGCGCGGAGGCGATAGCGCGGCTGAAGGACGGGGACACCGTGCTTATAAGCGAAGGCTGCACGCACCACAGGCAGTGCAACGACATAGGCTCCGTAAAGCTGCCCGGCTGGATAGGCAATTACACGGGCAAAAAGCTGAACTATGAATTTACATCCGGTGGGGAATTCCCAGAAAGCCTTGATAAATATGCGCTTATAGTGCACTGCGGCGGCTGCATGCTTACCGCGCGGGAGATGAAATACCGCCTGCGCCATGCGCGCGACTGCGGCGTACCCATTACCAACTACGGCATTGCGATAGCCAAGATGCATGGCATACTTGACCGCTCGCTTGAGCCATTCAATTAAACAACGGAGGGTATAAACATGAAGAGTGCGGAATTTTTCCACGAGTGCGGTCGGCGCGGGATGCCGTATACGGCTGATGAAGTAAGAATATTTGCCGTTGCAAGCGGGGTGCCGTTTATAATCGTTCATATCGGCGGCAACCTTTTTAATGCCGGATTCAGACTTGACAGTAAGCCATCTTCAGAGGAGAAGAAGGCTGTAAAAAGCGCGCTGAGTGCAGCGGGACTGAAATGCCATATATCAGGCATTTTCATGAATGTGAGAGTAAAGGTTGCCAAAGGTTCTGATGCCGCTACAGCCGTTGATACCGTGCTTGCAGGTGCAAATAAAGCCATAGAAATCGGTCGTAACAACGGAATTTACTTTAGCGACATATGCCCATATTGCGGACATGGAAACACAGACGCTGTTATGTGCTATGAAAAGTCAACCGATAGGTTCCAGCTGAGCTACCGTGCGGTGCATACGGAATGTGTAAATTCCTTGCGCAATGCCGCAAACGAAGCCAAAGTGAATGACGAAGGCAACTACTTCACCGGTATAATCGGCGCAATTATAGGAATGATACTGGGCGTTGTGCTGAACGTAGCCGTTATATTCGGCACGGAAAGGATATACGCCATGCTGTGCGCACTTATACCGCTGGGCGCGTTTTTCGGATATAAGCTGCTCAAGGGCCGCATGAATTCGTTCGCCATAGTTATAAGCATAATCTGCGCCGTGCTTGGCGCAGTGGCGCTCACGTTCGGCGTGGACATTGCGGACAGCATGATAAATTATGACTATACGTTTGAAGAAGCCATTCTGCTGATACAGTATGGCATGGCGGAGATACCCGAATATGCGGACGCTATCCGCTCAAGCCTGCTGCAGGATTTGCTGTTTGTGGGGCTTGGCGTGCTGTGCTGCATAGGCGTGCTCAGGAAGAACACAAATTCCGGCAAGGCCGCATACGCAGGAAACCTTTACGCCACACTGCGCATGAAGGACGGCTCCCTGCCCGCACCGGCAGCCGACACCGTTGACGATACGGCAAGCCACGGCGCATAAAGCGCTAATATAAACTGTAAAGAGACGGCAGCGTCTCTTTTTTCTTGTGAAAATATAAATTTATGGAAGAGATGTATAATTGTGTGTTATACTCTATGCGGTGCTATATGACCGCGACGGCTGATGAACCGCGCGGCCGTTTGCAACACGCCTGCCGTTCACGGGTAAGGGGCGGCGGGACGCATTTTCGGAGGAAAAAATGGGAGAAAGAACTCCCCATACCGGCGGCATAGCCGCATTCCTGGCGCGCAAAGGCGTTGTGTTCAGCGCAAAAAGATACCTTGTGGATGCAATGGGATCTATGGCCATGGGCCTTTTCGCGTCGCTGCTTATAGGCACTATCCTTTCTACCCTTGCGGACAAGCTGAGCCTTGATTGGCTGAAAGAAATTGCTTCGTTCGCATCCGCCGCAACGGGCAGCGCAATGGCCGTTGCAATAGGGCTTGCGCTTCAGTCGCCGCCGCTGGTGCTTTTCAGCCTGTGCGCCGTGGGATACGGGGCGAACAGCCTCGGCGGGCCGCTCGGCACGCTAATCTGCACCGCAGTCGCGGCGGAACTCGGAAAAATAGTATCAAAAGAGACAAAGGTTGATATTCTTGTTACGCCAACGGTCACCATTGTGAGCGGGCTGCTCCTTGCGCGGCTTGCGGGGCCGGGCGTATCCGCCGTTATGACGGGCTTTGGCAATCTTATAATGCGCGCAACCGAAATGCACCCGTTCTTCATGGGCATTTTGGTATCGGTACTGGTGGGCGTTGCGCTCACGCTGCCCATAAGCAGCGCCGCAATATGCGCCTCTTTCGGTACGGCGGGGCTTGTGGGACTTGCGGGCGGCGCAGCCACGGCCGGCTGCTGCGCGCAGATGGTGGGCTTTGCCGTGATGAGCTTTAAGGAAAACCGCTATGGCGGCCTTGTGGCGCAGGGGCTTGGCACAAGCATGCTGCAAATGGGCAACATAGTGAAAAATCCGCGCATATGGCTGCCGCCCACAATAGTTTCCGCAATAACCGGCCCCATAGCTTCATGCGTTTTCAAAATGGAAAACGGCGTGGGCGTGGCAAGCGGCATGGGTACCTGCGGCCTTGTGGGCCCGATAGGCGTTATGGCAAGCGATGGCTTCGGCTCCGCCAAAAGCTGGATAGGCATGCTGCTCGTCTGCTTCATACTGCCCGCCGTGCTCACTCCGCTCGTCGCCTACCCCATGCGCAAACTCGGATGGATAAAGGACGGCGATCTGAAGCTGGAGCTGTGAGGGAGGATACTCCTCCGTCTGCTCGTTTCACTCGCATCCACTTCCCTCGACAGAGAGGCTTTTGGTATGGGAACAACTTAAAGCAGCCAAGTGCCGCGAGTTATTCCCCCTCAGTCTGCTCACTATCGCTCACAGACAGCTCCCCCGCAAGCGGTGGCGCCTTTTGATACAGTACAAACACGGCGTGCAGTGCCGTACCCCTTCGCGGAGCGATCGTTTCAATGGGGTTACGGGGGTCGCCAGGGGGCCTAAGGGGAGAAATCGAAATCTTCCCTGGCCCCCTGGCAAAAAAGTTTACTCTCCCGCCCGTGGCAGCAGCTCACGCGGCCCTTTGCCGAGATAGCGCAGCACGAACACGAGCGTTCCTGCTATGAACAGCCCCAGCGCGGCAAGGCAGGTGAGCAGGCTGACCTTTGCGTCAGCACCGAGCGCAAATTCAACATCCACCTGCGTACTTTCTGCCAAGTATGCGCTGAAGGCTAAGAACTCCTCCGGAGTTTGGTTGGCGTTGGCCATTATGCTCCCGCCTACGCTTGCGGTAAGCGCATGCCCTATTGCCGCGCCCATGAGCGCACCCGTCACGGCGATAATAAGCGCGCTCAGCATAACTGCGGCAAAGGCTCTTGCCTTGCTGCAACCGAGTAAGCGCATGGTGCCTATGCTCTGCTTCTGCGACTGTGCATAGAAGAACGCCAGAAGTAATGCAGCTATTACCAACAGCGAGGATGACAGTATCAGCAGCAGCTCCGCCGTACCGGAAAGTGCTTCCAAGCTTGGCTGTATCCTTGAATAGCCCTGGTCGTAGAAGGTAAACCTTGCTTCGTAGTCGCCCTGCTTTGCGCCGGTTATGCCGAGTTCGTTCATGCGCTCTATGAACGGCTCAATCTTGCCATTCTCCAGCCATATCGTCAGCAGCGCGCCTGTAACGGGTCTGTCCTCCTCGGCAGGGGCATTCTCGAGCGACTTTTCGGGTATATAGATTGTGTTCCAGGGGACGGATATTGCGGCTTCGGATATGGTCGAGCTGCCGGTCATTGGCCGCACGTCGTATATGCCGACAACCTCATATTCGCCGCTGTCGAAGAAGCGGTCGGGGGAGGTGTAGGTGTAGCGGGGCTTAAGTTCATCGCTTGAATTAGAGAAGTAACCGTATTCATAAAAGCTGAAGTCTATCTTTGTGCCTATGTCCCAGCCTTGTATCGTGGCTAATTCTTTGCTTATCATGCAAACCTTTGCACCGGAATCATATTCTTCATCAGAGATGATTCGTCCATCTTTCATGTACATATTTCCAACGTTAAAAGCAGGAACGCCCGTAACATCGTTGGTCGTTGTGACGCAGAAAGAACGTGAATTTATATAATACGCACGGCTGATTTGCTCGAACCTTTCGGATAATTCAGGACTGTTCTTTACATCTTCATATTTATAAAGCCAGAAGGGATGGGCTTTAGTATGAGTACCGCGCACATATTCTCCAACATTGCCAATGCGATTAGAATAAAAATATGAATATGTATCAAACATGGCATCAGAATTAAAAACAATGCATGATACACCGTTTATTCCTACCGGCTTCATTGTTTCATCAAAGCCATCGGCTTTTGTCATTTCCGTTATGCCAATATATTCAATCTCAGGCTCTATATATACATATTCTTTGCTTTCAAAATCAAACTTCAGCGCTGTTAATTCGTTTAAGTACTTATCGATAACACTATCCGGAACATCAATAGAAATGCTTATTCGCGCATACCCCACACCTTTATTTAGAAAAGCATCTGTGGCTGTCCATGTTATTTCCGGCACAAATGTTATGTAGCTAATATGCTCATCATCAGTGAATAATCCTCTGTTCATTATTTCGGGAATAGCAAATCCATCATCCGTTAAATTCAGCGTGATATATGAACCTAAGTTGTATGCATCAAGCACCGAATTAGCGTCAATGCCCAGCTTAAAGCGAATAACATCTTCTTTATAAAATGGTATAATTCTGCGACTATAACTGTCTTTTTTCTTCGCTATATTGTTTTCGCTGTATGCCCCGTATCTTGTGCGTAAATCATACCCAAGCACACTCGGTGCCGAAACCACGGGACTTATATCGTAGCCATTTACCGTAACTCTGCGGTATCCTGCGTAGTCTCTTGCGTCTTTTAACTCCGATACTACATTCCCGTTTATATCTACATCGGCGTATAAATCCATAACCGCAATGGTGTGAAACGTTTTCTCTGCAAGCTGAAGATTATACTGGCTATCCTTATATAGATTCAAACTTGTGCAGAAGAAGGCTGTAAGCATAATAAGCACAGCCAAATATAGCGCTGTGCGGGTAGGTTTGCGGAAAAGCTGGCGCAGGTGCATGGATAGCATAAAATACTCCCCCATATATAACGAGCCTGAAAGGTCAACAGCGTTCCGGTTGGGAACGGGCAACAATTAAATCTAAGGTCTAAATGTCAACTTGGTTACTTGGATTCTTCGTTGAGCTTATGGTAACACATTGCAATATATGTGTCAACGTTTTCCCAATGAAGGGATAATACAATTTCGCGTATGTATTTACGGCATAAAAAAGCCTCCCCTTCGGGAGGCCGCATTGCATTTTACAATTATGTGTTTATGCGTTTTGTTCCTGTTTGCCGAGTATGTCCATGAACTCCTCGCCGGTGATGGTTTCCTTTTCGAGGAGGTAGGCGGCAAGGGCGTCCATCGCGGTGCGGTTTTCCTTTATTATGGCTTCGGCCTTCTTGTAGGCGTCGCCTATCATGGCAACCACGTCGCGGTCTATCTTGGCCGCTGTCTCGGCGGAGCAGGCAAGGCTCGTATCGCTGCCAAGATACTGGTTGTTCACGGTTTCAAGCGCCACCATGCCGAAATCGTCGCTCATGCCGTAGCGGGTTATCATGGCGCGGGCAAGCTTGGTGGCTTGCTCAATGTCGTTGGATGCGCCGGTGGTGATGGAGCCGAATATAACGGCTTCCGCGGCACGGCCGCCGGTGAGCGTGGCTATCTTGTTGAAGGCTTCCTCCTTTGTCATCAGCAGCTTTTCGCCTTCCTCAACCTGCATGGTGTAACCGAGCGCGCCGCTGGTGCGGGGCACTATGGTTATCTTATGTACGGGGGCGGAGTTGCTCTGCTTTGCCGCCACAAGCGCGTGGCCTATTTCATGGTAAGCCACTATGCGCTTTTCTTCGGGCGATACAACCGCGCCCTTGCGCTGGTAACCGGCAATAACAACCTCAACGCTTTCCTCAAGGTCCTCCTGAATAACCGTGTCGCGTCCCAGCTTTACCGCGCGCAGAGCCGCTTCGTTTATAATGTTGGCAAGCTCGGCACCGCTTGCGCCGCTGGTTGCGCGGGCAATCACCTCAAAGTTGATATCGCCGGACATCTTAACGTCCCGCGAATGAACCTTCAGTATGGCTATGCGGCCGTTTAAGTCGGGCAGCTCAACGGGAATACGCCTGTCGAAACGGCCCGGACGCAGCAGCGCGGGGTCAAGCGTATCGGGCCTGTTGGTCGCGGCGAGTATAACAACGCCCTTTTGCGGGTCGAAACCGTCCATCTCGGTAAGGAGCTGATTGAGCGTCTGCTCGCGCTCGTCGTTGGAGCTGAAGCCCGAATCGCGCTTTTTACCGATGGTGTCTATTTCGTCTATGAAAACTATGCAGGGCGCCTTTTCATCGGCCTGCTTGAAAAGGTCGCGCACCTTTGCCGCGCCCATGCCCACGAACATCTCAACGAATTCGGAGCCGGAAATGGAGAAGAATGGCACCTTTGCTTCGCCCGCGACGGCCCTGGCCAGCAGCGTTTTACCCGTGCCCGGAGGGCCCACGAGCAGCGCGCCCTTGGGCAGCTTTGCGCCTATTTCGGCGTACTTTGCAGGCTCATGCAGAAAGTTGACTATCTCCTGCAATGCGTCCTTGGCCTCGTCCTCGCCCGCAACGTCGGCAAAGGTTTTGCCAGTCTGCGCCTCAACATATATCTTGGCATTGGCCTTGCCGAAGCTCATCGCGTTGCCAATTGCGCCGCCGTTCGTCATGCGGCCCATTATCAGCTTGCCTATAAAGCTGAATATGAGAATGGGCAGCACCCATGATATGAGTATTATAAGCAGGGGTGAAGCCTGCGTGGGTATGGAGGAAGCGAACTTGACGTTTGCGCTTTCAAGCCTTGTAAGCAGCGTATCGTCCGGCCAAATACCGGTTTGATAATAGCGCAGGCGGCCGTCCTTGCCGTTATGCGCGGTGAAGGTTATGGTTTTTGCGTTGTCGTCCCGTGCAACTTCTTCAACCTCGCCCGCATCAACCATTGCAAGAAAGTCGTTGTAGCCAACCTCCTCAACCTGATTTTCGAACATGAGTGGGAAAACGAAGATGTTCAGCAGCAGCAGCACTACCAATGCAACTGTGCAGTAATATATAAGCGGTTTCTTTGGGGGCTCGTGTTCTTTTACGCTCACGGTGATGCTCCTTTCAAATTTATAATAGCTTCATTATAAGCATTATAACCGTTTTCCATTTCAAAAAAAAGACGGCACATGGATATAAATGTGAAATTTGCGTTTATTATTGATTGTATCCACAAATCCATGTATAAATATGTACTTTTTCGCCACAAATGCCCAGAATTATTTGACATTAGCCTGCGCGTGGCGTAAAATTATTCTATGCGGGATTATACGCATAACCCCATAACTATGGGCGGCGTTCGCGCGGCCTAAATCATAAACTTACACGGAGGATTCTATGAAAAACAAGATCATCACTGCGCAGCAGGCTGTCGATCTCATTCCTGATGGCGCTACCATCATGATGGGCGGCTTCGTTGGCTGCGGCAGCGCGCTCTCCATCATCGATGCCCTGTCCAAGAGCAACAAGGGTCACTTCCATACCATTCACAACGATTCGTCCAAGCTGAACGGTCCCGATGGCGACGAGTATTACAGCTGGGCAAAAATGATACATAACGGCCAGATAGAAGGCTATATCGGCAGCCACCTTGGCACCAACCCTGAAGCGGTTGAAAAGTGGGCCAACGGCGAACTGAAGGTTGACCTGGTTCCCCAGGGCAGCCTGGCAGAGATGATCCGTGCCGGCGGCGCAGGCCTTGGCGGCGTTATCACCCCCACCGGCGTAGGCACTTTGGTTGAGGACAGCCCGCTGGTACGCGGCAAGGTAAATTACGACGGTAAGGATTACCTGGTAATGAAGCCCCTGCGCGCGGATGTTGCGCTCATAAGCGCATACAAGGCGGATAAGGCCGGCAACCTGTGGTATAAGGGCAGCGCGCAGAACTTCAACCGCGTGATGGCCACCGCGGCGGATCTTGTAATAGTAGAAGCCGAAGAGCTTGTTGAGGTTGGCGAGATTGAGCCCGAAAACGTTATGACTCCGGGTATACTGGTCAACTATATCGTAGTCAGGGAGGGCAAATAAAATGGAAAAAAGCATGATCAAACCCTTTATAGCTAAGCGCGTTGCGCAGGAATTCACTGACGGCATGGTCGTCAACCTTGGCATAGGCCTGCCCGTTCTTTGCACCAACTATCTGCCCGAGGGCATTCATGTTACCGTTCACAGCGAGCTTGGTATAGTCGGTCAGGGTCCCGCGCCCGATGCCGAGCATGCCGATCCTATGCACGTTGTTGACGCCGGCGGCAGCCCCTCCTCCGTGGTACTCGGCGGCGCATTCACCGATTCCTCCGATTCCTTTGCCCTTATCCGCGGCGGCCATGTGGACGCGGTGGTTCTGGGCGGCCTTGAGGTTGACGAAGAAGGCAGCCTTGCCAACTGGATAATCCCCGGCAAGAAGATGCCCGGCATGGGCGGCGCAATGGACCTGCTCGTAGGCGCAAAGAAGGTTATAGTGGCCATGGAGCATACCGCAAAGGGCAACCCGAAAATACTGAAGAAGTGCCGCCTGCCCTACACCGCGGTAAACTGCGTAAACATGATAGTTACCGAAATGGGCGTTATGAACGTTACCGATAAGGGCCTTGAGCTTATAGAATACAATCCCGAGTTTACGCTGGAGCAGATAATAGCTGCCACGGAAGCCGATCTTATCATCGGGCCCGAGCTCAAGAAGATGGACATGACCGGTTTTGAAGCGTAAGCTTTTATAAAACCGCTCGAAATAACAAAAATATAAAGGAGAAAATACAATGGCTAAGGAAATCGTATTGGCAGGCGCCTGACGTACCGCTATAGGCAAGTTTGGCGGAAGTTTGGCTAACATCCCCGCTGTGGAGCTGGGTGCTCTGGTTATAAAGGAAGCCGTTCGCCGCGCGGGCATTAAGCCCGAGGACGTGGACGAAGTGCTGATGGGTAACGTGCTGCAGGCCGGTCTTGGCCAGAGCCCCGCCCGTCAGGCCGCCATAAAGGCCGGTCTGCCCGAGAGCGTACCCGCGCTGACCGTCAACAACGTTTGCGGCAGCGGCCTCAAGTGCGTCAACCTTGCTGCGGACATGATCGCCGCCGGCGATGCGGACGTTATGGTGGTAGGCGGTATGGAGAATATGAGCCTTGCGCCCTATGCTCTGCCAAATGCCCGCTTCGGTTACAGGATGAACGACGGCAAGGTTGTTGACGTTATGGTCAACGACGGTCTGTGGGATGCCTTCAACAATTACCACATGGGCATCACCGCCGAGAACGTGGCCGAGCGCTTCGGCGTGACCCGCGAAATGCAGGATGAGTTCTCCGCCAACAGCCAGCATAAGTACGGCGTAGCCGCCGCCGCCGGCAAGTTCGATGAGGAAATCGTTCCCGTAATGGTAAAGGTCAAGAAGGAAATGGTAGAGTTCAAGGTAGACGAGCAGCCCCGTCCGGACAGCACTGCCGAAAAGCTTGCCAACCTCAAGCCCGCCTTCAAGCGCGACGGCGGTACAGTAACCGCGGGCAACGCTTCCGGCATTAACGACGGCGCGGCCGCCCTGGTCATCATGAGTGCCGAAAAGGCCAAGGAGCTTGGCGTAAAGCCCCTTGCCAAGATAGTTACCGGCGCCAGCGCCGGCGTAGATCCCAGCATAATGGGTATCGGCCCCGTGTACGCCACCCGCAAGGCCCTCAAGAAGGCCAACCTGGAGCTGAAGGACATAGACCTTATCGAGGCCAACGAAGCCTTCGCCGCGCAGAGCGTTGCCGTTGCCAACGAGCTTGGCTTCGACATGGATAAGGTAAACGTAAACGGCGGCGCCGTAGCGCTGGGCCATCCCATAGGCGCATCCGGCTGCCGTATACTCGTGACCCTGCTTTACGAGATGAAGCGCCGCAATGCCAAGTACGGCCTTGCCACGCTGTGCGTAGGCGGCGGCATGGGCGTTGCCACCATAGTGGAAGGCATGTAATTCAAAAATCACATACGGCTTAAATAAAGCATAAAAGGGCGGGCGCAGACCTGCCCTTTTTGCATACTTGAAGCAAAGCGCCGCATGTGGTAAAATCCCTGTGATATTTTTGCTTATACGGAGAAAAAACGCATGGAAAGCACATTGACGCGGCGCGGCCTTAACGGCAACCAATTAAAGCTCATAGCCATAACCGCAATGACGATAGACCACCTTGCATGGACGCTTTGGCCAGGGTATTCGCATAACCCCGCCGCAATAGCCTGCCACATAATGGGGCGGCTGACCGCGCCCATAATGTGGTTCTTCATAGTGGAAGGCTATCATTATACGCACGATGTGAATAAATATACACTGAGGCTGTTCATACTGGCGCTCGTTTCGCATTTTGCATACAATTTCTGCTTCGGCATATCGTTCCTTCCGCTGAAGAATAGCGTATTCAATCAAACAAGCGTTGCGTGGTCGCTGGCGTGGGGCCTGGTACTGCTTAGAATAAACGATTCAAAGCGCCTGCCGCATTGGCTGAAGGCCGTTATAGTTTTTGTAGTATGCGCAATAACCTTCCCGTCGGACTGGAGCTGCGTAGCTGCCGTTGCAATTCTTTTCATGGGCAACGCACGCGGCAATTTTAAGCAGCAGATGATTTGGATGATGATATGGAGCGCCACTTACGCTGCGGTGTATTTCATATTCCTTGATAAAATATACGGCGTTATTCAGCTTTTTACCTGCCTTACAATACCGCTGCTGCGGCTTTATAACGGCGAACGCGGCAAGTGGAAGGGCATGGGCAAGCTTTTTTATGTTTATTATCCGGCGCACCTTTTTATAATGGGCATTCTGCGCGTGCTGCTTTGGGGATGACGCGCGGCAGCATAAATGGTATAATATAGCCAAAATAATCAGGAGGGAACCAAAGAATGGAAAAACCGGTATTGGTCATAATGGCAGCGGGAATGAGCAGCCGCTACGGCAGCCTTAAACAAATAGACCCCGTGGACGAAGAAGGGCATATAATAATCGACTTTTCCGTGTTCGATGCTCACCGCGCCGGCTTTGACGAGGTGATATTCCTTATTAAGAAAAACATAAGCGGCGCGTTTCACGCAGCCATTGGCGACAGGGTGTCCAAATATCTTAAAGTAAGCTATGCTTATCAGGAGCTCGATATGCTGCCGGAGGGCATAACCCTGCCTGAAGGCCGCGAAAAGCCGCTCGGTACCACCCATGCCGTGCTTTGCGCGCGTCCCGCCGTGGGCACAAGGCCGTTTGCCGTTATAAATGCGGACGATTATTATGGGCCGGAAGCGTTTGAGCATCTTTATAAATTCCTCACAAGCGAGCATGGCGCAAACGAGCACCTTGCCGTGGGCTATCCCGTGGAAAACACCCTGCCCGAAAACGGCGAGGTCACGCGCGGCGTATGCCAGGTGAACGGCGAAGGCTACCTTACCTCGATAGTCGAGCGTATGCGCATTGCCCGCGCGGATTGCGGCGCAGTAGCCACGGAGGACGACGGCACCACCATAGCCATACCCAAGGGAACCACCGTATCCATGAACTGCTGGGGATTTTCAAACAGCATATTTGATATTCTGGACGATAATTTCCGCGCCAACATAGCCGCCGGCCTTGAAAAGAACCCCATGAAGTACGAGGATTTGCTGCCCGTTGCCGTTTGCAGCGCAATACAGGCGGGCAAGGTGCGGGTGCATGTTGAACCCACGCACGACGCTTGGTTCGGCGTAACGCATAAGGACGATAAGCCCGTTGTTATGCAGAAGCTCAAAGAGCTGAAGCAGAAGGGCGTGTATACCGATAAGCTTTGGAACTGATTCACGCCTGACGGCCAAACGCCCTAAACTCAACACATATAACGCTAAAAACGCTTCGGACGGGGAAATAACCGCCGAAGCGTTTTCTGTTTGGGGAACGGAAAAGCCGCAGCCGCGCCTGCCTGCCGATATATACTCCGCGCGGGCTGCAGCTTACCCGCCAAAATCGGCCGTTTACCGATGAATTCGGGACAAAACGGAGCATTTCTTTTATAATATGCTTACAAGGGCAAAGGGAACGAGGTGATACCCATGAAGGTGGAAATAAAGGTGCTGCCCGAATTAAAGGAGCCGTATGCCGTGATATACGCAGGCGATATAACGCCCGAAATACGCCGCGCGGCGGCATTGCTGGAAAAGGAAACGCCCGACGTGATCCCCGTAAGGGAAAACGACAGCATAATAGTGCTTCGCCACGATGAAATATACATGATTCGGGCGGAAAACGAAAGGACGGCCGTATATACCAAGGCAAAGCGGTATGACGGCGGCAAGCGGCTTTACGAATTTGAAGAGATTCTCGGGAAAGGGTTTATGCGGATATCCAAAGGGACGCTTGCGAACCTAAGCTGCATTGACCATGTTGAACCGACATTGGGCGGGCTTATGCTCCTTGTTCTTAAAAACGGCTGTAGGGAGTGCATCTCGCGTAAGTATCTGCCCGCTTTCAAAAAATATCTTGGACTGTAAGGAGGCATATATGGTGAAGAAGTTACTTAAAAAGATTTGCTCCGGCGTTGGCATGGGCTGCTTCGTTTTCGTTGCAGTGCTTTTCATCGCCCCTGTTTTTGCGGGCGGCGCAAACGCTTTCTTTGCAACGAGAACGGGGGAGGAATGGCAGCTTAGCGCGCTCTGCTTTATCGCAATATCATTGGGCTTCAATGTTCCGTCCCTGGTTTACGAAAACGAGCGGCTCGCCCTATGGCTCAGGACGCTTATACACATGGCCATAGGCACGGCAGTCTATCTGCTTACGGCGTATTTTGCAGGCTGGATGGAATCGGGCATAGGGAGGATAGCGCAGGGGCTTTTGATTGCGTTGGGCTCCGCCGCCGTAATATGGCTTTGCATTTTTCTGTATATCAAGGCGCAGGTAAGGAAGATGAACCGAAAAATAAAGGAAAAGCAGCAAAACGGATAGGCGCTCCGCAAAGCAATGCTCACCAAAGGCGCAGTCGGCAGGCATCGGCTGGG
>ENA-ORRN01000914-ORRN01000914.1-human-gut-metagenome-genome-assembly--contig:-NODE-914-length-21986-cov-5.372851_pt1 | contig 21986 bp, 23 predicted proteins | sample MGYA00242174_ERZ509132 | MGnify/ENA primary metagenome ERZ509132 (study PRJEB26280, sample SAMEA2338671) | human gut metagenome | biome: human gut; feature: human-associated habitat; material: faeces... | reverse complement strand
CTGTACATCTGGAGTATTATTTGATAAGGAGTAGGAACGGATATGAAAACAAAAGTAATAACCGCATTTTTAGCAGTGTTTATGCTGGCAATGACCGCCTGCGGAACGATCAGTCCGCCAATACAGACGGTGGAAACTACAACAATTCCGATAACAGCCGAGTCATTGGATTCGGCTGTCTCTTCGGAGGTCGAAAGTACCGTCAACAATGAACAGGTAAAGTCCGATACCTTTATCGCTGAGTTTTTTGACTCAAATATCAGCTTTGAAGATACAAGCGAATTGGTTACTGAGTCGATGAAAGGCTGTGCCTTTGAGAACGAAACCGATAATTTCAATGGAGTGAATAAGGTTACTTTGAAAGGCAAAAACGGCGGCGGAATAATTAATGTTCTCTGCGTTGATCTGTCACAGTCACAGCTTGATTACGATATGAAATATATCCTCGAAAACTTCGGGGATTACTATTTCGGTCAGACCTCCGCACAGATGAACGGTGTCACTGAGGACGATTTTGTGTCAAATTATCGTATGACAACAAATGTATATTCAAATGGTAAATATCAGCGTTACAGTTCCGTTCAGAAAACCGATGGTATGGCGACGCAGTTTGGGTACACGGAAACCTATGCTGTGCTTTCTGAGAACAAGCTGACAGTAGTATCAGGAGCATATCTTGGTACGGATATGATGGAAAGGCAGAGCTTTTCGCAGCTTATGGGTAAGCTTGCGGAAAATGTCAAGTATTAAAGGTTGGTGTAGTTATGCCATATATCCCATTTACAGAAGAACAAAAAGTAATGGCAAACTCCGTAGATTTAGCGGAGTTTTTGCGTATGCGGGGCGAAAAACTGGAACGTGTCGGCAGAGAGCATAAACTCATTTACTACGACGGTTCGGGCAGGCATGATAGCATCACAATGTCGGGTTCAAGGTGGTTTGACCACAAAAATCAGGTTGGCGGCGGAGCAATAAAATTTATGCAGGAATTCTATGATATGGACTTTCAGACAGCTGTGCAGGAACTGTTGGGACAGACGGTAACTTCCCTCTCTCACGCTCCTCCAAAAGCAGTTGTGCATGAAGAAAAAACGAAAGAATTCAAGCTTCCCAAATCCAATGAAAATATGCACAGGGTGTTTGCATATCTCATAAAACAGCGGTTCATTAATCCCGAAATTATCAGTTTTTTTGCGAGAAATCACACGCTTTATGAGGATAAGGAACATCACAATGCAGTGTTTGTAGGGCTTGATGAAAACGGAGTTCCAAGACAGGCAAGCAAGCGTTCAACCAATTCTTTCGGGAAAACTTTCCGCATTACCTGCGAGGGTTCAGATACCCGTTACAGCTTTTCCCACTTTGGCAAGTCGGAAAAGCTGTTCGTGTTTGAGGCTCCCATTGATATGATGAGTTTTCTTACACTCTATCCGCAGGAATGGCAGAAAAACAGCTACATTGCAATGAACGGTGTGTATGAAAATGCCGTTTTAACAGCGTTAAAGAACCATTCTAACCTGTCAGAAGTCATTCTCTGCGTTGATAACGATGAGGGCGGAATCGAGGCTGTTGACAGACTTCGGGATATTTTGAGAGAAAACGGCTATGAAAATGTACGGCGATTTGCTCCCAAATTTAAAGATTGGAATGAAGATTTAAAGGCAAAAAACGGAGCGAAATTTTTGCCTGCTGTTCCTCATAAGCGAAAGGAAGAATATCTGAAAGAAGTTAGCGAACTTGTGTATCTGAAATGCCGTCCTGATAAGCTGACCTCGCAGATCTATGCAACGTTTAAAAACAGACAATACAAATATTTGGCTGAGTATGCACTTGCAAGCTCTGCTTTTTTTATTGCACCAAAGGACGAAAATCTGATGTTTGAAAAGTTAAAATTCAAGCTGAAAGATGAGTACAAGCCTTACACCGACAAGGGCAAAAAGGCACAGAAACAAAGGGCTTTGCAGGAATGTATGCAGGAGGTTTTGCGTGATCTTAAGCGGACTGCCTGTACTCGTGAACAGTCGGTACTGACTGCGAAAATGCTGTATCAGCTTGCGGATAATGCTGTCAGATTGTCGGTTGAGGAAGCTTTAAGTGTACCGATTCAGGAGCAGTGCGAGGATATAGATATTATTTCTGAACCCGAACCGTGTATGGAGTTCGGGTAATGCGATACCCTCCGCCTCACAGCGCAATACCTTGAAGATAACAAACTAACTATCTTATTAAATACAAAAGATAGAATATTTTATAGATTGGAAGTGGTGAATTGAATGAAAAACAAATGATTTTCATAGGAGCACTTGTTGTAGCTTTTATCGCCTTTTTAGTGGTTGTAAATCTGCTTGACAACAAGTCGCTTAACGGAATAAAGGCAAAAAAGGTCGGTGACGGTCAGCATGGAACTGCGAGGTGGGCGACTAAATCGGAGATAAAGCAGACTTTTATCCCTTTGCCATTTGAGCCTGAGAAATGGCGTAAAGGTGAAAATCTGCCGACTGTTCAAGGAACTGTTGTAGCCTGCCGAACGCACGGCAAAAAGACTGTTGCTCTTGTGGATGACGGTGATGTGCATACTCTTATGATCGGCGCCGCAGGAGTCGGCAAGACCGCTTACTTTTTGTATCCGAATATAGAGCTTGCCTGTGCTTCGGGAATGTCCTTCCTGACCACTGATACCAAGGGCGATCTCTATCGGAACTACGGAGCGATCGCCGAGGAGTACGGGTATCAGGTGGCCGTCATCGACTTGCGAAACCCCACCAAGTCAGACGGCAACAATTTGCTTCACCTCGTCAACAAGTATATGGATCTGCACAAGGAGGATCCGGGCGAGGTTGCATACCGGGCCAAAGCGGAGAAGTACGCAAAGATCATTGCCAAGACGCTGATCTACGGGGACGGCGATGCTTCCGCCTACGGTCAGAACGCATTTTTCTATGATTCTGCAGAGGGGCTTCTGACCGCTGTGATTTTATTGATCGCAGAGTTCGCACAGCCAGAGGAGCGGCACATCGTGTCTGTGTTCAAGCTCATACAGGAACTGATGGCTCCCAGCGGTGTCAAAGGGAAAAATTAGTTTCAGTTCCTCATGGATCGCCTGCCGCCGGATCATAAGGCCCGCTGGTTTTCCGGCGCAGCGCTGTCTACCGGCGACCAAGCCATGGCCAGCATCATGAGTACTGCAATGTCCCGCCTGAACGCATTTCTCGACAGCGAGATGGAGCAGGTCCTGTGTTTTGACACGGCCATTGACGCCGAGCGGTTCTGCCATGAAAAGTCTGCGATCTTTCTTGTGCTTCCGGAGGAAAACCTCAATGCCTACTTCATGGTGAGTCTGCTCATTCAGCAGCTATACCGGGAGATCCTTTCTGTAGCAGACGAAAATGGCGGCAGACTGCCAAGCCGTGTGTTTTTCTACTGCGATGAATTCGGCACCCTTCCGCCCATACAGTCTGTGGAAATGATGTTTTCGGCGTCCCGCTCTCGTGGCATGAGCATCGCTGCGATTATTCAGGGCTACCAACAGCTTGAAAAGAACTATGGCCGGGAGGGCGCAGCTATCATTCAGGACAACTGCCAGCTCACCATTGCGGGCGGCTTTGCGCCCTCCAGTGAAACGGCGGAGGTCATCTCCAAGGCGCTTGGCTCCCGCACGGTCATGACCGGCTCCGTATCCCGGAGCAAAAACGATCCGTCCCAGAGTCTGCAAATGACGGAGCGGCCTCTTATGACGGCGGATGAACTGAAAAGCATGAAGAAAGGCTCCTTCATTGTGATGAAAACCGGTGCGCACCCCTTTGTCTCCCGGCTCAAGCTGTTTATGAAATGGGGCATCTCTTTTCCGAGCCAAGCCTATACCGTGGAGGATCGGGGCGCTCGACGGGTGCAGTATATCTCCCGTGAAAGGCTGATCCATGCCATTACGGATCAGTTCCCGCAGGAAAGAAGAACACCATCTAAGCCACGCACGGCAGCGTCCGGTGGCCCGACCATGACCGAGCCGGTAGAGGCGACACCGGAGCAGGAGCTGGATCATATCGCAGAGCAGACGAAAACGCCAAAGCCTCTTCGGACAGGATAAGGCGGTGGTCCAATGTCCTATTTTCAGAAGCTATATGAAAACGGCGAGCTGCCGCACCGGGCCAAGCTGGTGTATCTCTATCTGCATGACCGGATGGATAAGGAGCGGAAAGCATGGCCGGGGATCAAAACGATCGCTGCGGATCTGTCGCTGTCCCGCAGCACCGTAAAGCGAGCTATTCGGGATCTGGAAAAAGCATCCCTCATACGAAAGGAGCCGCACTACCGTGAAAACGGCAGTGCGACTTCCAATCGCTATTATATTCTCTGAAACTGAAATTTTACGCCAAGGGGGTGGTATGCCCAAACGGTGGGCCCAGCCCCGGTCCACCGTGAGCCTCCTTGAAAAGCCTACTCTAAGGAGATTACAGCAGAAAAGGATGAATATAGCGGCACAGTTAAAGGAAATTCCGGCGATAGCTGCCGACAGAACCAATATCCCGTGGGACATTATGAGATCCTTGGGTATGGTGTCCCGTCATATTAAAAAATGGCAAAGGAGAAACAGAGGTTTTCTTTCCTCTGTTTGCTCTTTTGCCTTACATAACTATTGTTTCTTTCGTCCATAAGCTCACCACCTTGTGTCTGTAAAATCGTATCCTATATATTTTACAGAAAAGAGGCTTGGCTGTTTAAGCCTCTTTTGAGGAACCTATTGCATTTCCTCTACTCCTACGCTATAATAAAAATACACTCGTAACGCTACGGATGTATTCACAAAGAAAAGGAGTACGGTTATGCCCCGAAGCTATATGTTTACAAAAGAACAGGTGCTTGATGCCGCAATCGAGCTGACACGAGAGAAAGGATTTTCCGCTGTTTCGGCACGGTCGCTCGGTGATAGACTCGGCACGACTTCCCGCCCGATTTTCAGCCATTTTGAGAATATGGCGGATGTGCAGAAAGGAATTATCGGTGCGGCGAATAAACTTTATCAATCCTTTCGGGAAGAAGAAATAAAAAGCGGGAGGTATGTTCCGTATAAAGCGAGCGGAATGGCGTATATCCGCTTTGCAAAAGAAGAAAAAGAGCTGTTCAAGTTGCTCTTTATGCGTGACCGTTCGGGGGAGCAAATCAAAGAAAATCCCGAAGAAATGGAAGCGCTGATCGGGCTGATCGCCAAGCAGGTCAACATCGACAAGGAAGCAGCAAGATTTTTTTATCTTGAAATGTGGGCATACACACACGGCATCGCATCGATGATTGCAACGGGTTTCTATGAATGGGATGAGCCGCTTGCCAGCCGAGCTTTGACGGATGTGTACGAAGGATTAAAGCATCGCTATAAAAACGGAGGTGTCCGCAATGATTGAAGCAAATGGTGTTATCAAGTCTTACGGCTTGGGTGGAAGCAAAACTGATGTATTAAAAGGCGTTGACCTGCAAATTTCGAACGGCGATTTTGCCGTGATTTTAGGCGCATCGGGTTCGGGAAAATCGACGCTTCTGAATTGTCTGTCGGGACTTGAACGGGTTGACGGCGGAAGCATTGAATACGACGGCTTGAATATTGCGGAGCTTTCCGATAAAGCGCTGACCAAATTCCGCAAGGATAATATCGGGTTTATCTTTCAGCAGTATTATCTTCTTCCCGATATGACCGTTGATAAAAATGTCCGTATGGGCGCAGACCTTGCAGGAAACTCAGATTATAGAGAAATCATAAAGGCGGTGGGGCTTGAAGCGAAAGCCGCCAAATATCCGTCCGAGCTTTCGGGCGGCGAACAGCAGAGAGTATCGGTCGCCCGTGCGCTTGCCAAAAAGCCGAAGGTTTTGTTTCTGGATGAGCCGACAGGCGCACTCGACGAAAAGACAGGACGGCAGGTACTTGATTATATCTGTAATTTACATACCGAATACGGTTTTACTATTGTAATGGTAACGCACAACGCCAATATTGCGGAAATGGCAAATACGGTTATCAGAATGAACAGCGGTGAAATTGCTGAAATCTATGTAAACACTGTGCAGAAATCCGCTTATGAGATTGGGTGGTAACGCTATGGTAATTAGATTAAAGGACACTGCTAAGCTGTTCGGGATAACGATTATTGCTTGTTGTGCCGTTTTTGTCTGTACGCTGTTTCTGAGCTACAATATCGACCTTGCGGCAATAAAGGATGTGATAACAACAGAAGCGGGAATGGCGATATATAACGCACAGGTACTTATGGGCAAAGTGATTGCCGCCGTTTCGGGCGGCTGTCTGATTGCTACTTCCGTCGTAATGCTGTTGTTCTATGTTAAAAACTATATCGGTACACACGGAAAGGAGCTTGGCATTCTCAAGGCACTCGGCTACTCCAATATTAAAATTGCAAGGCATTTTTGGGTATTCGGGCTTTCTGTATTTGTTGGCAGTACCATTGGATTTGTTGTCGGGTATTTTTACCTTCCGACATTTTATCAAAAACAAGCTCCGAGCTTACAAACTCTAATTCCAGAACTCAAAGTGCAATTTCATCCGTTGTTGACATTCGCCTTGGTTGGTGCGCCGACGATTGCCTTTTCCGTAATATCTGTGTTGTTTGCTTATCTGAAACTGAAAAGTCCTGTGTTGGATTTGCTTCGTGAAAGACAACATTACAAGTCTAAAATCGGAGGGGACGGAAAAGAGGACACGCCTTTCTTGAAGGATTTGCGTGGTGTAACGCTCAGAAGCAAAAAGTCACTGGTTTTCTTCGTGGCGTTTTCGGCGTTCTGCTTTTCAGCAATGGTGCAGATGTCCTTTTCGATGGACGAGCTTGCAAGCGAAACCTTTGCAGTTATGGTTTTATCCATAGGGCTGATTTTAGCATTTGTGACGCTGTTTCTTTCGCTTTCAAGCGTTGTCAAGGGTAATACAAAGACGATTGCTATGATGAGGGTGTTCGGCTATGACGATACTACTTGCAGCCGATACATATTGGGAGCTTACCGTCCGATTTCCTATCTTGGTTTTGCAATAGGCACGGTATATCAATACGGGCTACTGCGGCTGATGGTATCGGTAGTGTTTTCGGACATTGAAAATGTACCAGAATATAGTTTCGATTTTAGGGCGCTCACTATCACTTTGATAATATTCGTGTTTACCTATGAACTGGTTATGTATCTGTATTCTCGCAGCATAAAAAGGCTTTCGGTCAAGAGTATTATGTTGGAGTAAGAAAATGAGTATATATTTGAGAAAAAACGCTCTACCGATTTTCATAGAGATTATATTTGTCGTATCCTGTTTCTTTGTGCCACAGGAATACTATATTTATTCAAACCTACTTTTTTATCTGCTGCTTTTTGCAGACTTTTATGTGAAGCGTGAGTTTTCCTTTCGGAAATGGGTGAAAAACCTAAAAGGCGGGAAAACATTTTGGAAACAAGTAATTGTAACAACGGTGTTTTTTCTGATTGTTTTCGGATTGACTACTGCCTTAGAGAGCTTTTTCCCCAATTTAGACACCGGAATGATTATGCTGAAAAGGGATACACCAGCGCGTTTGATTGCTTTTGCAATTTCTACGATGTTTCTTCCTGCAATCACAGAAGAATCTTTTTACCGTAAGAGCATCATATCCTTTCGCAGCAAACCCGCACTTGTTTTGAGCGCTGTATTTGGGATATTGCTTTATGCTGCGGAGCATTCACTGAAGCCATGGGGCATTTTTTTAACGGCGATATGGGCGTTGCCATTAACGATTTCTTATATTAGAACAAAAAATGTGTATGTGCCAATGACGGCGCATTTTATCGTAAATGTTTTTGGAAACGGCGTGACTGTCATAATGACAATAGTGGCAATGTGCAAATAGAATTAACTTGTTTCGGTCGGAAAACACAAAAATGTGTTTCGCTGCTTGTGGGCAACACATTCGCTGTTTGTGGGGAAGAGTTTTTGCGAAAGCCGTGCTATACTTTTCTTCGGAGGTACACAAAAATGGATCAAATAAAGATTGGAAAATTTATTGCCGCCCTGCGAAAAGATAAAGGCTTGACGCAGGAGCAGCTCGGAGAAAAGCTTGGTGTGACCAACAAAACCATTTCCCGTTGGGAGAACGGCAATTATATGCCCGATGTTGAAATGCTGTCGCTGCTTTCAAAGGAATTCGGCGTAAGTATTAACGAACTTATAAGCGGCGAACGGCTTTGGGCGGAGGACTTTAAGAAAGCCGCCGACGATAACCTTGTTACGGCGCTGAACAACAGCACCTTTACGCTGAAAGAAAAGATAGTATTTTTTAAGAAGAAATGGCTGCACGAACATATTTCAACTATCGTCCTGTGCGTTGTAGCGTGGATAGGTATTATAATATGGACTGCGCTGAAATTACGAGGCAGCGACTCTTATGCGCTTTTGGGTGCAATAGGCAGTATGCTTGCTATACTTTTCTATGTGGTACTGTATAACCGTATGATGGTATATGTGGAGAACCACGCATATCGGGCAACGCCAGACAAGGAAACCGAAACGAAAAACTAACCTTGATAAATCCAAAGTAGTTGAATGCTGTCTGAGTATTGGCAGCAAAGAGTTTGTGAACTTTTTGTTTTCCTCTTGACAAAACGGGTCTACAAGTGTTAGACTATAAGCAAAGGTCTAATGCTTGTAGACCCGCAAGGAGGATTATAATGAAAAATTACAAACTTGGAGATATGGAACTGGAGTTTGCCAACTTAATTTGGGAGAATGAGCCTATTTCCTCTGGAGGCTTGGTTCAGCTTTGTGAGCAGAAATTCTCTTGGAAGAAATCCACCACATATACGATGCTGAAGCGTCTTTGTGATAAGGGCATTTTTCAAAACAATTCGGGCAATGTCGTTTCTGTCCTTTCAAAGCAGGAGTGGTTTACGAAGCAAAGTGAGGGCTTCGTGGAAGAAACATTCAACGGTTCTCTGCCACAATTCTTAGTGGCGTTTACCCGCCGCAAAAAGCTCTCAAAGCAGGAAATCGCTGAGATACAGAAAATCATCGACCAAAATGCAGAGGAATGACTATGAGCGACAAAGTATTTCTCGATATTGTAAATATGAGTATTACGTGCAGCTTTGCTATCTTAATTATTATGTTGGCACGGTTGCTGCTGAAAAAAGCTCCAAAGGTTTTCTCCTACGCATTATGGTTTGTTGCCTTTTTCCGTCTGCTTGTACCCGTTTCCTTTGAAAGCGTTTTGAGCATATTGCCGTTCAACACCACGCCGCTTTCTACGGATATGCTTTATATTGAAACCCCTTATGTGGAAACGGGTATAAAAGCAATAGACAGCGTAATCAACCCTGTTGTAGCAACTGAGGTTTTCGATTCTACCGCAAATGTATATCAGATATTTACCTTTTGGGGGAAGATTATATGGTTCATCGGCGTTTGTGCGTTTTGCCTGTATAGCATACGCTCATATTCCAAACTCAAAAAGAAATTACAGAGTGCCGTCCTTCTTCGGGATAATATTTATATTTCGCAAGTAGTCGGCACGCCCTTTGCGCTTGGATTGCGAAATCCAAAAATATACTTGCCGAGCAATTTGGCTGACGCACAGGAATATGTAATTGCCCACGAACAGACGCATCTCGCTCGGCGTGATAACCTTGCGAAGATATTAGGATATGTTGTTCTTATCCTGCATTGGTTTAACCCTCTTGTGTGGCTTGCGTTCAAGCTGTTCGTTACCGATATGGAAATGTCCTGCGATGAAAGCGTAATCAGAAATTCAAAGGAGGATATTCGCAAAGAATACAGCCGGTCGCTTTTAGAGCTTTCTATTGAAAAAAGCACACTTGGCGTACCGATGGCGTTTGCCGAGGGAAATCCCAAAGAAAGGATAAAGAATGTTATGAAATCAAACACGAAAAAAATAATTGGATTTGCAGGTTTAGGGGCGGTAATTTTGATTGTGGTCATTGCAATATGCCTTATTCCTAACCGTCCGCAGTATGCGACGGCAAAGGATGCTATTACGGGCATTCCCGCAATAGCTACGCAGTCCGCAACTCAAGCTGCAATAAAGACTGCCGATGGAAATACAACCATTACAGACAGTGAAGGCTTCAATCAACTGCTGAACTTCATAGAAGGCATTGAGGTCAACACGAAAGAAGTCAAGAGAGGCTCTTGGAATGACAGCGAGGGAAATAATAAAATTACATTTTACCGAGCAGACAATTCTATGGACTCCGTAATCAGCTTCACTTCTGATTATTCTAAAATTTGGATTGAAACAAACGCAACGCTTTCTTTCACATATAGTGTGAAAGATCCAGCAGAAGTGCAAAAGGGACTTGCGGCTTTCCTTGGCAGCAATAGCTAAGGTAATCTTGCGTTTGTGATGTTGCCATAAGTCGGAGGAAATATGCCTAATGCAAAAAGAAAAGTTCATACTATGCCCAGTCTGCGGCAACAAAACAAGGGTGCAGATACGGGAGGATACAGAGCTAAAGAACTTCCCGCTATTCTGCCCCAAGTGCCATAAGCAGACATTGATAAATGCAAAGCAACTGAATATCACAAAAGCAGAAGTGCCAGACGCTAAGACGCAGAGCCGATAACCCTTTCTCCAACTGTAAGGAGAATGGTTATCGGCTCTATTTTTATTCCTTTTCTGTTTGGCTCTCCAATGCTGCTTTGACGGTTGCTCTGATGATTTTCAGAGAACGGTCGTCGCAGCTGTAAAGCATACGAACAAGATCTTCCACTTCCGAATCTTTGACCGGCTTCTCTGGGTAGAAGATCAAGTTCCCGTCAATGGCTAATTCCCGGACGATTTTCTTGAGGACTTCAAATGTTGGTACTTTGCCCTCATTCTCGATCCTGTATAAGTATCGCTCTGAAATTCCAACTCGTGCGGTCAGTTCCTCGACGGTCAAATCGGACTTATCCCGCGCTGTCTTGATGATTTCTCCGAGCGTTTCAGGTCGTTTCTGCACTGTGCGTTCACCTCCATATATAATTATATGGATTCCGTTCATGCTGATAATGGCACAGCCGCTCAATTATTGGTGAACGCAGAGTGCAAAAAGGACTGAACTAAATACAAACACCGCCCCGCCAAATAAAAAAAACGAGGCTTTGACGGGGTGTAGAAACACGCCTATATCCCTCAAATCCGAGTTTTGGATTGGAGGGATTTTTTATGCGTTGGACTCGACATTCGGCAACTCTGCCCGTCAGAAGCCACCAATTTGATTTGCCTGCATAACGGATCGCTTGCCCGGTGAACCGTCAAAAAAAGCCTTTTCCCGCCATCGGGATATTATAGCCTATACACTGAACTGACAGACCATTATAAATATGAATTAAACGCACCTGCTTTGCGGCTTCTGCCGCTTTGCAGGTGCGTTTTGCTATATCTGCTCCTTTTGCGTGGCAGCGTTGGCTGCCGCAGTCCTCCGGTTGATCGTTTTGCAATTTTTCAAAACGATCGATTGGAGGAAATACAAATGGCAGAAGAAAAGTATGCCAAAGCAAAGTGCTTTATTCTCTCGCCCGAGGGTTACCAAGAAATCTCGTACTTGGAGCTGTGCCGCAGGCGAGATATGGAGCCGGACTATCAAAACCGGAAATTCATCCCCTTGCATGGGATGCTGATGGAGGTAACGCCGGAGCAGTATGCAGAATTCTACCGGATCCAAAACCGGCAAAGGTACATGGATCGGCGTTCTGCAGACAACGGCGATATTTCTGTGGATATGCTCACCACCGACGAATTCAACGGAGCCGACATCCTTGTGGATCCCGGAGAGTCCATTGATGAATTGGTTATCCGCAAAATGCAGACGGACAAGCTGATCGACTGCCTCTCTCTGCTGGAACAAGCAGAACAGCTCCTGATCCGTGATTTGTTCTATAACGGGCTGACGGAGCGGGATGCTGCCCAAAAGTATGGTGTGTCGCAGGTTGCGATCCACAAGCGAAAGCTGCGCATTCTGAAAAAACTTAAAAATATGGTGACCTGACCGGTTATCAGGCCCCTCACTTTTTGCCATGGAAAGTGAGGGGCTTTCTATATGCCTCTGTTGTTCTTTGAAAATTGAATGATCCGTCAGCAAATACTTTCCGCCTGCTGTCCCCGCAAGGGATGAGCGGCCTGCTCCTTCTGAGAGCGGATAGTGCGGCAGCACCGCATGAAATACGCCATGACCGGCTGCGGAAAGACAACACCCCGTCCAGTCAAAAGTCGAGCGTTGAAGCGGTGCCATGCGCCGTGAGCCGTCGCAACCAAAGAGGGCGGCCGGGTGAGATCCACGCGGAGGTGAAATTCCTGGGGAACCGATTCGCTATCGGTTGTTTGCATGATCGCCGTCTGACCACGGGTGCGAGGCAAATATGGTCGCAAAACGCAAAACGATCAAACCGGTCCAAGGGCATGACACCCACCCTTTGCGGTTGTTCATGCCTTTGGGCTTTTACTTACACCATACGGAGGTATACAGAGATGAAAACAGTTTATCGCGGCGAAGTTTACTACGCAGAGCTTTCTCCCGTCATTGGCAGCGAGCAGGGCGGCATCCGTCCCGTCCTTATTTTACAGAACAACACCGGCAATCGTCACAGCCCCACTACGATCATTGCGCCCATCACCTCGGTGCAGAAGAAAAGCTCTCTGCCCACACACATCGTCATTGATTACGATTTCCTCGAAAGTGTGTCCGTCGTCCTGCTGGAGCAGATCCGCACGATCGACAAGGAACGGCTTTCCGATTGCCTCGGCAGAATCTCTGTGCAGGATATGCAGAGGGTAGAGGCAGCCATGGCGGTAAGCCTTGGAATGAGGTGGCGGCATGACAGATAAGAACTGCGCCGCACTCGCCTATGGACTGAATCTGCTCCGCCTGCTGCGCTCCATGGCGCTGATCTCAGAGGTGGAATACCAACGCATTTTTCGCTTGCAGGTCGAGCATTATGACCCGCAAAAAAAGTTATGTCTGGTTCCTTAATTCTTGCCATTCTCGCTGGATGTATGCAAACTCATGTGGTATCCTTCGTGTTGCCGCAGAGGAAAGCGGCTATCACAAAGCGGAGCGATCCGCAGAAAGGAGATCAGCATGAGAAAAACCGTTACCGAATTGGCGATGCCCGAGCAAGGCCAGCGCCTTATCCGACTGGCACCCTATACGCGGGTATCCAGCGGATCCGACGATCAGCTTCATTCCTTCGCCGCTCAAGTCAAGTATTATACGGAATATGCGGCGGCCCACCCGGAATACGAGCTGGTGGACATCTACGCAGATGAAGCGGTCACCGGCACACGAATGGACAAGCGGGATGATCTGAATCGCCTGCTTCGGGATTGCCGAAAAGGTAAAATCGATCGCATCATCACCAAGTCCGTTTCCCGCTTCGCCCGGAACACCACGGAACTATTGACCATGGTGCGTGGGCTGAAAGAGCTTGGCGTCAGCATCTACTTCGAGGAGCAAGGGATCGACACTGCAGCTATCGACCTTGAAATGATCCTGACCTTCCCCGGCATGGCAGCGCAAAAGGAGTCGGAAACCATCTCCGAGAATATGCGCTGGAGCTATCAAAAGAGAATGGAATCCGGAGATTTCAACTGCTGCAAGGCCGCCTATGGGTATGAGCTCATAGACGGCCAACTTTATATCAATGAGGCGGAGGCGGTGGTCATTCGCCGGATCTTCGACCTCTATCTGCAAGGCTGCGGGAAGCAGGCCATCGCCAACCAGCTCAATACGGATGGCATTCCACGGAGATACGGCTATAAAACATGGCATCTCAACGCCATCCACTATATCCTGAACAACGAACGGTATATGGGCGATGCGCTGCTCCAAAAGAATTACACCACGGAAACCCTGCCGTTCCGCAAAAGAAGAAATCGCGGAGAAAAGCCGCAGTATTATGTGGAGAACAGTAACCCTGCCATTGTCAGCCGGGAAGTCTTTCAGGCGGCGCAGGCGCTTCAGCAGCGTAAAACTGCCGGGGGATCCGCCCCAAAGAATCGCTACCCGTTCAGCGGAGTGCTGAGATGCCCTGTCTGCGGTCACGCTTATCGCAGACAGGTGACCAATGGTACGGCCTTCTGGCTCTGCTCTTATAAGGCATCCGGGCGCTCAGAATGCGCCAGTGATCGAGTGCCGGAGAACATGGTCAAGGAGGCCTTTATGCGCATGAGCGGCAAGCTGGCGGACAATCGAGAAGAACTGCTGGGCGATCTGATCCGACAGCTTGAAAAGCTGCAAAACCGCACCAGCGGCAGCGGTGAGCGCATCTATCAGCTCAACCGCCAAATCGCAGATGTAAATGCCCAAAACCTTGTCGTCGCACAGCTCCACAGCAGCGGCATCCTCAACAATGCCGAATACGCTGCCCAGTCCGGGGAACTGAATCGGAAAGTCAGTGAGCTTCGGTCTGAGCGCCGCCGAATCCTAATGGAGGATGAGGATAACGAGGTCATCGAATCCCTGAGAGCGCTGGATGAGATCATGGCCGACTATGCTCCAACCGAAGATTTTGACGAGGACCTGTTTGGGCAGATCGTTGAAAGCATCACGGTGGTCAGTAAAAATGCGCTCCGCTTCTGCCTTGCCGGGGGCCTTGCGCTGACCGAGCGTATCTGAGGGGGGATGAACATGAAGAAACGAAACATTCCCTTCGGCTACCAGTGGGAAAACGGGGTCATTACAGCGCATCCGACGGAAAGCAAAATCGTGATTGGGATTTTTACAGCCTATATTACCGGGCAATCCTTGCTGCAAATCGCAGAGGCGCTGAACAAAAACGGCGTCGAGTACCTGCCCGGCGTTGTCAAATGGAATAAAGCACGGCTTAAGCGCATGATCGAAGATGCCCGCTATCTCGGTACGGAATCTTTCCCGGCCATAGTCGAGCAAACAGCCTTTGACAAGGCACAGGCGATCAAATTCGACCGGAACACGCAAAAGGATATCGACCGCACGGCAGAGATCCGGACGCTTCCGGTTCCGGTATGCTGCGCAACCTGCGGGGTACCGATGCGCCGCCTTCATGACAGCCGTACCTCCCATCAGGAAAAGTGGGTATGCCAAAGCTGCAGTACGGCCATCAAGATCACAGATACCGATTTGCTGAGGGCCATCACCGATCGGCTGAACGATCTGCTTGCCGACCCGGAGCAGGTCCATTACACCCCGGCAACTCATGAATCTCCCGTGGAGCTTCTGCGGCTGAAAAACGAGATCGGTAGAATGCTGGACGGTACGATGATCGATAAGGATCTGCTGAAAAACAAAATATTTGAATACGCTTCCCGGCAATATGCTGAGTTGGATGCAGGCGAGCGTATTACCATGGAGATGAGAGTGGCTCTGTTAGACACGGGGCCGCTCTCTTCCTATTCGGCAGAGCTGGTAAAGGCTATCGTTACTGACATTACCCTTCACGCAGATAAAAGCGTAACTCTTACCCTGAAAAACGGCCAGCAGGTCAGAAAGGAGCAATCGGATGGAGCGCATGAACACAGCGCCTAAACGGGTACGAACCATCCCAGCAACCGTCCAGCCTCTGAATGTATACAGCACAGAGTATCTCCTCAAGCGGGTGGCGGCCTACTGCCGGGTATCCACCAAGCAGGAAGAACAGCTCAATAGCTACGAAACGCAGGTGCGTTATTACACGGACCGCATCAACCGGGAACCCGGCTGGAAGCTGGCGGGCATTTACGCCGATAAGGGTATCACCGGCACCAGTATGAAAAAGCGGGATGAATTCAACAAGCTCATTCGCCAATGCAAGCGTGGCAAGGTGGACATGATCATCGTCAAATCCATCAGCCGCTTCGCCCGGAACACGCTGGACTGCCTCAAGATCACCCGAATGCTCCGGGAGCTTAAGGTAGATGTGTACTTCGAGGAACAGAACCTGCACAGCATCGATCCTTCCTCGGAATTTTACATCTCCATCTATGGTTCCGTCGCCCAAAGCGAATCCGAGAATATCAGCCACAATGTGACATGGGGAAAAGCCCGAAGCGCCAAGGAGGGAAATGTGTTCTTCGCCTATAAGTCCTTCCTCGGCTATCACCGGGGAGCGGACGGCAAGCCGGAGATCGACCCGGAGCAGGCAAACACGGTACGCCGGATCTACGACCGCTTCCTCGCAGGGGACAGCCTGCAGCAGATCGCAAACGGCCTGACTGCGGACGGCATTCCGACGCCCATGAGCAGAACGGTATGGCAGGCCAGCGTCGTGCAATCGATCCTTTCTAACGAGAAATACAAGGGGGACGCTCTGCTGGGCAAAACCTATGTAGAGGACTGCATCAGCAAAAAGGTCCGGGTCAACGCCGGAGAGCGGCCCCAATACTATGTGGAGAACAACCACCCGGCGATCATCGATACGGCTACCTTTGCCAGAGTGCAGGAAGAACTGGCCCGTCGTGCTTCCAAACGCAAGGTCAAGCAAACGGGCACCACTACGGAACAGGGCAAGTACTGCGGTAAATACGCCCTAACGGAGCTGCTGATCTGCGGTGAATGCGGCACGCCATACCGTCGCTGCACATGGACCGTAGGCGGGAAAAAGCGAATCGTCTGGCGCTGCATCAACCGGCTGGACTACGGCAAAAAATACTGCCATCACTCGCCGACGATGGAAGAAGCACCACTGCAAAACGCCATCATGGATGCAGTTTTGAAAACAGCGCAGATCGACCCGAATATCCTGCAAACCCTCAAGCAGCACATTCGGTTGGGCCTCGGTGCCGGGGCCGGAGAGGACAAGAGCGTTGAAATACAGATCCGCATTGCGCAGATCGATCAGGAATTCAAAAGCCTGCTGAACAGCGTGACTGCCGAAAATCAGCAGGAGCTGCTCACTGATCCCCGCATTACGGATCTGATGACAGAAAAGCGCCAGCTTGAAAAGGAACTGGCAGAATACGCTGCCGCCGAGCAGCACCGGCAGAATACGGCGTCCCGACTGGACAATATCTTCACCATCCTCGACGGCATGAAAAATCATCCGCTTACCTATGACGATGCAGTGATCCGCCAGATCCTGCAATGCGTCATCGTAGAATCCAAGGAGAAGATCAAGGTGGTGTTCATCGGCGGCATGGAAGTGGAAACCGAGGTGGAGCAGTGATGTCATACTTCCAAGCAAGGCTTGCAGAGGTTCAGATCCCACCAAAGAAACCGCAAAAATATCTTTTTCATGTGCCGAGGACATAAAGCCAGTCATATCAAGGCTTTCGCCCATATGACTGGGCTTTTCTTTTCTCTCAAGGTCACATCGGCGTACATGATTTTCGGCAAGAACTCAGGTATGCCAGCCGGTCTGCCTTGTGTCCGGCAGATTCAGGATATTGTCCATTACATTTGCCGAGGTGATCTTGGACTTGTAATCCAAGTGGCTGTAAATATTCGCCGTCGTGCCGATGTCGCTGTGACCCAGCCACTCCTGGATTTGCTTCAGAGGCACATCGTTTGCCAAAAGCAGTGAGGCGCAGCTGTGACGAAGATCATGAAAACGAATGTGACGCAAATTGTTCTTTTCAAGCAGCTTCGGAAATGATGATGTGAGATAGTGCGGAGAAATCAATGTCCCCATCTCATCTACACAGATATATTCCAAATACTTTTTGTTGTAGCATCGTCCGCATACTCGTTTGTATTCTTCCTGCTGTTCCTTGAGCTTTAGCAGCTTCTCTTTGAACGCAGGAACAAGGGAAGCGTTTTCAGGCTCGATTTGGTTTTGGTCGTATCCTGTGCTATCTTGATATGCTTGCCGTCAAGGTTGCAGGAAGTAACGGTGTGTCTAATGGTAATCGTGTTGTTTTGAAAATCAATAGCGTCCCATTTTAAGCCCAGAGCTTCACTTCGCCTCAGTCCATAGAACGCACCAAGAAAAATCGGTATTTCAATCAGCGTTCCTTTGGCGGCTTCAAATAATGCCTGTACCTCGTTGCCTTATTGGTTACGCTCGCATCAAGACGGCGCAATCGTTCCATTTTATTAGCTTCGTCAGTAGGGGTATCCGCTACATATTTTTTCCTAATCGCTTCAACTTCTTCTTGCTGTGCCGCCCGTTTGCCGGAATGAAAGTCCGTTTTTGTTTGTGTTTGATATATCAAAGCTCAAGCTGCACCATACCCCGTTCAAGCTCATCCTTTCATATGATGAGCATATTTTCGGCTATCGCGTCAGGACTCCGAACGCCATTCTCATCCGAAACGACAAGCAGAGTGGTAACGACCGCTCCACCGAAGAAAAGCGCACTGTCGGCATTGCGTGCGCCTGTCAGAACGGCTACGTGCGCAAATCCGAGCCGAAGCTGATCGGGACTTAGACACTCGCACACGGACGCCACACCGTATTCCGCACATGAGGACATTATTTCCGACAGCGCAGCGCCAAGCTCGTGCACATCTGCTATATCGCACAACTCAACGCTGTCGATCCCGTGCCGCTTCCAGCCGAGCGTGAACGGCAGCGCTGCATCCAAGAGAAAATATAGGAAATGGAGGAGAAAAATGATAGACAAAAACGAAGTAATTGAATTCTTCGACCGTTGTGCGCCTTGTTGGAATGAGGACATGGTGCGAAGCGATGAGATAATAGATAAGATCCTTGATAACGCCGGAGTAAAAGCCGGCAGCCGGGTGCTGGATGTCGCCTGCGGCACGGGAGTGCTTATACCGGACTATCTCAAGCGCGAGGTCGCATCCGTAACGGGAGTGGATATCTCGCCGGAAATGATTAAAATCGCTGTCGAAACCCATAAGGCAGAGAATGTTCATTTCATTTGCGGGGATGTTGAAGAGCTCAACTTCGGTGAAGCCTTTGACGCCATTGTGATATATAATGCGTTTCCGCATTTCCCGGATGCCGAGCGGCTTATAGCCCGGCTTTCTAATGCCCTTGCCCCCGGCGGGATACTTACAGTGGCGCACGGAATGAGCCGAGAGCGGATAAATATGCACCACAGCGGTGCGGCCAAGCACGTGTCGGCAGACCTTATGCCGGCTGAGGAACTTGCGGAGATATTCAAAAAGCATCTCACGATTACCAATATAATTTCCAACGACACCATGTATCAGGTCGCCGGTAAGGAAAGCACTACCTCGGCCGATGAACATACATTCGGTTGGTGCAGCCCGTCACTTTTCGCCTGATTTCCACGACCGAATTTTAAAGCCGGTACATAATTCCATCAAAGATATGGCGAGAGATTTTCTCACGCTGATTTGATGAAATTATGTACCGGCTCTTTTTGCCGTTCGTTGAAGAATGAAAAAAGCGCCTCTGAAAAGCACCGAGTCATCCGCTGCGCGGCTGACCCGCCTCTCCCTGACAGGGGAGGCAAAGAGCTGCAAATAAAAATTTGAACTGATATAGCACAAACTCCCGGGATGCGAAACGTCACGGTTTCTGCCATTGTCTCGAACCGGGCAACCGCAATAAGCGTATCCGTGACTGCGTCAATGCGCCTCTAAAAAACCGTGTATTGACAAACGGAGGGTTATGTAATAGAGTGAGACTATACAATGTGTTAATTAATAATCATTACAGCGCGCCGAACAGACGCTAAATTTTCGACAGATGAGCTTTTGTCATCACATCCCCCCCGAGTCAAGGTCCCCATCATGTAATATCTGCGCCCGGCACGGCCGGTGAGCGCATTTATGATAATTAAGGAAGAGGAGAATTTGATTATGGCACAACTCAGACCCAAGATCGTCAAGCTTGCAAAGGTCATCGGCGGTGTTTCCGGCATGGTCGTCAAGATCGACGAGAACGCGCCCGAATACTACTGCATGGCGAACATCGTTTCCGATGACGAGGCAGACATTGCCATCGCCGCCGGCCTGCGCAAGGAGCGCACGGCCGAGTATCTTGCAAAGAAGGTCGGCAAAACCGTCGAGGAGATAAAGCCCTCGCTCGATAACCTCGTCTATTATGGCATTTTCCGCCGCACGCTTGACGAAAAGCTCGGCGAGGACGTCTATTTCATGCAGATCTTCGCGCCCGGCATACTCGAGATGATGGTCAACAACAAGGAGCTTATGGCCGCCCACCCCGAGGTCGGCAGAGCCTTTGAGGAGTACACGCGCGTGCGCATGCAGCTGCTCGGCCCCGTGCTTCCCAACGGCTACGGCCTGATGCGCGTTATCCCCGTCGAGAGCGCGATAAAGGACATCCCCGGCGTGAGCGACTACGAAAAGCTTTCGTACTACCTGAATAAGTACGACACCTTCTCCGTCTCGCCCTGCTCCTGCCGCGCATCGCGCACCAGCATCGGCGACGGCTGCGGACATCTTGACGAGGACATGTGCGTTCAGATGGGCAAGGGCGCCGAGCACTACATCCGCTCGGGCCGCGCGCGCCGCATAACGCGCGAGGAGGCGATGGAGATAATCCTGCGCGCCGAGGAAAACGGCCTGATGCACGATATCCCCAACATCGAAGAGGCCGGCGACAGCGCCGCTATCTGCAACTGCTGCTCGTGCGCATGCTTCGGCCTGCGCGCAGGACTCATGTTCGGTGCGCGCGACGCTATCCGATCCAACTTCGTCGCCGAGATCGACGAGGCAAAGTGCGTTGCCTGCGCCCAGTGCGTCGAGACCTGCCCCGGCAATGCGCTCAAGCTCGGTCAGAAGCTGTGCTCGACCGAGGATCTCACTCCTCCGGGCTACGCAAAGCTCACAAACACCGTTTTCGTAAAGAAAACCTTCAATCCCGATTACCGCGAGAACTTCAAGGACACCCTCGACACCGGCACCGCGCCCTGCAAGGCCGCATGCCCTGCGCACGTTCCCGTTCAGGGCTACCTGAAGCTCGCCGCTCAGGGCAGATATACCGACGCCCTTGAGCTTATAAAAAAGGAGAACCCCTTCCCGGCGGTCTGCGGCCGCATATGCAACAAGCGCTGCGAGGACGAGTGTACGCGCGCAAGCGTTGACGAGGCCGTTGCGATCGACGAGGTCAAGCGCTTTATCGCCGACCACGACCTGCACGAGGACACGCGCTTCGTGCCCAAGATGGTCAACCAGATCGGCCGCCCGTACACCGAGAAGATCGCCGTCATCGGCGCAGGTCCTGCCGGCATGAGCTGCGCATACTACCTCGCAAACAAGGGCTACCCCGTCACCGTTTTCGACCGCAACCCCGTGCCCGGCGGCATGCTGACCCTCGGCATCCCCAACTTCCGCCTCGAAAAGGACGTTCTCAACGCCGAGATCGACATTCTCAAGGATATGGGCGTCACCTTCAAGTGCGGCGTCGAGGTCGGCAAGGATATCACCATCGAGCAGCTGCGCAGCGAGGGCTACAAGGGCTTTTACCTTGCCATCGGCGCACAGAAGTCGCAGTCACTGCGCATCGACGGCGAGGAGCTTAGCGGCGTGTTCGGCGGCGTTGACTTCCTGCGCGAGGTAAACCTCGGCAACAAGCCCGAGATAGGCGAAAGCTGCGCAGTCGTCGGCGGCGGCAACGTTGCAATGGATGTGTGCCGTGCGGCGGTGCGTCTGGGCGCAAAGAACACCTACATAATCTATCGCCGCTCGGCCGACGAGCTGCCTGCCGACCCCGAGGAGGTCAAGGAGGCCATGGAAGAGGGCGTGCAGTTCCGCTTCCTCAACGCGCCCGTCTCCATCGAGGGCAAGGACGGCAAGGTGTCCGCTCTCAAGGTCGAGATCATGGAGCTTGGCGAGCCTGACGAGAAGGGCAGAAGAAAGCCCGTCGGCACCGGCAAGTTCAAGACCATCAAGGTCAATTCCGTCATCGGCGCTATCGGCCAGACCATCGACTGGGGCGAGCTGGATATCGGCGCGCTCAAGACCGCCGCAAAGGGCGTTGCAATGGCAGACCCCGTAACGCTCCAGACCGCACAGGAGGATATCTTCGTCGGCGGCGACTGCTACACCGGCCCGAAATTTGCGATCGACGCAATAGCCGCCGGCCGCGAGGGCGCTATCAGCCTGCACCGCTACGTTCAG
>ENA-ORRN01000898-ORRN01000898.1-human-gut-metagenome-genome-assembly--contig:-NODE-898-length-22287-cov-2.916832_pt1 | contig 22287 bp, 18 predicted proteins | sample MGYA00242174_ERZ509132 | MGnify/ENA primary metagenome ERZ509132 (study PRJEB26280, sample SAMEA2338671) | human gut metagenome | biome: human gut; feature: human-associated habitat; material: faeces... | reverse complement strand
GGCTTCCATGAACGGATAATTCATTCGGAATCAAAGAAAATATATCGAAAGTCCCATAGGATTTTTTAATTAGCCCGGAGTTTTCTTGACTCCGGGTTTTTTATGCTGAAGGGGAATATGCGGATAAATAAAAACCCCAAGCATGGCTCGGGGCTATTTTCAGAAGTCTCTATGAGGCTATTCTATTTGTCTGTATTGTATTTCGATAGATTATTAAGATTCTTTCCGGGGCCTTCCGCGGCGGTTGCCGCTTTTGGGGTTGCCTCCCGGACGTTTGTTTCCGGGGTTTCTTCCTCCGTTATTACCATCTTTCCGGGGACGTCCGCGTCCGCGGCGCATGTTTCCGTACTTTTCAGGTTCGTATAGCGGGGTTTCGCCGAACTTCGGGTCGATAGGAATCTTATAAACTTCTTTTTCCAGGAAGTCTTCAATACGTTTGAATTGTGCCTGCTCTTCAATGCTGATGAATGTGATGGCTAATCCTTCGCCTCCGGTACCACGGGCGGTACGGCCGATGCGGTGTACGTAATCTTCCGGGTCGTGGGGGATATCGTAGTTAATCACCAGTTTGATGTCGTTGATGTCGATACCGCGCGAAACAACATCGGTTGCCACCAGTATATCGATATGTCCGTTCTTGAATTCTTTCATTACTTCCTCGCGCTGCGACTGCTCCAGGTCGGAGTGCATGGCAGCTACGTTGAACTTCATCCGTTTCAGGGTGGAGGCAAGTTCTTTCACTTTCATTTTGGAGGAAGAGAAAATAATGACACGCTGCGGGCGGCTTTGCAGGAACAGGTCTTCGAGTATCTTTAGCTTCTGAGGATCATAGCAGATATAGGCCGTCTGCATAATTGTTTCGGGAGGACGTGAGATGGCGATTTTGACTTCTTCGGGATTCTTCAGGATTGTTTTTGCTAACGTCCGGATTTTGGGAGGCATGGTAGCCGAGAACATGATAGTCTGACAAGTAGGAGGCAGTTGTTTGTATACCTGCATGATGTCGTCGTAAAATCCCATATCCAGCATACGGTCTGCTTCATCCAGTACAAAATAGGAAACCTGTGAAAGGTCTACCGTTCCCAGTTTCAGGTGGGACAACAAACGTCCCGGAGTGGCGATAACAATATCGGCCCCCATTTCCATACCACGCTTCTGTTGCTCCCAGGCAACTCCGTCGGTACCACCGTATACGGCCACAGCCGATACCGGAACAAAATATGTAAAACCTTCGATCTGCTGGTCTATCTGCTGGGCCAACTCGCGGGTTGGAGCCATGATAACTGCATTGACCGCATTGTCAGGATGATTGCCTTTACTTAATTGATTAATTAATGGCAGCACGTAGGCTGCTGTTTTCCCTGTACCGGTTTGTGCGCAGGCAATAATATCCTTCCCTTCTAAAATAACAGGAATCGTTAATTCCTGTACAGGAGTTGTATCCTGAAAATTCATAGCATCGAGTCCGTCCAATACGGCCTCTTCTAAATCCAATTCGTCAAATCTCATCTTCTATCATTAAATTCTCCGTAAAGGTAAATAATATTTGTCAAATTCTACAATAGTAACACCGGCTCTTGTAACAATTGTCCTGTAAATTTCTGTAAGCGTTGAAAATTGATATATCTATATAGTGGGGTAACATAAAAAATTAATATCTTTGCCCACATTGGAAAAATAGCGAGTTATATTATGGGAACAGATGATAGCTGTAACAGCTCTCAAAAGAAAGTAACCTTAAATGAGCCGGATACTGTTCATGAGTTACTGAATACGATATTAGATCATTTGCCACTGGGTGTATTTGTAAAAGATCCGGAAGATCATTTCAATTATCTTTACTGGAATAAATTTATGGAAGAGATAACGGGGATCGATACTTCCCAGATCGAGGGACATGATGACTCTGAAGTGTATTATAATGCCTTGATGTCGGTAGAGGAACGACTGGAGGTAGATAAGAAGGTCATCAGTTCGGGAAAGGTGGCCGAATTTCACGGCTGGCTCAAGGATGCTTCCGGCGCGATGAAATATCTTGAAGTAGAAAAGTATCCGATTTCTTTAAGCAATGGAAAACCTTTGTTGTTGGCTTTGTGGCGTGATGCCACTGTTAAGCGGGCAATAGAAAAACGTCTCGAAGATGAGCGTGATAAGGCGGAAATGGCTGATAAGCTGAAATCAAAATATCTGGCAGACATGAGTCATGAGATCCGTACACCGTTGAATGCAATAACCGGTTTTTCAGAAATGATGGCGTTTGCGGATACGGACGAGGAGCGTATGTCTTATTACGAGATCATCAAGGCGAATAATCAATTGCTTATGCAGCTTATCAACGATATTCTGGACTTGTCGAAGATTGAGGCGGATGCGATAAAGATTAGTTATGCTCCGATCGACCTGAACGAGATGATGGATACGACCTATGCTTCCGTAAAGCCCCGTATGCCGAAAGATGTGAAGTTGATTCTGGAAAAAGGATTGGATAGCTGCACCTTTGGAACCGATTATATCCGCTTACTCCAATTAGTGAATAACCTGGTCAATAATGCGATCAAGAATACTAAAAAGGGTAGTATTACGATGGGGTATAAGGCGCTGGAAGATGGCCGGCTGAATTTCTATGTGAAGGATACCGGACAGGGGATAGCCGAGGAGCAGCTACAAAACCTCTTTAACCGCTTTGTTAAAGTCAATGACTATGTGGAAGGTATCGGCCTGGGACTTGCTATATGCAAAGGACTCGTTACTAAAATGGGAGGCTCGATCCGTGTAGAATCGCAACTAGGGGAAGGTTCCACTTTTTCGTTTATCCTGCCTTCACGAGAAGAATGAGGATATACTTTTATTTATAGTAGCGTTTGTAAATCTGATCGTATAACCCGCTTTCTTTGATTTGTGACAGCCAGCTGTTCAGGCTGTCGAGCAGGATAGGGGAGTCTTTGCGTACCGCCCACGACTGGAGTTGGGTGAAACTGATATCCGTGTCGATATCTATTTCCGGTAAATTTCCTTTAGATACGCGGGCTATTTGCTGGTCGCATACGGCATAGTCGATGTCGCCTTTGGCAACCATAATAGCCAGCTGTTCGCTGGAATAAAGTTCATCTTCTATCACATAGATTGTATCTCCTATTTCGTGTGCCAGATTTTGCAGGCGCAGTAAGGCGGGGGAGTTTTTCGGAATATACAAGGTCTTTTGTGCCAGGTCGAGTTGATTACGGATCGGTTTGATGCCGTTATTGGCTTCTTCCGTGCGTTGCACCAGTACTTGTTTATTGAAGACGATCGGATCGGTGAACAGATAGTCCTCTTTGATGTCGCTGGTGATAGGAATATTGCGGGCGATTACGTCGCATTGGTTATTGGATAATTGTTTGAAACTTTCGGCCAGGCTCATCTCCAGCTGAGTCTGTACTTCCAGTCCGGATAAAGCGGAGATGGCCTGGCTCAGTTCGTATTGGAAACCTTCGATCGTATCGCCGGCTACATAATAGCCGGACTGGTTATATTCGGTAACCAGTCGCAGAATACCTTCTGACTTAATTTCCGGATAATCCCTGGGTGGGACAGGTTCCTGCTTGTACGGCCATAAACGGAACATGGCTATCAGTACGCATGCCAGGAGGACAATATAGACTACCAGTAACTTCCGGGATTTCATACGGCTTAGTTATTGAATGTAACGGCAATACCCATTTTCAACACCATCGGATTCAACGGATAGTGTGCCAGGGAGAAATAGTTCGGATCAGCAAACTTACTGCTCAGGTTGTAAGCCATCACAAAGAACCGGGCCTGTTTCAGGTGGAAGTTTACGTAGGCGTTAACCAGTGGATAATTACCGACTTTTACTTCATCCTGAACCTGGAACTGCTGTGTTGCCGGTTCGTAGTAAGGTGCATAATAAGCTGTATTATAATATACATTGGCACCTAGCTGTACGGTCAGTACTTTCGCCACCTTGACGGCCAGATACATATTTGAATAGGCACTTAATGACGGAAGCGGGAGTACGCTTTCATCGCTGCTTAACTGCCAGCATGCTTCATTTTCCCAGCCGAAAGCACGGAAGCGGAAGTCTTGTTTGATGCGTGCACTGACTACCTGTAAGTTGCTGCCATGCTGTACCGGGAATCCCTGTTTATTGAAATAGATATAATTCTGAATACTTTCCACTCCGGCTTTCAAAGTAGTCTTTGAAGATTCCAGATACACTTCACCGCCCGCATAGATTTGCTGCGTCATGTTAAAGTTGGGGTTATCCCACCAGTAATAACGGGAATGGTTATGGCGCATGTAAAAGGCCGGCGTTACATTCTTTATATAGGCGTCTGCTTTGATCACAGCATCTTTATTGAACAACTTGAAACGGGTTTGCAAATCCCCGGTAACACGGAACTCACCGACGTCGCTACCTACCATACAAAGTTCTCCGCGTGCATTATAGGTCAGGATGCTACCCTGGCGTTTGGAAAGTTCGGCTCCAACGTAAGTAGAAAACTCGTCGTAAAGCTTTGCCGTAGGCAGGTTCTTCAGGTCGATATTATCAACAGAGAAGTATGGACCCCGGCCATATTCGCCATAATCGAGCCCTTCTATTCTGGGTTCCAGTTTGAACCGGCGTTTTTCGAGTCTGACGAAAGCTGTCAAACCAAACTTAACCCAGTCCTGGAAACCTTCACGCAGGGAAAGTCCGATCGTATTTTTCAGATTCCATGAAGATGTCTGGTCGTTGAGTGTAGCTCCTAGTCCATAAATACGTGGGAAACGCAGGCCGTTGTCGTCGACTATATAAGACGAATCCATCAGCGCCGTATTGTCGGCGATGAACCGGCGACGGTTATCTTCATAATCGATCGTATGGATAATGCTGGATACCGGGACGAACATTTCTTTGGGATTCCCTTCTTCATCCTCTTCCTCCAACTCACGTGTGAAACCGAGGTTATAACGCTGGGTCAGGAAATACCGTTTCCCGCGAACACGGTTCCAGGCATTGGTCAGATAACGTATGTCGTACGATTTTGTATCGGAGGGACGTCCTTCCGGGAAATACTCGTCGGGATGACTGATGGTTGAGTCGTTTGCCATTCCTCCGTTTTCGTAGTTTACGAAGTTGAAGTTGCTCAGGTAGGCATGCATCTCGTACCGGTCGGTCTGGTAGCTGCCGAAGAAACGGTAGCTTAACAGTTTATTACCGTTGTTTTTATAATGTCCGCGGCCATAAATATAGTCGATATCGGCACCCACATTGATCTTTTTACCGAAATTCATGGTCATGGTTCCTTTCAACTGTTCTTCTTTGTTTGTACTACCGCCGGCGGTGGTGTACAGAACGTTGGTATAAGGAATCTTTGTGTTGTAGAAATAAGCGTTTTCCGGCGTTGTGATATAGTAATCGTAGGCATCGGCGAAGATAAAATCGCGTGCTTCCTGCCGTTCGGAGAATATTTTCGTCTGTGCCGGTGCTCCCAGGTTAGCCAGGTAACCGATGGCGAGCGATTTACTTTCCACCAGTGTCGAGTTGCTGAAATTCAGCTTGTTCGTATCCAGTGGCGCCACATATGCCTCACCCAGGGAAGGGGTAAGCCGATAGGCGGTTATACGCTTTGAATTTAAGGCGGCACTATCCGCTACCAGCAGACTGTCCGGTATATCTTTCTGAGAAGAAGTCAGGTTTGACAAGGAGAAGCCGCCACGTTTTCCTCCACCTTTCTGATCTGCCCTGCTGGCTCCACGTTGGGCCTGAACGGTTGTGGCAGATACTATCAGCAATAATAATATGTATAAGCAATGCTTCATGGGTTGCAAAGATAAAACAAAAGGGCATTTCTACGAAAGAAACGCCCTTCTTTATATTCTTTTTGCAAGATTACATTTTCTGTATAATTTCCATCCCCTTCTTGATGGCGGCTTCGTTCATCGGGATTAACTTGTGGTGACGTTCGGGCAGGGACTTCTTCAGACCCAGCAATACGTTTTCAAGTTTCACCATCGGAACGATCTTCAGCAGACCACCCAGGATAAGCATATTGAATGCTTTTTCATTCTTCATTTCGGTAGCTGCGTCCATAGCATCCACACGATAAACGCTGATATCCGTACGTTTCACCGGAGTATGGATTCCATATCCGTCATAGATCAGGATACCACCCGGTTTTACTTTGCTTTCGAACTTGTCCATGGAAGGCTGGTTCAGGATGATCGCGATATCGTATTCGTTCAGGATCGGAGAACTGATCGGGTCGTCGCTCAGGATAACGGTCACGTTAGCCGTACCGCCACGCTGTTCAGGCCCGTATGAAGGCATCCAGCTAACCTCTTTGCCTTCCATCAGTCCGGAATAAGCAAGTATCTTACCCATCGACAGAACACCTTGTCCACCAAAGCCTGCTATAATTATTTCTTGTTTCATGTCGTTTTTGTATTTACTTATTCTTTATTTTTTAGATCACCCAGCGGATAGAACGGGAACATGTTTTCCTCCATCCATTTGTTTGCTTTTTCAGGTGTCATCTTCCAACCGGATGAACAGGTGGAAACGAATTCGACAACTGACGTGCCTTTGCCTGCCATAGAGTTTTCGAAGGCTTTGCGAAGCATCTTCTTGGCTTTACGAACGGCGGCGGCTGTCTGTACGCTTTGGCGGGTAACCAGACAGGTTCCTTCCAGCTGAGCCAGCAGATCACCGATCTTCAATGGGTAACCGTTCAGGGCGATGTTACGGCCGTATGGGCAAGTGGCTGTCGGCATACCTTCCAGTGTGGTAGGAGCCATCTGTCCGCCGGTCATACCATAGATGGCATTGTTCACGAATACGATCACAATGTTCTCACCGCGGTTGGCAGCATGGATGGTTTCGGCTGTACCGATAGCGGCCAGGTCGCCGTCGCCCTGATAGGTGAAGACCATCTTTTCCGGATTCAGACGTTTGATGGCAGTAGCAATCGCCGGAGCACGTCCGTGAGCTGCTTCTTCCCAGTCTATATCCAGATAGTTATATGCGAAAACGGCGCAACCCACCGGGGAGACACCTATTGTTTTTTCTTCCATTCCCATTTCGGCGATCACTTCGGCGATCAGCTTATGTATCACACCGTGGCTGCAACCGGGACAGTAGTGCATGGGATTGTCGTTCATCAATTCCGGTTTTGTATAGACCAGATTCTCCGGTTTAATTATTTCGTTGAGTTCCATAATTGTTACTAAATTAACTAATAAATCTCAGTAGATATTGAACAAGTCTGAAGCATATGGCTGCTCCGCCGCAATAGAGAAATACGTGACGGTCGTCGACGGCAAAGTAGCAGATAATCGCTGCTGCCGCCAATACCATGAACAGGATTGTCAATATGCTGTCTGTTTTACTTCCGCGTGTCATCGATAATTCTTAATTTTCAATTCTCAATTATCAATTCCTTAAGCGCGTTCAGTACTTCATCCGGAGTGAACACGATACCACCCAGGCGGCCGAAGTGTTCAACCTTTACTTTTCCGTTTACAGCCAGGCGGATATCTTCCACCATCTGGCCGGCATTCAGTTCGACGGAAAGCATGCCTTTTACCTTTTCGGCATAATCGGCAATGGCTTTTTTCGGGAACGGCCACAGCGTGATCGGGCGCAACAGGCCGAGTTTGATACCTTCGGCACGTGCGATCTCCACAACTTTCTGACAAATACGTGCGGAAGAACCGAAGGCAACCAGCAGATATTCCGCATCGTCGCAATGGAACTCTTCGTAGCGTACTTCGTTTTCTTCAATCTTACGGTATTTAGCCTGGAAGCGGAGGTTGTTCTCTTCCATTTTGGCCGGGTCGAGCTCCAGTGAAGTGATCACGTTCGCTTTGCGGCTTTTCAGTTTGCCCTGTGCGGCCCACGGACATTCGGCGATGATTTCAGTTTCTGTCTTACGCGGACGGAAAGGAGGCATCACCACTTTTTCCATCATCTGGCCGATGATACCGTCGGCAAGGATAATAGCCGGATTGCAATATTTGAAGGCAAGGTCGAAACCCAGTCCGACAAAGTCTGCCATCTCCTGTACGGAAGAAGGGGCCAGGGTAATCAGGCGATAGTCACCGTGTCCGCCACCTTTCACAGTCTGGAAGTAGTCTGCCTGGCTTGGCTGGATTGTTCCCAGGCCGGGACCGCCACGCATGACGTTTACAATCAGACAAGGAAGTTCCGCCCCTGCAATATAGGAAACACCTTCCTGTTTCAGGCTGACGCCGGGGCTGGAAGATGAAGTCAATACACGTTTACCTGTTCCGGCACCGCCATACACCATATTGATCGCTGCCACTTCGCTTTCAGCTTGCAGTACTACCATACCGGTAGTTTCCCAGGGCATTTCAGCCATCAGGGTTTCCAGGATCTCCGATTGCGGAGTGATAGGGTATCCGAAGTATCCGTCGGCACCGTAGCGGATAGCTGCGTGGGCGATGGCTTCGTTCCCCTTCATTAATTTTATCTCTTCTGCCATATCTGTTTTATATTTTTACTTTGTAGATGGTTAAACAGCCGTCGGGACAAACCAATCCGCAACTGGCGCAACCGATGCAAGCATCCGGGTTTTTCATGTACACATAATGGTACCCTTTGTTGTTCACTTCACGCGGGTGTAATTCCAGAACATCGCTGGGGCAGGCAACTACACATAAGTTGCACCCTTTGCAGCGTTCCTGGTTTACAACGACCGCTCCTTTTATCTTTGCCATAGTATAACTAATTATGTTTTATGTCGTGTAGGTCGGCAAAGTTAAGAACTAATGTTGTAAAAACAAGGATTGTTTAGTTTTTTAATAGTCGTTAGCCTCTAATGATGACAGATAGCCAATGAATAGTAATGGCTGTCTGTCAAATTTCATCTGTAGACAGTCCGTAACGCTTCATTTTGTTAAACAACGTTTTCCGGCTGATAGCAAGAGCCTCGGCTGTCAGTGTCCGGTTGAAGTTGTGCTTCTTTAGGGCTTCCAGAATCAGTTCCTTTTCCATTTGCGCATTGATTTCGCGGATGCTTCCTCCGCTTCCGGCGATGGTTGCTTCTTCCGTCGAATCATATCCTTTTACCCGGTCGGGCAAATGTTCGGGGCGGATCGTGCCGTCCGTGCATAAGATCATGGCACTTTGCAGGGCGTTCTCCAGGTCACGCACATTGCCGGGCCAGTCGTAAGAGGAGAGTAGCTTTACCGCTTCGGGAGTGATAGACTGCACATCGAGGCTCAACGCCTGGTTGTATTTACGGATAAAGAAATTAGCCAGCAGGGGAATATCTTCTTTCCTTTCCCTGAGCGGGGGAAGGATCAGGGTAAATACATTCAGACGATACAACAGGTCGAGACGGAAATGTCCGCCTTTTACTTCATCGTCCAGATTACGGTGGGTGGCGGCTACGATACGCACATCTACCGGTATCGCTTTCTTTCCGCCGATTCGGGTGATCTTCCGCTCTTCCAGCACACGGAGCAATTTAACCTGTGCATCCAGGGGAAGTTCTCCCACTTCGTCGAGAAACAATGTCCCGCCGTTTGCCCGCTCGAAAGTGCCCGCCTTTGCTTCTTTAGCATCGGTAAAGGCACCGCGTTCATGGCCGAATAGTTCGCTTTCCATCAATGTCAGGGGAATGGCGCCGCAGTTGATCGCGACGAAAGGACCGTTTGCCCGCAGGCTGTTGTGGTGGACGGCACGGGCGATCAGTTCTTTTCCTGTACCGCTCTCGCCGTGGATCAGGACGGTCGCATTGGTTTCCGCTACCCGCAGGACCTGTGCCATCACTTGTTTCAGTCCTGTGTTCTCGCCGATCACGTTGCTTCGTTTTTCCCCCAGTGTCTTTTTCAGGGTGGAGATTTCACCTTTCATGCGGCTGTGTTCGACGGCACGTTTGACGGTGAGTAATAATTTATCGTTGTCGAAAGGCTTTTCTATAAAGTCGTAAGCCCCTTTCTTCACAGCGTCGACGGCGAGGGAGATGGAACCGAAGGCTGTCACAAAAAGGACAACCTGGGTCGGGGAGATACGCCTGATCTCCTCCAATGCTTCCACACCGGTCAGTACCGGCATCTGCTGGTCCAGCAGAATAACGTCGGGCTGGAAGGAGAGGAGAGCCTCTACCGCCTCCCGTCCGTTTTCGACGGGCATTACATCATATCCTTCATCGGTCAGCAAACGGGCGATCATCTTGCGGATGCGCGGCTCGTCGTCGGCAACTACTATTTTTGCTTTCATATGCGTTGCGGTAATTTTATATTTATACAAGTGCCTTTGTCCGGCACGCTTTTTACTTCGATCTCGCCTTCATGGCGGTTGATGATACCGTAGCAGATGGCGAGCCCGAGTCCGGTCCCTTCTTCCTTGGTCGTGAAGAAGGGGTTGAATACATTCTCGATGTTCTTCTGTTCGATCCCCTTGCCGCTATCTTCAAATGAGATGATCAGGTAACGGGAATGGGTATTGATGGGAGTTCCCTTTTCTATACTTATTATTAATGTACGCGAGCGTTCCGGCGGATTCTTCCCCATCGCTTCGACGGCATTCAGGATGATATTCAGGAAAACCTGTTTCAGCTGTTCCGCATCCCCCTGGATGGTCGTGTTGTCGGTGAAATATTCGAATTCCACCTCTACGTTTTGTTTGCGTAATGTATTGGTCACCAGCAGGAGCGTCTGGTTGATCAGCTGTTCAATATTTATATCGGACGTGTTCAGGTCGGACGGACGGGCGAAAGACAACAGACCTTGTACGATCTTGTTGATACGTTCCACTTCCGAGATCAGCTCCGTCACCATTTCGCTTTTTACTGGGTCGGCGCTGAAGTCTTTGCTCAGATATTGTATCGTGCTCCGGATGGCTGTCAGCGGGTTACGTATCTCATGGGCCGCCCCGGCTGCCAGTTCGCCGAGCGTTGCCAGGCGGTCGGTACGGTACATCTTTTTCAGACGTTCGGTCTGCTGCTCGTAAAGCGAAGCATGTTCGATGGCGAATGTAGCCTGGTTGATCAGGATGGAAAGCAGGTTCAGTTCCTGTTCGGTGAATGGGGCGCCATCGGTTTTCTTCCCTAAAAAGATCGTACCGTTGATCTGGTTCATGATCTTGAGGGGGAAGATCAGTTCGGCACCCAGTTGCCTGATTATTTCCTGTTCTTCGGGAGGAAAATAGGAGACGATATCCGGATGCCTGGAGATGATCAGGTGCTTTTCGTTGACAGACAGCCAGCTGATCAGCCGGCTGCGGTTGGTCAGCGTCACAGGCTTGTTCTTCGCTTCGTTCTGCAGTTTGAATTTGCCTGTGTTTTCATCCAGCAGGAAGATATAAACACTTTCTACCGGGCATATTTGCTTTACCTTGGCAACGATATTGCCGATAAGCAGTGACTTGTCGACGATCAGAGTGAGCGACCGGTTAAACTCCGAGAGTAGCTGCTCCAGGTTCGGTTGCCTGGGTTGTTCGTCCTTCTTGAATAGTGGCATACTTTTTCTTGATCTTTGTGCAAAAGTACGCAAAATCGTATTAATTGAAACAATCGAACTTCGGTTTATCTCCCATCTCGAGCAACAACGTCCCTCCGGATACGATGGCAGCGAATGGTATTCGGGGTTGTTTCAGTTCTTTCCCATTCAGGTAAGCCTTTTGGATATAGATGTTTTCTTTTGAGTTGTTGCGGGCTTCGATCGTGAAAGTCTTCCCTTTATAATAACCGGGGTCTAGACGGATCGTTATTTTGTTGAATAGCGGGCTGCTCAGTTCCAGTTCCGGCTTCAGGGAAACTCCTCCGTTCATTTCGAACAGACCCAGTGCGCTCATCACGTACCAACCGCCCATCTGACCTTCATCCTCGTCGCCTTCCCAACCATGATAAGGGGTTGAGCCGTAGAAACTGTCCAGGATGGCACGCGACCATTTCTGGGCCAGCCAGGGTTTACCGGAATAGTTGAACAGGAACGGGGTACACATATTTACTTCGTTTCCCTGATTGATGTAAAACTCAGCCGACTGTCCTGTGGTACGGTCGAATACATGGGCGGCAAACTTATGCTTTTCCGATTTGATAAATCCCTCTTCCAGCCGGCTGTTGAAGAGGTCTTTCCCCAGGAAGTCTACCAGTCCGGGAATATCGTGCGGCACGTACCAGGAGTATTGCCAGCTGTTGCCTTCAATGAATCCCTTATTGGAGAACACATCGAAATCCGGGTCCCAGTTACCCAGGCTGTCACGCCGCATGACGAACTTTTTCTCCGGGTGGAATACGTTCTTATAATTCATCGAACGTGCCAGCAGCGCTTTTCCTTCTTTTTTCTTTCCGAGTGCCAGGGCCAGTTGGGAGACGCACCAGTCGTCGTACGCATAATCGAGCGTTTTGGAAACCACTCCCTTTTCCATCGGCATATACCCTTGTTTGATATAAACGTCCAGCAGAGGGTTGCCGCAGCAGCCTCCGCAGGGATGGTCGATACCTGTTTCCGTGACGTTTTTCAGCACGGCTTCATAGATCGCTTCACCGTCTTTGCGTATGCCTTTTTGATAGGCGGCAACCATCAGGGCTGTTTCGTGCGAACCTTCCATGATGCCGGAGTATTCCAGTCCGGCCGGCCCTTTGCTTGTCCATCCGGTATGTTTGAACATTTCCAGCTGGGTGGTTACCCAATCGTCCACGATGCGGGGGGAGATGATCGACCAGAGGCCGTTTAGATTCCAGAAACTGTTCCAGAAGGCATCGCCGCCATACATATTCCCGTGATCCAGTTGCTGTATGTTTTCACAAGCGTCTCTATATTGGCCGTTCACATCGTTCCATGTTTGTTTGCCGGCATAGGCACGATACAGGTTGGTGTAGAATTTTGTTTTGTCCACCTCGTTCGTTCCTTCTACTTCTATCCTGCCGAGCAGTTCGTTCCATTTGTTGCGGGTCTGGGCGACTACCCGGTCGAAGTCATACTGCAAGGGGGCGAGTTCCGTGTCCATATTCAGCCGTGCCTGTTCGATACTTACCAGCGATAAACCGGTTGAGACGGTTATGCTTTCTCCTTCGGTTGTGGAATAGATTGCGTAGGCTCCGATATCGTTCTTGCCGGCAATGGATTGTATGTCGTCTTTTTCTACCCCTTCGTTCCATCCGTTCAGTTGCGCGAAAGGTTTGCTGAAGCGGATGACGAAATGCAGTTTGTAGTTGTTCCAGTTACTCCACGGACCGGACTGGCAGTCGGCATATCCTTCGAGTTCGGTATTGCTGACTTTGGTGATGCAGGCATCTTTCACATTGAAGCCATAGTCCCATTCGGTCGGGAATAGGAGGTCTATCAGTATCCTGGATTCTTTTCTTTCGGGAAAAGTGTACCGGTGAATGCCGCAATGGGTGGTGGCCGATAGTTCCGCTTTTACCTCATGATCGTATAAATAGACGGAATAGTAACCGGGTGAGGCCTTTTCCGTTTCTTTCAGTATGCGTGAATGATAGCCGGCGTTTGCTCCTTTATAGGGAGAATCGGCCGAAGGGTTTGTCAGGGCCAGGTCGGCTGTGGTCGGCATGATCATCAGGCCACCCATCGTCCAGGCATGCAGATGGCTGAAACCGGAAACGCTATTGATGGCGTATTCGTATCCTCCCATCCAGACATTCCCCTGGTTATCCGGTCCGAGTTGCACCATGCCGAACGGTTCTTGTGCATAAGGCCCCAGCATCCACCGGGAGTTGGAAGTACCGATAAACATATCCACATAATCGACGGGTTCTTTCGGTTTTGCCGAAATGAGGGTGAAAGGGAGAGTCAGGAGAATTAAGATGTAACTGCTTATTTGTCTGCTATTCATGGTGTTGATCTATTAATTATTGTAAGGCAAAGGTATGTGTTTTCTTGTGTATAGGTATATAACTTTCTGCTGATTCGGTTGCATTATCTTATGATGGCGTGTAATTGGGTAAAATATTACCCACTTTGGGTAACGGCTTTCCCTTTTACCCAAGAGGGAAATAATTACCCATCCGGATAACCGGTGGAAATACAACCGGTTGCAGTTTTGGCACGCCATTTGCCTTACTATAGGCAGGTAAAATAATAAATAATGACAATTGGGTAACCTGTTACCCGAAAGAACTTAATTCGATATAGTATGAAAAGAAATTTACTGGTATCACTGTTGATGGGATTCGCTTTGGCAGGGCATGCGGAGACGGAGAATCTCCGGCAGATCACCTATGATGAAGCGATTCACATTGCTTTGGGGGAAAGCTATACGGTGAAATATTACAAGGAAGATATGGACGCAACCCGTTACTCTTACCTTTACACAAAAGCACAATTCAAGCCGTTGCTGAACTTTGACTTCTTTACTCCTTCATGGACGGAAAGCCTGACGGAGATTTCGCAGGCCGACGGTCTGCCGGTCTACAACTCTACCGGTTCGTTACAGGTGGGCGGCAACCTGAACTTTACGTATGTCTTGCCTACCGGCGGTAATTTCGCCCTGAGCTCCAAGATGTACTGGGAGAATTACCGGACTACACTTTCGCAGCGGGATTATGAAGAGCTGGAACGCGACCAGGTGTACAGCCGTTTCGCCCTCTCTTTCAACCAACCCATCTTTACCGCTAATAAACTGAAGGAAAACATGAAAGTGGCCGAACTCGATTATAAGAAGAGTACCTGCTATTTCACCCGTATCCAGATGGATATTGTCTATAATGTAACGGAGAGTTTCTATACTGTATATAAACTGGCCTACGAACATAAAATCAATCAGGACCGCCTGGTCAACTCCCGTGAAGCCTACCGTATCACCAAATTGAAACAGGAGACGGGCAACCTTCCCGAAGGTGAAATGCTGATCGCCGAGATTACCGTCGCACAAGACGAAGCCCGTGTGATGGAAAGCGAAGGCAAGCTCGCCGCCGCCAAAGACCAGTTCAAGCTACTTATCGGCCTTGACCTCAAAGAAGAGATCGACCTGAAAGCGGATATGGAGTTCGAGGCCTTCATCGTCGATATGCAACTGGCCATCGACGAGGCTTTGCGTAACCGTATGGAAATAAAGGAAGACAACCTCGATATCGAACTTCAGGCCATCGAAGTGAAGCGTGCCAAACGGGAACGGGAATTTAAAGGAAACATTTCCGCCTATTATGATTTCACCGGATTGAGTACACGCGGAGATGGAACAGTCGGTCAACTGGTCGGCTCATCCTTTGATAACATGCGCGACCGTCCGGCTAACCGGGGTATCGCCCTGACCGTCTCTTATCCGCTTCTGGACTGGGGACGTGCTAAAAACCAGGTACGCCGCGAGCAAGTCCGCCTGAAACAGCGCGAATTAAATCTCGACAATACCAAGCGGACTATCGAACAGGAGATTCGCGAGATCGTCCGTAGCGTGTATGAAGCGGAGAAGCGTTACCGTATCAACCGCCGGAATCAGGAAGTGGCGATACAGAGTTACCGTATCAGCCAGATGCGTTTTGAGAACGGCGATATGACGAGCCAGGAACTTTCTATCGAACAGGAGCGCCTTTCGCAGGTGCAACTTGCCTATATCGACAGTTATATCACCTATCGTCTCTCGGTGGCCGACCTGAACCGGAAGACCATGTATGACTTCGAACATAACCGCAGTTTTCTGCCGGAGAAAGGATAGAAACCAGATTCGCTTAGTATTCTGGTTCATAGCAGATTGCAGTTTCATTGCTGTTCCTGCTTGTGAAACAAAAGTTTCTCCTACATGAAACTTTAGTTTCTTCGGCACAAAACTTTAGTTTCCTCCTGACAAAACTAAAGTTTTCATAGCGGGAAACTGAAACGCCTTCGGGAGCAAATTAGAATGATAACATAATAAATAAGAACAGATGAACAAACACATGAAAAGTTTTATTGCGGTATTGCTGGCCATCCTTCTGATGCCCTTTACCGTCCGGGCACAGGAAGACAGCGAGGCAGCCTTGTTGCTCGACCTGAAAAAGACCCGTGCCGATTACGAAGTGGCCAAACAGAAGTATGAGAACGACACGAAGCTGTATAATGAAAAAGCCATTTCAGCCAACGATTTCAACCGTTCGAAGAATGAGCTGCTGAGTAAGGAAGTCGATTATCAGAAACTGATCCTGAAGCTGATCTCCCAGCAGAGTTACATAACGGTGGAACGTGCGGTGAAGTATCAGGACCAGCGGGGCGAACGCAAGGTGAAGATCACCCTGAAAAGTGCCCTCGAAGGGAACGAAGAGTATCTGAGCCAGTTCAAGGAACACTTCGATGTGTTCACGCCTGAGATGCGTTCCGGTAAGATATATAATATATACGTATCTTTGGTGGATAATGAGTCGAAAACGATCATCGGTTCGCCGTATGAGTTTCGTGTCCCTTCCATCGAGTTGGGGAAGGTGGCGACGGCCGATTTCGAATTGCTGAAAGATGCGGAGAACCTGACCGTTTCGCTGAACTACAACAACCGGAAGGATGAAAAGAATATCTATCTGAAAAAAGATGCCAGTGTGAACGTGATCGACATATCCTCCATGCAGTTCAGCCAGGAAGCCGACCTGAGCAGCAAAGCGACTTACGATCTGACACTTGAGCGCTTCTCCACTTCGGATGATGTCTACCGCCTGGAAGTGCTCCAGATCAGTTACGACTTTACCGACGGAGAAAGTAAGGTGACGCAGATCAAATTTGCGCAGGGTGTAAACATAAAGAAGTTATCTTTGCAGGTCTATTTGCCGGATCGCGACGACCAGCAGGTAGTGATCGATAAGCCGATAAAGTTCCAGGTGCAGACCGTAACGGCGTCGAACGGCGAGAAGGCCGGAAGCGAGAACCTGGAGATTATCCCTCGCGGAAAAGGAAAGATCGAAGTGCGTGCAAACAATCTCTACCACGAAACGACCGTCGGCAAAGAAGTGGTTATGGACGTAACAGTCCGCAACGGTGGAACCCGCCGCCTGGATAACATCAAGCTGACAACAGAGAAGCCTCTCGGATGGGATACTCGTATCGAACCGGATGTAATCAGCAGCCTGGAACCGGAAAAGGAATTAACGGTAAAAGTAACCATCATCCCGCCATCAGACGGTGGAGTAGGTGCCCAGGAAGTGAAGATCAAAACGGAAGCAATGGCCGACAACCGCAAGGTAGATACGGAAGACAAGACAGTCCGCATCCAGGTAAATGCTTCGACTTCTGTCTTCGGCACCATCTTCCTGATCCTGTTGCTGGTCGGCTTTATCGGGGGAATCGTTTGGTTCGGGATGAAGCTTAGCAAAAGATAGATGAGATGCGAATATAAAAATAAATGAACCTGCAATAGTCAAGTGACTCTGATTATGGTGGTTGTATGGCGGGGATATAACACACCCCCCTTCCCCCTCTCCAGAGGGGAGCCAGGTACAACCAGTTGCTATAAACAAACACTCATATCTGACAACATTTGAAATATAACAACAATAAAAATAAAACACCATGTTACAAGCAATCGATTTGACAAAGAGATATGAAGACGGCAATCTGGCCCTTGATGCCTTGAACCTAGAGATCAAACCGGGCGAAATATTTTTCCTGCTGGGAGCAAACGGGGCAGGGAAGACCACTTCTATCAATATCTTCCTCAACTTCATCGAACCCACCTCGGGCCATGCCCTGATCGACGGTATCGACGTTATGGAAAAACCGTTGGAAACCAAGAAGCATGTCGCTTTCGTTTCCGAGAATGTAATGCTTTACGGTAACTTCACCGCCCGTCAGAACCTCGACTTCTTTGCCCGCCTGGGCGGTAAGACGAACCTGACGAAAGACGATTACTACAACGTCATGCGCCGTGTCGGCCTACAGGAAGAAGCCTTCGAACGCAAGCTGAAAACCTTCTCCAAAGGTATGCGCCAGAAGGTCGGACTGGCCATCGCCATCATCAAAGATGCCGACAACATCGTCATGGACGAGCCGACCACCGGACTCGACCCTAAGAGTGCAGCCGAACTGATGCAGATATTGATTAACCTCCGTAACGCCGGCAAGAGTATCCTGATGTGTACCCACGACCTGTTCCGTGCCAAGGCAGTAGCCGACCGTGTCGGTATCATGAAGGAAGGCCGCCTGGTGATGCTCCGTAGCCGTGAAGAGTTCCTCCAGGACGACCTCGAGCGTATCTATCTGGATTATATGCAGGAAGCTATTTTGGAATAAGAGTGTAAACCATTAATAATAAGTAATATGATTTGGTTAATAGCAAAGAAAGATTTCCTGCTGAACTTGTTGTCGGTCAGGTTTATTATAGGGTTTGTACTGTGCCTGCTGGTGATACCGTTCACGGTGATCGTCAGTGTGGAGAATTATCAGAACCAGGTGCGTGTCTTTAAGATCGAACAGGCAAAGGCGGATAAGGAAATGAAAGAGAGCCGCGTATGGTCACATGTTCGTCCTACTGTTATACAGGTGCCGGAGCCGCTGAGTATCTTTAGTACGGGTATTATCGGTGATGTCGGCAATAAGGTGAAGGTTTCTTTCTGGGAATATCCGCTGTTTCCCGAAGGGCATACTCTTACCCGCGACAACCCTTCGTTGAATGCCTTCTTCTCGATAGACTTTTCGAAAGTGGTCGCTATTCTTATCTCGTTGCTGGCACTCGTCTTTTCGTATGATGCCATTACCCGTGAACGGGAAGACGGGACGATGAAGCTGACCTTTACCGGGCAGGTGAGCCGTATCTCCTTTCTGATGGGTAAGTTATTGGGATTGTTGCTGACGTTACTGCCTATTTTGCTGTTCTGTTATCTGCTGGCCTGCCTGATCATTGTGGTTAATCCGGCAATTTCCCTTTCAGTATCCGACTGGGGCGGCTTGTCGCTGCTTTTCCTGACTTCCGTCATTTATATGATGGTATTCCTGTTGTTGGGAATGTTTATTTCCAGCCGGGTGACGCATTCGTCTTCGTCCATTATTATCAGTTTGCTGTGCTGGATATGGTTCCTTTTCCTGATGCCTAATATTGCGACTTATCTGGCACAAAGTATTTCGAAAGCGCCTTTATATGATAATGTACAGGCAACCATGAGAAATTATGACGAGGCTTTTCATAAAGAATATATGGAGGAATGGCCGCGTGCGTCCCAAAGGGTCAATATGAAATATTTGAGTTATAATAATTGTACCGGTGACGGACCTGAATATCTTGAATTGGCCGGAGGCCCGAAAGAGACACCTTTATTCCACCAGCAGATGCAGATTTGGGCAACTCCTGTCATGCTGAATAATGCGGATAAGAAATGGGCCTTGCAGCGGAACTATCTGGACGGACTGGTGCGTCAGCAACGGTTGCAACAAGCCATCGCCTGGTTGTCGCCCTCCGAATTGTTCGATCAGACGACGGATGCTTTATGCCGTACCGATGCGGGCAGCTTCCTTAAATATATGGAAAGTTTGCGTAAATACCGGGAGAACGTCATTACCTATTTCAAGGATCATAAGCTGTTTGAGTCTACTGCTTATTTTACCGCCCAGCCTTTGGACGAATTTCCTACACAGGCAGAAGTTGACTTGGGAGGAGAAGAAGTATGGAAGAAATATGGCAGAAGTAATTCTGAATTTCCGTATCTGGATACCAGCGGTGTTCCCTGCTATGTTCCTCAACCGATCACACTTTCGGCTACGTTGGGTGTTGCACTGGGACGCTTATGTGCTCTGTTGGGATTGGTGATCGTATTGTTGGTCGGGACAATCGTGTCGTTTATGAAATATGATGTCAGATAATAAATGATTACAGTTATGTTTACAACTTTATATATACGTGAATTGCAGAACTATCTGTATAGCCTGCGCTTTCAGGTTTCTTTTGTAATTGTTGTGCTGGTGTTTACGTTGGGTAGTGTTTCATTCGCTTCTTCTTTTAAGGATATGCATGATAACTACACCAAATATAGCGTAGCACAGCAGGAAGCAATAGGCAAACAAGCCGAAAATATCTCAAAAGTAGCGACAGCAAGGAATAGCTTTATCATCTCTCCGCGTGAAAACAGTGTGATTGCGGATTGCAAGGAAAGCTATTTGCCTAACCGTATTACCTACAGTGCTTATAATGTGTTTGATTATTCGGTACGCCATGATAGCAATAATCCTCTTCTGATCCGTACGGATAGTTTGAGTTGGTCGTTTATTGTTTCCATGTTCCTGAGTTTTATTACGCTGCTTTTTGCTTTTGATGCCATTTCAGGGGAAAAGGAGGAGAGGACGCTGGCTTTGGTCTTTTCAAATGCCGTACCCCGGCGCACCTTCTTGTGCAGTAAGCTTTTGAGTATTATAACAGTGATAGGAGTCATGGAACTGGTCGGTATCATAATCAGTCTGATTATCCTGGCTGTTTCCGGTCAGGTGCAGTTGAACAGTAGCTTTCTGATAGAGACTGCCGGGTTTATACTGATCAGCCTTTTGTTCATCACTACGTTTGCCGTATTCGGTTTGCTGTCGTCGGTGGTGACGCGCTACTCCAATATCAGTTTGCTTATCTCGCTTTGTTTCTGGTTGTTTGCTGCGGTAGTCATTCCTAATACGTCTGTATTCTGGGCAAAGACGCTGTTCAGTATACCGACATCGGACGAAGTGGCTCAGAAGCGCCAGGAGGCATCCAATGATATTAACCGGAATGCACCGGAAGGAAGCTGGTCGTCCAATGGTATGGATGCATTTTATCCCCGGCATGAGTTGCGTGCACGAAACCAGAGCAATCTGATGAATAGCGATAAGAAGTATAATGATGCCTATTACCTGCAACAGTTCCGTCAGTTTGAGCAGACCCGTAATTTCACGCTGTTGTCACCGATCGCGCAGTTCGATTATATGAATGAAGCGTTTCTGGGAGGTGGTTACCTGCGTTTTCAGAAGAACTGGAATGACCTGCATGCTTTCCAGGAACAGTTCTTACAGTGGTTCAAAGACGTCGATGCCAAGGATGACGGTAGCCCTCACTGGTATAATCCTTATGAAGATTATTCCACCAGTAAGAAACCTGTAGCCGTCGATCAGATTCCGCAATACCAGGAACAGATCGCCTCTTTCGGGCAACGCATCGAATTCATCGGCGGTTATATGATTGCTATGATAGTTATGATTGCTGTTTTGTTTATGGCTTGCTTTTATTTCTTTACAAGATACGATGTACGGTGATAACTGTCTAAATTTTGTACATCACTGTCTAATTATTGGACAGAATGGGATTTTAGTGATAAATATATATGTTTGATAAATAGATGTTTGTGTGTTTTGGCACGCTGTTTGCACTATAAACGGCGTTGCCGGACATACTGTAAAGTAAAACCGGGCAGCTGTCCGTTATTGGACAGGTTATTATTTATAAAATAGGTAGTTATCAGATAGATACACTTATGGCATGCTATTTGCTATGAATTAGGTAAAAAGATAAACAATACTAATAAGATGTGTGTTTTCAACATGAAGGGAGCAACTCTGGCGAACTGCTCCCTTTTATAACCTAAAAAGGTTAACATAATTGATGAGGTTCTCTTTGGCGAGAGAACAAGCTCTTCCTTGTGCGTGAGCATAGGGGAGAGATTTTTTTATGCTTTAGCTCCTTTCATGGATAACTTTTCAAGGAAATATACGATAGCGAAGCCAAATATCATTAATCCTACGGCTTCCCACAACAACTGGTCCGGCAAAATATTTGCTTCGACCAACGGCTTGATCACTCCATGGCTGTCGGTATATGTCTCGATCGTTTCTTTCCAGGGCCATACTTTGTTGAGCGAACCCAGCATAAAACCGGCCAATACTGCGATTGTCGTATCATGGAACCGGCGCAGGGCATAAGAGAGTACTCGTGAAAATGAAGTGATACCTATTGCCGCGCCACAGATAAATACGAGCATGACCGGGATATTGAGTGTCTTTACCGCTTCCATGATATAGAAATATTTTCCGAGCAATACCAGAATGAAACTACCCGAAATACCCGGCAAGATCATCGCGCAGATCGCAATGGCTCCGCAAAGGAAGATAAAGAACAGATTTGTCGGTGTCTCCGCCGGTGTGGCAACGGTAATGTAATAAGCAATGATAGCCCCGATGATAAAACTCAGTATCGATTTCCAGTTCCATTGTTTGATATCTTTCGATACGAACCAGGTGGAAGCCAGTACCAACCCGAAAAAGAAGGCCCACACCAGGATCGGATGGGTAACCAACAGCCAGGTAATGAGCTTTGCCAGCGAGAAAATGCTGATCCCGATGCCGGCAACGATAGCCAGCAGGAAGTTGGCATTTATCGCTTTCCAGAAAGCGGCGATCTTACCGGTGAAGAGT
>ENA-ORRN01000894-ORRN01000894.1-human-gut-metagenome-genome-assembly--contig:-NODE-894-length-22322-cov-7.432703_pt1 | contig 22322 bp, 18 predicted proteins | sample MGYA00242174_ERZ509132 | MGnify/ENA primary metagenome ERZ509132 (study PRJEB26280, sample SAMEA2338671) | human gut metagenome | biome: human gut; feature: human-associated habitat; material: faeces... | reverse complement strand
TTCTCCAAGATGATGCAGCTGCTGCTCCAGCTCCTGCCGCCCGATTTCGGCAAGGAGACCATCACGGGCAGTCTTGCCGCTGAGGGCGACAGGGTGTTGCTCGTGATGCCACAGGACAAGGAGGCACCGAAGGGACGCCTTATCCTGCCACAGGTGCAGACCATCCGTGAACTGCTCGACAAGCGGTGCCTCGTTTCCTGCTGCACTCCCGACAAGCTGGCTGCTGCTCTCGCCTCGTTCCGGGAGAGTCCACACTTGATAATCACCGATTCGCAGGTCTTTCCGCAGGTGTACGGACAGAAGCCTGCCGACAGTCGGCTGACCTCCTTCTCCGTGCTCTTCGCCGCCTACAAGGGCGATGCCGTGGCGTTGAAACAGGGAGCGGAGAGCATAGCCCGGCTTACAGACCGTTCTCATGTGCTGATAGCCGAAGCCTGTGCCCATGTGCCGGCGGGTGAGGATATCGGCAGGGTGAAACTGCCGCGCCTGTTGCGCAAGAGGGTGGGCGAGGGCCTTCAGGTAAGTTTCGTCAACGGGCGTGATTTCCCCGAAGACCTCTCGCCATACGATCTCGTTATCCATTGCGGCGCCTGCATGTTCAATCGCCGTTATGTGTTAGACCGCATCCGTTCCTCACAGTCACAAGGTGTGCCCATCACCAATTATGGTATGGCGATAGCCTATCTCACCGGCATCCTGCATAAGATAGATTTCGCAGGATAGTCTGTTGGAATATATGAAAAACTTGATTTCTCCAGAAACTGTCAGATTGTCTGGTTTTAGCTCTAACGCATTGATAGTCTGATGATTATCGACCTGACAGTCGCTTTGGATTGTCTGGACAATTCGTCATCCTCAAGGGTGGAATGTCATTTGTCCACCAGTTCCACGAGGAACTCGTTGCCTCGCCATGTCCTCCTCGACGTCATTCCGGGCAGCGCCTTCAGCCGGCGGCTGAGTGTCGTGAGATTGGTAGAAGCCATTGCCGCCGCACCCGCCTTCTGGCGCAGATGCTGAAATATCGCCACCGTGGTCATATACTCACCCCTGCCGTTCTCCTTGCCGATTCGGAAATACTCTTTGAAGAAATCCTCCGCTGCCATCGTGCGCTGAAACCTGTCGTTGCTCATCGTCAGCAGCTCCGTTTCCAGTTTGTCGAAATACCAGCGGCGCCCACTCTCTATCTCGCTCAGCGCCTGGGCATAGAGCTGGGTGTAGTCTATTGGCGCCGCCACGTCGATGGGCCGGTTGAAATCCACACAGATGAAGCGGCGGCTCCCCGATGGGTCGCTCAGCACATTCTGCATGTTGCTCGTGGCGATGAACGATGCCCGGCGTGGCAGTTCCTCGATGGCGGTTCCCCACGGGCGCTTCATCTTCACCGCCGGCAGCTGCACCACATTCTTCAGAAATCCCTCCTGCAGCTTCGGCGAAATCTGGTTGAACTCGTCCAGATTGATGAGCAGCAGTTCCGACATCGCCCTCAACACCTGCTTCTTCTCCGCCAGCTGCAGACTGTCGCAATATCCCCATTTCAGTTCCGGCGGCAGCAGCCGGCGGCAGAACGTGCTCTTGTTGAAACCCTGGTCGGAGATGAGCAGCGGCACGTTGCTGTTGCCATACAGCTCCCCCGTCTTGCCCGTCCATTGCGCCACCATTCCCAGAAACCACGTGTGGAATCTCTCTCTCCACTCCGGGTCCTCCGTCGGCACCGTGTCGGCAAGCCTCCCGATATGGTCGCTGCCGTCCCAGCGGCCCACACATTTGGCGAGGAAGTCGCCGATGGGGTCGAAACATCCGATGAAGTCAGACCCCACATAGTTTCTCACGTCATTAAACCCCACGGCGATGCCCGCCAGCTGCACCTCCAGCGTGATTCTCTTCAGCGCCCTCATGTCGAGCATCAGAAAAGGTCCGTTGCCGTCCCTTTCCATATACTCCGTGCATTCAGTCACCGTGTTGTATCTCAACACATACCTCCGTCTGATATGCTCCACCATCCTCACCACATGTGAGCACCTCGTCGGAATCCTCTCCCCGGTCTCCCTCTCCGTGTTCGTCACTTGCGTTTCCTCACTCGTTTGAGTCCTGTTCATTCTCTCAAACCACTTCTCTGAGGTCTTGGCAGATATCCTCAACCTTCCCCTTTTGTTTGTTCTTATGCTTTTTGTTTTCATGGTATTGTCTGTTTTTTTTTAGCCAAATCGGTCACTATGGCTTACTTGGATTTTGGAATAATACTATCATTGAACGACCTAATGGCCGATTTGGAATTTTAGTCTGTTTTGGTTCAGAATTGGGCACGGTGCTTGCCCAACATGGGCAAGGTGCTTTCTCAATAGGGGCAAGCAGCTTGCCCCGGTTGGGCATCTTTCCTGTCCGTTTCGTGCCCATTATTTATTCAAAAAGCTGACCATCTCTTCGTAGAAGTCAAACTCCACGTCGTCATACCCATAGTCGGCGAAAATCCTCTTTATCTTCTCCTGCTGGTTTTCCGTCAGTTTCCACGCCCCCGAGTCGTATCTCGAAAAGTCCCTTCTGTTGCTCATTGTCTTGATGATGTCGTGGCGTATGGCCTTATAGTCGCATGCCTTTACATTGCCGAGAGCCTTCTTGAATCCCCATGCCACCTTAGTCTTCTTCATCTTATGAAACAGTTTGCATCCTTCCACCGGATTCGTGGTCGGCAGGATACATTTCCCACACAGGTCCTTCTGTTTCATCTTTCTGATGACATGCCATCTCGTGCATCTCTTCTTTATCTCGCAGTTTTCGTTCAAACAATGAACCCAATTGTACGGTGTCGTGAATTCTCCCTTCACGAAATCCGAATACTTGATTTCATAATGCATACTCAATGCTTTTTTAAAGTTTATAATTATATTATCCCGGTCCTTTGTTCAGCCCTGATGATTGATCAGAGCTTGGCGAGACAGTGATGCAGTCGTGCGCGCTTCGCTCCATCCTGTTTCCGCTTTCCGGTCCGTATGCCTATAAAATACGGTCCATTTCCCCCTCATGTCATATTCCATCCCCTTCCATACGATTAATTCTTCTTATTCCCCAACCATCCACACAATCACCCGATGGTTTTCGCCATGCAAAAAATGCGGAAGCGTCTGAATTACAGACACTTCCGCATTGATGACCAGATGGCTGACGGTTTGAGAGAGAAAAATTGCTTATTCGGGTAATTTGCAGTACATTATTCCCGTCTTGAAGTCGAGAATCCATTTGTGTCTATACATGAAAGAAGAAGACAGCATTCCGGATATCGGTGGTAATTCCTCCCCTTCAGAGTCCTTGAAATTTTCCATGATATGAGGAGGTTCATCAATCACCTGCACATTGTCCTCGTAAGAACAGAGTTTAGGATCGTCTTCTGTTCCGCCAACACTCAACAGACTGAATTCCACGTTTTTGATTGTCGTTTTTATTTGCCTGTTGTTGAAAAGGGTGATAATCCCATTACTTATGACGTTTCCATTAGGCAACCCGGCTTCATCTATCATGTGGCTTGTCATGACAGTCTTGTCCGCACCCGAATCGACAAGCATTATGAATTCGTTTTCTCCGCTGGAAATGCCCACCACAGGGATACCGTAGTTCTTGAACCCATACTCCATGGGGAAAAAGAATTCGCAGTTGTCGGGATGGGTGTAAGAGCCGTCAGAGGTATAGAGCATTTCTTTGGCGTAGTCCAGAGTGAGTTGGTGTCTTATTAAGAATTTGCAGCCTACGATGCCTATCATTCCCACAAGTATCTGGTCGAAGTCTGATGCCTCACTCACATAAAACACGTCGCTGAACTCTTGACTGTTGCCCATCTTGAAAGTGAAATCAACTGCATAGCACTCATTGCTCTCTCCTTGAATTGTGCTTATATGTTTGCTGTCACCCTTCCTGACGGCAGAATCATCCAGTAAATCCATTACGGATTTGTTGAGGATACAATCGAAAGAGCCGGTGTCAATCAGTATTATGCCAAAATAGACGTTGCCGTCTTTACCCTGAAAAGCTGCTTTTATGAGGGGTGAATTATTCGTTTTCAATGTTTTTAGTTTAGTTTCAAATTTCATTTTTTCCATGTCGTAGATTTTTTGTTTGGTATTGAGGGTTTTCCTTTGGATAGAGGGGAAGCCTTGGGGGATATTGTTTTTGATTCTTTGGAACCAGATAGGTTGTGGCATCACGTATTCTTCAGGCAAGTCCTTCGTCAAACTCTTGCTTCTTGATTCGCATTATCAGATAGCTGACGGACTTTGGCGCTTTCTTGCGGGTGTACTTCAATAGATTGTCAAACTCTTCTTCTGTCATATCCGAATTGAATGCCTCTATCAGTTCGCTTTCTCTCGTAGAATCGAGCATGATGGATTTGCGCTTCATCAGCATGCGTAGGGCATGAATGCCACGGTCGTATTTCGGTTTCGCTTCAACCAGTTTTCTCATCAAGTCGAGACCTGGTTCGCCGATGTGCATTTCGTTGAGCATGGCAATATTGTAGAGCACCTTGGCATCAGGGGTCGCCATGTCGAAGACATCTCCCATTAGAACGTTCACTTCGTCAGCTTCGTTGTATCTGCCTGACATTGCCAATGCACGGGATTTCACGTATAGGGCTTCCTGACATAGATGCTTCTGAAGAACTGTATCCGCCAACATCAAAGCCTGCTCGTATTTTCCGGCATAGAGGCTGAGCAATGCCGCCAAGAACGTTGCTGGCCAATGATTGGCTTTTAACAGTTCTGTTGGAACATTCTCTATGCTTCCCATCAGAAAATCATCGCATACTACAGTGTCGAGGAATCTTTTGGCTTGCAGCATCGCCTCCTTGATATCTCCAGCCAGAGCCTTCCTGTTCACCAATAGCAGGTATTGCCTGGCGGCTTCGTCGTAGTCGTTCTGCTTGAGTGCCGCATATACTGCTTTGCCGCTCTCTATCTCGTTGTTTATGAGATGCTCGTCGTTATACCCACTGGCATAAGCAAGAATTTCACGGTTTGTATACGCATACTGCGGTATGACATCTTTGGAGAGGAACAGTCCGTCCAATGTCCTCACTCGGCTCAATGCCACATACAGCTGCCCTGCAGCAAAGAGACCATGGCTAAGGTTCAGCGACATCTTGTCGAATGTCATGCCTTGGCTTTTGTGTATGGTGATAGCCCATGCCAACTTCAGTGGATATTGTGTGAATGTGCCTGTGACATCCTTTTTCAGTTTTTGCGACTTGTGGTCATATTCGAAATCTACAGAATCCCATGAGGTGCAAGGCACGGTGTAGGTGTTGCCGTTGTTGAGACAGACGTGGATCTCGTCTTTCGTGAGTTTCACCACCTTCGCAAGTGTGCCGTTAGCCCATCGCTTAAGCTGGTCGTTGCGAGTGAACATCACTTGTGCGCCAACCTTAAGATGAAGGTTCAGATCCACAGGCAGTCTCTTGTCGTCGAACTTCCCTGAAACGGTTCCCTCGTAGACGAATTCCTCAGCATCAATCTCAGAAAGACACTTGTGGTTTATCTCGCTGGCGGTCTTGTTGAGAGACGTCAGTGTGATGACCATTCCATCCTTGGCTTCAGGCTGCACCACGCGGCGGTTGAGATTCATGATGTTCTCAGGTGTTACCTTGTTCATGCGTACATTTTCAAGGATATGCAGAAATTGCTTGTCGTCATCCTGTCTATACACCTTCTGAAATTCAATCTTCACCATGCGCATGTGTTTTATGGCATTGGCTTTATAGAAGAAGAACTCGTTGGTCTGATAGATGTCGTGCATCAATTCCCATTCTGCTCCCTGTCTCACTATTGGAGGCAGCTGAAACATGTCGCCAACGAAGATTATCTGTTTGCCTCCGAAGGGCAATGTGGTGCGCAGAGTCTTGCGCAGCGTGTAGTCGATGGCATCCACTATGTCGCATCTCACCATTGACACCTCATCGATGATGATGGTGTCGGCATGCAGGAGCGTCAGGATGCGGGCCTCATTCAGTTTTCCACAGGTTCCAGGAGGACATACTTCCATCGGAAGACCGAAGAAGGAATGTATGGTGTCGCCGCCAGCCAAGATTGCGGCGACTCCGGTAGGAGCCAATGTTATAAACTGCTTGTCAACCATCTTCTGAACGTTGCGTAGAAAGGTGGTCTTGCCGGTTCCTGCACGTCCTGTGAGAAAAAAACTGCTGTTGGTGTTGGCAATTAGCTCGTAGGCGAGCATCTGCTGCAGGTTTTGGGGGTCTATCTGTATATTCTCCATATTATTTCTGTTCTATTGCTGGTAAAATTTGTGTAAGGCGAGTATTGAAATCTGCATCAAGGAAACTCTTGTAGCATTTGCCGATCAGACTTTTTGCCTGTATCTCGATTTCTTCTGCCGGTACTGATGTGCGTTGTGATTTCAGTATGCCTGCGAGGTAATCCTTGACCATCCTTTCTGATTCCGCGCGTATGAACTCTTCGTTTCTGTGCACCTTGTCATAGTCTCGCTTCTGTATCAACTCAAGCTTTTTTCCGTTGAAGGCATATATCTCAATGCTGTCAATGTAGGTCCAGTTGTGGTAGAGTCCCACTTTCTCCACTATGACAATGCGGTCGCAGAAACGAATTCCCCGATAGTATCGGTTCCCATTTCCACTTTCATATTCGTTACAGATGAACATCTTCTGTCCATTGTCCCATGCCGGAACGCTGGCTCTCTGATTGCCGAAAGTAGGTAGTATGCTGTCAAACAAGTTTTTGCTTATTGCCTTTGCTAATGAAGCCATGTTTTTTCCTTTCTTTTAAGGTTTTGTGAATTAGTTCTCATTTACTCTCTTTCTGTGAGGGGCAGATTATGCAAGCATTTTACGCTGAGTCTGCTCAATCATCTCTTTTGAGAAAGATAATATCTGATGCTCACTGATTCGCTGCCCGAGAGCTTTTGCCTGTCCTATGAGGAAGTCTTTTAGCATGAGAATGCTTTGCTCTTTGGCAAAGAACTCAGAGAATACTCTCCAGTTGTATCCTCCCCATGATTTCTGGGCAATGATTCTTGCCTTTTTGCCGTCCCATCCAAACAGTGTTATACCGTTGAGGAAGGTGTGGGTATGTCCTTGGCCGATGTTATAGTACACTGCAAGACGGTCGGAGATACGGATTGCCTTGTAGTAGGTGTTGCCGGCGGCGCTGGTGTAACCACAGGTCAGAAACACGTTCTTCTCTGGATTGTATGTTAGAGAACTTCCCGAAAGGGCTGGTAATGCCTTGGCGGCAATTAGTGCTATAGCATTCATATGCTTTTAGTTTTTTGTTGTTTTGACGGAATAGGCCGTCGCCTTTGATGATGAATTTAAGTGAATTTGGAACCATTCCTGCGTGGTTGTCATGCGCACAACTGGTGGTTTCTCAGTTCGCTCATGCTTTTGCTTGTGCAGTGGCGGTAGATATGGCTTGAGAAGCGGTCTCTTCTTCGTCCCACCTTGCTGTATGCTTGTTGAGCCTGGCGTTTTTCCACTATGCGGCGGAGAATGCGCTTCTGGGCATTATACGACTTAACCTTGTTTTTGCAGCGAAGGTTCAGCAATATGCCGTCAAACAGTTCCTCCTCCATCTGCTTCGTCGCACGTCTGCAAGACTCCTTTGCAGCAGCTTTCTGGTATCTGATTCCATGGGCAATCTTGTCCCAGCTTTTTGCCACCTTTCGACGAGCATTGGCTTCTGCCTTTTTGCCTCTTGCCCTATTGTTCTTTTTGTGAACCTTGTTGGTAGGCTGCATCCTTGTTTCTTTCTTGTCCTTCTTCATAGTCTTGGAGATTTAACTTCAAACGGTTATCAGGCCGTTTGTTGTATTTTTTATATACTGCTTGCCTGGATTTTGGGTTTTCTTTTTCTTAGTCGAAACCTCTGGCGAAGATATAGGTTCTCACCTATTTGGAACAATTCGTGTAGGTGGAGAACCTCTATCCTCTTGCTCATAGCTCTACTTTTTTCCTGCGAAGTAGCTTGCGATAGCGGTACCGACTGCGGTTGCAATCACACCGATGAGCTGCCAACGTTCTTTTTCTGATTCTGTCATAGTTTTCTTGTTTTGGTGAGCCTCCATTTTTGTACACACCGTGGAGGTTTCGGTGAAGCAAAGGTATGCCAGTTTCTTATGATAGCAAAAGGTTTTGGCGTTAACATTGGTCCCTTCGGTTTTGGAACCATTCCGCATCAGCTGTAACCTCTTGGTCATGTGCTTCTATTGTCTTATTGTGTTCTCCATTTTGTATTTCAGTTTCGAGTTGCCACCAAACGTTTTGCAGCGTCAATCACTGGGGTGGCTCCGATGATTGACGCTGCAAAGATAGGATGAAATGATGGGTATGGCAAGGAAAAAGTAAACGTGAATGGTTCCTTCAAATTTGGAACCATTCCCGGTGTTGTAATAGTACTTCAAAACTGGACCTTCTACAACAAAACGTGTAAAATTATGAACAATTTCAATGTTGTAATAGTCCCTCAAAACCGGACCTTCCACAACGGTAACAGGTTGTTCGTCAAATGCACAAAGGTTGTAATAGTCCCTCAAAACCGGACCTTCCACAACAAGTTATGACACCTCAAAACAACAGTGATAGTTGTAATAGTCCCTCAAAACTGGACCTTCCACAACGCCAGTAGCGACGAAGTAAGAGAATACATCGTTGTAATAGTCCCTCAAAACTGGACCTTCCACAACGCACAATATCTATCAAAAGAACTTTTGTGGTTGTAATAGCCCCTCAAAACTGGACCTTCCACAACTATTACTGGTATCGCTTTTTGGACGTTTTAGTTGTAATAGCCCCTCAAAACTGGACCTTCCACAACTATTAGTGGTATCGCTTGCTTTGCATTTTAGTTGTAATAGCCCCTCAAAACTGGACCTTCCACAACAAGTTTATCAAAAATGAAAACAGAATTGAAGTTGTAATAGCCCCTCAAAACTGGACCTTCCACAACCTGCTTAAGAGGATTATATTATGAGTACAAATACAGTTGTAATAGCCCCTCAAAACTGGACCTTCCACAACTCGATTGTGTTTGATAAACTATCTCATATCGTTGTAATAGTCCCTCAAAACTGGACCTTCCACAACCTACAATCGATAACATCCTTATAATCAATGTTTTTAATTGATTTTGTTTTCATAAATGAAATATTTGAATGTTATGGTAATGCAAAAATAGGAATATTTTATGTTTTGCCAAAATAAGTATTGTTATTTTCCTCCTCCGGTGCCATCATATATCTGATGACACCAGAGGATGGAACTATTTCATGATGGCATATTCTCCAAATGCTTTCTTTATGCTCATGGCAATTTCAGGCAAAGCCCTTATCTCAACAATACCTTTGTCGGGATAGTTGTTGTGATCGAAAGCATTCCTGATGTTTCGCAATATGTCACTTTGTTCTTTATTGATATTCTTGTTGTTTAGGAGAATCTTTAAGATGGACTTGAAATCAACCTTTTCTTTTCTGTCAACTCTCGCCGGCAACTCAGGATAAGTATCGAATGCCCATTTCTCTAAGTTGAACACGATGCTCGATATTTCAGGTCGGCATTGGTCATACTTCTTGAATTCCTCCATAATGTCCTCCTTGGATACAGTGTTGGAGCCAACAAGTTCTAACAAGTTGCCGATTCTCTTGTCGCTTGCCAAGACGAAGAAATCACCATAGTTTTTCAACTTCATACCTCCCGATGTTATGGTATATATCTTGCCACCTTTTTCAAAAGTGAATGACATAGGCATAATCTCAGACAGGATTCCCTTTTCTGCGTCAGGCATAATCTCTTTCAGCTTGAATCTCTCGCCGTCGAAATCCGCCAGTTCCGTCAGAGTCTTCTTTGCCAATAAGAAGAGCAGCGCATCCTGTACTCTGTATCTGCGGATCACCTTCTCACTTTTCTGGTATTCGTTGCGGCTGTTACTCAAACGCTTGTCTAATATCGTTTCGATTTCTTCAGAAGAGGCATTACGCATCTGTCTGTTAGACCTGATTTTGTTTGAAGCCAGTCTTCTGTATTGTTCAGTTCGGGTTACACGCTCTTTCCACAGACATTCTCTTTCTTCAACGGATGTGAAGCAGTGCTGCAGCGAACCTTTCCTGTCGTATTCACCCTTCAGCATGTCCATATAGTGATAGTTGCGGTTCCATTGGTAGAATGTCTGGAAATCATCATCCAATACCCGTTTCATGTATTCAGCGATGAGATACGTGATGTTGGCATTGTTGAAATCAATGCCCTCCATCTGCGGCAGCGATTTCAGGTGGCTCTTGATTTCGTTGTCGAACATCTGTCGAGGCAATTCCACCGGCAGGTCTTCAGAGTAGATTCTGCCGAGAGTCTTCATGGCTGGTGTTTTCCATTTGTTCTGGTCTCGTCTGATGAAAGGCACATCCACCTTGTTCCCCTTCTTTATCTCGTTGGAGAGTCCGATGAGATAGAATTTGCGCTCTATAAGATACCTCTCATAGAACTCCACGGCGTTGGCAGGGATAGATCTCGCAAAGACCTTATATAAGAAAGGATGAGGCTCTGTTGTGCCTTTGCCGATGAGCCGGGCTTTCTCAAACATCAGCTTGAACTGTTGCTTGGCTTCATAATCGTCGCCACTGTCGTAAACGGCGATGGCAGACTGCATGATGCGATAGTTCAATCCCGTAATCTTGTTCTCGCCATCATTTACAGAAGGCTGGAACAAAACGATGTCTTTGGCGAGGAAATCCGCCAATCTGCCTGTAGAAATCTGTTTGAAACCGCGCTTGCCCATCTTGTTGTCGGCAGAACGTATGGATTTGCGGTCGTCTTTAAATCTCTTGATGCGTCGCTCGGTATCGGTAAGCATGTCGTCGACGGTAAGCCTGATGAAGGCGTCAACATCCTTGCCATGAGCATTTCCGCTGATGAGATCAAGAATCTTCTGGGGCAGATCGCTTTCAGCAATGCCGAAAGAGGCAATGTTTTGAGCTGTCACCTCTTCTTTTTGCATTGCTTGGAACAATCTCTTATACCTGTTGTGAACATCGACAATAAGCTTTTCGGTCTTTTTGCTACCGAACAGGAACATATGAAATGCCATGGCAGGTATTTCAAGAGTGCTCATACGGCAGGATGGAATGGTCTTTACCACATACCTGTCATCCTCAATTACAGGCAACAATGGGGCAGAGCTCCCTTTATCGCTTATGAACATTTCCACCTTGTTGTTTTCCAGTATATAGTGAGTGTAAGTGTCCACGATATATGGATAGTTCGCCGGATTGGCGTCGTCTCTTTTCACATTCTCAAAATCGCGAATGCGGATGCCGCTGTTGCCGAATGTCCCGTTTTCTTGCTTTCGCATTGCTTCAGCCTCTTCCAATCTTCCGAAACCGTTGAGAGGCTGTTCTATCACCCTTACTCGAGTCTGACCGTCGATGCAGGTCTTGTCAGCTTTCAGAAGATAGCGCAGCTTTCCCATGTTGACATGGAAACGGATGTGGTCGAACAGCTTGCCGTAGTCAATATATTGCAACAACAATGGCACGAACCTGTCGGTGCTACGCTTCATAAGCACCTCGTTGTGGTCATCGGAAATGATTCTGAACCGAGACTGCTTCTCAGCCGAGAGGGTAGTGAACAGTTCGTCCGGACAACGCTTCACCTCATTCAGCATATCCATAGCCACCGACTTGTTGCTCTTTTCAGAGTGGATGCGGTCTTTGGGCAGTTTGATGCTGTTTATGCCAAAAGAACGGATGATGATGCGTCGCTCTTCCGATTTTGCATTGTATGAAGAGAATATAGGAAGCCTTGACAGGAAGAGGTTGATATACTGCTTGTCGAGGAACAGGCAAATGAGCAGGGCTATGCCGACTCCTGAGAGATGGAGTTTCTTTGTCGTATCGCCGTTGTAGTCTTGCAGACTGAGGAAGAAACCAGTATTTACTTGTGATTTCCTTTTCCCGTATGCGTCTTTGGTGGATTTGTTTCTGTTGTCCTGTATGAATGCCAGGTCTTCGGTCTTGTATCCATAACGCTCCTTTGTGTTTCGCAGGGCTACAGTGTAGTAGTTGTTTATCATTCCGGAAAGAGGCTGCTCAGTACTCGTCAGAAACTCGCAGCCGTCGTTCAGCTTTTCTTCGTAGGTTTTGTAATGGTTGGTTAGGTCGCGATACATTTTCAGCACGCCGAAAGCCCTTTTCAGAACTTCAAAGATGTCGTTGCTGTTCACCTCAACCCTATTCTGTTTGTATTTTCCGTTCGAATACTCTCTTTGGTTTTCAGCCATAATCTTGAGGAAAGGAAAATATGACTGCAGGCGTTCGATGATGAACATAGTCTTTTCCGGCTGTTTGTCATATCCATTCTTCGCATTGTATAAATGGCTCATTACGGGGTGGAACCATAGATTTTCGTTGTTCTCGTTCTGTTCCCCCTCTATGTCGGCCACTTTCTGTATGTGGTCGAGTACGGTCTGTGCGTTCAGCATTGCCATGACAGAGTATGTACCGAAATACTTCTTCTGGTTTTCCACTAATGCAGGTATATTCATATCGTATGCTTTTTAGTTGGTTAATATTCCGTTCGTTAATACAGGTGCAAATTTATGATTATGAGTCGTATTCTGCAAGTATTATTATGGCGTGATTGGTTCTTTTGCTTTAGGAACCATTCCGTTTATGAATCTTTGTCGGTGCTTTCTGTGCCTTTTGCATATAGCCTGTGCATATTCTCTATTCTGTCGGCGAATATCTTGCGTATGTTTTCAGGGCTTACAACTTCGAGTCCGTCGCCCATCTGAAGGATGCGGCCGATGAATTCGTTGTTGAGTTCTACATGGATGACGAACTCACCATATTTACCGTCTTCATGCTCTCCAAACTGGATTGACACTTCCTGGCTTGGGTGGATTCTCTTGGTGTCCGTCAATTTGAAGATATAGTGAGAGTGTGCACGTATGTGTACTGCTTCTGCATGATAAGGATTTCCCTCTTTGTCTTTCGTGTGGGTTACACCTACGATGTTTTTGAAATACTCATTATAGAATCCTTTTGGGGCAGGCTTGAAGGCGATTTTATAGAGTTCGCGAGGTCTCGAACATATTCTGTCGAGGGCGATGTTGTATCCATTCTCAGGAGTCTGGCCGTCGGCATGGCCCAGGAGATGCCACCTGCCATTGAATTCTTTCAGGAAATGAGGATGAAAAGTCAAGTTGCGCTCTTCTTCATCATAAGGTTTGTAGTCGATAGACAACACCTGCTTTTTTATGATAGCTTCGTAGAGGAAAGGAAGAAGCTCGATGTTTGTCAGCATTCGGTCGAGACTCGATGCCAGTATCTGCTTGCCCTCACGCCTGTTCTTCTTTATTTCAAGAAGGTCTTCGCAATCCTGGAAGAAATATTCAAGCCACGACGTAGGAAAGAATCCCGCAGAATCCTGACAGAATTGCCAATACTTATTTATGTTCTTTATAACCATGGCGTTGCGCATATCCCTTAGTGGGTCAGGATTGCTTCCTGTATATCTGAAACTTTTGTCACGGTTGTTTCCTTTTTCCTCAATGCAGCCGGCGCCGATCCTGTCGGTCAGTGCAGTCTTCAACTCGTTGAATGCCTTTTTCAGTTGGGTATAGTTTTCGCATTTCGTAACACTATGTGGAAGTTCATTTGCGGATTTCTTGTCGAGATACTCTACCATTACATCTGTATTGGTGAACCATTCCCGTTTCATCAGATGCTTATATATAATGTTTGCGAATTGCGCCTTGCCGCTTTCTCCGAAGAATATATTGGAATTTTTCATAGTTGTAAGTTTTTTTGTTCTTGACTTGATGTGAGTGCAAATACTTTGCCAACGAGGGCAAAGAGAGTTCACTCTCAATTTGCCGAGTGCCGCTAAGTATTATGCAAATATATCATTTATATCTAACAAATACAAGTTGAATCGGCAGAAATATTATATATGTTACACAATAAAACGAACATAGGGTTCGTTTTGCAGATGTAACTTTGCACCATCAAAATATAAAGACTATGCCCAAAAATAAAAATGCAATGACTCGATTTAAGATACTTGACGAACTGCTTAGTTGTCGGTATCATAACTATTCGCTTGATGATTTGACGGAAGAAGTCAACAAGCGGCTTGCCGAATTGTATCCCGATACAGATGGTGTCGGTCGTCGGACTATAGAGAAGGATATTCGCTATTTGGAATATGAGGGTCCTTTCTTGGTGGAGATTGAACGTTACACCGTTCCTGGATATAATCGTGAGAAGCAGAAGTCATATAACAAGCGATGTCTCAGATATACGATGCCATCATTCTCAATCTTCAAAAAAGATTTGAGTGACGACGAAGAATACCTGTTGAAAGAAGCACTTTCATTGCTTGGACAGTTCGAAGGACTTCCCAATTTAGATGCTTTGGAAGGGTTAAGACTCGGATTAGGTGTGGGAAAGAATGAAAGGAGAATTATATCTTTAACAAAAAATCCTTTGGAGAATTCCAATTTGCTTGGTGAACTTTTTACCGCTATTTCACATCGACAGGTCGTGGAATTGCATTATCATAAGTTTTTCTCACCGCATACTGGGTTGGCTGTCAATATACATCCGTATCTTTTGAAAGAATACAACCGCCGTTGGTTTCTGTTTGCAGCAGCCGAATCAGATGGGAAACTACTTTGTTTCAGTCTTGACAGAATTGACAATGTGGTTCCGTTGCCATCGCATAAATATATAGATTATGATGGCGAAATAAGTGAAATCTTTGATGATATAATAGGTGTGACGATAAGCGAGGGAAGTCCTGTGCTCAATATAGTTTTCTGGGTTAGTGATATATCAAAAGATTATGTTGCAACGAAGCCTATTCACGATTCACAAAAGAACATAAGCGGAAGTGAAGAAATGAAATTAAGGGAAATGTACCCGACACTTTCTAATGGAAAATTCTTCAGCATAGATTGCAAGGAGAATTATGAACTTATTCGTGAATTGACTAGTTTTGGAAAGGAACTTGTGGTTCTTTCGCCAGTCATAATACGGGAGAAAATAGAAAACAGAATAAAAGAGATGGTTGATAATTACAGATCTTTGAAAATGCGAACTTAGAATTCGTACTATACATTTAACTTTGCATCACAAAACGTAAAATGATATAATATGGAAAAGAAAGAAATGTTGCAAGTTCATAAATATACTAAGATTCTAGTGCCAGCATCTTCATATAATATGCAAGATGACAATAGATTACTTATTCCTTTTACTAGTGGCGAAAATATAGGCTTTGTAGACAAGGAAGGTGTCATTGTTGTAAAACCGCAATTCACCATGTACTATGGTGATTGTTATGACGAAAGCGACTATATTAGGGTCACCGTTGATTACCTATATGGATTTCCTCGCAGTGGGGGTAGGGTGGCTACGTATAAGCGTCCAATGTATGGGCTTATTAATTTTAAAGGCGAAACTATCTTTGAACCGTCATTTTTTAGTTTGATACCAGCTATTGGAAACAAGAAACTATATACTGTCCAAGACAAGAATCTTGGATATGCTGTTTTAAACATAGATGGTACAGAAGTCGTTCCCTATGGTAAATACAGTTATATTGACGGATTTGATAAAGGTCTTGCAAGGGTGAAAATTGGAAACGTGACAAATGGGCAAAAAAACAATGGAAACAAATGGGGATTGATAAATGAAAATGGCGATGAGGTTCTCCCTATTGAATATGATGATATGTGGTCGTTTTATGGCAAGAATCGTGCTACAGTCAGGGTTGTAAAAGGAGATGTTGCCCAAAATATCGTTCTTTCAGAAATATTAGGTATGGTTAAAGACCAAGAAAGCGATAGTCTCTCGAATAATTATTGTATCGATGATTACGGTTCCAGTTATGGTGAATACGCTGGTTCGTATGCCCAAGATGTGGAAGGATATAGTGATGATGTAATAGACGATGCCTTTGATGGTGATCCTGATGCTTATTGGAATATTGATTAGTAACAATGCAAATTATACATAGATACGACCAAAGAGTTCGCAACAATGTATTAACTTTGCGTCAGAAAATAAAAAGAGGTCTTTGACATTCGGAGCGACAGATATAAATTTGAAAACGTCTTGCGGGCGAAAGCCCTGTCTCTTTGGAGACAGATTCGCATGATGTCTCATCGCCTTTGCGGCCGGTGGGATAATGTTATCACGTTAACGTAGACTTCACATACGTAGTATGTCTTCTACTCGTGTCTTATTGTTTTATATTTGTATTCTTATTTTATTATTATATAAAGAAATGAAAGTCTGTCGTTTCCGATGTACCCTCTTGTATAAAAAAAATATGGATAAGAACGATATAGCAAAAGCAGCCCAATTGTTGGAGACAAAAGAGGATCTCCTTCTCCTTCTCAACAAGATAAAACAGGATGAGATGGCAGAATGTGGTATGTCTGACAAGTTCTATCCTTTCACGATGAAACACTTGAATTATTATTGCAATCCCAACAATTCGTTTCACCGATATAAGCAATTCAAAATTAAAAAGAAATCAGGAGGCTTTAGGCTGATAACGGCTCCAAGAAACCAGAGTTTCATGCTGTTGCTACGATATGTCAATGAAATCTTCAAGGCTGTTTACACTCCTTCTGATTATGCTATGGGATTTACAGAAAATCGTTCCGTTGTAACCAATGCTAATCTGCATAAAGGACACAATTATATCTTCAATATCGACTTGAAGGATTTCTTTCCAAGCATCCATCAAGCAAGAGTGTGGAAAAGGTTACAGCTAAAGCCTTTGTCCTTCAAACAACCGATTGCAAATGTTGTTGCAGGTCTATGTTCCATGAAAGAAAAAATGGAAGATGGCAGTATAAGGTACGTTTTGCCACAAGGTGCGCCCACTTCACCGATTATAACCAACATGATTTGTGATAACCTTGATCGCAGATTGGCTGGATTGGCGAAACGATTTGGAGTTGTGTATTCAAGATATGCTGATGACATCACATTCAGTTCAATGCACAATGTTTACCATCCTATGGGAGAGTTCAGAAAAGAATTAAAGCGGATAGTCGAGAGCCAAGGTTTTGTCATAAATAAAGACAAGACGAGGTTGCAGAAACTGGGTTCACGTCAGGAGGTTACAGGCATTATAGTTAGTGACAAACTCAATGTGTCTCAGAAATATGTTCGCGACATTCGCAACATTCTCTATATATGGCGTAAATATGGTTATGCCACAGCGTTCAATAAATTCTTTCCAAGATACAAAGATGCTAAAGGACATGTAAAGAAAGGCAATCCAGATATGGTGAATGTGCTAGATGGAAAGCTTATGTATCTGAAAATGGTAAAGGGCGAGGACGATAGCGTATATATGAGGCTGAAGACGCAATTTGACGAGTTGCGCCACAAGCTCCACAACACCAGTCAAGCTACGCCTCGCGGCATCACCTACGTGGAAACGACACCCGTGCTGGAGTTTGAAAAGAAGAATGGCGCCACCATCGAAATCACCCGGTCGAAGCCGTCGATGAAGGCCATCGAACCATTCGTCTCCCACCGATATGCCACCTTCCCCCTAGGCGGAAAGAGGCAGTGGGCCTCGGTCAACAAGACGTTGAAGCCGGAGGAGGAAACCCAAAAGGACCTTCTGGCCATATCCCACTGTCGCGACGCCAATGGTAAACTGTTTTGGTTGATTCACCGCGCCGACAAGATGATGGTTCGGCCACCTGAGTCGGTCAATATAGATGAACTGAATAAGGAACTCGACGATTTATTAGCCTAACGCTTATGGACGAAAAACTGAATAGCACATTAAACAAGGTAATACGGCTCTGCGGCCAGAACGCAGAGTTCGACAAGGAATTGCGAAAGAGGCTCGGCGTGGCCCCTTCCGCATCCGTTTTGCCGATAAGCGATGAGCGCATTGATCAGATCTACGAGTATTGTATTGAAAAGGTCGTAAGGAAACAGGCTCGAGATTTTTATTCTGATTTCCCCGTTTCATCCATAAGAGATGGTCTTATGGATGACTTCTGTAGGATGGAAGCATTTCGACGCAAGGATAACTTCGGTGATTTTTGTCTGTCCATGTATCAACAAATAGAGCGTATGACCAACTCGTTATGTACGAACCCAGATATAAGCCTCATAGCCGAACGCATGTGGGGATATCCAGCTTATATCAAAACGGGAACTAATATCAAGACCTCATTAGAGAAAAGAGCAGAAAGCGACTATTTGGTTGCTTCGCTCGTGTTCCCCGGAAATGACAAGGAAACAGGTCTGTCTAATGCCACTAAGAAATCCAAGCAGGCTCTTCAAACTCTTTACGCAAAGGATAAGATCAGATGTGTAGTCTATTTTTTAGGGTATAAGGCTGCCATGAAGAGCAGCGACTATAAGAGCTATATAGAATTTACATCGCTTTTGGCTGATCTTTACCAGTGTCGGAACATGAACCATAGAGGCAACAAGCCAACCCAATGGGAAAAGGAGACCCTTGATAGAATTCTACCTTCTAAGGCCGTCTATTATTTGAAGTTTTTGGGTGCACTGACCCTATATGTAGAGCAGATAAAGGAAGGATGGAAAAACCTTCCAACATTGAAGAATTATGCCCAATCGTTATCTCCCAAAGAAGTAAAACCTAGACCTAATGTAATTGGGAATATGGAACTGCCTGGAGATAACAAAAAACGTTATAAGTAATATTTATGCTATAGCATCAAGGCTAGAAACTCGCTCAGTGGAGGGGGAGTCATTTTCTTCTCTGTTTATCTACTCCTCGTGATGACATATCTGTCTCCATTGCGATTCCTGCTGATGCTTCTGTCGGACTTAGGGCGGTTAAATATGAGATACCACTCGATTGTAATTGGTTCAGTACTCCTCAGATCTTCTGTTTGCAGAATAAGCCTATTAAAATAAGCTTATTCTGCAAACGGATGTTTAAGTGTTGGTAATCAGATGGTTGGAGGTGTAATTTAATTCTGGGAGGCACGGATTTGTGGCTCTTTGCTTCTTATTATGCATTGGAAAAGGGCTGAAAAGGGCTGATTTTGCAAAATAAGCTTGTTTTTATAAGCTTATTTCTACAAAATTTGCAGATTAAGAGAAAATAAGCTATATTTGTAGCCTAAAATGCGATTGTTATGGAGTATACGGCAATTTTGGAGAAGCAGATATTGGGGAGATTGAAAGTTGACAATCCCTGGTGGACAGAAGGAAAGGTTCCATCTTTTTATGGAAAGATGAGTCCCAGACTATATCTTGATATCTTTTATCCCTTGGTGAAGGATGTCGACATTCAACGTGCTATTATATTGATGGGACCTCGGCGAGTAGGCAAGACCGTGATGATCTATCATTCGATAAAAAAGCTGATAGACGAAGGGGTCTCACCGCAGAATATCATTTATGTGTCGGTGGAAACTCCGATATATAACAATATTCTTTTGGAGCAATTGTTTAATCTGGCATGTCAGATTCTTGGCAAGGAGAAGGGCAAGGAGCAGTTTTATGTCTTTTTTGACGAGATACAATATTTGAAAGACTGGGAGATAAATCTTAAGTCTTTGGTGGATACATACCACAATGTGAAATTTGTGGCATCTGGTTCTGCAGCTGCAGCACTCAAGAAGAGCAGCAATGAGAGCGGAGCCGGGAGGTTTACTGATTTCAATCTGCCGCCATTGCTTTTCTTTGAGTATATCCATCTGCGCGGCTATGATATTATCATGCGTGAATCCAAAGTGGAGTGGGGCGGCATAGAGAGTTCTGTATATGATTCCATTGACATGGGCCAATTGAATGAGCTTTTTCTGGATTATATCAATTTCGGAGGTTATCCAGAGGTGGCTTTCTCAGCCCGTATTCAGAAAGATCCCAGTCAGTTTGTGCGTCATGACATTGTTGACAAGGTCTTGTTGCGCGATTTGCCGAGTCTTTACGGTATTTCCGATGTGCAGGAACTTAATTCCTTGTTTACTATGATAGCTTATCATAGTGGGATGGAGTTCTCGTATGATGGAATGTCGAAAGAATCAGGGGTTAAGAAGGAAACCATTCGTAGGTATATACAATATCTGGAGGCTGCTTTCTTGATAAAAGTGGTGAATAAGACCGATGATACGGCAAGGAGGTTCCAGCGCCAGACCACGTTCAAGATTTATCTGACGAACCCCTCTTTGAGGTGTGCTTTATTTGAGCCGGTGAAGATGACAGATGGAAATATCGGTGACATGATAGAGACGGCTGTTTATTCACAGTGGATACCGCGCGATGAGCGTATCGCATATGCAAACTGGAAAATAGGCCGCACTCAGGGAGAGGTGGATCTGGTAGGTATTAATGATGCCTTGCAGAAGCCAAGTTGGGCGGTGGAAGTGAAATGGACTGACCGTTTCTTCGACAGGCCCTCAGAATTGTCTTCGTTGAAGTATTTCATGGAAAAGAATCATTTGTCTCAGGCCTTGGTCACAACTATAGGGCAGAGAGGCAGGAAGGATATGGATTTCGGCACACTGCATTTTATTCCGTCAGCCTGCTATGCCTATACTGTTGGCGAAAACACTTTGCGACAGGCGAAGAGAAGCTTTGGCTTGTGATATCTGTTAATAAGATTGGCGTGTTGCTAATCTGAAAATCCCCCAAAATCCCGTCAAGCTCTGATGAATGATTCGGGGCGAACGGGAGGAATAAGGATTATATTCTAAAGAGTTAAAATCCGAGCAGGCTCTGATGGCAGATTCGGGGAAAAGCAGGACAAACAGAGATAAAAACAATAAAATCAAGATAAAAATATGACAAAGAAAAGCCTTCTTATCAAAGACACTACGGTGGATGAACGAATGGCAATCGTGAAGGAGTCGTTTAACTTCTGCGACGGTGATTGCGATGGAGTGGATATGGATGACATGTATGACGACTATATCTTCGGTCGTCGGGAACTTGCCGATATCAATCTGGAATTCAGTCGGAAACATGCCGGTGAGGTGGTGCCAAACCGTCCTTCGGCACCTCGCGGCTGCATGGGACGGTAACCATTTGCATTGGCATGAAAAAAAAACGGATTGTCTGGAGCGTTGTTGGCTTCGGACAATCCGTTTTTTTGTTTCAATTAAGGCTTTGGGGCTGAACTTCAAAATGTCATCAAGATTTGTTTTGCTAAACTCCACCTCGGCCATCAACCCGATTCTGACAGAATCACTTTATAGTCGTTTCATACACCGTTTCGGGGTCAGCCTTGCCGAAGTCCATGTCGCGGTAGGCTTTGGGGAGGTCAGACATGTCGAGGGTTATCTCCTTGTTTACGGGGCGGTCGGGGTCGAGCAGGGAGTGGGAGAAGAGCCAGTTGTAGGTCTTGCGCATATAGAAGAAGCGTGCCGGAGCACCGTGGTTGGCGCCCTGCAGCCAGGTGTAGCGCAGACGGGAGTCGTTGCCGGACTTCTCGAGGTCGTTGACCACCGATTTAGACTGGCTTATGGATACCGCCCTGTCGGCAGTGCCGTGGATTATCCAGAGGGGCAGCCTGCCGAGCGGCGTGCGGTCTTTCTTCGAACAGCCGCCACACATAGCCAGAGCCGCCGCCACTTTGTCGGGATATGTGCAGGCGAAGTCGAGAGTGCCATATCCGCCGAGACTCATTCCGATGACATATACACGGGTGGAGTCGCAGGCATAGTTCTGTTTCGTCCATTCCAGCACGTCGTTTATCTTCTTCGGGTTCCACGCTCCGCCGGGGTTCTGCGGCACCACCACCAGAGCGTCTACCTGCCTGCCCTTCACTATGGCGTCGAGCGGTCCGTAGCGTCTTACCCTGTTCAGGTCTCTTCCGCAGAGGCTCTGTCCGTGCAGGAATATTATCACCGGAGTCTCGTTGAGAGTGTAGTAATATTCCGTTGGGGTGTAAACCCAGAAGTTGTAGCCACCGGGTATGGCGTCTTTCACGGGGCGTATGAAGTCGTATTGGGCTTTAGTCTGTAATGATGCCGACAGGATGAGCGTCAGCATGAAAATGATTCTCCTTATTATATTTGGCATGTCTTTATGTTTTGTTCTAAGAGAAAACGCAGATGAGTAGTGGTTTATTGTGTAGGGAGGGGTGTAATGTGGTGTCGTTATTGGAATTTTGGGTAGGAAACGCAAGATGCAAGTAGAAAATAATGACCGGTTTATGTTAAAAACAAAAGAATTTTTATTAATAACCTGAATTCGGGATAAGCGACAGTCGTTTTTCTTGCTATGCCAGATTTCCGACAGGTGCATATTACATTTGCCCTCCAAACAATATGGATGGCAAAATGCAGAATTGT
>ENA-ORRN01000893-ORRN01000893.1-human-gut-metagenome-genome-assembly--contig:-NODE-893-length-22328-cov-3.422395_pt1 | contig 22328 bp, 31 predicted proteins | sample MGYA00242174_ERZ509132 | MGnify/ENA primary metagenome ERZ509132 (study PRJEB26280, sample SAMEA2338671) | human gut metagenome | biome: human gut; feature: human-associated habitat; material: faeces... | reverse complement strand
ACGCATGAGGCATAAAGTAAATCAAAATCAGCTTCACGAAGTGCCGGAAAAGCCGAAACGATTTTCGCGGAAAAATCATTTTTATTTCCGCATACACCGAAATCAATATACAATGTTCCGCACCTCCCACCGTCCCCGCCAACCGTTTCGACTTTTTCATATATCATCTTCACGTTGCATACCGCATCTATGCCTAATGAATTCAGAATACGCTGAAATTCACCTCTCACTGTATTTGCACGCACAGATTTATATACATCGGCATAACCGTCCCGTATACCGTTCACGCTGTCATATACAACATCTGCCGAAAGCCCGTTCACATCTGTCACCGTTATTAAATATCTGTCATTTTCCCGCTCATATCTGTAATTCGATACAGACAGCGAAGAACCGTATTCACGATTGCAGATTTTTTTCGCACTGTTGAGAGCATACGACATATAGAAAATATTTCCGTATGTTCTGACTGTGTAATATAAGCAAAGCATAACCGCAGCAGCAACGATCAGAGCACAGAATTTTTTCACCCCATCACCCCCTGATTGTATTGTTTGCATTCGCGGAACATATAATCATTTCGGGCGGGTGGTAAATATTGAAGAGAAAATTTCGGATTTTTCTTGTCTTAGTGCTTCTGACGGCGCTTGCTGCAAAAATGTTATCAAATTTTGACACGGCGGCACATCAGTTTTGCAAATACGAAGTTAATAACGCGCTGAACATCGCTTTGAGCGAAAAGATTCTTGATTTTTCATACGAACACCGCGAAGCGGAAAAGCAGCTGTGCACATACCGTCTCGCCGGTGATAAGATTACGGGAATCGATATTGATTCATATTCAGTAAGCATTATTTCCGCAAAGCTCACAAATATGCTCGTACAGGCTGTAAACGATTTCGGAAGTGGCGGTTTCGGTATTCCGCTCGGCAATGTAACCGGACTTATGACGCTTTCGGGAAAAGGACCTAAAATAAAAATAAAAACAGTGCCGCTCGGCAAAATTGCCTGCGACACTGAAAGTCAGTTTATATCAGCCGGAATTAACCAGACGTTGTTCCGACTCATTCTGAAAATAAGTCTTGCGTACGAGGTTCTCGCTCCGTTTACACGTGAAAGCAGCGAACTTACATTTACATATACTTTGTGCGAAACGATTATCGTGGGCGACGTCCCGCGCCTCTATTTGAATAATTAGGTTTACGCGGCGGCGAATCAAGCCTGTTTGCAACCTGATATGCTATAATTGCGGCAGCGGATGAAGCCGAGAGCGAAATTCCCGTATCACGCGGATAAACGATCGAAACTGTTTTGTCGGCATACTTTGAAACAGTTTTGTTGATACCGCGCTTTTCGCCGCCGATAACAACGCACAGCGGTCGTTTGAAAGATGCCGCAAAAATATCAGTCGATTCATTGGTTTTTGCCGTTGCGACAATGAAAATCCCGTTTTCCTTGAGGAATGCAAAAAGCTCGTCCCCATCGTTGTATGACGCAATATTCAGCAGCTCACTTGTACCGGCCGAAGAACGTATCACCGTTGATGCAGCGGAAAGAAAATTGCGTCCCGGCAGGAAAACACCATCGACCCCTGCCGTATAAAGAGTGCGCAGCACATATCCGAAATTGAACGGATCTTCAATCCCGTCCAGCAACACAAAATACCCGTTTTTATTTTCCGAAATAACAGTGCGGAAATCGGAATATGTACGTTCCCCGACCTCTGCGGCAATACCGCCGAAGCTTTCGCCGCCTGTCAGTTCGGCAAATTCGCTGTCTGTGAGATATGAGATCGGCACGGAATATTTCGAAGCAAATTCGGTAATGCGTTCATATTGCTTCTTTTCCGGGAAGTGAAAATCCGAACGCTTTACGGTTTCAAGCCTCAGTTTGTCGAAATATATGTGGAGTATTTTGCGGGAACGCGATTTCATGATCGATTCCAGCGAAATGTGACCTCCGATAATTGTACCCATATTTTTTAATTCTCCATCATTGCCTTGATGTTGGACGCAAAGAAGAACGGTGACTTATAGCTGGTGGTGTAGTCAATCACAAGTATATCGTCATAGCTCTTATCCTTAAGGAATTCACCCATGGAAACGTAGTATTTGTCGTTGAACTGTGTGGCGTTGATATAAGTTATATTTTTGTAATTTGCGGAAAGGAACGGAACAAAGGGGGCAGCGGCAAGGTCGCCGATGACAAGTATACTCTTGTTGCTTGTCGGTTCTTTGACAGCAATCTCAATACGGTACGCTTCTCTGCCGAAGAAGACATTGAAACCGTTTGCAACGGATGAAACTTCTTTATAGATCATCTTTTGTTTGTTGAAGATCGATGTCCCGTTATATATCGTTACATCTGACGGGAATTTTGCGTCAAGGTCATAGAAAATAACGCTGTCGGGATTCTCGCGCAGTGTTTCTGAGTCGGTAGAAGTATAGAATGAACCCAGGAATCTGTCGACGGTACATTCCGTAAGTTCGGAAAGGCTCACCGGCGTAAGACCTGCCGCCTTACAGTATTCGCTGTATGCATAATAAGCACCGAGTGCCGTGTAATTCTTATCGGTATTGAAATAAATATATTCCTCAGCGGCATATTTTTCGGCGAACAGTGCCGTAACATCGATGTTTTTGATATCAACGACCGATTCATCGGCAACGCGCTTTATGAACGATGCCTGACTCTGATTGTAAAAACCGTCGCCTTTGCTGCTCGTAACCTCAGGCGGGAAAGTCGAACGAAGGAACTCAACTTGTGTGGGAATAATTATCTGATAGAAATTCTTTCCTTTGCCGATAGCGGTACAGAGGCTGTTGACGGCGTCTATATACGCCTGCTTCGAGGCGGCGCCGGGAGTGAAGTCCTCAAGAGCGTGATTCATATAGCGATAAATATATCCATACCACTGATAATCCAGCTCCCCTGCGGGCTGTGAAGTGCCGGAAGATTCTGATGACGGCTCATCGGAGCTTACGGGCGGAGCGACGGACGATATCTCCTGCGAGGGTTCATCATCCGGTTCTGATACGGATGGCGCTGTCGACGGCTCCTCAAGGCTGTTGTCGGGTGTTTCACTTGTCACAATAGCGGGGACGAACGAGCTTTCGGCAGTTGCAGAGGGCTGTTCCGACGAATTATCATCGCCTTTTTTATTATAAAAAAGCAGCAGATAAACGCAAAGAGCAATAACAAGAAGCATAAGGACACATATTGCCGAGAGCATGAGACGTTTTGTATTATCGTTTTTGTTAACTTCATAAAGATCTTCTTTTTCCATGTCTGTTCTCCCCATATAAGATTATCTGTCGTTGTATTCATTGAAACTGTTTTGATTATTGACTTACCGAGTCAAGTCTAACACATAGCCGCGATTTTGTCAACGGGAAAAAAGTAAACAATGTGTTGAAACTTGTTTCCGCGTAATATTGACAACCCGTCATCGAAGTGATAGAATAAATCCGGATATCAAAATGGGAGTATAGGTAATTATGGGGCTTCATGATGACCACAGAAAGCGTCTGCGTGAACAGTACGCAAAAAACGGTATGGGATCACTGACAGAGGAACACCTGCTTGAACTGATACTGTTCACACCGATTCCCCGCAAGGATACATACGATATTTCGAAAAGGCTCTTGAAGCGCTTCGGCAATATACGCGGTGTTCTTGAAGCAAATATTGAAGACCTGCAGGAAATCGAGGACGTCGGATTCAGCACCGCTCTATATCTGAAGGCGATCTATGATGCCGCATATAATTATATTCTTCCTCATGCAGCTTCCGCGCCTTCAAGATTTCATAACGAGCAGGAACTGAAGAAGTTTATTCTCGATATGTTTGATGATTCCGTTGTGGAAAAGATAGCCGTGATATGCCTCAGCCGTGACTATAAGCTTCTTTACCACGGAATACTGCAGGAAGGTGATGTTTCATCAGCGGCGTTCCATATGCGCCGTCTCACCGAGGTTGCGATTAAAACAAATGCCGCATATGTGTACATCGCACATAATCATCCTCACGGAACAGAAATGCCATCAAATGAAGACCTTGACGCAACGCGAAGAATGGCATCTTCGCTTGCAACCAACGGAATAGAGTTGTGTGAACATTACGTTATTCACGGAAAAGGCATGACATCGATCATGAGAGTAATGGGATATAACACACAGTGTAACGATTTGTGGTAGACCCCATCAGCAGTTAATAACACTCCATACTTCAATCAGCCTTTCAACACTCCATGCGGCGTTTGCGGGACTTGTTGACGGCAGATATGTTGTCTTTCCGTATTTGCTTTCAAGCATACGCTCATATATTGATAAGGCTTTTTTCCCGTTGACGAAAATTCGCTTTATGTCGCATCTGTCTGTGATACGTGACAAATCAGACGGAATAACGGCTTTTATCGTTGAATCCTCCGAATTCACTATTTCACATTCACATGCAACATCCCAGAGGGCGATATGGTTGTTTCGGAGAAAAATCTTTTTTTCTTCGATGGTAACCGGAACAGCTGAACCGAAGACCGCCGCAGTGACGCGCCAGAATCTGTTTTGCGGATGTCCGTAATAAAAGCCTTGGGCGCGGGACGCAACCGAAGGAAAGCTGCCGAGTATGAGTATTCTGCTTTGACGGTCAAAAAAAGGTTCAAACGGATGTATCATTGTTATCGCTCCTTTGCGATGATTATACATCGGTTGTCCTTTTTTCGCAATACACATTTCAGGTTTTCTTTTTTCGGAAGAAGAATTTTTTTGGTTTTTTATTGAAAACCTATTGAAAAACCTTTAAATCTTCTTCACAGCCTGCATGTACTTCCAGATTTTGCCTTGTGCGGCATCTTCGTCCTGGAAGAAGAATTTGTATGCAGCCTTCAGAATCATATCGTCTTCAAAAAGCTGGCACATGTCAGAGTAGAACGCATTAAACGCTACATACTTGTCCCAGATTGTTGTTCCTGAAGGGAACGACATACCTTTTGTTGCGGATTCGATGTCGTCCTTAGTCCAGTGTGCACCCGTACGACGGTCTCCTGACTTGCTGAGGTAAGTGATACCAGCTACATCGTACATTGCAAAATCTTCGTTGTAATGGGGACCGTAGAAAAGCTCATGCTGTTCGCGCATGAATTTCCAGTATCCTTCTTTTGAAAGCTCCCCGTTCTGCGCCATTTTCATGTACTTTGCCGCCATGCACGCAGAAGTCCACATCTTTTGCTCGTTTACCATGCCCGCGGACTTGGCTTCTTCGAGCATACTGTCATAACTGTATTCCTTCATCTTATTCTTCTTTTGTTTCTTCTACTTGTAGATGTTCGTCTGACACTGCAAACTGAACCTTTCCATCTGATAAATTTCTCTTGATTTCTTCCATCTCTTCCTGCATACGCTGCATTCTGCGGAACATCTGATATGTCATGCAGAACGTATAATCAAAATTAGGAAGACTCTGTGCTATCTCGCAATTAGCGCAGTCACCTGGACACGCTTCGTTTACTTTCTGTATCATTTCTTTGACATCTTACTGATTAACATTCCACCTTTCACAGACATAAGAGATTTAATTCCTCCCTCCTTAATCATGGTGAAAAGCTGGGCTATTTCACTCTTGTTTTTCCGGACAATAGGAGCCACAGAAACAATCTGTCTGCCCGTAAGAATTCTTTCGTTCGAAATTTCCTTCAGGATGTCCTGAACTTGTGCTTTCTGCTCTTCTGAGTCAAAATCAAGCACGATAAAAACTTTTCCTAGTGCCATAATTATTCTACTTCGTCAAAATTAATAGGTTCTTTCTTCTCCTGCGGTGCAGGTTCCTGAGTATGTTCTTCTACTTTCTTCCCGGTAAATACTCCAGCCAGGAATGTTCCAAGTCCAAGAACGATTTCAACAGCTTTGGGATGTGTCTCTGCATAGTTTCCTATCTTTTCTGCGATGGAGATGTACTTGTCTACACCTGTCTTTTCCGGCTCTATTACAGTAGGAATTCCCATGTTTTTTGCGAATATGTCGGCAAACTCATCCGCCTGTCGGGCTGCTTCCATCGGTTCCAGGCACTTGTCCTCAATCAGATAAGCTAGCATTGAGTTGAATGCTTCTGATCTTGTCTTGAAGTTCATTTCCGGTTGTTTTTTCTTTTGAAAAAGTCCCATATTCGTTTTAAGTAAGAAGGGGTAGACAAAGCTACCCCTCGAAACAACTTATGAAAGCATCAGCAGCGGTCGTTTCCACAAGTCTCAGTCACGGTGACTTCGTTAGTCGAAGGCGTGAAGGTCTGAGTTTGAGCAAACACGCGGCTAGGAGAACCGCAGCATGAGGAGCGGTTAGTACCGCATCTTGAATAACCGTTGTTAATCGGGTTGTAGAACACGGTGTTGTTCAGCTGACCGAACTGAATCTGGTTGCTCTCCTTCATGTCGTTGACTCCTACTACCAAACCGGCAAATGTCTGAGCAGCCCCATACATCTGACTGTTGAGAGTCTGAACCTGCGGAGTGATGCAGTTGATACGTCCGTCCAAGTTAGCAAGGCCAGTGGCAAATGCAACCTTTTCAGAACAGTTACGTGACCAGATGTTGGCCACAAACGCGATTACTACTACGGCGGCAATAACCCAGAGAGCAGTGTTAGTACCCCATCTTTCCCCGTTGCGGTGAGAAAGTTCCTGCAATGCAGCAGCGTCTTGTAATTCCATTCCCATAATTGTTTTGATATTAAATTAATACTATTGTGAAAAACACGCAGCAAAGATATGAGGTACATTCTTGAATCACTAAGAGTTACTTTCGAGCAACTTGTGAATCTTTTGCGACATAATTTCTATTAATCGATTATTCTTCTTTCGCACGTCGTATCCTGTAATCAGATTACGTACACTCGACGGTGTGTGATGTATGTATTCCGCTATTTGAACCGGATAGATTCCGCTTTCTGTTAGAATGTTGACAAGAATACTTCTTGCATCTACCACTGCTTCGGATCTGGAATGTGATACGATGAGCAATTCCGGTATTTCCGTTTCTTTTGCTACAAGCTGTAATACCGTGTTGAATAGTTGTGTTTTGCACATAATATTAATTTTATTGTGAAGGTGGGTTGTTTCCACCTTCTGTTAATACTAAAAAATTATTTTAAAACCCAAAAAGTATCTGCATGCTATTCCGGCGGATATTGCGGAAACACCGATTGCCAAATCTGTTATATTCCACTTTCCACCGTAATAGTGGCATCTGTCTGAATTTTCCTTCATTGCCAGCAGTATGACTCCTGCTGAAGGGGAAAGAAGGATTGTGGCCAGAAGGTAGACCACAAATCCTATAATGTTATTTTTCATCTTTATTGAAACTTACCAAGTTATTCTACTAGTGTAATCTTTTAATTCGAAGTTTTCCTTAACAAACATTGAATTTGATGAACTTGTTGTATTTTTCCCTTGCCAATAAGCTGTATCTATATATCCATTGTTCATAAGTTCCCACATATCTATATAGGTTCTTAACTTAACTGTAAGCCATGCCGCTGTTATCTTATGACCATCTGCACTTGGATGTAGACCTTCTGCGGCTGATGTTTCTGATTCTGCATCATTGAAATAGAACGTATGATTAATACCTCCAACAACATCTTGTACATCAAGATAAGGAATTCCCAATAGTTGACAAATACGTTTCTCAGAATTTCTGTAATCTTGCAAAGTTGCTCCTACTATATTAGGATATTCTTCTCCAATCCTTCCAAATGGAGAGATACATATAATAAGTGCTTTTGGGTTTCTTATCTTCAAATCCCACATTGTGTATAAAAATGCTTCCTCAAAATAATGATTGTTATGGTCTGCTAACAATTCATCTATATTCAACAAATCATCAAATTTTTTGACTGATAATTCATTAAATAGATCTTTCCCATTTTCTTGAGTCAGCATTAGTTTTGATGCTCTATCTTCTGAATCCGTTGGTGCCCATACCGCACCACTCCAACCACCGTTATAATCGTTTGTTGACCCTAATATTGTTATAAGTCCAGCAAAGTCTGACAATAATTTTGTTTTATCATATATTGCTGTATTAGTTTCTCCCGCCACGCTTCCACTACCTTTGAATGGTAAAAAAGAACTCGCTGCCTTTGCCATATTTTCGGCTTGAAGTCCTAATATTCTTGACGCCATTGTCCAGTAATCTACTTCTGTACCTGCCCATCCCTCATCGGACGTACTATCTCCAAATACTTTCCATTCTGTCATTCGGCTGTCTCTTGAATATTTTGCATTGTCGATTGGTGAGACATATATTCTGTGTGAAGGCTTTTTATATAGTATTATATTAGTTTTATAATTATTATTCCCTACAACAGTAATATATGCCGTTTCAGGATTAAATTTTATAGCACCTCTAGCGTACCATTCATCTGTACCTGATTGATAGCAATGTGATGCAACGCAATTACCTTTAACATCATATTCAAATACAGGATTTAAATTTCTATTAGAACTTTGGATACCTTCATAATCACTTACATCAAGATTAATCCTTGATGAGCAACTTGCATTGTCTGTTGGTTCTGAAGCATAAGTTTCAACTTCTTTTCCTGTAGAATTAAAAAATTCATTATAATTAAATACTTTAAAAGGGCACGCTTCTAATTTCTGTAATGAATTAATATTATTACACATATATTCTACTGGTACATTGTAAATTATTGTACCTATCGGACATTTACTCTCTGTATTTCCTCCATTTATTATAATATATTCTATATCGTCTGTAAATTTATAATAATTTGATTCTGAAATACTTGTGCTATTAAATATAAAGTATTTATATATTTTATCTTTATCAAAGCATACAATAGAAAATGAATTTGTAGATGAAGCTACTAATATATCTTTTGATGTACCTAATTTTAAAAAAGTTGTGCATCTATTATTATTAGATGAATTAGTAGGTGATACAACCCCAGTTGTCATAGAAGCATTAACTTTATTAGCAAAATGTCTTTCTTCTAATACTATATCTACAACGTTAGCTTTTACAAGTGTGTTATTTTTTTCAATTACACTATCAAGTTCTTCTTTTGCTGTGTATAATATGTACAAGTCAGCTGTCATTTCGCTCTCGGAATTGTATATGTCGACATCCATCACGTTACTTTGATTATTATTTTTCAAATCAGAACTTGAAGGTGTATATTCTATTATATATCCAGAATCAAAATTAATAATATTTGTTATATCAACAATTGTTTTATTATTTATTCTTACTCTAAATAAATTAGCGGTTATTTTATTGCTCGATTTTAATACAAATGCATATTTCTTATCAACAATCATATTAGGAAGGCTATATCTTTTACTAACACTTGAACCAAGCTCAAAAACCTGAGACCCTAACATGACTAGATTCCCATTTAAATTAATTTTATTGTCTAACTCGGTAAGTTCTTCGCTTACCGCTTTCTGTGACATGACCTTGTTTTCAGAGCCGCTTTCTGTTCCTGGTTCCTGTACAAGCGCAATTTCACCTAGGCTTACGCCATCAGCACCATCCATACCTTTTGCAGGTTTCCCTGTATCTTCTCCGTTGATGAACCAGTTTCCATTTTCACCTATTGTCGGTGTAATGTTGTTCAGTTCTTCTTTTGTCGCGAATTTGCCTGTATCAGGAATTTCTGATTTCAGCGCATAATCACCAGCTTGCTGCAACCCCAAATCTTTAGAAGATTTGTTTCCTGACAATTCATGTCCATTGATTTGTGGTTTGTTTGTCAAATCCGTGTAATCTGTAGTGCCACCTGAACCAGTTCCTCCACCAGATTCAAGAGTTTCAATTCTCTCTTTATAATCAGCATTAATATCTGATTGTTTCTTTCCCTGAGTAGAATCTTGAATCTGCTCTGCCTTTGCTATAACGCCATCAGTTGTAGCATTGTTTAAAACACCATAAATATTTATCTCTTTCATATTCTTCAACATTTAAGAAATTACTATTGTTACACTTCCTTCATTAATCTGAGAAGAGCTACGATAGCATTTATAAGTATCAACAGAAGTTGAACCTGTTTGCTGCTCTTCCAGAGGAATATCAAATCCAGAGGATGTTACTCTATTGATTGTCATACTGCTTGGCACGCATAACCAAAGATAATTTCCTGTTTGGGAATTGTTTAAGGTGTAAGTCCCAGCAGGGGAAGTCTTGATTGACTGTTTATTCAATGATGTAATAGACAGACTTGAAGCAGCATCAGCAGCTGCAAACCCGAAGTACATAGGGGCAACAAATGTTGCAGTTGTCTGTCCCTTCACCTGAGTTCCGTCTTTAGTGGCTTTTACAACATAAGTTGTAGTAGCCGACACATTGGTAAACTGTTTGCTTGTACCACTTGCAGATTCATCATTTACCGTGACGCTATCTGCTGTTACTGTATCATCTCCTTTCTTTACCGTCCAAGTAACTGTAATCGTTCTTGGAACTCCTTTTTCAAACGTTCCTCCACCGCTTACACTGATTGTAAGAGGGAATACCTTGTCCTCCAAAGCAATAACTTTTTCAGCTAGGTCTTTTCTAACCTCGTAGTCGACTCCACCGACATTTATTTTCGTGATATTTTCCATATTGTTTTAATTAATTGTTAATACGTAATCCGATACACTTGCCCCATTTTCAATTTTAAGAGTTCCTTCACTATAAGATGATTCTGTGCTATCAATGAGGTAAAGAATCTCTCCTATCACATAACTCGTTTCCGGCTCTTCCCCTCCTGTTATCTGCATGATATATGCAGGCAAATCTTCAAGCAAAGCATTAGACGGAACGTTTATTCCCTTCTTTATTATTGCACTGATAATGGATGTTCTGTCTGACTTAACCTTATCAATCTTGCTTTTAAGCAGCAAAAGCTTTTCTTCAATCGTGCTCATAGTTCTTCAGCATTAATTTCATCCAATACATTACTGACTTCTCCAATATCTTTACTAAGAGATTCTATAGAATTTGATAGCTCGGTAAGTTCTTCCTTGGTTGCATACCCGGCATCTACTGTTCCGCGGAAAGCCCAGCCGGGGTTCTGGAAGCTGAAGACCTTTCCGTTATCTGCGGAGTCTGGTTCCGACTGGTTGTAGATGTTCACCAGCATGCCGCGACGGAGAAGGACGCCTTTGTCGTCCTTCGGTGCGGTGGAGTCTGCTTCCATGGCTGACACGGATGTGTAGGTTTTGCGGATTCCCAGTGAGCTTCCGTTAATCTCCACATTCTCGATGTATTCTACTATGTCGTTGCTCAGCTGGCCGACTTCTTCCGGCGTTACTGAGTCTATCTTTGTCTTTTCTGCGAGCGCGATGGCGCGTTTTTTAAGTTCTGTTGCTGTCATAGTTACTATTTGTTTTTACTTAATAAAAAAGTACCTGATATAATTTGGTTAGAAGGAATTGTGTACGGACCACTATCATCATATACATTCATTCCTTTTGCGCCTCTACGTAGGCATACAGATTTTGCAGAATATAATCCTCCAGATCCACCTGAAACAGAAACGGTCATTGTAGCGTTATATTCTGAAAGTTCAGATGGCAAGTCGAACATACTTTTACTAATATCATTGTTATATTGACTGTAACTACTAATCTGTACATCTAATATAACGGTGTCTGTCCTTTTATCAATTTTATATCTCACTTTTCCGTCAAGTCCTTCACCTGTAACTGGTATATTTTTCCACTCTGTAGGATTAACAGATTCAAGTGTTGAGACTTTACCTTCCAGTTCAGTAATTCTTTTGTCTGCTCTTGATGCTGTTTTCAAGTCAATCCATGCCACTGAGCCGCTAGTGTCCGTACTCAAGTATGCTTCATAATCCACATATACTTTATGCTTTTCAGAATTCCTAAAGGTTCTTTCGCTAGTCTCTTTTTTACGGAAGCAAAGCTTGTTGTTCCCAATCTCGCCAAGTGCGGTAACTTTATATACATCTCCGTTAATTACCACTGCACCTTCCACCACATTAGAACCGGAAAGTGCGCCATACAGAATGTATGTGTCACCGATAGACTTGTTCATGCAAATTATTGCTTCTTTAAATGCTTCCTGAAGGAAAGCAAGGTCTTTTGTATAAACAGGTTGTCCTCCTGTGTAGGTCGCTATCTCTTTAATCATACTGGTATATATTAATATCAAACAATCGGCCTGCGGGTTTATTGTATTCCACTATCGCCTTAATTTCTTCAATTCGGTCTTCCAGGTAAGAAGGAACATTTACGACGAATCTTAGTAATTCATTTACATCCCCGTCTGAAAGATAAGTTACGTTTTGACTGTCTTCATCATAGAAGTATGTCGGAGGGTCTTCTTCATCATACAAGTACACGGTTTCAGGAATCCCTTCGATGTTGTTGTCAGTGATATAGATATCCTTATTCTGCAACAGGAAGTAATCATTCAGCGCCTTCTCGATGTAGATTACCTGGCCGTTCACGCTCAGCCGGCTGTCACACAGTTCACGATACTTCATCAGTTCATCGTGAAGGTACGATATTGGCAGCGTGAGCACCTTCAGAAACGCAAACATCTTCTTCTTCCTGAGAGGAGGAGGAAGAAGAAGAAACGCAAATTTGAATATGTCAATTTTGTACCACATAGCTCACTGTATTAGATAATTCTTCTGCAATGAAGCAACCTGCTTCTGCCGTATAATTATTTCCAGTCACGACTGCATACGATGCGCCGGTGCTGGTCTTAGCCTGTACGGTTCCCAGTTCCACGTCAGTCACTCCCTGCACGTTCTGTATTGCATCCACGCACTTTGTCTTGTTGAATGTTCCTCCGTACACGATTCCGGCCAGATAGGCGTTGATGGCATCCGCCACGGGTTTCCCTCCACCGTCTATGCGCGTGCCGTCTGAGGTAAGAATCTGAGGGTCGTAATACACCTTAACAGTTATCCTGATCTTGTCTGCCGGAAGGCTTCGTATGCTGAGGAATACACCTGCTATTTTCACGCTGTTCATATAGCTTTTAAACGACGTTAGAACGTCTTCCGAAAGCGGTGTGGGAAGGTTGTTTTCCTGACCGGATACAAGTATCTGTATCGTGTTGCCTGCATCCTGTACGGCACAGTATTTTACCACCTGCTTGGCCGTGTCAGATACCGGATAACGGAAAGCGTGTGTCTGTTCGTCATACTCCAGCGCATCGCCGTACTGGAATGCGAGTGCCTGGGCGTGATACCATCGGACGGTAGGAACGATGCTCTGTGCAATGCGTTCGTCTACGTCCTGCTTGTGCGCATCGAACATCACTTCCAGGGCATAGGCACAGGCAGCCACGATGTAGATAAGAATATTCTCTATGGATACGGTGCTGAAGGTGTTTTCCCATGTGGCATCTTCGCCCGTGATGCCATACGCTTCGCGCAAGGTGTTGTCCTCCATGAAGCGGTCGGTCATCGTCTTTTTAATTTCTGCGATTGTTCTTGCCATAACTACACAAATTCTTTGGTGAATTGTTCCGTGAATATCTTCAGCCGCACCTCGCTGTCGGATGTTTCGGAGGTGGCGGGCGACACATTGTTAGCCTTGCAGTATTCCTGCATTTCCCGGTTTATAACCACGTCCGGCACACTGACCGTCATGCCGGGCGTAAGTTTTTCCGTTGGGCATATGTCGTTCTCGCGTGCCAGGATGAAGACCCCAGCGAGGTCTCCATATTCCTGTATTGCGATGTCAAGAAGTGTCTGATTGGGTAATGCCGTTACGTTCATGGCAGCTTCCTCCATATAAGTCTTAAAATGATTATCAGGAAACCTATTCCTCCAAGAAACATCAGGGCTGACTGCCACCACGATAGTGTTTCCTTTCGTTCTGCTTTCACGGTAGATACTTCCTGTTCTATCCGGTCCATCCTGCTGTTAATATGGGTTATCTCGGCAGACATGGTTTCTATCTTCGTATTTGTCTGCGAGGTATCACGTTTCTCTTCCTGGGTGCTGCTTGTTGCTGTTCCCGTCGTTACGCTGGTAGGATATTGCTTTCCGGTAGAATCAGGCGGTGAATACTCCGTGCGTTCCCAGCTTTCCGTAACCTCCTCCAGCTTCTGCCACCAACTGTAGGAAAGTTCCTTAATCATCTCCTGCGTATGCTGATAGACACTGTCCGATACCTGCGTGTCGGTCTTCGTATCCGTCTGCTTGTCGGTAGTGGAATCCAGCTTTACCGGAGGCTGTGACTTGCAGGCCGTCAGCATCAGAGCCAGGGATACAATAATCAGGAAACTTTCCATCCACTTGTATGCCTTATCGAGTAATCTTTTCATCATAACAATACCAGGTTAAGAAATATGATAATGAATCCGGTTATCTCCAGCCAGAACGCGGGCCTTGCATATACTATCTTGCTCCACAGATCTGACTTTACATTATCGGCCATCACGTGCCGCACGATGTAGACTATCGGAAGAAGCCAGGTAATCAGGAGCCAGGGATTTGTACATGCTACCCATGCCTGCGTACTGAGCAGCAGAAGTGCGGTACCGCAATAATGTACAATTCCTTCTTTCTTATCCTTAAATCGTGGTGAAATAACAATAGTTATCATGCCAAGTAATGCCAGGAACACGAGAAACTGAATATTTTCCGGAGTGCGACCTACTGCGGACACAAAGAAAGTAAATCCGTTAAGACCAAGGCAGACGGAAAACCATTTCGGGTTCTCCAGCCGGTAATAGGTCTCTGAGATTGAATAAGGGATACCGCCTGTCTTGTAAATTACCACTGCGGTATAGATGGCGAAAATCAACGCCGATATGATTCCAAAAATTGCTTCCATATTGATTAATTCTGTTTAAGTTTTACAATGCTTTCCATCCATCAAGTACATCCTGCTGAATAGCTGGAATTCCGTTTTCCACCAGACTGATAGCAGATGCAAATGCGCACATTGTTGTCTGGTCGTTCACGTCCGGTTCGTAGGTTGTCGGCACCTGCATTTCCCGGCATACTGCCGAAATGTAGTTCGAAGTATGATTCTCATTGGCGGGTGCCCAGCGGTTGATGTAGTCCGCGATGGTGCGGCATCCGTGCAGACGGTGGTAGTTCTGAAGCGTGCGGATGAGTGCACGATACCCCCACATGGGTGCGATAAACTGGAAGAAAGTCCCGTCCGTCTGTTCCTCGCGAAGTCCCTTCCATTTATCTTTACTCAGCCGGATGTTTCCCGGATTGTTGTTTCGTATACCTCTTGGTGTCATTTCTTTTCCTCCTCTTTCTTTTCGTTATCTAAAAATTGTTGTAAATAAGGTATCTTCCGTACCACTTCGAAGCTAAGCACATAGTAGATGAAGTTCAGCGGTCTGGAGTGAGGGAACAGCTTGCGCATGTTTCGCAGCGTGTTCACCCCGTAGAAGTAGCACACGGCATACACGATGCCTGTAATGCACTGCAAAGCCCCGTCCAGATTCTTCATCTTTTCTCCGATAATGTAGATGCTCAGCACGATTACGTAGAACACAAACGTCTCCAGCATGCAGTGAAAAAACTTCCTGTTGTTGAAACGCTCGTGTTTGGCCACAATGCCGGCAATGAGTCCGGCAATACAGTTAATCGCGAAGATGAAGAAGATGACAAACACCATGTCCTTCACCGGTGCGAAGTATGCCAGCGTGATGCTGAATAGCGTAGCCAGCATGTTCTTGATTCCTGTAATGATTTCCATACTTTCAGTTTTCATTTTCAGATAAAATAAGTTGAATATTCTCTTCCAGATTATTGTAGTCCACTCCTGCGCGCTCCAGATGCAAGCGAATCTGCTTTTCTATCTTTGCACGATTGGCAGAGGAGCGTATATACCTCAGAAGGTTAGGACCCAGTGCCGGGTCTTCCTTCCATTCACCCTGATTCATTCCAAGCACGATGGCTGCACATTGAATCGTTGTATCTCCCAACGTAAGTCCTTCCTGTATCAGCAAGTCTCCGCTGTCGTCAAGCATTATTCCTTTCATCATATCAGTGCGTCACTTTAGTGTCCTCATAATCCTGTTTATTCAGTTCGCTGGCTTTTGATGTGACCGCAGCAGCGGTCCCCGTCTGTGCGGTAGCAGAACCCGTGGTGCTCACCTGGTGAGTGTGGCCATTGAATGTGCGTACCAGTTCGTTAATCTTATCGGTAAGTGTGCCGATGTTAATCAACCCTCCGTTACTTCCTCCGTTTATCACGATTTCAGCCGATGCGGTGATTTCCATCTTCTCCACTTCAGTAGCCGATATGAGAAATGCATCCGAAGACTGTCCTTCCACTATACCCACCAGGCATAAAGAACCGGATTTGGGATACAATATCAAGGAACCTGCACCCAGCTGAATGTCGTAAAACTCCAGCCCGTCGGTCACACCCTTCGCATCCATTGTTTTTTCATCGGAATTCACCGAAAGCACTTCCACCCATACCAGCGTGGCTTTGGTTTGTCCTGGAAGCTTAGACATAGCCTGCTTCAATTCTTCATCCAGTGTCATTCTGCACGTCCTCCCAGTTCTACTTTTTGCCGGTAGGTGGCATTGTCTGAAAAAGTCTTTGTCACTTTTTCGATAAAGTATTTCCCATCCATTTCCGGAGTAATCATGCTTTTCAAATCCATCACCATGCCAAACCGGACGCAAGGAATACCGAACAGTTCCACTCCACCTTTGTACTTCTGTTTTTTCAATCCCTCATAGTATCGTTCCGCAAAGTCCTTCAGCACCTCCAGCGTAACCTTCTGGTCTTTGTCGTTATACGTAAGACTTACTGTTTCAGCACCCTTTGTTCCTGCTTTGGCTTCCAGCTTCTTTCCACCCTTAAGGATAGCCAGTGCGGTCACTTCGTAGTCGCCTTCCGTGTGCTGTAGATCCTGGCTTACCGCCTGCTTCTCCAGTTCGATACGTACTTCCGGAAGCTGCACGCTATCCCTGTACACATTTCCGCAGTAAAGCGTCTTACCGACAAAGTAGCTGTAAAGCCCTGTCTTCTTCTGAATGTCATCAAGAATGGCAGAAACCAGCACGTTCGAATACCTTACGGCTCCCAGTTCCGTGTCACCGAAGGAAGTCACTATCTCATATTCCGGACAAAGGTCAGCCAGAAGCTTTCCGAGCGTGACACTCTTCTTTGAATACGATACCGACCTTCTTCTCAGCTTGTACATCTCATCCTCACAATGCAGTTTCACCGGTATTCCGCGTGATACATTCTGCACATATCCTTCGAATTCGGTTACATAATTACCGTTGTATCCAAGCTCTATTTTTACCGCATCTCCAGGTTGGAAATAAGTGAATAAATCCTGACCTGAGAAAGTTCTTATTTTTCGGGGAATCACAATGTCAGCCGTGTCGGTCAGCATCTTCCACGAGCTTGCTATTTCTACGCTATTCACATAGAAAAGCTTCAGTTCCGTTCTGCTGTCAGTAGCAGAGAACGTAATTCTGGCACACATCGCATAACTCATACTTTTTGTATATAAGGTTGGTCACTTGTAGCCTGAATCGAAAAAGAATACATTTCAGGAATCCCCTGTACAGGTGACAGCTGAAAGTTTTCCATCACGATGGCCGTTATTCCTTTATTCACGAAAAGGTCACCTGTCACGCTGATACTGTCTGCCAAATCGCGGAAAAGAACAAGTGCGTGAGCCTGTTCCTCGTATGTTTTCTGGGAATCCCTTGAATTATCCGTAAGACAGAATCCGCGTATGTTGATATTCCAGTCATTGATACCGTATATTTCCTTCACTGTTCCTTTAGCACCAAGCACCTTTGTTTTCGATACGTTCATATCCCGGCTAAACTCTACCAAAGTAGCGGCAGGCATCAGAAAGTCGCTCATGCTGACATCTGTCAATTCTCCCTGATCACTGTAGTGCTTGTAAGTACCTCCGTCAAGGATAAAAGAGTCGAGTACAGGTGTACCCATCCAGCTTCTTCTTTCCACTTCTTCACGGCTGGCCAGCTTCACGTCCTTATATTGTTCCGTAGGGAAGTCAGGCAATGTTCTTCCCCACGGAATATATATAGGCGATGATACGCCGAATACTTCAGCAAACAGATTGGCAATATTAAGTCCTGTATTTATCATATCCTTATCCTATTGCAGGTGTTACGTCCGACAAAACAGCTATCAGTTCCCGCTTGATTCTGTCGGAAATCTTACGGTAGTCTGAATCTCCTGATACGGTGAAAGTGTTGTTCATCGTCACATTCATGGTAATGTTTCGTGCGCCTCCCGACTTTCCGCTTCCACCCAGTCCTATAGTTCCGTTTCCTCCAGAGTTACCTCCACCTTGCGAATTATCATCTCCTTGAGGAGGTTTTATAAATGAAATACCAGTAGGATTGTTTATTTGTGGAATATCGGTCGCTTTACCATGTGAACGGTTCCAGCTTTCCTGACCTTTTGCTTTACCCTCATTCCATGCCATTGCAATCTTCTCACCACCAGCTTTTGCTTCTTTTGCAAACTGTTCCCACACATCGGAGAACTTAAAACTGTCATCAAACCAGTTGGCTGGATTGATTGATTTTACAATAGCTTTTACCGCACTGACTACTATTTTCACAAGCTGCACAAACAGCTCTTTTACAGAATTTACAAATCCCATAAAGTAGACTCTGAATCCTTCCCAGCTGTTATACAGTGTAGCGATAGCACCGATTACAGCCAACACCCATCCGATAATCGGAATGCCATAGATAGAACGTGTAATCAGCTTGCATGAAGCGGCCCAGGTGATTGCTGTCTTGGTGATTCCAAGCTGCATGATATTTGTCACGCTGAAAGCCACCATACCAAGAGTTACAATAGTACCTGTTAGTACACCAAGTACTTTCAGTATAGGGGCAAAAGGTTCCACAAACTCAAAGAAAGAAATCTTCAGGTCATTAATAAAAGCATCCATTCTTTTCATCCTTTCCGAAGTGGTATTCATGATAATATTAGCCTGATCTACGGCAGAATTGGAACCCTGTACTTCTTCTGTCCATTGTTTTATCTTCTCCGTATTACCAACCAATATCTGACCTGCTACTACATTTTCTCTTCCAAACAGCTTTGCCATTACTTCTGTATTGTTCATCACAGGAACCAGTTCTTTCAATCTGTCTGCAAAAGGAATTGATTTATCTGCCATTACGTTCATGTCTACTCCTAATGCCTGTAATTCTTTAGCGGCATCACTTGTTGGTGCAGAAAGTATAAGCATTGCATTTCGAAGAACCGTACCAGCTTCAGCAGCTTTGATTTGGTTTTGTCCAAGTACCTGAAATAATGCATTTGTTTCGGCAAATGAAACTCCAAGGTTACTTGCAGCTGGGCCAATATTCTTCAATGATTCAGATATGTCTACAACTTCAGCCGCACCAACCTGTGCAGATTTGGCAATCAAGTTCATCTGCATGTTCATTAATTTGGCCGCTGAATCCACATCTGTCGCTTCGCCTTCAAACGCATTGAATGAAGTGGTAAGCGCTCTTACAGCTCCAGCTACATCTCCATCCATAGTTTTTGATAGAATCAAAGAACTTCTGGCCATGCTTTCTATTGCATCAGGATATTCCGCAATCTGTGGACCTAATTGTGAAAGCAATGTGGAAAACACGCCAGCTGCATCCGAAGCATCAACACCAAATGTTTTTGCAAGATCTCTTGCTTTTTGCTGAACCAAGTCAAACTTATCACCTGCAATACCTGAAATAGCCTGAACTTGCGACATGGCATATTGAAACTGTACTCCTGGCTGAATGGCATTGTCGAAAGCATCAGTTATACCGTCCACTCCATCCTTGATTTCGTTCATGAAAAACATTCCTTTCCCGAAATCCTCAAGTTTTGACGCTGCTTCACCAGCTTTCTTTCCTAGTCCTTCCACCTTGTCCGTAGTCTGATCTACTGCATCAGTCATTTTCTGTGCCGATTCAGTAGCAGAACGAAGCGGACCTGTTATCTTATCCACCAGTTCAAGAATCCATTGTGTAGTCGTTGAAGCCATCTCTCTTTTCGAATAATTTGTTTACCACTGTAGCCAGTGCGTTATACACTGCCGTTTCCGTTTCTTTCAGCTCAGTTTTCCTTACCATCCGGTATTCCGCATAGAGCCTGAGCCAGGAATCCTCATCCAGCGTATCAGGGTCAACCCGATAATGATACCTAAGTATCGCATTGATTCCTTCTATCTCCGTGAACGAGGATTCCAGTTTTTCTATGCTTTTCCGATAAAAGCCTGTACGGCCTCCGTCATCTGCTGAATAGCCGTGAGCAAGGTGCTGTATACCGCATAGTCTTCTTCGATTGCCTTCCTGTCGCCGGCCACCACGCAGTTCTGAATCAGCACATTGTTTGCCGCCTCAAAATCACCATCTTTTCCTTTTATGGCTACAAGCATCATGTGTGCACGGCTCGGACGGATAACCAGGTAATCGTATCTTCCGTCTTCCGTTTCCACACTTACCATTCGAAGTCGATTCCCGTATTTTTCTTTCAAGTCCTTGTGTTCCGCTTCGGTGAATCCGTTAATCTTTGATTTTTCTTCTGAAGTCAGTCTTCCGTAGTCTGACATTCTCTTCAATTTATTTTCCATTGATATATTTTTAAATCGTTGTTTAGATAATTTTAAATCACAAGACCCCAGTCGATGTGCGAAGGTATAAGTGGATACTGGTAAGCGATAGTCTTGTCGTTCTGCTTTACTTCCACTCCGTTGCTTGAGAATTGGCAGTTACGAATCACATCTTTGTATATCATACCATTGTACTCATAGAGTACTGAAATATCAAAAGGCTCAATATCCATGATGTTGTTTCCGGGTCCAACTGCAAGCTGAAGAGCGATGACTTCTTCTTTGTAAAGCGTAATACTTGCCTGTGCAGAGTAATTACCTACCGCTCGACCCACCGGCTTATTCCCCCTTCCGTATGCATTTTCTACCTCCTGCGAGTCGTTGTAAGATAGTGCCGTAATTCCCTCAATAGTACGTCCCAGCATAGTGACAGAAACAGAGTTCCATCCGGCCATCTTACCGAACTTATTGATAAGCGTTTTCAGTAGTGCCATAATCAGTCAATTTTGTTGGTGAAACCTAAGTCTACAGAGAATTCATGCACAATACCGTTTGCCACCAGTTTAATCTGTACCTCAAACGGTTTGTCACTGACTGCTGCTTGAGAGGGATCAATGTAGACATCAAAGTCAGACACATCGTTGGCATTTGTCATCGTATCAAGAGCCTGACTAACCAGCGAACTCCAGTAAGCAATTGTTTCCGATGCTATGTATCCGGTAGAAGGGTCTGAATCCACCCTGCTTCGTACGCGAGGAATCAACGTGTTCCGTACAAGTTTTGCGGCCTTGTTCCACACGGCGTTGTATTCAATGTATGCGTAGTCCGTATCCTTGGCCACGCAAGTGTGGCTGTTAGAGAAAAACACACCGGCATATCCCTGGAAAGAACTTGCATAAATGTATCCCTTCTCGTTCAGTGTCTTCTGGTCCGACTTGCTGACGGATGTCATCAGTGTGCCGTTGCTCAGCGCCGGATTTACCCAGCGTCCCAGCGTCTTGTCGAGCATACTGTAGTCTGCCGTACCTTTTGCCTTGCGGGGATGATTTTCAATGTCCACACTGCCCATATTCTCGTGTACATAGCGGACAGATAGCATACCCAGTGCGCTTCCTACAGCCGCGTAGTTGTTGTATTCCGACTGACTCTGTGCCACGTCATAGTCCTGCGCTACGATGACAGAGATATTCTCCGCTTCCAGTGCGCGAAGGTCTTCTGCGCTGGATGCGTCGGTAAGATACGTACCCAGTCCTTCGAGCAACACGCTGTCAATGTAGAGATTATCCTCCAGCAGATTTTCCACCAAAAGCTGCATCGCATTGATGGCAGTAGGAAGGTCTTCATCAGCTGTCAGTCCGGCCACACCGATGGTATTCACACCGTCTATTGCACGCAGGCCGTTGATAAATTCATCTTCCAGTGCCAGTTCAGACACTTTCTTGGTTTTAGGAACCACCATGACCCACAAGTCCCTTTCCGGAGAAAGACGGAACACTTCGCTGGCATGATAATACAGAAGCTCCTTGTTCTTTGTGTCGGTTTCCTTTGTCCATGTCAGTTTCTCCAGTGCTTCGATGCTGTTCAGCTTCACCGCCGTGTAATCTGGCAGTTTTGAAGGAATGGCAGTAGCACCGCATACCAGAAGCACGGTGCGGTCGCTGGTGTCGGTTGCCCGCACCAGTCCGCCGCGTACTTTATTAAGGGGACTTCTATAAATTAAATCCCTGATTATAAGTTGCATAAGCGGATAAAATGC
>ENA-ORRN01000892-ORRN01000892.1-human-gut-metagenome-genome-assembly--contig:-NODE-892-length-22343-cov-7.289259_pt1 | contig 22343 bp, 19 predicted proteins | sample MGYA00242174_ERZ509132 | MGnify/ENA primary metagenome ERZ509132 (study PRJEB26280, sample SAMEA2338671) | human gut metagenome | biome: human gut; feature: human-associated habitat; material: faeces... | reverse complement strand
CCGTTACGATTGCAGCGTTGTTTCGTCGCGTCTGCAATGCTCTTTGTTTTGCCCGTATGGGCGTGGGGCTTCGCGCCGTGCTGCCCTTCGTTTTGTAGGGGTCAGTAGATTATGCAGTCGCAAGCACAGTAGAAGAAGACGGGGGGAATATCGTAATATAAATACCCCCGAAAGTCATGCTGAACTCTCGGGGGTATGTAGATTCCTGATTTGTGGAGATGTTTGGAATCAGTATCAAAGCATCTACTGTTGTGCATTGAGTTGCCGATCCATCGCTTCGGCAGCGTGTTTTCCGTCTCCCATAGCAAGAATGACAGTTGCTCCTCCTCTAACGATGTCTCCGCCAGCGTAGATCAGTGGAATTGAGGTTTGCATATTGTCGTCGACTTCGATGGTGTTTTTCTTTCCCAGTTTTAAACCTTCGACAGACTTAGGGATAATTGGATTTGGAGATACTCCAATACTTACAATGACCAAGTCTGTTTCGAGCGTTTCGATTGCGCCAGGTATTGGCTCAGGGCGTTTTCTTCCAGAGCTGTCTGGTTCTCCAAGTCTCATCTTCTGAAGATTGACTTCTTTGACGTGTCCGCTTTCATCTGTTGTATATGAAATTGGATTGTGAAGGGTGAGGAAACGCACGCCTTCTTCTTTTGCGTGGTGTACTTCTTCTGCACGTGCAGGCATTTCTTCTTCAGAACGTCTGTATATAATTGTTGCGGTTTTCGCTCCCAGGCGTAGGGCTGTTCTAACAGAGTCCATTGCTGTATTTCCTCCTCCAACAACGACAACATGTTTTCCGAATGGTACAGGAGTGTCACTGTCATCGTTGGAGGCATCCATCAAATTGACGCGTGTGAGGTATTCATTGGATGACATGACTCCAATGGCATTTTCACCAGGTATTCCCATAAAGTTGGGAAGTCCTGCTCCAGATCCAACAAAGATGCCTTTGTAGCCATCAGCCTTAAGTTCGTTGATTGAGATGGTTTTCCCAACGATGCAGTCTTTTACAAAAGTGACTCCTTGGGATTCAAGGCTTTTGATCTCGTGTTCAACGATGGTGTTGGGAAGTCTGAATTCAGGTATGCCATACTTCAAGACACCTCCGATTTCATGAAGCGCTTCGAATACTGTCACGGCATATCCTCTGCGTGTCATTTCACCAGCAAATGAAAGTCCAGCTGGGCCTGAACCGACAACGGCAACATGGGGCGCGTTAGTTGGTCGGTTCGATATAGGCGTTGATTTCGTGTGTTCTCTTTCGTAGTCAGCGGCAAATCTTTCCAAATATCCGATGGCCACAGCTTTGCCTCCGGTTTTAAGGTGGATACAGTGGCTTTCACATTGCTTTTCTTGTGGGCATACTCTGCCGCATACAGCAGGTAAAGCGCTTGTTTCTTTGATAGTTACACAGGCTTTTGCAAAATCGCCTTGTTCAATATGTTTGACAAAACGTGGTATGTCAATGCCGACAGGACAGCCCTGTACACATCCGGGATTGTTGCAGTCCAAACATCTTTTGGCTTCCAGCTGTGCTGTCTGTGCATCAAATCCACGGTTTACTTCTTCTTTCAGTTCGTGTACACGTACCTCTGGCGGGAGTTCGTTCATCTGTTGTCGAGGAATGACCATGCGCTCGCGTGGCGGCATGGACTTTCGTAGGGCCACTCTCCATTCGGCATTTCGTGATTTGTCTTCATCTTCTGGCTGTGCCTGGAAATTTGTTTCATTGTATTCTCCTTCGTTTTTATTGTCAAGCTCTGCTGTGTCTACATGATGTGGGGTGGAGAGGTGCTCAGATAGTCTTGCTTCGTGTTCTTCAGAACTAAAGGCTTTCATGCGTTTGAGCATTTCATCGAAATCAACTTGGTGCCCGTCAAATTCCGGTCCGTCGACACATACGAATTTTGTAACGCCTCCAACCGTTATTCTGCAAGCGCCACACATACCCGTACCGTCTACCATGATTGTATTAAGAGACACGTCTGTCGGGATTTCATATTTCTTTGTAAGCAGGCATACGAATTTCATCATGATGGCTGGGCCAATAACAAAGCATTTGTCAATCTTTTCCTTTTGGATAATATTTTCAATGCCCTCGGTTATCAAGCCTTTGTTGCCATACGAACCGTCATCGGTCATTATGACGAGTTCGTCGGAAATGGCCCGCATTTCTTTTTCCAGTATGATCAATTCTTTGGTTCTTCCAGCAAGGACTGTGACAACTCGGTTGCCAGCGGCTTTTAAGGCGGTTGCAATGGGGAGCATGGGGGCAACACCAACACCACCACCTGCACAGATGACAGTGCCGAACTTGGCTATATGTGTTGGTTTTCCAAGTGGTCCGACAACATCGGCCAAACAATCTCCTACATTCATCGCACACAGTTTGTCTGAGGAAACACCGACGCGCTGCACGACCAATGTAATCGTTCCTTTTGCAGTATCAGCTTCTGCAATGGTCAAAGGAATACGTTCGCCGTGTTTGTCAACTCGGATGATGACAAAATGGCCAGCTTTCCTGCTGCGTGCAATGGCTGGTGCTTTGATGACGAATTTATATACATTCTCGGAGAATTGTTGCTTGCTTAAAATTTCGTTCATGGTTGATGAAGTATAAGGTTAGGTTCTTGTTGGGATTCTTGTTGTTGGACAAGAGTCGTTCTGCTTGATAGCAATGGCAAATATACAAATTTTTTCAAGAGGTTTAAGTCTTACGGGAGATAAAAACTTTTCGGTTTTGTTTTTGTTGTGTGGGGGGCTTGTGCTATCTTTGCATAAGATAGGCATCACCTCGGCGTAGCGTTTAAGCAAGCTTGACGCTCTGCTCTCGGTTCGCACTATCTTTGACATTCTATTTAGAGCCAGGATTTAAAATCAAATTTTCAAACTATTCTAAAATAGATATTATGGAGAGGTTGTCATTAAATATAAGTTATGTGTCTTGTGCATTTGAGGATTTGTCTTCAGAGGACGCAGCGTTGGTGGTCCGTGCAAAGGAAATGTGTGAACATTCGTATGCTCCTTATTCAAAGTTTTGTGTAGGGGCGGCGGTTAGCCTGGATAATGGTGAGGTGGTGTGCGGCAGCAATCAGGAAAATGCCGCCTATCCCTCCGGTACGTGTGCAGAGCGTTGTACAATGTTTTATGCTAATGCCAGATACCCGGAGGCAACCCCTTTGGTAATTGCGATAGCGGCTAAGAACGAGAAAGGTCAGTTTACGCCAACACCTATAACGCCTTGTGGCGCTTGTCGGCAGGTCCTGATAGAGACGCAGCATCGCTATAACCATCCTTTGCGGGTTTTGCTTTATGGTGCGAACCGTGTTTATTGTCTGGATTCGGTTAGCGATTTGCTGCCGTTCCAATTTGATGCAGATGCCTTGTAGTGCAAGATGCTTGTCGTGTTGCTCGTTTTCTTCGGAGGAGGGCGAAAATAAAATCGGATTTATTTGCTCCTTCTCTTGGTTTGCAGTAACTTCGCACTCCGAAATCAAAATGAAAGAATATGAATAACGAGTGGTTTGAATGTAAGATCAAATACGAGAAGACCATGGAGAATGGTCTCGTGAAGAAAGTGAATGAGCCCTATTTGGTTGATGCTTTGAGTTTTACCGAGGCAGAAAAAAGAATTATAGATGAGGTCTCTCCTTTCATGACAGGTGAGTTTCAGGTGTCAGACATTAAACGTGCCCGTTATGCAGAGTTTTTTGAAACAATAGAGGAAAGTGCCGACCGTTGGTTTAAGGCTAAGTTGGTTTTCATTACGCTTGATGAAAAAAGCGGGAAGGAAAAGAAGACATCTCAAAACGTGTTGATCCAGGCAGCAGATTTGCGAGGTGCGATTGACCGGCTCGACGAGGGGATGAAGGGTTCTATGATGGACTATACAATTGCTTCTGTTATGGAAACTCCCATTATGGATGTGTTTAAATACAAGCAGTCTCCTGAGTTTGAGAACAAGGAGGCAAAGCCTGAATATGAACAGTAAGTAGTTGAAATTAATAGCGATATGAGCAAATTCGAGAACATCGTAATTGGTTTTCCTGAACCGGTCAAGATGGCTCGGGGGCGTTCTGTTGCCTTTATTGAAAATATGAAATCCAAAAAACAGCCATTATGCTCGCGATAGAGTCGTGGCCGTTTTTTGGCTTTTTTGTTTAACGATATTATTATGACAGAGATTCAGAGACGGCTGTCTGAAACGATGGCCGGACTGCCCGGAAACGTAACGCTGGTGGCGGTCTCAAAATTCCATCCAGTGTCTTCTTTACAGGAGGCTTATGATGGCGGAGCGCGAATCTTCGGGGAGAGTCGCGCACAGGAGTTGGTGGCAAAGCATGAGGTTCTTCCAACAGACATAGAGTGGCATTTCATTGGACATCTGCAGCCCAACAAGGTTAAATATATTGCTCCATTTATTTCATTGATTCATGCAGCAGATTCCCATAAGCTATTATTGGAGATTGACAAGCAAGCACGCCGTTGTGATCGCGTCATTCCTTGTTTGCTCCAACTTCATGTCGCTCAGGAAGAGACTAAGTTTGGATTTACGGTTGATGAGTGCAGAGCATATCTTGAAAGTGGCGAATGGCGTGAACTCCATCATGTGAATATATGTGGCTTGATGTGTATGGCATCAAACACGGATGATGAAAACCGCATACGTCGTGATTTCCACACTGCCTATGAATTTTACAAAGAGGCCAAGTCGCTCTACTTTTCAGACAGGCCGGAATTTTGTGAACGTTCATGGGGGATGAGTGGCGATTACAAGATCGCTATTGAAGAGGGAAGTACGATGGTCAGAATCGGAACCCATATATTTGGGGAGAGAGAATATTAAAAAATAATGGTTAGTACTGCTGTTTGCAAACTGAAAATGCTATGAAAAGGTGCTATATCATGACTTTATGGAGCGCTCTGAAAAAATAATAGCAGGCATGAAAAAAATAGCGCAAAAGCTTTGGTGGTATAATAAAAAGTTGTAACTTTGCACTCGCAATCAAGAGAGATAGCGAAGTTAAAATAAAGAGAATACAATGGTGCGTTAGTTCAGCTGGTTAGAATACATGCCTGTCACGCATGGGGTCACGGGTTCGAGTCCCGTACGCACCGCCAACTGGCTCCTTAGCTCAACTGAATAGAGCATTTGACTACGGATCAAAAGGTTATAGGTTTGAATCCTATAGGAGTCACTTCTCTATTTCTGAGGTTTTTCTTCAGAAGAAAAATTATAATGTGGTATTTGCAAAAAACGCAGATACCACATTTTTTTGTTGTTCTGTGGTTTGATTTTAAAGGAGTATTTAAAATCTTTAGACCTATCAATCTCCTAATTGTATATTACGACAATCGCGTTGGATGTCAGGGGAATATCGGTATAAATCCACTACATCGTGTAAGCGACATGGCAACACCTAATGAAACATGGTGCAACGTCCCCAATAAATCAATTTCTATATTTGTTAGCGAACGCCGTCCCAGATGCGACCGTATCTCGCCCTAGACGCGGGCGTTTCTACTCCCAGATGCGTTCGTCTCTCGTCCCAGATGCGGTTGTGTCTCCTCCCAGATGTGCTAAAAAGCATAAGCCTTGAATTACGAAGAATAATGCGGCCATCATCAACTGTCGTAGCAAGGAAACGCTGACAAAGAAAAAACCTGAGGAATGCCGTTTTAGAAAATAGAATTTCTGAATTGCAAGAATGCTTCGGTATTCAATGCTTCTGAGATTGGCAGAAAGTACATGGTGTCAAAGATTGAAGACACCTATATGAAACTGCACCCAAAACCAACACAAGTCAAGACAAATCCTGTTTTTCCATCCGTTGCTTCTACGCCTCGCCCAGTTCGTCCTGTCATTCAGCCCCCAACAGTATCACAACCAAAGGCGCAACCTCAAATTACTCAAACGGCATTCACAATCAACATTGGCGATGGAGTCAAAAAGGTGTGGATTCCGAACGCTGTCAAAGATGTCTTTACTAATGAGGTTCAGATTCCAGAGGATAATAATATAGCGACAACAGAGAATGTCGCTCATGTAGCGATGCTGTTGTTTGCAGGGTACATTAATGCAGCTACTTCCATGTCTGAGTCATGTGGTGGTGGCGGTTCTGCTCCTTCTTCTGGTTGGGGTAAGAAAGACGATGAAGATGACTGGAAGTTTGTCCACCGTTGCGTACAGATGGCTCATTCCATGTGCAAGCCCAAACCACGCAGCAGAAGTTTCCACCGATAAATCAATGACAATATGGCAATCAGAAAAAGCAAGATAAACATAGATACAGAAGCAAGATCCGACTTTGACAACATGATGAATGATGTCGAAAACGAGGTTGAGGAACAGCAAGCCGACGACGGACTTGTAAACCGTGTTCCTGAGTTGAAGCAGTTGAGTGAAGACATTGATAAGGCTACCAATACCTTCATCAATGCCACACTTAAACTGGAGTCTGCCATTCAGCAATATCAGCGTGCAGAAACCCAATTAGGTGGTGCTGTGACTACTATCAGTAAAAAGGTTGATACCATCAATCAGCACATAGACAAAGTTTGGGAAAATGCTCCCATAAAATTAAAGGTTTCTGTAAATGTCAATGATGCTGACTGGCAGAAGATACAAGAACTGTTTGCCAAAGAACGCCAATGGATGACCGCACAGATGCATATCCGTGAGGTTAATTCCATGTTTGCTGATGAACGGAAAAAAGTCCGTGAACGTTACAAGGAATATGATGGCTGCTATCTCGGTCACTATGCATAGTGGTTCTTCTTCACTATTGGTATTTTTGTGATTGCAGGAGGTGTTGGAATGATGATTGCACTGAGTTGTGGAAAATGACAAACCGACTGACCTTAGGCTTTCGTTTAAAATCAGTCGGTTATTTATTATGTTTGGAGTTCTTTTATTTAATCTTTTGTACAGCAGTCAATCTTGATAAAATCAAGACACTTTCTATTTAAGTCTCTGATAACTATTTAGTTAAATCTAATTCAAAAGATAACGTGTCATAGCCTCGATACTGCGGATTAGAGCTATTTCCAATAGGAATTTCTACGAAAGAAAAAACACGACCTCGTTTGCTGATAATCTTCACATCTATACCGTTAGAGAAAAGACGTTTGCAAGTACTATTAGAATCGTAATTAAAGTCCTCAAATGAACCAAAGATTTCAATGTGGTTATCTAATTTAATTCCACCTCGACTTTGAATCTGATCTATTTCTGGAATATCAAGAGTCAGCCTTCCGTTTGCGTATGAAAGGTTTGCTGTAACATTATTCTTTAGAGGGTCTTCAATGATAAACATTGTACCAAATCTTTCGCCCTTTTTCTCAAGGGTGCACATCATTTTGTGAAAATGGTAATCAAAATTATCTATATGATTCAAAGACGCATTATTATCCTCCTTGTCTTTATGGTATGAAACCATGTCTCCCTTATCATTTCTATACATTTCGATATAGTTCAAGCAACTTGGCTTTAAGGCACCATCGAAATGAAAGATGAAAGTTCTTTTACCGTCATTAGATTCGCATTTTAATGTCGTTTCATCTATTTTGCGAGCATGACCTGCAACAAGAGGATTATAAGGTGGAATCATAAACTCAAACGTTCCCTTGTCAAATTTATAATATATGTCACGCTGAGTGGGACTGTCAACGGCTTTGATACCGTTTTTCCACAAGCAATTTCTTGGTGAACAGAAATGGTGGAAGTCCTTTCCGGACTCAATCTTGTGTACTCTTATGAAATAATTTTTTATGTAACTACCATAATCAGAGCACATCTGAATGTTCATTTTGTAACCATTAATTCCATAATCTCTTTCTTCTGCGCCATAGTGTCCTTCTCCATATTTTACCATATAAGAAAATACTTTGTCTGCAGCAGTAAAGTTGTTTGAGGGTATCTTATCCAAAAGACCACTTGACAAATAGTTAAGATTAAAATCTATTTGATATGAACCTTTCATATACAAGAATGCAGCCAAATAAATTGCTTCTGCTTCTAATGATTTTGTGTCAAGGGAGATGTGTTTTTTAAGGTCATTCACACTTTCCTTGACATATTGTTCCACTGGTTCTATTGCTGGCTCAACAGAACGTCGTGCTGATTTAGAAACCTCTGATGAAGTTTCCTTTTTAAGAGAAGTTGTTGGAGAATTATCCTTTTCCTTCTTCTTTCCAAATAGAAAATCAAAAAAAATCCATACTTTTTATACTTTTTGTAGTTTAAAACTCTATTTCTGATTGATTTGTAATTATATCTCAATTCACTCTGTATGCCTTTAAATATCGTTTCTATATTTTCATCAGTTAGATACAAATAATCTTTCTGAAAAATATTCCTATAAAAATCAAAAGCTATAACCTTAGCTTGTTCATGTTTACTTGAAACAATCTCACCATAAGTCTTATCTTCAATATCAACATAGCCTCCTGTATAATTTGGACGAATAGACGCATGTTGATAATAGGTAAGAGATTTCATATTATAATTCCAACCAGATGCTGCTGACATGAATTCTGCTAAGCTATTGCAATAGTGAGCATAATAAGTGTCCGATATATACAATAAATCTGGGTTGATTGACATAGGAATAACATATCGTGCAGAAGGGGAAATTACAATAGATGCTCTATTAACATACGCTTCGTGTTGAAAAACCTCATCTTTGGCTGTACATGCCAATTTTGTAAGGTACATATAATCATATGCATATATTTTCCTATATAAGTAAAGCTGATTTGTTGGACACATTAGTAATAAGAGACGAAATGTGTTGACAGCACCAGCTAACCCATATTCGCTATTCCAATATCGATTAGGAAAATTCGATAATAATTTAGTACTTCTTCTAAGAAAATTCAATCCTTCGCTTAGTCTTTCTGCATATACATAGATTCCCGCAATATCTGCAAGTATATATGGATGTTCTCTATCCTTGAAGTCAAAAATAATAGAATTGAGTGTGAGACTGGGAATTCCATAGAGAGACAAGCTAATTCCCCTTGTTTTCCAAGGCGAATTAATATCGCGAAATTCAGGTCCTTTATTTTGTGCATTCTGAACTCGCCTAACATATTCTTCAACGTAAGAGTCATCTATACATAAACTTCTATCGATATGCGTGACTTCAAATAATGGCATGTTTTGGCAATAATTATGTAGAAACATACCAAGTTCCATAATCAAATTGATGGCAATTTCGTTATGAACAGTATTCTTATAATAGTCATACATCATAGGAAACAACCAATTCTCTTTACCTTTTTTGAAGCAAACAGGATGGCTTGATGCAAATTTATCAAATGCATCATTATCAAGAGATTGTAGTTTCTCTAATATTTCCTTTATGTGTTTATTTAGCAACATGAACTATATTTTACATTATCGTTTTGTAGTCAAGTTTATTTTAAAATATGGCTCGTCTATCAGTGTCAGTCGGCAAAGATACTGCCATTTTTTTATAAAACGTTGTTTTTTTATTATATTGTAAGAATAGGAGCATTTTCCTTTGATTATTTTCTTGCTTACAAGGATATATCTCATTTTCTATTCGATATTAGGTCTGCTTGTATCTATATCATTCAGTTTGTATTCTTGAAATGAAAAAATTAGAAATTTACATTGTTTTCAGTGTTAATTTATGTTTTCTCATGCTTTCATTTTGGGGTTTCTTGATTTTGTTGTTCCTAATTTGTTTCTTTCGTCATTCTATCATCCCAATTAGTATTGATTATCAATTCATTACGAGTAATCAGTAAGATTTCAAGAAGAAGATTATGATGGTGGTTGACGCATGTATCTTCCTGATTGCAGCAGGCATTGCCTCTGTTCTTCGGTATCGGATAAAGACACATAATCCGAACAACAGCAAGAAGTAGGTTTGTCAAGTTTCGTTTCAGCGTTGAGCTGTCCCGCAGACAAGAATATAAGTTTAACTCGTACGTCTTTTGGTTGATAAATGTGACCTGAATGGGATGCTTATAGAACGCCAACTTATTTTGTCGTTATTGTCGTGGGGCAAAAAAAAATGTGTATCGCTAAAGATAGGATACACATTTTTTTGTTGTTTAAAGGAGCATTCCTTAAAAACGGAATGAGTTTTAGGAATACTCTCAACGTTTTTTTGAGAGGCTTGTTGCTCTTATTTCACGGTCAAGGCACGTTTGATGATGTCGGTCAGCGCTGCATAGTGGTCGCGTGTTGCTTGATCGGCGGCGCGTGCAACTTTCAGACGTGAGGAGAGCGTCCGCAACGCGCTCAGCATGTTGGCGTGTGTTGGACTTGTGACATCCCCGCCTTTGTAATATCCGACGAGCGTTGTCACGTATGTCGTTTGCAAAGCTCTTCTGTATTCAGTGGTCTTAGCACCGCTTGCTGTTTCCTTGAACAACATGTTGGTCAGGTCTTTCAGATAGTCGTTCAGCGGGTATTCGGGTGTCATTTTCTCAAGTCGTGACGATTTGAGGAGATTTCCCATCACGTTGCGTCCGATACCGATGGTCAGGACTTGCGGATTTGCCATCAGGCGGTTCATGTAAGGCACATCAATGAGCCATGTCGGTTCGGTGAATATATGTCGGTTGATGTAATCGAGCGCGTATTTCTGTTTCTCGCGTGAGAGGTTGGTGAATACAGCTCCCGGTTCGTCCACCGTTTTATAGTCTTTGTAGACGCCTGCAATGTTTCCTGCCACGTGGTTGGCGTAGCGGTTGAACTGTGACAAGACCTGGTCGTACATTGACGAGAGGTTTTTGCCATAGATGTCATTGCTTTCATAAGTCCATTCTGGGAGCTGCTTGATGATGCGTTTCAGGTTTAAGATACCATATTCGCTTGCTTTCACAGCATCGTCTCCCAAGTCTTCTCTTTGACAGCGTGAGTCGTTTGTCGTGTTGGTTTCCCCATCGCCAAACCAGAGACGGCGGTTACCCCGCAGCGTTTCGCTGGTCATCTTTTCCAGTTCCCAGTGGTCGCTTTCAGCGTCGTAGGCATTCCACATCGGCGTGTATCCCCATTTGATGGCCCAGCAGTCGTAGTCACCGATGCGGGGGAACATTCCGGCGTGCGTGATGCTGTCTTCCGGTTGTGCCACGTAGTTGAATCGGGCATAGTCCATGATAGACGGCGTGTGTCCGTTGGCTTCCAGCCAGGCTCTGTTTCTCAGACTGTCGACGGGCACTGTGCTTGACGAACCGAAATTGTGGCGGAGTCCCAATGTGTGTCCAATTTCGTGTGACGACACGAAGCGGATGAGCTGTCCCATGAGTTCGTCGCTGAGTTTCATTTTGCGGGCTTCGGGGTCAACACATCCAGCCTGAATCATATACCAGTCGTGGCAGAGTCGCATCACGTTGTGATACCATCCGATGTGTGATTCAATAATTTCGCCCGTTCGTGGATCGTGAATTTGCGGTCCGTAGGCATTTTCAATGGGCGATGCATAATAGCGGATGACAGAGAAGCGGGCGTCTTCCATCGACATGCTGTCGCAGCCGACAGGCCATTCTTTAGCCATGATTGCGTTTTTGAATCCGGCGTGTTCAAATGCCTTTTGCCAGTCGTTGACACCTTGGATGAGGTAGGGGCGCCACTTCTTCGGCGTTGCGGGGTCGATGTAGTAGACAATTGGTTTTTTGGGCTCCACCAGTTCGCCGCGTTTCATTTTTTCCATGTCGGTGCTGTCTTTCGGTTCCAGACGCCAGCGCGTGATGAAACGCATTGTTTCAGAGCGCTGCTGATTGTCGGCAAAGACATAGTATCTGTCAGAGAAGTAGCCAACGCGTGGATCGAAGAGGCGTGGAATCATGGGGTCTTTGGGGAGGAGAACAAAGGAGATGTTGAGTCCCAGGGTGACACGTCCCGTGTTTGAGCCAGCGATGGTGCTGGTGGTTGAAGTCATCCATGTCTTCACCGTTCTGATTTCCGTGTTTAAGGGAAATGTCTTGATGCTTTCAATGTATGATGCTTGCGGCATGTATCCTTGCAGGCCAAATTCTTTTTTGATGTCCCGACTGACACCCAGGGCAGGGTTATCTTCATTGAAGAATGACGTGACTTTGACCAGATAGTGTCCGTTTCTGTGTCCTTCAATCTTGAAGGTGCCGATGATGGGGTTGTTGTTGCTCGTTTTGACGGCGCGGTCGATGGCGTCCATCGAATTTCCCATGTTGACCATGAGGTCAGACCTCAGCAGCATGACATTCCCTGGCGCTGGTTCCCAATAAACGGTTTGCTGGTTTACGGATTCGCCGCCATATTTTCCCGTCCCTGCCGGTGTAGAGGTGAAACGCACCGTGGCCAGGAAGCGTCGGGAGAGTAGGGAATCGGGGATGTCGAAAAAGTAGTCGGCATCACGTCTCAACACGCCAAAAAGTCCCTCTTGTCCGCTTGTGAAGGCAGATTGTGACTTCGTGGTGGTTGCAGCAGGTTTTTTTGACGGTTTCTTGTCCGCCATTGCTGTGCAACACATGGTGGCTCCGAGAAGCACCAATAAAAATGACTTCTTCATTTTTTTGAGATTAGGTTTTGTGTGGTGTTATTGGTTAAGTGTTTTTGTAAATGTTTCGTAGGATATTTCCAAACGGCTCAATTCATAATTCTGGAGTTTCAGTGAAAATTGTCCAGGTAGGTCTTGCAGGTCAAAATAATGACGCATGATGCTTGCCATGTTGTATGCCCGTTTGTTGTCTTTCTTCAGCAGGACGATGTAGTGGTGTCGTATCAAATCCTTGTTTTCTTCCTCTTGCCGCAGGTTTTGAAACAGGAGAAAGTAGCAGAGATCGGTTTCTGCACGCTGAAGAGCGTTGAGCCGGAATTCTGTGTCTTTGGCAAATTCGTCAAGCAGGATGTCGGCATCTTCGCGGCGACTTGTGACCGGGAGCAGGCTGTCTAATATTTTCCGGCAGTCAATGTCAGAACACTCTGCAGAGAATTGGTGGAGACGTTCGTCTTTCAGGTTGAGCAACGCTTTGGCATGCAGTTTGGCTGCGGCTTTCAGAAATGTGCCTAAATAGGCTTTTGGCTTTTGTGGCACGATGTCGAAGAAAAGTGTCATGAAAGCCGACGGGTTCGTCATGGCAGGCAATAACTCTTCTGCAAGCATGTAGCTCGCCGTTCTGAATTCGCTGTGGCTCAACTGGTTCAGCAGACAGGATAACGCTGAAGAGTCGGCCTCTGCAACCAATGGCTGCAGGCGTGCAGACAAGCGGCTGTTGTGTCGGTGGACGTTGGTCATTGGGATGTTGGCTTTTGGAGGTTGACTCTGCTATCGGTTTACTTTTTTTATTCCGCCTTGTTTCTCCTTTCGAGCAACACGACATTCTCAACGTGGTGCGTCTGAGGAAACATGTCGACAGGTTGTACTTTTACGACACGGTATGCCTCGTCAAGGAGCGTCAGATCACGTGCTTGCGTGGCAGGGTTGCAGCTTACATATACGATGCGTTTTGGCTCTGCAAAGAGAATTGTTGAGATGACGTCGGCGTGCATGCCAGCACGTGGAGGGTCGGTGATGATGACATCGGGGCGACCATGCTCGTTGATGAAATCCTGTGTGAGGATGTCCTTCATGTCGCCAGCGTAGAACAGAGTGTTGTTCAGGTGGTTTAATTCTGCATTCACCTTGGCATCTTCAATGGCTTCCGGGACATATTCAATGCCGATGACTTTTTTGGCCTGATGAGCCACAAAGTTGGCGATGGTTCCTGTTCCAGTGTATAAGTCGTAAACGAGTTCGTTGCCCGTCAAGCTCGCAAATTCTCTGGCCACTTTATACAATTCGTATGCCTGCAAGGAGTTTGTCTGGTAAAAACTTTTCGGACCGACCTTAAAGCGCAGATTTTCCATTTCTTCGTAGATGTGGTCTGTTCCAAAATATGTGCAGACGTCCAAATCGCCAATTGTGTCATTGCATTTCGTGTTGTTTACATAAAGCAGAGAGGTCACCTCTGGGAATGTTTTGTGGATGAATGCAAGCGTGTCTTTGGCCTGGGCCTCTTCTTCAGGTGTGTGTATGCAGAATTGCATCAGCAACATCAATTCGCCTGTTGTTGATGTGCGAATCATCATGTTGCGCAGCAGTCCCTGTTGGGCGCGGTAGTCAAAGAAGGAGAGGTTGTTTTCAAAAGCATATTCGCGGATGGCATTGCGCAGACGGTTGTTGATGTCTGTCATCAGATGGCATTCTTCAATGTCCAGAATTTTGTCGAAGGCTCCCGTGATGTGAAACCCAACGGCGTTCATATTGTCAAACACCTCGCCTGAGGCCACCTGCTCGTTTGTCAGCCATTTTTTGTTGCAGAATCCAAATTCCAGTTTGTTTCGGTATTCTTGTGTTTTCCGGCTTCCGAGAATAGCGTTGATTTCCGGCAGTTCCACCTTGCCAATTCTCCGCAAGGTTTCTTCAACCTGTTTCTGCTTGTGGTGTAGTTGCAGTTCGTATGGCAGAATCTGCCATTTGCAACCGCCGCATACTCCAAAGTGCGGGCAGAATGGTTTTGCGCGGTCGGGGGAATACTGGTGGAAGTTGACGGCTTCAGCCTCTGCAAAACTGTGTTTTTTGCGGCGGATTTGAAGATCGACAACATCTCCAGGTATGACAAACGGAACGAAAACGGCCAGGCCGTCAACTTTTGCGATGGCTTTTCCTTCTGCTGCGATGTCAGTGATAGTTATGTTCTCGAGTAGTGGTAACGGCTTTTTCTTTCTTGCCATGTTGGTAGAGTTTATTTGTTATGTAAGTTGGTTGGCAAAACTGTTTGGCAAGATTCCTTCCGTGCTCTTTTGTAAATCCAAAGCAGGAAGTGCTTCTGTCTTATGAATCATAAAAAAACAATTTCGCGTTCCATTACTTTTGCTTGGTGCGACTTAAAAACAGTGTTTTTGGGGGGCTAAATGACAGGTGTGGCAGCAGAGTTTTTAGTTTCTGACCACGTGATTCATCAGAATCCCCCTTTGAGAATGGCGTATGCCTTATACAAACCCAGTTCTCCAGCTTTGCTGAGGTCTTGACGTGCTTTGTCTTTTTCGCCTTGTTCGAGCAAGAGCAGTCCGCGGTTATAGTAGGATTCTGCAAACATTTTGTCGGCCTTTATGGCTTCTGAAAAATGTTTGATGGCCTGTTTCGTGTCTCCCGTCTTGGCTTCGATACATCCTAAATTATATAGAGCATATTGGTTGGGCAGTTCCGTGCTGCTTGCCAACTTCTTCAATATTGTTGCGGCCGCGTTGAGTGTTGCCTTGTTGCCAGCAGCCAGTCGGTCATCAGTCAAATGACCTCCCCTTTGGTTTGCGTTGGGGGCGATGGCCGGTGTGGCAGATGGTTGTGAAGCCAGAAACTCGAAATATAAAATTGTGGCTTTTTGGATGTCAAGCACAAATTTCATTTTGGCATTGCTGTTGGCGTCAGACGCTTTCTGCAGCAGTTTGTTGGCCAAAGGGTAATCATATCTGTCTGAGGCAATCACCGACTGTGCAAACAGGCTGTCGGATTCAGATTTGAAACGCTTGCAATTAGTTATCCTGTCGGCCTTTTGGCTTTCATCGGAACTGCTGTGTGCGTATTCCGCAGAGAATTCAAGTGGTGCAACACCTGCCATCTTTTGCGAAATCTCAGCCGCTTGTTCAACGAAGGCAACAGACCGGTATCTTTTGTTGGCAGCCGGAGCATTGAAGGTGAACAAGAATGGGCGGATCAGCGTCTTGTCGGTCGCTTTGTTTTGCACACGTCCAAACAAATCAGCAGAGAGCATCCTTCCGTAGGCCGACCCTGTGGAGTCGTTGTCGGCATCCTCAACGAGTTCTTGGTATTTGTCGAGGCTGTGGTCGTTGTTTTGTCGCCAACGCTTGACGGGATAGCGACGTGATGATTTGCCGAAGAACATGTCTAAGTTGGCGCGTGCCACGACACTCTCATCGTTGAGCGCACCGCGCACGTCTCCGTATTTCCTGCGGCATTCGGCACGGGCATAGTAGCCATAGGTGAAATTGGGAAACTGCCGTATGATTTTAGTGAAATCAGCCGCAGCTCCGCGATAGTCTCCCGTTTCTTTTCTCAGCAGGGCGCGGTTGTAGATGGCCATGACATTATCGGGTTCCTTGTTGATGACAAACGAGAAATCGTCGATGGCCTTGTTGTTGCTCCCGACCAAGGCCAGAAGAAGACCGCGGTTGTAGTGTGCCACGAAATGCTGCGGAACGAGGCTAATAGTTTTGTCGTAGTCTGCAATGGCATCTCCAAACAGGTTCATCCCGTGGCGGGCCAGGGCACGCGCCAGATAGCATTCGTAGTTGTTTGGCTGTAGTTTTATGGCGATGGAAAGACACGAATCGGCTTCCTCATAGCGTTTTTTTTCAAGAGCATATCTTCCCTTAAACGACCATCCATCGGCATTCTCAGGATTCAATTTCAAGAGCTTGTCAATGTAATTGATGCCCTGTACGGTGTCTTTTTGCGCCAAAGAAATTTGTGCTTTTATAGCGTAGGCTCTGTAGAAATTCGGTTTGAATTTGAGCAGTGCGTCAATATCTTTCAGCGCTTTATCGTATTCTTTGAGTTGCAGATGGCATAGTCCGCGGTTGTATAATGCCCCCTCGTCTTGTGGTTTTTCTGCAATGGTTTTGGTGTAGTCTTCTGCCGCCTTATCGTATTGTTCGAGGCGGATGCGGCAAAGACCACGCAACTGGTACACTCCAATTTGAAACGGGTTTGCATTGATGGATTTCGTGCAGTCTTCCTCCGCTCCCGTGTAGTCATCAAGGATAAATTTGGTGTATGCACGGAAGTAATAAGGCTCCCACAGAAATGGCTTGGCCTCAATGACCTGGTTGAAATAGTGGATGGCGGTCAGATAATCGCTTGAAGCCAGAGCACTCCTTCCCATGAAAATCACTTGGTCGGTGTTTATTTGTGATAAAAGCGGGCATACGGAGAAAAGCGCCGACGCAATGGTGGCAGTCAGACGTTTGCGCCACGTTGCCATTATCTGTTTGTTGGCCTTTGTCATGGAGGTTTTTCTGGAAGGATGAAACACAGAAATCGTTTTTATTCCCTACTTGCATAAAGGCAATGGCTGAGTGCCACTGCCTTCGCAATATTGGTCGGGGGTTAGGGAAGTTGAACAAACCGTACAGGATTTCAAATATTTTCTGTCGACTGACTTGCATTCGCCCAACGGCGATGCTGGAACTAAGATTCCAGGGTGCGTCAGTCTGATGCGGGTGCCGGCCTGTTTATTTCGCGCCCTTCGTCTTGTAGCTGCAACGCACCTTTCCTTTCAGCAGGGCAGAAATTTTGCTTTTGATCATTTGCTTGCGCAGGGCAGACAAGTGGTCGACAAAAACGTGTCCGTCAAGATGGTCAAACTCATGCTGCATAACGCGTGCTAAGAATCCTTCAACCCATTCATCGTGAGGATTTCCCTGTTCGTCAATATATTTGACATGAACGCGCGTTGGGCGGCGCACTGGTTCGTGAATGCCTGGCAGGCTCAAGCAGCCTTCTTCCATTGATTCCGTTTTGCTGTTGTCCGTTTCAATGATATAGGGGTTGATATAGGCGTGGCGGAAGTCTTTGTATTCAGGAAAATCATCTTTCATGACATCGAGGGAAATTACCACCAGGCGGATGGCTTTGCCAATCTGTGGGGCGGCGAGTCCAACGCCGTCGGCGTGGTCCATCGTTTCAAACATGTCTTGGATGAGTTGTTGCAGTTCAGGATAATCCATGGTAATATCCTCAGCCGTTTTTCGCAACACGGGCTGTCCGTATGTGTAAATTGGTAAAATCATATTTCTTTGTTATACATATTTTCTTGGAAATAAACTGGCTGGCAAAACCGGTGTTTGGGACACGTCACAGTTTGATTTACATCATTGAACTTCCCATGTATGATTGCAGAATCAGCGTCGCACTGATTTCGTCCACCAGCGCCTTGTTTTGCCTGCGCTTTTTCCCGAGTCCAGCATCCAGCATCACTTGGTGGGCAATGGTCGATGTGAAGCGCTCATCATAGCGAACGATGGGGAGGCTGGGAATTTCGCGTTCAAACGCTTTGATGAAATTGGCAATGCGCGCTGCGTTTTCAGACGGACAGCCGTTTAGCTGTGTCGGCCAGCCAATCACGATTTTCTCAACATCTTCGCGCGCAATGTAGTCCTTCAGAAATTTCATGAGGTCTTTGGTGTCGATTGTTGTCAGACCGCCTGGAATTATTTTAAGGGGGTCTGTCACAGCCAACCCTGTGCGCTTTTTACCATAATCAATTGCAAGAATTCTACCCATAGCATGCAAAGTTATTCAAAACAAATCAGATAATGTGCCTTGGCGGTGGCGATTTTTCAGTATCCCCTTTATCTCTTGTCAAAAAATCGCATTTGCCAGCGTTGTTTTGGGTGCCAGCGAGGAATGTTGCCGCCTTTTTAGTACACCTTCAGTTGCTTCAAAACGCTTCCATCAAGGAGTCTCAACGACAGGACACCGTCTTCGAGCGTGGCGAATGTTGACGGGTTGCCACCCTTGGGGAATGTGGGCGACCCTGTGTTGCATATAGCAGGGCCTCCGTTTTCAGAAGGCTTGATGCCACACAAATGTGTGTGGCCGTAAAAAAACACCTCGCAACTGCCCTTTTGGGGAAGGTTGCCTTCATTGACGATGTGTCCGTGTGTGAGGAAAATGCGGTGCTTCCCATCGGCAACGATAGCATAGGTACTCATGATGGGGAAGGGGAGGAGCATTTGGTCGACCTCGCTGTCACAGTTGCCCCTAACGGCAACGATGTCTTTCTGGTATTTTGAAAGAATTTCAACCACTCCTGGTGCGTCAAGTCCTTCTGGCACACCGTTGCGCGGACCATAGTTCAGCAAATCGCCGAGCAATAGGAGCATGTCATAGTGTCCGTTATCGTAAAATTTCATGACCTTTTCCAAAATCGGACGTGAGCCATGTATGTCTGATAATATCAAGAATCTCATATTTTATTATAAATAGGTGTTAAAGCGTTTTTGCCTCATTTCTTTTTTCAAGCGCAAGCAGTTCGTCTCTCAGTTGTGCGGCCTCAATGAAGTCCAGTCTGGCGGCAGCCTCTTTCATCGCCTTTCTCAGTCGCTCGATGCGCTCCTCAGTCGTCTCTGACTTCTTTTTCCCGTATGCGGCAGAAAAATCCTCTGCTGCAACATGCACAGTCCTTTCTTCCGTGCCGTATGGTTTGGGAGCGTTCTTTTGTTCGGCATCGTTCTGTCTCATCTGGGCCAGCTCGTTGGTCTTCACGTTCTTCTTAATGCCCTTTGGCGTGATGCCGTGTGCTTCGTTAAACTGGATTTGCTTCAGGCGTCGTCGTGCCGTCTCGTCGATGGTCAGTTGCATTGAAGGCGTAATCTTTTTTGCGTACATGATGACGCGTCCGTTGACGTTTCTTGCGGCGCGTCCTGCGGTTTGTGTCAGCGAGCGATGGGAACGGAGGAAGCCTTCTTTGTCTGCGTCGAGAATGGCCACCAATGCCACCTCTGGCAGGTCAAGTCCCTCGCGAAGTAGGTTCACACCGACCAGCACATTGTAAATTCCCGCCCGCAGGTCCTCCATGATTTTGACACGCTCCAGGGTGTCAACGTCACTATGGATATAGGCTGTTGATATGCCGTTTTTAAGCAGATATTCCGTCAGTTCTTCCGCCATTCGCTTTGTCAGCGTCGTCACCAGTGTTCGCTCGTCGTTCCCAACGGCCTTTTGAATTTCGTCCATCAGATCGTCAACGGGAAAGTCCGTCGGGCGCACTTCTATTTGCGGGTCAAGCAGGCCAGTTGGGCGGATAACCTGTTCGACAACAATGCCTTCGCTTTCATTTAGTTCATAATTGTCGGGCGTTGCACTGACATAAATCACCTGCTTGGCCAGTTCGCGAAATTCCTCGAATTTCAGTGGGCGGTTGTCCATGGCGGCAGGCAGGCGGAATCCGTAGTTGACCAGCGACTCCTTTCGGGAACGGTCGCCTCCATACATAGCACGGATTTGCGGAACGCTCACGTGGCTTTCATCAATGACAATCAAAAAGTCATCAGGGAAAAAGTCCAACAGGCAGTAGGGGCGTGTTCCCGCTTCGCGCCCGTCAAAATATCGGGAGTAGTTTTCAATGCCAGAGCAGTGCCCCAGCTCTCTGATCATTTCAATGTCATAGCTGACGCGCTCTTGCAGTCTTTTGGCCTCAAGCGTTTTCCCCTCCTCTTCAAAGAGCGCCACCTGTTCCCTCAGGTCGTCTTGAATTTTTCGGATAGCCATTTCCTGTGTTTCCTTGGAAGTCAGGAATAGGTTGGCCGGGTAAACCTTATACTCCTCAAATTCCGCCAGTTTGTAACCGTTCAAGGCGTCAATTTCTTCAATGCCGTCAATCTCGTCGCCCCAGAAGGAAACGCGCAGCAGTTCGTCGGCATAAGCTAGATAAATATCCACCGTGTCACCTTTCACGCGGAAATTTCCAGCCTTTGGCGCCACGTCGTTTCGGGTGTATAAACTGGAAACGAGCTTTCTCAGCAAGACGTTGGGAGATACTTGCGCTCCCACTTTCAGTTCAATCACATTCTCATAGAACGCCGAAGGGTTCCCCATACCGTAGATGCAAGACACCGATGACACCACCACCACATCCTTGCGGCCCGACAAAAGCGCGGAAGTCGCTGCCAAGCGCAGTTTGTCTATATCTTCATTGATGGCCAAGTCCTTTTCTATATAGGTATCTGTTGAAGCGATGTAGGCTTCTGGCTGGTAATAGTCGTAGTACGACACGTAATATTCAACCGCATTTTCTGGGAAGAATCCCTTAAATTCAGAATACAACTGTGCTGCCAAGGTCTTGTTGTGGCTTAAAACCAGTGTCGGTTTGCCTGCATTGGCGATAACGTTGGCAATGGTGAAGGTCTTTCCAGAGCCAGTGACCCCCAAGAGCGTCTGGGCAGGAACGCCGTCTGCAATGCCTTGCGACAGTTGCGCGATGGCCTCCGGCTGGTCTCCCATAGGGGCAAAGTCCGAATGTATCTTGAATTTATTCATCCTTGCTTAGGTGAGCGTTTTAATGAGGGTTAAGTAATTAATAGCGTTTTCCAAAAAAACGGAAATCGGGTGGTTGGGATTATTTCCTTACGTTGATTCTTCCATTATAGAATACCTCCATTATACACATGAAAAGCCTCCAGTTGCCAGTCTGTGAAAAATCCTGCTGTTGGCTTGTTCGCTACATCCCAAGCGTCTGGAGGTTGTGGTTTCCCATAATGCGGCTGCGGTCAACGTGGCCCTTGATGCCGTCAATGCTTCCCTTCGACGTGTACTGCCACATAATATAGTCGCGCCCGTCCAGCAACACTGGACTCTCCGACTGATATTTTGCAATCATCCAATGATAGTGGCGGAAAAGTCCCAGGAAATGGCGGTTGTAGAAATTCTGGTAGGAATAGAGCAATGGCTTTTTGCCGTAATACTGTTCAACCTTCTTGATTAGTTCTGTCAGGTCTCTGATGAACTGCTCCTCAGAAACGTTGCCACGGTGCTCAATGTCAATGATGGGGACAAGGTCCTGCTCCGCCGGCTTGATGTTTCTGACGATGTTGTTAAATTGCTCCTGCGGCGACACGCTGGCGCGGTAAAAATGATAGCTGCCAACGCTCAATCCGGCACGTCGGGCTTCAGTAAGGTTTCGCCGGTAGGTGTCGTCCACATAGTTAGCCCCTTCCGTTGCTTTGAGGTAAACGTAGGAGATGTTCGTGCTTCTAACCACGCGTTGCCAGTCAATGGTGCCTTGGTAATGCGAAACGTCAATGCCCTCTTTGTATTTCGTGTTGATATTTCCCTTATGCGTATAAAAAGGCATGCTTTGCGCAGCCAGGGCGTTGCGGTCTTGTATGGCCCGTATCGGCATGGCGTCGGGTTCAAGCATGGCGCCAATGTCTTCACGTCCATGTTTGTTGCGGTCTTTTTTTCTGCCGAAAGCGTCGTTGGGGGCCAGTAAAACAGAAAATAAGAGTGTGAAAATGAATATGTTTTGTGGCTTGGTCATGTTTTCTTGGAGATTAAAGCAATCACAAATTTACTCATTTTCTGATTATTGACTGATGGAAAAAACATTAATTTACGTTACGAGGTGGTTGATTTTTGATCTGTATGTATTCTTTCTGCTTAAGTGGGGGAACTGTTGCGGAATAAGTGGGGCGCAGAATGGTTGTGGTGCTTAATGTTGGCATTCCGCGAACGAGGTTTTTGTTATGTATTTCTCGGTCCTTGTAATCAGTAACTGAAGTTTCGCAAGTGAATAAATATCAACTTGCTTGTTTATAAATATACATA
>ENA-ORRN01000883-ORRN01000883.1-human-gut-metagenome-genome-assembly--contig:-NODE-883-length-22559-cov-3.006354_pt1 | contig 22559 bp, 22 predicted proteins | sample MGYA00242174_ERZ509132 | MGnify/ENA primary metagenome ERZ509132 (study PRJEB26280, sample SAMEA2338671) | human gut metagenome | biome: human gut; feature: human-associated habitat; material: faeces... | reverse complement strand
TGGGCATCGTCGCGGCGGATGCGATGCTCAAGCTGCCGGACTACCGTTCGGCGGAACGCACCTTCCAGCTGCTCACGCAGGTGGCCGGGCGCGCGGGGCGCGCGGATGCGCCGGGCGAGGGCTTTTTGCAGACCTACGACCCGGAAAATTACGCCGTGGAGGCCGCGAGCCGCCAGGATTACCGTGCGTTTTTTGAAGAGGAGATGCGCCGTCGCCGCCGCGCGCTCTATCCGCCGTACACGCTGATTGCGCGCCTGCTCTTTGAAGCGGACGACGAGAAGACCGCGCAGCAGGCCGCCGAGACCGCCATGCGGCTGATGGAGGCGTTTTTCGAGCGGCGGGCATATCTCAAAAAATATGTGATCGCCCTGCGCGCGATGGCCTGCCCGATCAAAAAAATCAAGGGCAAAAGCCGCTGGCAGACGATGCTCAAGATCGTCGATCAGCCGATTTGTCAGGAGGCGGTCGGCAAGATGAGCGAAATCGCCGCCGCGCCGACCATAAGGCAACCGTATAAAATCATTCCGTTTACGTTCGGCGGAACGCTTAAATCGGTCGAGGAAGGCTGAACGCACTTACCGAACTCGAAAATGAGCAGCGGTATAAGAACTTCCATCCCCGCTTCGACAACCATGCAAAGCATAGTCATGATTGTTACAGGCTTATATTCCCGCAAGCTTTTAAGTAGTTTTTTTATCATACAACCTCTTAAAATTTATAATATAAATATATACAAGTAATAAAATTTTAGTTCTAATCATAAAAAATGTCAAACAATTAAAGCCGTTGTAAAAAGAAAAATCGGTGAATTTTCACCGATTTTCTAATTTGAGATATATCTCTTTCATAGCCATGGCGTCCTCTGCCTGCGTCCCTGCGGACTCGCAGATAACGGTCGGTTCAAGCTTAAGCAGTATCAAAGCTTCGGCTAAAGGTTCGAATTCGGGACCATACTCCGTATCTTCGAAAGTAAGGTGCCTGATTTCTCCTTTTGCGGAATACTGAATCTTGGAAAAATGGATGTGAAAATGTTTCATCTTTTCTTCGCCCAGGTTTTCGATCATGTATTCGAGCCTGCTTTTATAATCGTCGACGGTTTTAAGGCTGCCTTGTTCTCTTGCGTTTACATGTCCGAAATCTACCGTGGGAATAAAGCATTTATCGACTTTGCAGAACTCGGTTATTTCCTCTATCGTGCCTATCTGCGCGATTTTACCCATCGTTTCGGGGCAGAACAACATATCTTCGTAACCGTTTTCATAAATTTTATCTCTCAGAATCCTGATTCTGTCCGAAGTTTTCGAGACTGCCTCCCCTCTTGTCGCTTTGCCTTGCGCAGCAGGGTGAAATATAATCCTGTTCCCCTGCATGAGCTTCATCATTTTAGCCGACGATAATATGTAATTATATGAATTTTCTGCCTTTTCTTCTTCGGGCGTTGCGAGATTTATAAAATAAGGCGCATGCACGCTGAGATCAAGCCCCGCGTTTTTAAATGCGTTACCGATTGAAATCGCCTTTTCTTCTCCGAGGTTTACTCCTCTTCCGAAAGAATATTCATAACAATCCAAACCGCGTTCTTTACACCATAACGCAGCTTCTTCCGTCGATTTATGTTTTTCATTGGCAAAGCTTTCGCTGTTGCCGCTCGGACCGAATTTAATCATATGTTTTTATCCTTTTCAAGTTGTTTTTTTAATTCGCAAACATCGTAAAACTTTACAATATCCCTGATATAATCGTCAAAAACGATTGTTATTGTTTTACCGTATAAATTGCCGTCGAAACCTTTCAGATATGTTTCCGTCAAAACTTCTTCTAAGCCGAAAGTGGGTCTTGCTCCGTAGTTTGTTATCGCGTCGTATCTTACTCCGTCAATAATAGCATGTGTTTTATACACTCCGCTTTTAATGCGGAATTTACCTCTCGGAACGTTTATGTTAACCGTCGGAAAGCCGATTGTTCTTCCTACCTGTCGCCCGTGAACGACGCTTCCGCACAATGAATATTCTTCGCCTAAAAGTTCGTTCGCTTCCTTTATTTTCCCTTGCGACAAAAGGTTTTTTATAAGCGTTGTGGAAATTTTTTGTCCGTTCGATTGCGTTTTCGGAACGATATCGAGTTCGATACCTCTTTCCGCACATAACTTTTTAAGCAATTCGGGATTACCTTCCGCATTTTTTCCGAAAGTGTAATCAAACCCGCAAACAACAGCCGCAATGTTAAGCGATGATATCAACCGATTGAAAAAATCTTCCGGAGACGTGTTTTTAAACGTATCGTCAAAGCTTGCGACGATTATTTCATCGATTCCGAAACGCTCGGCTTTTTCTAATCGCTCGTCAAACAAAAGCACTTCGCCGTCTTTGGAAAAATCATAATTTTCAAAGGTAAACAAAGCGATTTTGCAATGTTTTACGTCACGCGTTTTGTTTGCTTTATCGATAAGTTTTATATGTCCTTTATGGAGACAATCAAAAAAACCGAGAAGCAAAACTATTTTATCCGTATCGGTTTCACCATATCTTACGATCTTCATTTTTCTTTCGCTCTTATATACGCTTTAACTTTTATCTTTCCGTCGGTAACGTCCCCGACCCCGTAAAAGCCGTCGGGCGCGAATATTTTATATCTTCCGTCGGGATAAGAAAACTTATCATACAAACCGTTGAAAAGGCGGGTCGTCTCGATTTCGTTTAAACGAATTTCAGGATATGAAATAACGTTTTCGGGCGGGATAAGCATTTTTTCTTTATCGTCGGACAAAACGAAGTCTTCTAATTTAACGCTGTTTTCGATTGAAAATATTCCGGAAGAAGTTCTCACGAGATCGGTCATTGTACCTACCGTGCCGCATGCCGCGGCGATATCCCGAACTATCGAACGTATATACGTTCCGCCTTTGCATTCGATTCTGAACTTAAATTCGTTATCCGATAATTTTTCTATGAGTTCTATAGAATTTATCGTTACTTTTTTAGGCTGAAGTTCAACTTCTTCGCCCTTTCTTGCAAGCTGATAACTTCTCTTTCCGTTTACGCATTTAGCGGAAAACACGGGCGGAACCTGCATTATCTCACCGGTATTTCGTTCGGCCGCGGCGATAAGTTCGCTCTCCGTGGGAATGTGTTCGTTTCTTTTTATTATTTCGCCTTCCAGATCCAACGTATTCGTTTCGTATCCGAACGCGAACGTCGCTATGTACGTTTTATCTTTATCGAGCAAAAAATCAAACAATCTCGTAGATTTCCCGAGCGCGACAGGTAAAACGCCGCTTGCCAAAGGATCCAATGTTCCCATATGACCGACGGTTACGCCTTTAATAGATTTTTTGAGCGCGTTCAGAATTTTAGCCGAACTTACACCCTTAGGTTTATATAAATTTAAAAATCCGTTCATCATAACCCGCTTAAAGCATCGGAAACCGCTTTGATTATTTTATCTTTAACGTCTTCGTAAAATCCGCAAATCATACAACCGCTCGCCAAAACATGCCCGCCTCCGCCGAAAATGGACGCAACTTCGTTTACGTCTACCTTTCCTTTGCTTCTTAAACTTATTTTGAAAGCATTCGGCTTGGATTGCATAATCGACACCGCGACTTCGACCCCGCTTATCGAAAGCGGAAAATCGATAAAACCTTCCGTCATATCGGACGAAGCTCCCGTACTTTTAAAATCATCGTCGAGAACGGAAATCACGGCGAGCTTATCGTCAAGGAAAAACTTCATTTTCGAGGTCACTCTTCCAAACAAAACAGCCCTTTCTTTCGACTGATTTTTAAACATCTGATAAGAGATTTCGTGAAGCCTTGCCCCCAAAGAAACAAGTTTCGAAGCAACTAAAAGCGTGTTTTCGCTGACGTTGCTATGCGCAAAATTTCCCGTATCGGTAATAATTCCCAAAAGAAGATAATCCGCAATTTCCGAAGTAATTTCCGCTCCGAGTTCTTTTATGAAATCATAGATTATTTCGCAACAAGCCGCCTCGTTTTTTACGTAATTGAACTTTGCGTAACGTGAATTTGAAACGTGATGATCGATATTGAATAAGTTTTTATTTTTTATATATAAATCATAACCGTCGCCGAACATGCTCTCCACGGAAATGTCCACGGAAAGATGAGCGGCAAACTTCTCCGTTATTTCTTGAGGCTTTTTTATCGACTTAAATGACGGGAAAAATTCGTATTTGGCGGGAATATCGGAAGCGCAAACAACCTCCGCTTTTTTCCCCGCGTTCAAAAGTGCCGTTTTAACAGCCATAGCCGATCCGAGCGTATCCCCATCCGGTCTTGCGTGGGAAAAAATAAGTACGTTGTCGTATTTTAAAAGTTCGCGAGCAATTTCTTTAAGCGTTATCATCTTCGTTGTCTGCTTCCTCTTCCGTATCGTCGTCGGGTTTTGTCACATAAGTAATCGTGCTTAATATTTTATCGATTTTATTTCCGTATTCCGCGGAATTATCGAGGACGAAATGAAGCTCGGGAACTGTTCTTATATGCATTGTTTTGCTCAGTTCCGTTCTTACCGCCTTTGCCGAATCGCAAATCGCTTCGAAAGTCGCCTGAGATTTTTCTTTATCGGCGGAAAATACGGAAACGTAAACCTTAGCGTGTTTCAGATCGTTTGTCACGTCTACTTCCGAAATACTGAACATTTCCGATATCATCGGGTTTTTGACTTTATTTTTTAAAATATTGTATATTTCTTTCTGAAATTCGCTGTTTAATCTTTGTTCTCTTTTAAGTTTCATATTTCAAAACCTCCTTTTCAAAAAAGCCGACATATAAATCATAATGTCGGCAATTTTAATCTTTATTATACCTGAAACGATTATGACGAAGTTTAAATCGCAATAAATTTAAAATCGCCGTCGGCAGATAAAATAATTATGTTTTTGTTATACAACGGGCTTAACTTCGATAAGATAACTCTCGATGAAGTCGCCGATCTGAATATCGTTAAAGTTTTCTATCGAAATACCGCATTCGAATCCCTGCGAAACTTCTTTAACGTCGTCTTTGAAACGTTTAAGCTGATTTACGTTTCCTTCGCAGATCATAACGTCGTTTCTGTAAATACGAAGTTTTCCGTTTCTGATGATCTTGCCTTCGGTTACGTAGCAACCCGCAACCATTCCGACGCCCGTAATTTTGAACGTCTGGCGTACTTCGGCTTTGCCCATGTAAATTTCTTGCGTTTTGGGAGCGATAAGACCTTTCATTGCGTTCTTTACGTCGTCTATCGCTTCGTAAATAATTCTGTAAAGCCTTATATCGACCTTGCTTCTTTCTGCCAGAGTTTTAGCTTTGGAATCGGGACGAACGTTGAATCCGATTATAATCGCATTGGAAGAATCGGCAAGCATTACGTCCGTTTCGTTGATCGCTCCGACCGCCGCATGGATTACATTGACCTTAACTTCCTCGTTGGTAAGTTCGGAAAGAGATTGTTTTACAGCCTCAACAGAGCCTTGTACGTCTGCTTTTATAAGAATATTGAGAGCTTTGAGGTTTCCGTCGCTGATTTTCGAGAAAAGATCGTCCAAAGTAATTTTCTGAGATTGTTTTATCATCTCTTCTCTTTCTTTGTTTCTTCTTTCCTGCGCGACGAGCTTTGAAAGCTTATCCTGATCTACGGCATAAATGGAATCGCCCGCGTTGGGAACTTCCTCTAAGCCGAGGATAGAAACCGCCATAGAAGGACCTGCCTCCTTTACCGTTCTTCCCTTGTCGTCTATCATCGCTCTGACTCTGCCCGTAATAGTTCCCGCAACGAGGTTGTCGCCTGTGTGCAGCGTTCCGTTCTGAATAAGCACGGTTGCAACGGGTCCCTTACCTTTATCGAGTTTTGCTTCGATAATGGTACCTTTTGCCATTCTGTCGGGGTTAGCTTTAAGTTCTTTGACGTCCGCCGTTAACAAAATGGTTTCGAGAAGATTGTCTATACCCTCGCCCGTCTTTGCCGATACGGGAACAAGAGCGACGTCTCCGCCCCATTCTTCTATAAGAACGGATTGATCCGCAAGTTGCTGCTTTACCCTCTCGATATTCGCCTGAGGTTTATCGATTTTGTTTGCGGCGACGATAATGGAAACTCCCGCGGCTTGCGCATGGTGAATTGCTTCTATCGTCTGCGGCATGATTCCGTCGTCTGCGGCGATAACGAGTACGGCGATATCCGTAATCTGCGCGCCTCTTGCTCTCATTGCCGTGAATGCGGCATGTCCCGGAGTGTCGAGGAAGGTTATTTTCTCTCCGTTAACCGTAACCGTATACGCGCCGATATGCTGAGTTATGCCGCCCGCTTCGGACGCAGTGACGTTTGCGCTTCTGATTCTGTCGAGAAGAGAGGTTTTGCCGTGGTCGACGTGACCCATGACGGTGACGACGGGAGGTCTTTTGACAAGCTTTGCCTCATCGTCTGCGGAATCGAAGGTTTCGGAAAGAACTTCTTCCGCCGTTTTATCCATTTTAAGCTCGAGTTCTATGCCGAGATCGGCAGCGATGACTCCTGCCGTATCATAATCGACGGAATCGTTTATAGTTTTCATTATGCCCTCTTTGAAGAGCTTTTTGGTTATTTCGATTGCGGATATACCGAGTTTTTCGGACAACTCTTTTATCGGAATGATTTCTTTATTTATAACCGCTTTTTCGATTTTTACGGTCTGAGCCTGATCGCTCGATTTGCTTGCTTTCTTGTTGCGGGCTTTTCTGTAACCCGTCTTGTTCTCGTCGAAATCCTCTATGCTGACCTGAGCTTTTGCAAGCGATTTCTTGTTAAGCCCCTTTTTGTCGTCATAACTTTTTTCGGAAGACTTTTTCTTGTTTCCGAACGCTTTACCCGTATCCTTGGGGACGTAAGAAATCTCTATGGCTTTCTTCGCTCCGCCGAGTGCACCGGGCTTCGCGCCGTTTCTGTTTGCGAAAGGTCTGTCCGAAGGAGTTCTCGTTCCCGCGCCCGCAGGTCTTCTTCCGTCCTGAGGAATATATTCGCGCCTTGCGGGGCGTTGATCTTTTTTCGGCTCGTAAACTCTCGGACGTTCGCTTGCAAGTTTAACAAGACTCGGGTCTTCGCCGCGCGCGATTGCTTCTTTTCTCTTCTGCTCAAGAATTTTTGCTCTTGCTTCCGCCAAAGCTCGCGCCTGAGCTTCTTCCAATGCTCTTTTTCTTGCTTCTTTTATCGCCTTTTCGTCCAAAACGGGTTTTTCAACGGGCTTAACGGGCTGTTCTGCGGATTTTTCTTCCTCTTTTACGGGTTTATCCGCTTCTTTTTCAGGTTTTTCTTCGGCTTTCGCTTCCGTTTTTTCGGCTTTTTCCGTCTTTACCGTTTTTTCGGGTTTATCCGTTTTCGAAGCTTTTTCGTCTTTTACGGGTTCTTCGGTTACCGCAGCGACCTTTTCTTCTGCCTTTTCTTCGGCTTTCGGCTCGCTCTTTTTCCTGATTGTATTTTTATCGGATTTTTCTTTTGTTTCCGTTTCGGCGGATTTTTCCGTGATCTTCTCCGCTTCTTTAACTTCGGGTTCGATTTGCGGTGCGGTCTCTTCGGAAGCGTTTGTTTTGGTTTTCTTAGTCTTCTTTTCTTCTTTGACTTCTTTAACCTCTGCTTCTTCCGCAACCGTTTCGTTAACTTCGGGGGTAAGCGCTTTTGCTTCGTTTTCCGCCTCGGCTTCGGCTTTGGCTTTTTCGAGTTGCTCTTTAAGCGATTTTTCCTTTACGGAGATCTTTTTGCCGAGAGCCGAAACCTTTGATTTTGCTTCTTTGACTTTTGATTTCAAATCGTCGATTTCGCCGCAAATCGCATTGACCTTTTTTAAGTTTTTCAATAAATCTTCTTTTTTCTCTTCCATATCAATCCTTATGACCTCCGTTTAAAACCCTGAAATCTTCTCCGAGATTCTGTAATACTGCTTTTGCCAGATTTTCATCCGTCACCGCCGCAACCTTACAATTTTCCTTGCCCGTAATCTCCTCAAGCGTTTTAGTAACCGATTCGATCAGCGGAGCGTTAAATTTTACGGAAAGTTTTTCCGCTTCTTTTCGGGCGTTTTTTTCGCCCGTCGAACATACGATAATAAGATACACGTCCTTTTTTAACGTATTTATCGCGTTTATACCCGTTCTGAGCTTTCTCGATTTTATGGCAAACCCGAGATAAGCAAACGATTTACCCATTCTTTCCAAGAAGTTCCTCCTCAATCTCGGCGTAAACCGAATCGGGAACGGACGTTTTAAAAACCTTATTTAAAAATTTCGTTTTCAAAAGCTTATTGAAGCACTCGGGAGAGCGACATATATACGCACCTCTGCCGTCGGCTTTTCCCGTTTTATCCGCACGGAAATTCCCGTCTTTCGTTTTAACTATTCTTAACAGCTCTTTTTTTCCAAATTCGTGTCTGCAAACTATGCAGGTTCTAATCGGAATGTTTTTCCCGGTCATAAATTCTCCAAAACTCGGTTTTACTTATTCGGTTTTACCTTCGACGTTTTCAAAATCTTCTTCGGTTACGTCTTCGTCCGAAGCCGTGTTCTGCTGTTCTTCGAGCATTGCCTTGCTTTCGCTCTTGACGTCGACTTTCCAACCCGTAAGTCTTGCGGCAAGACGAGCGTTTTGTCCGTCTTTACCGATTGCAAGCGAAAGTTTATCGTCGGGAACGACTACTCTCGCAATTTTTTCGCCTTCGATCGCGCTGACTTTCAAAACCTTTGCGGGAGAAAGAGCCTTTGCGATGAATTCAAGCGGGTCTTCGCTCCAAGGAATGATATCTATTTTTTCGCCGCCGAGTTCTCTGACGACTTCGTTTACTCTCATTCCTTTATTTCCTACGCATGCGCCTACCGCGTCTACGTTCGGATCGTTGCTTACGATGGCGATTTTCGTTCTCTGTCCCGGTTCTCTCGCGACGGCTTTAACGGTAACGATACCTTGCGCGATTTCCGGAACGACGTTTTCGAAAAGCTTTCTTACAAGCCCGGGAGACGTTCTCGATACGAGTATCTGAGCGTTCTTGCCCATGCTCCTTACTTTCTTGACGTAAACCATAAGTTTATCGTTGACGTTATACGTTTCCGTAGGAACCTGATCCTGAGGAAGCATCAACGCTTCGATTTCGCCCGCGCCGATTTCGACGAAGACGTTTTTATCCTCTATTCTTCTTACGGTGCAAGCCTTGATTTCGTTTTCTTTATCTTCGAATTCCGCAAGCGTATTATCTCTTTCGGCTTCTCTGAGTTTCTGAAAAACAACCTGCTTTGCGGTCTGCGCGGCGATTCTTCCGAACTCCTTCGGAACAAATTCCGTTTTTACTTCGTCACCGACTTTATACGATTTTTTAATTTCGCGGGCTTCTTCCAAAGAAATTTCTTTTTCGGGATCGACAACTTCTTCCGCAACCGTTTTCACCGCAAAAAATCTTACGGTCTTCTTTTCGGGATTCATGTCGATTTCAACGTCGCTGCTCGTTCCCGTGTGCTTTTTATATGCGGAAACAAGCGCGTTTTTCAACGTTTCGATCAAAAGCTCTTGCTTTATTCCTTTCTCTCTTTCGAGGTCTTCTATCGAAAGGAAAAATTCCTTGTTGTTCATATTTTATCTCCTTAACGAAATCAGTCGAATTTAATTGCTTCGTTTATTTTTTCTATTTTTGTAAGAGGAAGCTTGAAATCTTTTTCGCCGTCGTTCAAAACAACGTTGTTTGCATCGTAGCCTACAAGCTTGCATTCCATATACTTTTTCCCTTGCAACGGCGTTGCAAGCTTTATTTCGACGTCTTTACCTATTCTTTTTTCGAAATCTCTCGCCGTTTTAAGCGGACGATCAAGCCCAGGGCTGGATACGTTAAGCGTATACGCCGCTCCGAACGACGCGTCGATTTCGTCGAGAACGGGGTCTATTGCGTTGTGGAATTTCTCGCACGCGTCGAGGTCTACTCCGTCCTCTTTGTCGATATACACGGTCAGCGACGGATTTTTACTTATTTTCGTAACAATTTCTACTATTTCGATATTCATTTCGTCCGCAACGGGGCGTATAACTTTATCGATTTCTTCAACGCTTTTAAACTTCATATACCCTCCATATAAAAATTTGAGAGCGGCAGAAGCCGCTCTCAATATCGAGTAAATCGTATTAAGCATATATATATTACCATATTTTTCGCGTAAAAGCAAGCGTTTGAACGTTCTTTTACATAAAATCAGGTAAATCTTTCTTTAATTCGACAAGTTCGAGGAAAAGCTTAGCCGTAGCGTGCGCGTCCGACAAAGCCCTGTGATGCAGAAATTCGATTGAAAAATGATCGCAAACGGTATTCAGTTTATAATTTTTTAACCGTGGAACAACCTCTTTTGCAAACGGAATGGTGTCGATTCCTTCGTTTTTGAAGATATAACCCTCTTCTTTTGCGAAAAATTTAATAAATTTATAGTCAAAATCGAGGTTATGCCCCACTATAATGCTTCCGTCGGCATATTTATAAAAATCGGGTATTACTTTACCGATTGTGGGCATATCCTTAACCATATCGTCATCGATGCCCGTAAGCTTCGTGATTTCCTCGCTTATTTTCTTTTCGGGGTTAATAAGAGTCTGAAATTTGTCTACGATTTTTCCGTCAACGATTTTCACCGCGCCTATTTCGGTGATTTTATCGCCGCCGAGATAAGAAAGACCTGTGGTTTCGATATCGACAACGACGAATGTTTTACCTATAAGGCATTCGGGAACGGCTTTAACCGCGTCGAAAAGCCCGGCTTGCGACATATCTTCGAGTTTTTCCGGCTTAACAAACGTATAGTATTCGGGAACAGACTTGCTTTCCCTCTCTTCGGGGACGAAGTTTTCGGGAAAAACGCAGAAAGAAACGTCGGAAATTTTAAAACTCGGCGCACCGTTGAACATGCTCAGATCGCCTCTGCAGATAAGCTGAGTGCCTATCTGAATTTTGTCTATCTTCTTTTCCTTTTCTTTGGTCATGAAGATTTTTCCCTGAATTTTGCCCGTTTTATCGTCAAGCTCTATTATGTAAAAGGTTTTTCCTTTTTGAGTTTCCTTTTGATTTATCGAAGTTACGATCCCCGCAAAACAGCACATTCCCTGCGCATATCCCGCGTCCGCGGCATAAATTGCCGTTCCTTCTATATCTTCTCCCCATATCTTGACGGGATTGCCCACGTGAAGCGTTCTGCATTTTATCGTTTCGTATTCGGCGGAATTGACTTTTTGTTTTAAAATCTCGCCGTTTGCTTGCGTTTTGCCGATACTATTGACTTTACCTTTAAACAAACAACAGAAATTTTCATACAGATGCGCGGAAATCTTATCGATAACGTTGTTTGCCGTAAGATAAGAAAAAACGTCTTCGTCGACGTTCAATTCATACTCGCAACACCCGTTTTCGGGCGGCATGGCGGAAATCTGCTCTTTTTTTATTCCGCCCGCGATCGACATGAACTGCGATTTGAGATAATTGAAAATCTCCCCCGAAACAAGTTCGGGATCGGCAACGATTTTTGCGACTTCGACTCTGCATTCCGTAAACGACGCAGGCAAATATTTCCTTAAAACGTCCTCTATTTTCATGCAGATTTCGTCGCTTACGGATTTATCGCATATGAAGAAGAACTCGGCGTTTCCGCCTGTATGTAAAACGATTTTTTTAAGCCTTATTCTGCCGATTTCTTCGTCGATGTCGCGTATTTTCGGCAAAATATCTTTTATATAATCAAACAAGTTTTTCGATTTCCTTTAAAAATTCTTTTTCTGCGTTTTCGAACGGAACCTTTTTATAAATCTCTCCGTTTTTAAAAAACGCGCAGAATCCGCTTCCTCCCGCAATTCCGAGATCGCAGTCGGCAGCTTCCCCGGGGCCGTTGACAACGCACCCCATAACCGCAATTTTCAGATGTTTTTTTATGCCGGAAGTCATATTTTCGACTTTATCGGCAAGGGAAATACTATCGTATTCCGTCCTTCCGCATGTCGGACAGGATATTACTTCGACGTAATTTTCGTCTAAGCCGACGCTTCTTAAAATTCTTTTCGCGGCGGTAATCTCCTCTCTCGGATCGGCGGTAAGCGAAACTCTTATCGTATCGCCTATCCCGTCCAATAAAAGACTTCCTATTCCGATGCTGCTTTTAACGATTCCCGAGTTGTACGTTCCCGCTTCCGTTACGCCGACATGAAGCGGATAATCCGTTTTGCCATGCAGATATTTATAAGTTTTTACTGTTAAGGGAACATTGCTTGCTTTAGCGGAAATGACAATATTTTCAACCCCGTACCTTTCCAATACGGCAACGTTTTTCAACGCGCTCTCCGCAAGCGAGACCTCGTTTTTTCCGTATTTTGCAAGCAGTTCCTTTTCAACGCTTCCGGAGTTGGAGCCGACTCTTACAGCAATACCCGTCGCCTTCAATGCCTTTGCGACTTCTTCAACGTTTTTTTCGCTTCCGATATTGCCCGGATTTATCCTTATTTTATCAACCCCGTTATCGATCGCGCCGAGAGCGTATTTATAGTTGAAATGGATATCGGCAACAAGCGGAATTGTTATATGTTTTTTTATTTCTTTAAGCGCGCTCACGTCGTCGTCATCTTTCACAGACACTCTGATTATATCGCAGCCTAAAATGGTTAAATCTTCAATTTGCCTTATAACATCGGCGATTTTTGAAGTTTTTATGTTAGCCATAGATTGTATGGCAACAGGCTTGCCTCCGCCGATTTTGATTTTTCCTAACCGAACTTGTCTGCTCATTTTTATTTTTTCGCATTCATTTCATAAATAATTCTGAGACCGTTAAGCGTCAGCGTCTGATCGAATTTATCTATGAATTTTGCTTCCCTTTGAATTATTTGCCCCATTCCGCCCGTAGCGATAACTTTCGCGTCGGGACGACCAAGCTCTTCTTTTATTTTTGAAACGATATTATCGACAAGCCCCGCAAATCCGTACACGATACCCGCCTGCATGCAATTGATTGTATTTTTTGCAAGGATCGAAGGGGGAGTTTCGAGTTCGATATTGGGAAGGCTCGCCGTATTGTTTACAAGCGAATCGAGAGAACCTTTTATTCCGGGCGAAATAACCACGCCGACAAGTTCGCTCTTCTCGTTTATGATATCGAACGTCGTAGCCGTTCCGAAATCGATACAAATAATCGGCGTACCTTTTCCATAGCGATGAATCGCACTTACCGAATCGACAATAATATCTGCTCCGACTTCTTTGGGGTTATCTGCTTTGATATTCAAGCCCGTTTTAATCCCGGGTCCGACAATGAGCGGGGTTAACCCGAGGTAATCGCGGCACATATGCTCCATCGTGTAGTTTAAAGAGGGAATGACCGACGACATTATTACACCGTCGATTTTTTCGCGCGGAATATCCGCCGATTTTAAAAGATCGCGGACGATAACTCCGTATTCGTCGCTCGTGGCGTTTCTCTGCGACGTAACGCGGAAGGAAGCTTTAATTTCCTTTCCGTCGAAAATAGCGTATTTTATATTCGAATTGCCTATATCTATACAGAAGATCATTATCTTTTTACCGCCTTGATGATTTTACAGACCGACGGCGCAAGAACGAGATTTATCGCAAGCTCGATAAGAAAATTGATTCCCGCGCAGCCTATAAATATGAAATATACGACGTTTGAATTTTCCGCAACGAAATTCGAGTTTAAAGTATCTGCCATACAAAACGCGCCGACTATAAATAATCCCGTATTCACTATCGGCGCTACGGCGGAAGCGGCAAAAGTCGAAAGCGTTAAATTTTTATCTTTGAGAAGTTTATAAACAAAACCGGACATAAAACCCGCTGCCGACCCTTTTATAACGCACGTTAATATCGTTAAGAAAGGATGATCTGAAAAAAGAATAAATGTAAACTGTTCGGCGCCGACAATACCCATAACGAGCGTTATTACGCCGAAAATAAAACCGAGGATCGTTCCTCCGATAACGCCCGTCAGAATCCCGCCGATAACGATCGGAACAAGAACAAACGACAAACTTATAGTTCCGATTCTGAAATAGCTTCCGAAAATCTGTAAAACGACGATAATTGCAGTGAGTACACCTAAAATAGTGACGTTTTTAGCCGTGAAAAAACTTTTTTCTTCCATTTTTGCCTCCAATCGAGTTTCTTTAAAGAATACCCGTTAGAAAATAATAAAAATTTTGTCGCATCTTATGCAAAAGTATACGCGAATATTATTATAGTATAATTTGAAAATTAAATCAACTTTTTAAAGTAACATTTTTAAACGGTAAAAAATATACTGATAATGATAGCGGAAACGCTACGAATCTTACAGGAGGAAATACATAAAATGTTGAATTGCCCGGGAATCGGCGATAACTGTTGCCTTTGGATGCTTATAATCATCCTCATAATTTGCTTATGCAAAAACGGTTGCCTTAACGGAATAATCGATAAGATCTGCGGGTGCGGATGTCTGCTCCCCGTTCTTATGCTTCTTCTTTGCTGCTGCAAAGGCGGAAAAGGCGGACCTGAATTCGGCTTCGGCGGAGGCTGCTGCAAATAAATAATACATATTAAAAATAACGGCAAACTTTCTTTAAAGATCGTTTGCCGTTATTTGATTTTTACTGTAAGGATACTACGGGTTCAGCAATTTCGGGTATTTCTTTTATTTTCAGAAGTTCGAGAATTATCTGAGGCTCGTCGTTTTCGTTTTCGGAAAGATAATGAATGCGTGCGCGTAAGTGAACCCACCCTTTGTTTTTTATCTTCAACGGGGTGTTGTATCCGCACAAATGCCCTATAAGCTGAATATCGTTTGCGCAACACGTCATCGCAAGCCTTCCCGCGACAAACGTGTTTTCGGGCAAATTTTTGGAAGTAACCGTCATGCAATCGAATTCGACGATTTTCCCTTCGTATCTTGAACGATTATCAAACGTATCTATATAGAAAATTCCGAAATCTTTGTCCGAAATAATCATTTCGTCCGAGATTTTATAAGAAAGTTCTTCAACGAAGCTTACCGGTTTTCCGTCTTTATCGAGCGTGATGAAATACGCGTCCTTATTGATAAGTTTAAGGCTTCTCTTATACCCCGCCATTTCCGCCGATTCTTCGCATCTGTTCATGATAACGATGTCGGAAGAACCTACGATATCCTGAAATTTCTGCCGCATGTTGTTAAAATAAATTTTAAACGTCTGCGCGTCGATAATTGCAAAAGTCTGTTCTGTTACGACATAAGGCGGAAGAGATACCGTATTCCAATCCCACATGGCGTTTTCTTCGACAAAAAGCGCGTGCGGCTTGTTTACTTTGATAAGCTCGTTGATTTTTTCAACCGTAAAATCTTCGGGATTTTCAAATTGATAGTAAACCGCGTTGACTTTTGCGAGTTCAGAGGGATCGTATTCGACTTCTCCTTCTTCCGTCGAAAGAATCAACACTCTGCCGACGTCGCCGAAATCTCCGTTTTTAAGCGAATCTACGATAAAAGTCGTTTTTCCGCTTTCAAGTATTCCTTTAACGATTACAGCGGGAAACGTTCTTGCCATAGCAATTCTCCTTGACTGTTATTCGACTGAGAAAAGACGAGAAATCTTGTCTTCATCGATTTTCGAGCCGATTACGCATATTTTACCCGTATAATCGGGGACGCCCGTTCTTATTTCGTATTCTCCCGCAACAAGGTCGAAATAATACCATTTCTCGTTATCTTTAGCCCTGACAACGCCTTTGGATCTTAAAATTACGCCGAGACCGGAATTTTCGTCGCAAAGAGTTTTCAAAATTTCTTCGAGTTTTTTGTGAGTGAACGCCACGGGAGTTTCTATACCCCAGCTCGTAAACACTTCGTCGGCGTCGTGTCCGTGATGATGGTGGTGGTGATGCTCGTGTTCGTCATGATGATGGCAACAATGATCGTGTTCGTCTTCATCGTCGTCATCATCGTCGTGATGACAGTGATGTTCATGCTCTTCGTCATCATCGTGGTGATAATGATGATGATGTTCATGTTCTTCTTCATCGTCATCGTCGTCATCGTGGTGGTGATGGTGACAACAGCACTCCTCGTCGTCATCGTCATGTTCGATTTCAAGGCTTTTTAAAAGCGCGTCGACGTTCGAAACGTCGCCCTCGAGAAGACCGAGAAGCTTATTCGGGTCGAGTTCCGTGACGGGTGTGGTTACAATCGTTGCGTGTTCGTTCAAAGATTTGATAAGCTCTACCGCTGCAAGAACTTTTTCATCCGAAAGCTTGTCCGTTTTGGAAACGACTATCGTATTCGCCTGCTTAATCTGATCGTCGTAAAACTCGCCGAAGTTCTTAAAATACATTTTGCATTTGCCGCCGTCTACGACTGTTGCGACTATATTGATTTTAAGAGGTTCTTCGACTTTTTCGATAGCCTTTATGATATCGGAAAGTTTACCGACGCCCGAAGGTTCTATTATAATTCTGTCGGGATTGAATTTTTCCACTATTTCTTTCATGGATTTCGAAAAATCTCCGACAAGGGAACAGCAGATGCAACCCGAATTTATTTCTTTGATTTCGACGCCGCTTTCTTTTAAAAACGAGCCGTCGACGCCGATTTCGCCGAATTCGTTTTCGATCAGAACGACCTTTTCATCTTTTAATCTGCTTTGAAAAAGCTTTTTGATTAAAGTGGTTTTCCCCGCACCGAGAAAGCCCGAAATAACGTCTATTTTAATCATAATTACACTTCCTTTATTGTTTACCGCCCCGCGGCGATTTATACGCGGCGGGGCGGGTTTGTTTTTGTTGAATTATTATCTCTTAGACAAAACGTCCTTTTCATACTTCATGATTTCATCGAACCACGAGGTGTCTGCCGCAACTCCGCATTCTTTGCAGTATTCAGCCCAGATATCGCCGAACGGAAGAGTTTTCATTTCTTCCTGCATTACCATAAGTTTGCTAAACTCGGCTTTATCCTGAAGGTCTTTAAGCATGGCGTTGGGCGTAACCATAGCCATCAAAAGAGCTTTCTGCCAGCTTCTGATACCTACAACCCATGCAGAAACACGGTTGATGCTTGCGTCGAAATAATCGAGAGCCATATATACTCTGTCAAGAGCGTCGCATCTGACGATTTCCTTTGCCATTTCTCTCGTTTCGTCGTCGAAAAGAAGAACGTGGTCGGAATCCCATCTTACGCCTCTCGTGATGTGAAGAGCGATTTCGGGGAAGAACGTCAGAAGCGCGGGAATCTTATCCGAAACAAGTTCGGTAGGATGATAGTGTCCGTTATCCATAAGAGGAAGAACTCCGTCGTGCATAGCGGCAAAGCTCAGAGTGAACTCCGCACTGCCTGCCGTATACGATTCTACGCCGATACCGAATACTTTGGACTCAACGCAAGGTTTAACAAGCTTTTTGTCGAAAGGTTCGGAAAGAATTTCCTCGATCGACTGTTTATAACGCATTCTCGGCCCCATACGATCCGCGGGAACATCCTTGAAACCGTCGCCGATCCAAATGTTCATAACGCAGGGAATACCCGTTTCTTTTGCAAAATACTCTGCAATACGGATACAAGCCTTTCCGTGGTTAACCCAGAATTTTCTTACGTTTTCGTCGGGGCTTGTAAGCGTAAGCCCGTTTTTAACCATGGGATGAGAGAAAAACGTGGGGTTAAAATCGATACCCATATGTCTTTCTTTAGCAAATTCAACCCACTTCTTGAAATGCTTGGGTTCGATTTTGTCTCTGTCGACAAATTCGCCTTTCTCGAAAATCGCATAGCAAGCATGAAGATTTAATTTCTTCGTTCCGGGGCAAAGCGACATAGCCTTGTCCATATCTGCCATAAGCTGTTCGGGCGTTCTTGCCTTCCCGGGATAGTTACCCGTTGTCTGAATTCCGCCGGTCAAAGGACCGTCATGATCGAAACCCGTAACGTCGTCGCCCTGCCAGCAATGAACCGCAAGCGGAACGGTTTTAAGTTTTTTGATTGCGGCATCGGTATCGACGCCGTACTTTGCATACTCAGCTTTTGCACTTTCGTATCTGGTCATATTATTACTCCTGTTGTTTGTTTATATTATTATTTCGGATAATTCCGATGTAATTATATGCTTTAAATTTCGATTGACACCTTATCCGTAACATTTACGGTTGCTCTGGAAAAACCAAATGCGTTTTCGAATAAAAATTCAACAGACTTTAAATTTGCACCGTTAAAAGTATAAATCGTTGTCTGTCTACAATTGTCGGCTGAATCAACCGCGGCAATTTTTGAGCCTTTGATATACATGGTATGTTCGGACACATACTTATTTGCTTCGCCGTTTTTAGTGCCGATAATACTTGCAACGGAATATCCTTTATAATATATGGTATTCACCGAAACCAAGTATGCGCCGGGAGTCTCATTTTTGCTCAATAAGGAGATTTTCGATTTCTTTTCGGTTGTTTCCCGATTTTCTTCTTTGGTTTTGTATATTCTGTTAATCTTTTCTTTCGCACCCGACTCCGTTATGCAAAATGTATATTTTTCTGTCGTTTTACGGTAAAAACGTAATTGTTTACCGCTTACAATCTGAAGAATTTTGTTATATTTGCTTTTACCCGAAAATTTACATCTGAACTCATTGTCTCCGACTCTAAAATCATCAAATTCAAATGATGAAAAATATGCTTCTCCGCTCCACTTTGCATAGGAGGTTTCTTTTTTCATTTCAGAGTCTTCGTCAAAAGATCTTTCGTATTTAAATTTGACTGAAATTTCTTTTATCGGATTTTTGTTCTCAAAAAATGCTATCGCATTTTCTTCGCTAACCCGATTTGCAGGTTTTATCAAATCTCCGCCGACGCTGCTTAAAGTAGGTTTACATGACGTAAGCATAACCGAAAAAGCGACGGATAAAATTAAACAAAGAACTTTTTTCATATATTTCCCCTCACCTTTTATCAATGTTATAAACTGCTATATTTGTAAATGTCGCTCGGTTCTTTTATGACGGTACCCATAGATGTCTTTATTGCCATACATATACCGACTTTGCTAAGCGAAGGGGTTGTAAAAGATAAATTTTCGGTTGAAGCGAAAGTGTAAATTTCCGCCTTGTTTATTGCTTTGCTTCCCTTTTTAAAATTTGTGGAAAGCTGAGTTTTTGTTTTCGTGGCAATACTTGAATAAGTATCGTCATTAAAAGTTCCGTAACTTAAAGCGACGTAACCTGATTTTGTATCCAGACGGCAGTCCAGATCATTCAATTGATACGAAACCTTTTTTATATTCTTGAAAAGGTCAATCAACATTTCAATATCCGTTGAATCAATGTCTATATCGTCTAAATTTAAATTTGGTAAATTGATTTTTTTCAATAATGTTTTCAGCGATGCGGAAATATATTCGGTTTCGGTCGTTTCCTTTCCTTCGGCTTTATTGACTTCGTGCGAAACTACCTTAACGTAAAATCGTCCGTGAACATAAATCATGCTGCATTCAATCGAAACATCGGAATATTGGTCATCGCGATTTCTATTATACTTGTTCGTTCTGTCGTAAATTTTTTTATTCGTTCCGCTTCCTTTTATGTCGAGCTTTAATTTTACGTCATATTCATCTTCTGTCTGAAAAAATTTTCCCGTTATCGAACAATTCACATCCGATTCTTCGGTTAAAGTATCATCCTCAGATTTCGAATAAACCGACAAAGCACCCGATAACGCGTACCATTGATCTTTTGCGGTTTCGTTTGCAGTATTTTCAACTTTTTCATTGAGAAAATGTATTGCGTCCCTTATTGAAACCGATTCCCCTTTAAGATTAAGTTCTTCGACTTTTACATTTGTTCCGCAGCCGCAAAGCGCGAAGCAAATCATAATGCAAATTACAGACAATAATACAGTCTTTTTCATTATTTTCCCTCTCGAATATTTCCAAAGATATTATAATAGGTTTGCCGAGACTTTGTCAACCGAATTGTTAAATAAATACTAAATTTTTCTATATCTTAAAATATATAACGATGAAAACGCTTCGGTTTTTCAAATTATAACTGTATTTTATCTGTTTTTTTCCCTACGACGGCAGCGCTGTATAACGAAAAATCAAGCTTCGATAAAAGTTTGTTTACCTCACCTATGCCAAGCGCGTTTACGGCGGAAAGTTTTGCGTCGATATCGAAAACCTTACCCGTATTTAAGAGGTATTTGCCGTATAAAAGCATCTGAGAAGACGTACTTTCCTGCCCGAACGCAAAAGAGCTTATCATCTGCGCTTTTCCGCGGGCAAATTCATCTTCCGTTACGCCGTTTTTCTTGAGATCGTTTAACACGTCTAAAATCGCGCGATATGCTTTTTCCGCGCTTTTCGGGTTAACGCCCGCATATACGGCGAACGTTCCCGTTTTAAGATAACAGCTCGGATAAGTGTACACCGTATAACAAAGCCCCAACTCTTCTCTTATTTTCTGGAATAATCTGCTGCTCATTCCTCCGCCCGCAACGTTGTTGATAACAGACATTGCGTCCGTCTCGGGAGAATCGTATTCAACTCCTCCGAATGCCAGCGCAAGATGAACCTGTTCGATATCTTTTTCGAGTTTTATCCGTCCGTATTTATTTTCGGTTTCTCCGCATAAAAACTCATCGGATTTCGCGGCGGAAACATACGGCATAAAATATTTTTCAACCAGATCGCAAGCCGCTTCGAAGGATATTTTGCCCGCAAAAGACACGACGATATTGTCCGCATTGTAAAAACGTTTCCGATATTTATCGATATCGTCTTTTTTAAATCCCTTTACGTTTTTCACCGACCCTAAAATCGTCTGACCTAAACCCTGTTTTCCGAAATACGATTCGGACAAAGCGTCGAGACAAAGCTCTTCGGGGGTGTCGAGGCACATATTTATCTCTTCGACGACAACGCCTTTTTCTTTGTTAAGTTCGTCGCTCTTATATGTGGAATTCAAAAACATGTCCGATAAAAGCTCAAAGGATTTTTCGAGTTCGCCCGTAGTGCTTTTAACGTAATAACAAGTCGTTTCCTTAGACGTAAACGCATTGACTTGCGCGCCGATATCGTCGAATGCGGAAGATATCTGAAAAGAAGTCATTTTATCGGTGCCTTTGAAGGTCGTATGTTCGATAAAATGAGATATTCCGTTGTTATTCGCATCCTCCAGGCAGCTGCCCGCGCCTACAAGAAAACCGACGCTTACGGACATCATCGCGTCCATGGAATTGACGATAAGCCTTAATCCGTTTTCGTATTTTTTATAATTTACCATAAATTTCCCATACATTCGGTTACGGTACCCGCCCGTAAACCCGCTTTCGCGTAATAATCTAAAATATCGGGCAAAGCCTTTAAGGTGTGAGTTTTGGGGTGCATAAGCACGAAATCTCCGCCCGCAATGTTTTTCGTAGCTCTCGAATAAATCGTTTTCGCGTTTTTATCACGCCAATCGATTGTATCTTTGCTCCACATTATCGTTTTATACCCGAACTTTTCGGCAACTTTCAGCGTCGTAACCGAAAACGATCCCGAAGGCGGAGCGAAAAGCTTTATCTCCTCTCCCGTATGACGTTTGATAAGCGCATGCAAAGGTTCGAGTTCCGCTTTATTGCCCTCTTCGGAGAGTTTTGCCATATCTTTGTGAAAATAACCGTGACTTCCCAATTCATGCCCTTTTTCGAGTATTTTTATAACGGTATCGATATTATCGTCCGCCCATGAACCGCCGACAAAAAAGGTCGCTTTCGCATTCTTTTCGTCTAAAACGTCTAAAATACCCTCAACGGTCTCCCTGCCTTCGTATACGTTAAACATAAGAGCCACGACGTTTCCGCTTCTGTCGCCGTTATAAATAGCGGAATAGCTTTCTCCGCCCGAAATAACGACGACCTCGCCCGGTATAAAACATAAGGCGATCACGCCCGAAATAATTACGGTTAGAATGATCGCCGTTATGACATTCAATTTTTTTTCGGTTAAATTTTCCAAATCGGTTTACCTCTGTATATTATATTTGAGAAAAGCCGAATTTATTTTTAAAAAGTTATAATTAACCGATTGTTTCTACGTCGAAAGAATCTTTAACGAGATTCTTTGCGGTGTCGATATCCTTCACCGCGCCGTCAAAAAGAAGCTGAGCGATGATATTTCCGATAGCCGTCGCCTCGACGGGTCCCGCCATCACTTTAAGTCCCGTGCGTTTTGCCGTAAGCTCGTTGAGATATCCGTTCATGGAACCTCCGCCGACAATGTGAATGGTATTGAACTTGTAACCCGTGATATTTTCAACGACTTTAACGGCTTTCGCATAGCAAACCGCTAAACTGTCATACACGCAAAGCGCGAGTTCTCCCGGTGTTTCGGGAACTTTCTGATGGGTTTCTCTGCAATAATCGCGGATAGCCTCGATCATGCTCTGAGGCGCAAGAAATCTCTGATCGTTTACGTCGACGATGCTTTCGAAATCTTTTACGGCTTTTGCCATTACGACGTAGTCGCCCCAACTGTATTTCTTTTCGTGTTCTCTGCGGACGCTCTGAATCATCCAGAGACCCATTATGTTTTT